>SWCD01000119.1_pt1 | contig 76336 bp, 80 predicted proteins | sample 4693011 | NCBI WGS metagenome assembly SWCD01 (sample SAMN10267278, study PRJNA491770) | bioreactor metagenome | isolation source: DHS bioreactor inoculated with marine | place: Japan: Omine Ridge, Nankai Trough | reverse complement strand
GGGGGGGCGTGACATGGCTTTGTCAGGCGTCGACAGCGCGATTATCAATCAGGCCCTGATCTCGGCCAGCCACGAGATGGGGGCCAAGTTGATCCGCTGCGCCCATTCTCCCATTGTCCGCGAGGCGCAGGATTGTTCCGCCGCGCTGGTGGACCGTCACGGACGGGTCGTGGCGCAAGCCGAGCTGACCGCGATCCAGCTTGGCTCGATTGCCCAGACACTGGCCCCCTGCCTTGAGTTGCACCCGCCCGAGACGTTGCAGCCCGGCGACTTTTTGATCAGCAACGACCCCTACAACGGCGGTCAGCACGTGCAGGACATCTTCCTGTTCACCCCGGTCTTCATGGAAACGCGTCTGATCGGGTTCAGCGCCTCGGTCGTGCATCATATCGATATCGGCGGTGGGGCACCGGGTCTGAACGCCGCGGCCACCGATGTGTTTCAGGAAGGCCTGATCCTGGCGCCCGCCCGCTACAATTACGACCGGGACTGGTGCGGCGGGGCCTTCGAACGGATGCTTGCGGCCAACGTCCGGCTGCCCGAAGCGACGATCGGTGACATCAACGCCCAGTTCGGCGCCAACCTGATCGGCGCCAAGCGCATGACCGCGCTGGCGCGCCAGTACGGCGTCGAGGTGCTGGAGGATGCGATGGCCGCCGCGCTTGAATATTCCGAGCAGCGGGTGCGCAACTCGATCGCCACGCTGGCGCCGGGCACCTACAGCGCCGAAGCATGGATGGAGGCGGACGCGCCTGACGCCCCTCCGACCGCGATCCGGGTCAGCGTCACCGTCGCGGGCGACGCCATCGACATCGATTTTGCCGGCACCGACGCGCAGCTTGCCAACAACCTCAACGCCCCGTTCGCCTCGACAGTGGCGGCGGCGGTGGCCTGCGTGAAGTCGGTTCTGACCTCAGAGGATGTGCCGTTCAACGATGGCATTGGCCGTGCGGTGACAGTCAGCGCGCCCCATGGCAGCGTGCTCAACCCTCGGCGTCCGGCCGCGGTACGCGCCCGGCTGTTGGCCAGCCACCGTGCCTTCAACGCCGTGATGATGGCGCTGGCACAGGTCTGTCCGGATCGCGTGATCGCCGAGGGCTTCGACAGCACCACGCCGATATGCCTGTCCCACAAGGGGCGCGAAGGCTACAACATCTATCTCGAGATCCTCGGCGGCGGTTATGGCGCAGGCAGCGTGACCGACGGCGCCGACGCGGTCGATTGTCCGTTGTCGAATTGCTCGAACATACCGATCGAAGCTTTGGAGATGGACTATCCGTTCCTCCGGGTCGAGACCTACGCCCTCCTTCCCGGCTCTGGCGGGCGGGGCCGCCATCGTGGGGGGCTGGGGTTCGAGCGAAGCTACCGCATTGTCGATGACGATGTCTTCTTCGCGACCTACACGGACCGCACCCAGATCGCCCCGCGCGGGCTGGAAGGCGGCGAGCCGGGCCAGACGTGCAAGATGCACGTGCTTAGCCGCGGACAAGAGATCGTCCTGCAACCCCGTACCGGCCGTGCGCTTGAACGCGATGACCTGTTGGTCATTCGGACCGGAGGCGGAGCCGGCTTTGGCGATCCTGCCGACAGAAGCCGCGCGAATGTCGCGCGCGATCACGCCGAAACGCTTGTTTAACCAAGGAAATACATTATGGGAATCAAAGTTCTGTATCTCGTCAAATACGAGAATGATCAGAAGGCGGCGATGGTCGAGACGGCCGCCATGCGAGACCGCGCCGCGATCCACCGCCAAGCCATATCCGATTTCGGCGGCACCCCGATCGCCCAATATGGCACGCATGGCGAATACGACATGGCCTATATCTACGAGATGCCCGATCAGGCGCACCTTGCCGCGAACCTTCACCTTACGGATTCCTTCGGGCTGGCCAAATATTCCAAGACCGTCGTGCTGATGGACATGGATGAATACGTCGAATCCTACGAGATCGCCCAAAAGACGCCGACAAAATATTCGGCCGCGACCGAGTGATCGACGCCGCGCTTGGCGGATCGCGCCCTATGCTCCATGATCGACGAAAGGGGACCATGCGCCCGGGGTCGGGCGCGGTGCAAGGATGATGGAACGTATGTCGGCAAAGGTGACCTTCCGCCACCTGTTGGTGTTTCGGACGGTTTGCGAACAACGAAACGTCACGCGCAGCGCCGGCATCCTGAACACCTCGCAGCCCGCGCTTAGCCGAACCATCAAAGAGCTGGAGCAAGCCGTCGGACGGACGTTGCTGATCCGCTCGACCCGTTCGATCGAACCCACGACCGCGGGCGCGGAGTTCTACGTTCGCGCGGTCCGCATGCTGACCGATCTGGACGCCGCCGTCACGGCGACGCGCGACGTGGCCGACGGGCGCTCGGGGTCTTTGGTCATCAGCTACATGGACTTCGCCATCGTCGGAAAGCTGCCCGATATCCTGCGGCAGTTCCGCCACTCGAACCCCACGATCCACCTCGATCTTCGGGGGATGTCCACGCAGGAGCAGATCGCGCCGCTGAAGGGCGGCCACGTCGACGTCGGCTTCATCAGCGGCAACGTCACGCACGGGGGGCTGAACCAACGCGAGCTTTACTCCGAGAGGCTGTTCGCGGTCCTGCCCGAACGGCACCCTTTGGCGCAGGAAGAGACTATCCGTCTGGATCAGCTCAGCGACGAGCGGTTCATAACCGGCGGCCACAAATGGCGCTATTTCACGGATTTGGTCGAGGATCTCTGCGCTGCGCGCGGCTTCATTCCGAAGGTATCGCAGGTCGCGCCGAACCGCGACGGGATACTTGGCTTCGTTCTGGCCGGCGCGGGCATCTCTGTTTATCCCGAATGCGTGTGCAATGCTGCCCGGCCCGGGCTTAACTTTGTCCCGATCAGTGACACCGGGCGCCCGGTGAAGGTCTCGATGATCTGGAGCGCGCAAAACCGGAACGCCGCATTGCTGCAATTCCTTGATCACATTTCCGGCGATCTGCCGACCTATACGGGCTGACTTGGCCGGGTACGCAGACACTCCGATTTTTGTTGGCCACGATGAACGGGGCCGGGCAGGGGCGATGGCGGTCTCAAAGGAAACCTTGGACGAATTGCTGAAGCCTGCGGGCGGCCCGCGGGCCTGCTTTGGCAGCCGCGGGCTAAACGCATAACCTGAGGAACGGGTGGATGACACGGATGCTGGCGCCGGATCGCCCGCCAATCTGGCCTCATCCGGACTTGGTGATCTTGTCGATCAGCCCGGTCAGTGACTCCGCCTGAAAATCCGGCGTTTTCATCACCGACGGGAACGGCGTGCCATCTCGGGCGATATATCCCGTCATCAGACCGCTTTGACGGACGCCCTGAATGTCCCAAGGGTGGGCGGCGACAAGGGCCACGTCTGCCGGCTGCACCCCGAGCGTCTTCGCGCAGCCCTCGTACACAGCCCTGTGCGGCTTCCAGTGGCCGATCCGGTCGATCGAGATCACGTGCTCGACCATATGCCGGACCCCTGCGCGATCCAGCAGCCCGGCGGTGACCTGCGCACTTCCGTTGGTCAGCGTCGCGATGCGGATCCCGGCCTTTTGCAGCGCTTCCATGGCGGGCACCACGTCGTCGTGGGGATCAAGCTGGGAAAAGCCGTCCAAGACATGATCGACCGCCTGACGTTCGGCACGGCCCAGTTCCTTTTCGAGAAGTCCCGACAGGGTCGCTGCGGCGATATCTCGGAACGGCTTATAGTCGCCCGAGATTTCCAAGGCGAATGCATCGCGCAGAAACGACGCGAACCAGATTTCCAGATGATGACCGGCGAGCCCCGCCGATGTCAGTCGCGGGCGAAGCGATTCCAGCGAGAACAGCGTTTCAACGACGTCGAACGCGACAGCACTCGGGCGGGTCATCCCCCGTTTCCTTTCGATCCGGGCGCCGTATGCGGGACCGCTGGTTCAGCCGCTCGGACATCGCGCAGAAGAAGGTTGATTTCCTCGGCGATGATCTCGGGATGGTCTTCGGGCGTGAAGTGCTTTCCGCCCTCGATCCGACGCAGCGGTGCGGCCAGATCGCGCGCCAGACGCTCGCCGTAGCGGATCTTTTGAAACTTGTCCGCCACGCCCCATGCAATCCGCGCCGGAACCTTGAGCTGAGGCAGGTCGCCTGCCACGACCTCGGTGTCACGCACATCAAGCGCCGAGACTTGACGGGCCATGGCGGCGGCCCCGTCGCTTTCACGATAGGGCGGAAAATGCACATCCACTGCCTCGCGTGCCTGCGCGGCGTCGTCATGACCGCGATGGAACAGCGTCGTCATGACCATCTTCAGCGCCGAATCCGGCAGATGCCGCACAGCGGCCCGGGTGGCGCGCATCGCCTTTACGCTTGGGATCGGCCAGGAATCGTAAGAGATCGCGTTCGTAAGAAAGAGACCGGCGCAGCGGTCGGGGTGCCGCACTGCCGCGACCTGCGCGACCCCTCCGCCAAGGTCGTGCCCGGCAAGAACCGCGCGTTCGATTCCAAGGTCGCTCAACCAGGCCGCAAGATACTCTGCCTGTTTCGCCACAGAGATATCGCGCTCGCGCCCGGCGGTGATCGAGCCGGCATAACCGACCATTTCCCAAGCGAGGCAGCGGGCGCCCTCGATCTTCGGCAGGACGTGCCGCCAGAGATTGGGGCCGGTGGGAATGCCGTGGATCAGAATAAGCGGCACGCCTTCGCCGCGCTCGTGCCAGCGCATCGGAATGCCGGCGACGGTTTTATGGTGCATCTCCATTTTCATGCTTTCTCCTTTGGAAGATAGCGCGCACCCGGCCGCGAAGCACGAGGGACGGGTCCGACGCGCCGGTCACGCGATCCGCAGAGGACCCCGCAGGGGGTGCCAAGGATTACCTGCGGCTTGCAGCCCGCGCCGCAAGCGTCGCCACCGCGGCGATCCCTACGCCGAGGGTCGCAGCCGCCGCCGCGGTTCGCCATGCAGGCGGGAGCGGACGGTAGAGGTCCGCGAGCCAAGCCATCACACCCATCGGCGGAGCGGCCTGCCAAAGATCGCCCTGCGCACGCGGACCGGCCCGCCTTGTCATCTCGCGCATGGTTCCTATGCCGCGGGCCATAGGCATAAGCCGACGCGTGCTTTCGGCCTCGGGCGGTTGCTGACCGCTCGCCACAGCTTCCAGCGCCTGACTGACGCCCTTCTCGTCCCCGGCCCAGAGGGCGCGGAAGACGATGGTCCCGTTCCGGTCGGTCAGGTAGGCGGCGTTCGGTTTCTGATCCAGCCGCCGGTGGATCGAGCCGTCGGGGTCGTCCACGACCATGCGCCACCGAAGATCGTCGCTCTCTTTCAGCGCCCGGGCCGCCTTGGTCTTTTCCTGCGCCGTGTCGGCTTGGTCACGATGCTCGCCGGGATGCGCCTCTCGGACATAAAGGGTGACGAACTCGATCTCAGAGCCGAACCTTGCATGAAGGTCCTTCAGGATCGGGTCCGAGCTTGCGGTCATCGGGCAGGTGAACGAGCCGGTGACCAGCAGGGTCGGACGGCCCGTCAGGTCGCGCGTCGACAATCGTCCGCCGTCGACGGTTTGCAGGTCGAACTCCGGCAAGCGGTCGCCGGGTCCGGGGGCGCTGTCTGCGAACTGCATATCCTCGGACAGGATCTCCGCGGAGACATGATCGTATGCGTAGCGTGCGGTGGTCATGGTGAGCTCCTTTTGTCGGGCGGCAAGCCTCCATCGTCTGACGCCGGCAGCCTTGGCCCGGCGGCTTGCGAACCGTCGGGCCGGTTCATCGTGCTCTCACCAAGCCAACGGGATGCAGGCGACGATGTTCCCCGTCGGTGACGTGGCTGATCGTCTTGATGGGGCTTGGGGGCTGGCGGGTTGATCCGCGCAGTCTCGACCGGACGCCCCACGGGTCAGTGCGGAGCGCTGCGGAAAACGAGCGGCGGCAGGTGCCACAGGACTTTATGTGGCGCCTTACGCTGTCGCCTAGCGCAAGCTGACCGTTTCCGGCAGCCACGTGGCGAGGTCGGGTACGGCGATAAGTAGAAATGCCATCGCCACCATCAGCATGAACATGGGTAGGGCCGTCTTGGCGATATAGCCCAATTCGCGACCCGTCATGCTTTGCAGGACGAAAAGGTTGAAGCCGATCGGCGGTGTGATCTGCGCCATCTCGATCACCACCACGACGTAGATACCGAACCAGATCAGATCGATCCCGGCGGCGCGGACCATCGGCTCGACCACCGCCATGGTAAGGACCACCGACGAGATCCCGTCAAGAAAACAGCCAAGGATGATGTAGAAGACCAGCAGAACCATCAGCAGTTCGAAACGCGACAGATCCCACTGCGAAATGATGTCGGCCAGACTGCGTGGCAGCCCGGTGAACCCCATCGTCAGCGACAGGAACGCAGCACCAGCGAGAATGAGGGCGATCATATCCACGGGGCCAGCAATGCGCCTCATGTGGCCGAGACCTATCTGGGCGACTCGGAAGTGATGTGTCTCATGCATCAGGATCATCCGCTTGCAAAACTGGAAGAGATTTCGCCGGCCGATCTGGACGGGACCCCGCTTATCCAGTTCGACGCCGAGTCGCCGCCAAGCGTGCTGATCCGCGAAAGCTTCGCCAAGTTCGGGGTCCGGCCACGCACCAAGATGGAACTCAACTTCTCCAAGCTGGCGGACGCGATGCTGGTCCCCGGGGATGTGGCGTTCATCGACCCGTTTGCCATCAGCCCGCGCAAGGCACTTGTGATCCGACGCTTCGTCCCGCGAATTCCGCTGTCGATCTTCATGCTGACGCCCGATGACGCGTCTCAGTCGCGCATCCGGCAGGCGTTCATCGACGAGACCCGAGACAGTATTCGGCGGATGCGACGCTCGCTCAGACTGACGTTCACGCCCAATGGCTGATGCAACGGGGGCTGCCGGACCCGCCCCCGCGCCATTGCCGGAAGGCGGGCGCGGGAGGGGGACATTATTTGGCCGGAACGACCCCGGTCTTGGGGTCAAGGCCCAGAAGGCGGATCGCGTTTGCGCCAAGCAAAGCCTTTTCGTCTTCGGCGGCCAAACCTTGCGTCTTGACCGTGCCGACGGGGTCTTCAAGGCCCATGTCGAAGCAATAATCGCTGCCGCTCATGATCCGATCGACGCCGACCTCTTTGATCAGCCAATCCAGTGCGCTGTCCGAATGGCTGATGGTGTCATAATGGAACCGGCGCATGTAGTCCTTCGGGCCCTGTTCCATATGGGCGAACTCGGGGCGGACGGACCAGCCGTGTTGCAGACGGCCCGCAAGGAAGGGCAGGGCACCGCCGGCGTGGGGCAGGACCACGTCGAGCGATTTGAAACGGTCCAACACCCCGCCGCAGATCAGGTGGGCGGCGGCGACGGCGGTGTCGAAGGGGTTGCCCAGCAGGTTGGCCAGAAACCACGGCTTCAGGCGGTCGGTCATGCCCAGCACCTTGAGCGGGTGCAGGAAAATCGGCAGGCCCAGCGCCTCGATCCGTTCGAAGACCGGCAGCAGGCTTGCGTCCGACAGGTCCATGTCGCCGATGGCCGTGCCCATGTAGACGCCGACGATGCCGGGGGCGTCCTTGATCCGCTCCAACTCGGCGATTGCCGCGTCGGCGTGATGGGCGGGGATCATCGCGAGACCCAAAAGACGGTCGGGAAACTCCTCGTGGGCGGCGACCAGAGCGTCGTTGAAGACCGCCGAAAGACTCCGGGCCAGCGCCTCGTCGGCCCAGTAGACCATGGGCTGGGTCAGCGACAGGGCCTGCACGTCGATGCCCTGACGGTCCATGTCGGCAATGCGCAGGTCCAGGTCGATGAACCGCTTTTCAAGCGGTCCGGCGTGCAGGGGGCCCGCGTCGATGACCGGCCCTTCGGCGCGCCGGGTGACGCAGGCGCCGCAGTCACAGCCGGCGGCCTCGACGGCGCCCAGATAGCTTTCGGGATAGTAATGCGCATGGATATCGATGCGCGGGAATGTGTCTTGCAAGGTGCACCTGTCTTCGTCGGAAAGTGGGAATGTAGGGAAAGGGGGGTCAGGCCCGCGACTGCGCCGCCATGGGGGCGATGGCAGGGTCGGGGCCAGAGTTAGGGCCAGAGTCTGGGCCGGCGTCTGTGTTCTGGCTGGTCTTGATGGACTCGATCAGAAAGGCGGATGTGTTGCGCGAATGATCCTCGACGGCCTGACACAGGGCCGCCACGTCGCCGGCCTCGCAGGCGGCGAGGATCGCGTGGTGTTCACGCTGGGACTGGCTGCGCCCGCGGACCGAAACATAGAGCCTGACATATCGATCAACGTTCGCCCGCAGCCGTTCGATCTGCGCGACCAGTCGCGGCCAGCCGCAGGCGTCGTTCAGGATGGTGTGGAACTGGTGGTTGTGGCTGGCCCAGTTCGCGTCGGGCTCGGTGCCGGCGGTGATGCGGTCCATCGCTTCGACCTGCGCACGCATCGAGGCCAGCATGACCGGCGTCAGCCGCGACAGGCCGCGCTCGGCGGCAAGACGTTCCAGCGCACCGCGCATGGCAAACATTTCCTCGATATCCTTGGTGTCCAGACGCGCAACCTCGACCCCACGGTAGGGGTAGACGACCACAAGCCCCTCGATCTCGAGCTGTTTCAGCGCCTCGCGGACCGGCATCCGGCTGACCCCGAGGGATGAGGCAATCTCGTTCTGGTCAAGGCGCACTCCGGCCTCGAGGCGGCCATCGATGATGGCGCTTCTTATAAGCTCAAGTGCCACGTCCTTGCGGCTGGAATAGTGGTGAATACGCCGGCTTTCCGCTTCCGTAAGTTCAATCACTTGTGGGCTCTCCGCTTGAATACTGGTGCCTTCACGAGACGTCTCATGGCCGTCGGCGCCGTGTTGACATGATCTAATATATTTGATTTATCAACGCAAGCGTTAGAACGAGGCCGCCGTCAGCGGGCCCTCAGGCTGAAGGAACCCAACAATGCAGAAGAACATGGACGCGGCAGGTGCTGGGACCGGTGAAGGCCCCGCAGGTAGTGGCGCAGATATTGGCGCCTCGGTGCGCGGCCGTCTGGACTATCAGCCGATCGTCGACCGCCCGAAGCTGTCGCTGCCGGGTGGCGCCAAGGTCGCCGTCTGGACAATCGTCAACGTCGAGAACTGGTCGCCGGGTGGTGCTATGCCCCGCGCCGTGCTGCCGCCCCCGATGGGCAAGGCGCTTTTGCCCGACATCCCGAACTGGTCCTGGCATGAATACGGCATGCGCGTCGGCTTCTGGCGGTTCCTTGATGCCCTAAGCTCGCGCGGGCTGAAGGCCAGCTTTGCGGTGAACGGCTCGGCCTGCGAGGTCTATCGCCGGGCGTGCGAGGCCGCGCATGAGGCCGGTTGGGATTTCGTCGGCCACGGCCATGTTCAGGGCCCGATGCACAAGGTCGAGGATCAGCGCGACGCCATCAACAAGACGATTGAGGCGATCCGCGAGTTGACCGGCAAGGCGCCCCGCGGCTGGGAAAGCCCCGGCCTGACCGAAACCGACGAGACGCTGGATCTACTGGCCGAAGCCGGGATCGAATACGTCTGTGACTGGGTTCTGGACGATCTGCCCTGCGAGTTGCGCACCCGCGCCGGCGACATGCTGTCGGTCCCCTACACAGTCGAGATCAACGATGTGGTCATGTCCGCGATCGAAAAGCAGCCGTCGGACGAAATCTTCCGCCGGGGCCGCGACCAGTTCGACCGCCTTCGCCAAGAGGGCGCCGAGACGCCGCGCGTCATGGCCATCTCGATCCACCCCTATCTTACCGGAGCGCCGCACCGCATCGGCTATCTGGAAAAGCTTTACGATTACATCCTTGGACATGACGACGTGGTGATGTGGACCGGCTCGGAGATCGCCGACTGGTATCGCGGGCAGATGGCGGATCAGAAGGGCTAAGACGCGGCCCGGTTTCCCATCCCCCTCCCACTCACACCCCGTTTCCAATTGTCCGCGCAGAAAAGAGAACCGATGCCCGAGAAGCCCTCCCAGCCGAATATCCCCGCCTATTTGCCCATGCTGATCGGCGGCGCCCGTCGCGATGCCGCGTCGGGCAAACGCTTTGCCGTTGAGAACCCCGCCAATGGCGAGACGCTATGCGAAGTTGCCGAAGGGGACGCCGCCGATATCGACGCCGCAGTCGCCGCCGCCAGTGCCGCCGCCCCCGCATGGGCCGCCACGCCGCCCCTGCAACGCGCCGAGATCCTGAACCGCGCCGCCGCCATTCTGGCCGAGCGGATGCCCGAGTTCGTCGCCGTCGAGGTCGCCCAAACCGGTCGCCCCGTCCGCGAGATGCGCGCCCAGCTGGCCCGGACGCCGGAATGGTATTCCTATTTCGCCGCCGTCTCGCGCACCCACGAAAGCGGCGTGCATCCCTTTGGCGGCCCGTACCTCAACTACACCCGTCGCATGCCGCTGGGCGTGGTGGGTCTGGTAACGCCTTGGAACCACCCGCTTTTGATCCTGACCAAGAAGCTTGCACCGGCGCTGGCCGCCGGCAACGCGGTCGTCATCAAGCCTTCCGAGGTCGCCCCGATCACGCCGCTGATGATCGCCGAGGTTCTGGCCGAGGCCGGTCTGCCCGACGGCGTCTGCAACGTGGTCACCGGCTTTGGCCCGACCGCCGGCGCGGCGCTGTGTGCACACGAAGGCATCGACAAGCTGGACCTGACGGGCGGCACCGAAACCGGTCGCCGCGTGGCGGCGCTGGCGGGTGAACGGCTGACCCATTTCTCGGGCGAGCTGGGCGGCAAGGCCTCGGTCGTGGTCTTCGATGACGTGCTGGACACCGAGGCCGCTGCGGCCACGCTGTTCGCCTCGTTCATTGCGGCGGGCCAGACCTGTGTGCAGGGCGCGCGGCTTCTGGTGCAGAACTCGGTCCGCGACCGGGTGCTTGAGATGCTGATCGAACGGACGCGGGCGCTGCAGATCGGTGATCCCACCGATCCCACCACCCAGATCGGCCCGATGGTGTCCGAAAAGCAGCTGAACATCGCCATGAAATATGTCGAGATCGGCAAGCAAGAGGGCGCGACCCTTGCCGTCGGCGGCAACCGTCTGACCGGCGGCGACTATGACAAGGGCTATTACCACGAGCCCACGGTCTTTTCCGATGTGACCAACGACATGCGCATCGCCCAAGAAGAGATTTTCGGCCCCGTGGTCTGCGTGCTTGGCTTCGACACCGAGGAAGAGGCGATTGCCCTGGCCAACGGCACCGACTTCGGTCTGGCCGCCAGCGTCTGGACCCGCGACATCTCGCGCGGGCACCGGGTGGCGCAGTCCATCGACGCCGGCATTGTCTGGGTCAACGATCACCACCGGATCGACCCCGCGTCGCCCTGGGGCGGGTTCAAGGACAGCGGCATCGGCAAGGAAAACGGCATCGTCTGCTACGAAGGCTACACCAAGTTGCAAAGCATCGTGGTGAAGCTGTCGGATGAGCCGTTCGACTGGTTCGAAGACAGCAGCGACAAGCGGTACAGCTAGGATGGTCCACGATATGCAAGCGCCCCGCGTTCTTGTCATCACCACCGGCGGCACCATCGCCATGACCCCCTCGAAAGAGGGGGGTGGCGTGTCGCCGACCCTGACCGGCGAAGACCTTCTGGCCTCGGTTCCGGGTCTGGACGCGGTGGCGCGGATCGAAGTTGCCTCGCCGCTGCAGGTGCCCAGCGCCTCGCTGACGCTGCCCGATGTGGCCAAGGTGGCCGCGCTGATCGACGCGCGGCTGGCAGAGGGCGAATTCGCCGGGGCCGTGGTGGTGCAGGGCACCGACACGATCGAGGAAACCGCCTTTGTGCTGGAATGCCTTGTCGCCACCGACCGCCCCGTGGTCGTCACCGGCGCCATGCGCAACCCCGCGATGGCGGGGGCCGAGGGGCCGGCCAACCTGCTGTCGTCCTGCATCGTCGCGGCGACAGCGGGGGCGGGCACCGGCGTGGTCGCGGTGCTGAACGACGAGGTTCACACCGCCCGACAGGTGCGCAAATCCCATACCGGGCTGACCTCGGCCTTCTCGTCGGCGCCGGGCGGCCCGCTTGGGCATGTGCTGGAGGGACAGTATCGCCCGCTGGCCCGCCCGCTGGGCGAGGCGGAAAAGCTTCCGGGTCTGGCAGGCCCGCTTGCCGAAGGGACCGCACCTTCCGTGGCGCTGATCACCTTGGGGATGGGCGACGACGGGGCGCTTCTGGCTTCGGTCAATCCCGACAGCTTCGGCGGCCTTGTGGTGGCGGGCATGGGCGCGGGGCACGTGCCCTCGGACATGGCGGCGACGTTGGGCGCGCTGGCCGCGAAGATGCCCGTTGTTCTGACAAGCCGGATCGGCATGGGGCCGTCCTTTCGCGAAACCTACGGGTTCGTCGGCTCGGAAATCGATCTGCTGGGGCGCGGGCTGATTCCGGGCGGGGCCGTCGGCCCCCTGAAGGCGCGGCTTTTGCTGCAAATGCTGATGGCTGCCGACAAAGATGAAGATGCGATCCGAAAGGCCTTTGACAAGCTGTAGAATAACATTCAACATTGTTGAATATCCGCAGCGGCATGGCATGCCGAATCGCAGACCAAGTTAGGAAGAGGCCGATGGAAGAGAAGCTCATCAACATCCGCGACGACCGCACGGACGGTCACTACAAGCCCTACGGCTGGCATCACTGGCCCGATTATCCGTGGATGTCCTATCAGTTCCGCCGCGCGCTGGGTGAAACGCAGGTCGGCGGCGGCGCCATCTCCGAGGTGTTTCAGGCAGGCTCCAAGATCGATCCGTCGGACTCGGAAAGCTGGTATCGCGAATGGCTTCACATCGGCGACCGCAACCGGGTGCGCGGCGATGAAAGCGAAGCCGCCGGCCATATCGTCACCGCCCGCCAGTGCTGGCTGCGCGCCGTCGATTACTACCGCGAGGCCGAGTTCTGGCTGGCCGGTGAAGATCCCCGCCGGCTGGAGGTGTTCGACAAGCTTGAATACTGCTCGAAGAAATGGGGCAGCTATTTCGACCTGCCGATGGAGTCGCTGGAGATCCCCTACGAGGACGGCGCGACCATGTACGCCTATTTCCTGCGCTCGCCCCACAACCCCGAAAAAAAGCAGCCGGTGCTGATGTGCTTCGGCGGGCTTGACAGCTTCAAGGACGAGATGTGGTTCATGGTTGCCCAAGGCGCCATCGCGCGGGGCATGTCGGTGCTGATGGTCGACGGGCCGGGGCAGGGCGGCACGATCCGCCGCCAGAAGCTGACCAGCCGCCACGACTACGAAGTGCCCGTCGGGCGCTGCATCGACTATCTTGAGACCCGCGACGACATCGATCCGAAGCGGATCGCGATGAGCGGCTCCAGCCTTGGTGGCTACTACGCGGCCCGCGCGGCCTCGTTCGAACATCGCCTGTCGGCTGCCGTGTCCCATGGCGCCATCTGGGCCGTGAACGACCTGTGGGGCGATGCCGACGACAGCCACGGTCTGGCCGGGCACATCCGCTGGGTCTTCGGCGCCGAGACGATGGCCGAAGCCTTGGTCAAGGGCGAGAAGTTCAGCCTTGATGGCGTGATCGACAAGATCCAGTGCCCCTATCTGATCGTGCACGGCGGCTATGACGTCCTTGGCGTCGATCAGGCCCAGAAAGTTTACGACTACGCCAAGGAAAACGGCGTCGATGTCACCCTGCGCCTTGTCACCGAAGAAGAGACCGGCGCCGAGCACTGTCAGCACGACAATCCCACGCTGGGGCAAGAGCTGGTCAACGACTGGCTGGCCGATCACTTCGGGATCGATCAGTCCAAGCTTACCGCGGCCGGCTGACGGCCCAACAACCAAGAAGGCCTCAACGAGAGGTTCGCGATTACCCGGAGGGCGGATGCCGCCTTCCCCAACACCGACCAACGGGAGCTTATCTGAAATGAAACGCACGTCTCACATTCAACGCGCGCTTGGCGGCGCGCTTGTCGCCAGCCTTCTGACCGGCGTGGCCATGCCGGCCTTTGCCGCTGACTACACGCTGAAGATTGCCCACGTCGTACCGCAGGGCGATCCGCGCGACACCGCCGCACGCCACGTCGCCGACCTGATGAACAACAGTGAAAGCTGCGACGTCGAGGCCGAGGTCTTCCCCTCGGCCCAGCTTGGCACCACCACCGACCTGATCGAAGGCATGCAGCTTGGCTCGATCGAGGCCGTGATCCTTCCGGCATCGTTCCTTGTGGGCTTCCAGCCGCTGATGGGGATCTTCGATTTCCCGTTCTACTGGCCCTCGGAAACCGACAAGCTGGTCGAGTTGCACAAGTCGGACGCCATGCGCACCCTGCTTGAGACCACCAATGAACAGGGCGTCTATTCGATGGATGTCTGGCACACCGGCTACAAGCAGTGGACCGCGAACGCGCCGCTGACCTCGACCGAGAACTTTGCCGGCAAGCGCGCACGCGTCATGCCCTCGGAGATCCTGATCGAGCAGCAGAAGGCGCTGGGCCTGACACCTGTCACCATGCCCTTCCCCGAGACCTACTCGGCCCTGCAGTCCGGCGCCATCGACGCGCAGGAGAACCCGATCCCCACGATCTTCACCATGCGGTTCCAAGAGGTTCAGTCGGACCTGACCATGACCAACCACGGCAATCTGGACCAGATCTTCATGGTCTCGAAATCCTGGTTCGACGGTCTGCCCGCAGACTGTCAGAGCGAACTTGAGTCCGCCGTCGACTCGGGTCAGGAACTGGTTCTGGACGAGACCGTGAAGGTCGAGGAAAAGGCGCTGACGACCTTCGCCGATCAGGGCATCAAAATCACCGAGCTGACCGATGAGCAGCGCACCGCCCTGCGCGATGCCACACTGCCGAAGGTCAAAGAGCTTTACACCAAGACCAACGGCGATCGCGGACAAGAGATGATCGACCTCATCTCCGGTGCGATCTCGGGCAAGTAAGCTCTTAGCACGAAGGAGATCGACATGAATTCACTTGAATGGCCGCTCGGCCTTATCGACCGGCTGGTCGCCGCGCTGCTTGCGGTAATGCTCATCGCGATCACCTTCGTGCTCTTTACCAACGCGACTGCCCGCTATTTTGCGGGCATCGCCATCACCGGCGGCGCCGAGGGCGCGCGCTGTCTGATGATCTGGATGACCTTCCTTGGCTCGTATCTGCTGGTGCGCGTCGGGGGGCATGTCGTCATCGACCTTTTCGGAAACTTTCTGCCGCCCGCGCCGCGCCGGATCCTGCAAAGCGCCATTGCCATTCTTGGCGCCTGCGTCTTCGCCTATGTCGCGTGGCTTGGCTTCGATCTGACCACCCGCATCTTCGCCACGGGGCAGAAAATGAGCAGCCTGCCTCTGGCCCGCGCCTGGTTCTATCTGCCCATTCCCATCGGCTTTGGCCTGATGACGCTGGCCTCGATCCAGATGTTGCTGGCGACATGGACCGGGATTGCCCAGCCCAAGGCCGAGGATTTCGGCCCGCCGCAAACCGTCACCGGCGTCGTGGCCGACCCCTCCGCCCAAAATGGCAGGACCTGAATAATGGCCCCATTCACCTTGGTTGCACTGGCCGTCGGCCTGCTGCTGCTGTCCGTTCCCGTCTTCCTGTCGATCATGACAGCCACCTTCGTCAGCTTCGAGCTGTTCGGCCCGCCGATGCCCTCGGTGGTGCTGGCCCAGCGGCTGGTCGAGGGGGTGAACATCTTCTCGATCCTTGCGGTGCCGCTGTTCATCTTCGCCGCCGACATCATCTCGCGCGGGGAAATCGGGGGCCGTCTGATCCGGCTGATGGAAAGCCTTGTGGGGCACATCACCGGCGGTCTGGCCATCGCGACCGTGCTGACCTGCGCGATGTTCGGCGCCATCTCTGGTGTCGGTGCCGCTGCCGTGGTCTCGATTGGCCCGCTGGTCTACCCGTCGCTGATCCGGCACGGCTATGCGCCCGGTTTCGCCGTGGGTCTGATCCTGACCGCCTCGACCCTGTCGATGCTGGTGCCGCCAAGCGTGGCGATGATCCTTTATTCGGTGCAGGTCGGTGAAAGCGTGGCGCGGGTGTTTCTGGCCGGACTTGCCGCGGGCATCCTGCTGATGGTTCTGCTGTCGATCTATTGCTACGCCTACGCCGTGGTGAAAAAGGTCGGACGGGCCGAGAAAGCCACGCTGTCCCAGCGCCTTTCTGCTCTTCGCGCCGCGATCCTTCCGCTGGGCCTGCCGGTTCTGATCTTCGGCGGCATCTACGGCGGCATCTTCACCCCGACCGAGGCCGCCGCCGCCGCCTGCGTCTATGCCGCCGTGGTCGAGACGCTGATCTTCAAGCGCCTGCGTCTGCGCGATCTCTTCCGGTTGTCGCAAGCCTCGTCGCTGACCATCGCAACGCTGCTGATCCTGATCGCCGCGGGCTCGACCATGACGTGGTTCCTGACGCTGGAACGGGTGCCGGCGGCGCTGGCGAACTCGCTGGCCGGGGTGGATGCAAGCGTGGTGCTGGCCGCCGTGAACGGCCTGTTCCTGTTGATCGGCATGTTCATCGACCCCAATTCGGCGGTGATCGTGCTAAGCCCGCTGATCGCGCCGGCCGCCGAGGCGATTGGTGTCGACGGGGTGCATCTGGGGGCCATCGTGGTCTTCAACCTTGCCATCGGGATGATCTCGCCGCCCTTCGGTCTGAACATCTTCATCGGCATGGCCACCTTCCGCATCAGCTATGTCGAGGTTGTCCGTTCCGTGCTGCCCTTCATCGCCATCACCATCGTGGCGCTGCTGATCGTGACCTATGTGCCGGCGCTGACCCTCTGGCTGCCCGGCGTGGCGCTGTGACGCCGCCCGACTGAACCCGACATCAAAGACCACAGGAGACTCTCATGGACCTCGGCGTAGACGAAATCCGCCCGGCAATCATTGCCATCGACCTGCACCGCGGGCATCTGGACCCCGCCGTCGCCACCATGCCGCTGGCCGAGGAACGCTGCGGCCCGGTGATCGAGACCAACCGCGCCTTCTTTGACGCCGCGCGCGCGAAAGACGTCCGGGTGCTGCATCAGCTGACATCCTATCGCAGCGTCGACGAAATCCGCTCGAACCCGTTCTGGCGCACCCGCGCCGACGATCCCAACGCGACACGCAAGAACGTCGAGCGGCACAACCTTCTGGGTCTTCCCGGCGTCGAGGTCATGCCCGAGCTGCTGGACGACCGTGACTGGGTTCTGGCCTCGAAGCGGCGGTACGACTGCTTCATCGGGTCCGAGTTGGAGTTTTGTCTGCGCAAGAACAACATCAACACCGTCCTGCTGACCGGCGTGAACACCAACAGCTGCGTGCTGGCCACGGCGATTTCGGCCTGCGTGCGCGATTTCGCGACCATCGTGGTCGAAGATTGCGTCGACACGATGGATGGCGATGATATACACGGTGCGGCGCTTGCCTGCGTGCGTGCGGCGTTTGGCTGGACCATGCCGTGGCAGGAAGCGCTGGACGTGGTCACCGGCTGACATCGCCGGACGCTTCGAAGCCAGGGGGGCTTCCCGAAGGGCTTCAAGGAGGACGGGGCAATAACCGCCAGCACCGATGAAAAGACCGCCGGGCAGGCGCCCGCGCGCATCGGCGCCAAATTGCGCCACGTCCGCATGGCCAAGGGGCTGAGCCTGCGCGCGCTCGCGCGCGAGGTTGATTGCTCGCCCAGCCTGATCTCGAAGATCGAGGGGCAGAAAGCCAACCCCTCGATCAACATGCTGCACCGGGTCTGCGCCGCGCTTGGCATCAACATGGCCGAGCTTTTCTCAGAAGTGGGCGAAGCCTCGGTCGTGGGCCGCGCCGGCAAGCGCCCCATCGTGCGCAGCGGCACGCCCGAAAACGGACGCTCGTTCGATATGGAGCGTCTGGTCCCCCCCGGTCCCGGCGTGCTGTTGCAGGGCGTCATCCACTCGATCGAGCCGGGCAACGGCAGCGACCCCGACCTGCGCCACGAGGGCGAGGAATTCGGCTATGTGCTGGAGGGCGAGTTGAGCCTGGAGGTCGACGGCGTCGATTATCTGCTGGGACCGGGCGACAGTTTCTTCTTCCGCTCGAACCTCGCGCACCGGTTTGCCAACAACGGCAGCATTTTGTGCCGGGTGATCTGGGTCAACACGCCGCCGTCGTTCTAAAGCGCCGGGGCCGGATCGCCGCTTAGGCCTGTCCTGCCGGAAAGACGGTCAGCGCCACGGCTGCGAACAGCGCGGCGGTCCCCGCCAGCACGAAGCCGTGCCAGATCGCATAGCGAAACCGCATGCTGCGCCGGGCATAGAACAGCGTCCCCGATGAATAGATCAGCCCGCCCGCGACCAATGCCACGATGGCCTCGGTCGGCAGGTGCAGGCGCAGTTGCGGCAGGGCCAGCAGCCCCATCCAGCCCAGACCCAGATACGACAGCACCGACCAGCGTGTGTCGACGCTGGCGCCGAAGATCTTGTAAAACATCGCTGGCAGGGCAAAGGCCCACGTGGCCCCCAGCACGACATAGCTCCACAGGCTGTCGACATGCACCAAAAGCGGGGTGAAGGTGCCGGCGATCAGACCATAGATCGCCGCGTGATCCAGCCGCCGCAATCCGGCCCGGCCCCCGTGCCACGGCAGCATGTGATAACAGGCCGAGGCGCTGAACGAGATCAGCAGGGTCAGGGCGTAAACCGCGCAGGCCAGCACCAGCAAGGGCTCTAGCCGCATCACGGCCAGCGCCATGAAGGTGCCGCCGCCGATCAGGACGCCGGCCATCCCAAGGAAATGGACAGCCCCGTCGGCGCGGCGCTCTTTTGGGGTGGCACTGGGGTACATGGGGCCTCGAGGGGGACGGGAAGGGGGATAGGAAGCGGGCAGGGGTCTGCCCACGATATGGCCCCGATGCGGGCACAAACAACAGCCCTTACCCTGCGGCAACCCCTGCGGCAACCCGCGCGGGGACCGGCGGCTTGGCCAATCGGCCCCTCAGCCAGTGCGGCGCTGCCAGCGGGTCAGGGCGATCTCGTCGTTGTCCTTGGCCTCGCGCATCTGGGCTGCCTGCCGCTGCTGATCGCGCAGACGGTCGGCGACGCTGGCGAATGTCTTGGCCTCGCGGAACCGTTCGCGCACTACATCGTCCAGCGCGTCGCTTTGGCGGCCAAGATCCTCTAACTGCGCATCGACCTTCGCAATCTCGTCCCGCATGGCCCGCATGAATCCGGCCACATAGGGCATCGCACCCGGCTCGGTGACCTGCGTTTCGCTTTGCAGACGGTCTTTCAGCACATCCCGCTCGGCCCTGCCATTGGCGATCCGGGCGTTGAGGTCGGCCAGCGCGCGCAGATCATCCTCCATCTCGTGGCGCTTCATCCGCTCCAGCAGGTTCAGCGCCTTGATGCGACGGGCCGGGGCGATCACTTGGCGTCCTCCGGTGGGGTGTCGGGGTCGGCCTCGGCGCTTGGCGGGGCCATTTGATCCTTTAGCCGTTGGCGCATCACGGCAAGGATCGCGGTGTCGAGTTGCCGGCGGACCTTTGGCGGGCTGATCGCGAAGGGCGCGCCGGTGCCTTGGGCCGGGGCGTCCTCGTCAGCCTTGGCGTCGTCGTCCGAGGCGGGCTGGTCGTCGGCTGTGTCGGACGGGTTGCCCGGCGTCTCGCCCGATGCCTCGCCCGATGATGCAGCCGTCGAAGGGGGCGGCATCAGCGCCACCAAGCCCAGCACCAGAAACAGCCCCGCCGTCAGCGTCAGTGGCGCCGGAAGCCAGCGCCCGCGCCGCCAGCGCAGGATCATGAAACCGCAAGCTCGCGCTGGGCCGACTCGACCTCGTAGAAGTTGGGCTGCTTGGCGGTGGGGATGTTGCCGCGACCGATCTCGATGCAGATGCTGGGCGGATGCGCCGCCACCATCGCCACGAAGACATCGCGGATCACCATGTAGAAGGTGCCGTCTTCATTCTCGATCTGGCCAAGCCGGCCCGAGATGGGCTGCACCATGCAATAGGCAAGAAAGACGCCCAGGAAGGTGCCGACCAGCGCGCCGCCGATCATCGCACCCAGCACGGCGGGCGGCTGATCGATCGAGGACATGGTCTTGATCACCCCCAGAACAGCCGCGACGATGCCGATGGCGGGCAGGCCGTCGGCCATGGTCTGGATCGCGCCAGCGGCGGCAAGCGCTTCGCCGTGGTGCTTCTTGATCTTGCGGTTGATGACATCCTCGGTGGCGTATTTGTCGTCGAACTGCATGGACAGCATGCGGAAGCTGTCGGTGATCAGCTCGGTGGCGAAGTGATCGCCCAGAATGCGGGGATAGCGTTTGAAGATCTCGCTTTCGGTCGGGTCTTCGATGTGGGGATCAAGCGCCAGAATGCCCTTGGTCTTGTAAAGGCGGGTCAGTTCGAACAGCAGGTTCAGCAGGTCGGTATAGTCGGTGGCCTTCCACTTGGGCCCCTTCATCACCTTCACGATCCCCTTGGCCGACGCCTTGATGACCGAGAACGAGTTGGCGATCACGAACGATCCAAGGGCGGCGCCGCCGATCATCATCCCCTCGAACGGCAGGGCGTGCAGAACGATCCCCATCTTTCCGCCCGACAGGATGAACCCCCCGAACACAAGGCCGAATACCATCACTAGTCCAAGGATCATTGTCATCGCTGTGTCACCCGAGTTGGCTGCGTCGAAAGGAAATTGGCTTATCCATCCGGTCGCCCGCCGTAATAAGCATAATTGACATGCCACCAAGATTAGACAAGAATAGATGGCAAGTAAATATCAATTCCGGACGGGCTTTCACATGACCTTAGGCGACGCGCTGGCCTACTTTCCCGACGACCGCGATCTGACCCATCTTGTGCCGAACTGGCCGTTGGGGATGACCGCCGTGCTGTGTCTGGACGACGCTGGCCGGTGCGAGGTGATGGTCTGTCATCGCGACGAGGGCGCGTCGGTCCTGCGCCGGGTCGCGGATGTGCTGGGCAAGCCCCGGGGCGGCTTCGCGGTGTTTCCGCAGGTCGAGGGGCATCCCACCCGGCGCATCCTGTTTTCCGAAGAGCAGCAGTTGCTGAGCCTGCTGACCAGCGCCGAGAAACTGCAAGAGAGGGCCTCGGACTACGCCATCAACTACGCGTTCGCGCGGGAAGAGGGGTTGGACCCCGAATGCGTGATCTCGCCCCGGACCGGAGGACGCTCGGTCTTGCGCAAGGCGGGGTTGGAGGTTGCTGCGACCGACGGGGGCACGGGTGATGGCGATGCTCGGGCCGTGGCTCAGTTCCGCACGCGCCGGGACCCGGTGGCGGGGAAAAGTGCACAGCCCGTGAGCGCGTCCGAGGTGTCCGCCAGCGCCATGGCCGATGCGCCGTCCGACGCCACGTCCGGCGCGCCGTCCCGCGCCGACGAGACCCCGTCGGACGCCGTTCTGACCGCCCGCATCGCCGCCGCCTTCTTCGATGCGCCTGCGCCCAACCCGACGGCCCCCGCGCCTCAGCCGACACGGGTTGCCGCCTTGGCCGACGCCACGCGCGATCTGCCGGCGGGCTACGCCCCGCTGGGCCCCGCCCGTCGCGGCGACTGTCAGGTCCTGCCCGCCCGGATCGAGCGGCGGGGCGACGCGGTGCGCCTGATCCTGCGCCCCGACGAGGCCGGGGCGACGACCCTGTCCTATCCCGCGCAGGTCATGGGATTTCGCGACGACTTCGCCCGTTTCGTGCTGCCGCGCCGCTGTCTGGGCATCTGGTCCCCGGACGAGGCCGCCATCCTCGACATCGCCGTCGGCCAGTTCCCGCAGGTTCTGGCCGAGCGGTTCGCCTCGGGCCCGGTCACAGCCACGGTGACGGTGACGCCACAGGGCATCTTCGTGTTGCCCGACCGGCTGATCCCGGCGCCAGCGGCCCATAAGCGCCGGGGCAGGGTGCCCGTCTCTGCCGCGCTGGCTTTGGGGCTGGCGGGGCTGGTCGCGGGCGTCGGGATGGGCGGCTGGCTGGATGCGGCGACCCTGTCGCGGGCGCTGCCGGGGGCCGTCGCCTCGCTGATCTCGCCAGCCAACGCCGCCGTGGGCGAGGCCGGATCAAAGGACGCCGCCGCGACTTCGACACCAAGGGCCGAGAGCGCGGCCATGGACGTAACACAGCCCGACAATGGCACCGCGCCCGACAAGGTGGCGCAAAGCGACCCGGCCACGCAAGACGAGCAGTTGGCGCTGGGCCTGATGCTGTCACTGGCACGCGGCGAGCGGGCCGAGCCTGCCTCCAAGCCCGCCTTCCAGCCCGCCTCCGGGGCCCCCGCCCTTGATACCGCGCGATGATCTGCGCCGTCATCACCCCCGTCGGCCCCGGCCATAAGACATTGTTCGACGAAAGCTGCGCCCCGTCGGTGCAGCAGGCCCGCGACTTCGACCCCGGCCCCTTTTCCGAGATCCGCCATCTGATGATGGACGATACCAAGGGCCGTCACGGCCGCTCGGCCCGGCGCAACGAGGCGCTGGCGCAAGCGCAGGCGGACGGGGTGGAGTGGGTGTTTTTCCTTGATGCCGACGACATCATGACCCCCAACGCCTTCGAGGCCTTCGGTCGGGTGCTGGCGCAGAACCCCGATCTGGATGTGGTCTGGGGCCTGATCTGCGAGCTGGACCAGACCGGCGATCCGCAATTGCGCGACGGCCAGCCCGAGACATTGGCAACGGCGCGGGAGTTCCTGTGCACCGAACCGCATCTGGCCGTGCAGATCGGCGGCTTTTACCGGACCGGTTGCGTCACGCCGATCGGGTTCGAGACCACCATGGACACCGGCGAGGATTACCGCCTTTACCTGTCGCTCTGGCAGCAGCACCGATGCGCCAAACTGCCCGAGATCTTCTTTCTGAACCGTCGCGGCGTGCACAGCGTCGGGCCCCGGTCGGCCAGCGGCGCCGACTGGCAGGTCTCGGTCAGCGAACAGCGGCTGGCCGCGCTGGACAGCCTGACCCTGTTGGCCGACATCGACCACGACGGTGTGACGGCGCGGATGCGCGTCACCAATCCCCGCGATCTGATTCAGGCGACCCATCTGGCCGGGCGGTTCTTCGATGCCGAAGGGCTGGAGAAACTGCGCCGGCTGGTGCCTTCCCCCGCGCCGCATATCGTCGAAGTGGGCGCGAATATCGGCAACCATGTTGTCTGGTACGCCCAGCACCTGAACGCCGCCAAGGTCTACCCGGTCGAACCGAACCCCGCCGCGCTGAAGCTGCTGGACGAGAACATGGCGCTGAACGGGCTGAACGGCCAGATCGACCGGCGCGGCATGGGGTTTGGCGCGGGCGTCCGCTCGGGGAGGTTCGCGATCCGCACCGATGACGCCGACAACCTTGGCGCCACGCGGCTGGTCCCGGATGACGCGGGCGACATCGACGTGCGGCGGCTGGACGATCTGTTCGGCGACACCCGCGCCGACATCATCAAGATCGACGTCGAAGGCATGGAGGTCGACGTGCTGGACGGCGCCGCCGAGCTGATCGCCCGCGAGCGTCCGGTGATCTGGATCGAGGTGATGCGCCCCAACATGCTGGACGTGGCACAGGACTGGTGCCGCCGGGCCGGGTATCGCATCGCCGACAGCATCTCTTATACCAACACGGTGGATTACTTCGCCGTGCCGAAGGAGTGACATGACCCAGGCCCCTCTGTCCCGACACCAGCGCCGCGCCCGGGCCTCGGGCGCGCGTCGACGCTATGACCTTGAGGGCGACGCCGCCGTCACCATTCAGGCAGCCTATGACGCGATGGCGCGGGGCGACGGCGCCGAGGCCGCGCGGCTGGCCCACCCCGTCTCGCAGTCCCATCCGCGCAGCGTCCACCCGTGGATGATCCTTGGCGCCGTGGCGCTGGATCAGCACGACGGCGCGACGGCGCTGGCGTTTTATACGCAGGCCGAACGGATCGCGCCACAGGACCCGGCGGTGCTGGGCGGGCTTGGCAAGGCCCATGTGCTGAAGGCCGAAGTGGGCCCCGCCCTGACCCGGTTCGAACAGGCGCTGGCCGCCGGCAGCCGCGACGGCTCGCTGGTGCGGCTTTATCTGGCGCTGGCGCGGCGGGTCGGCTGGACCCTGCGCGCCGCCGATGCCGTGACCCCCGCCGTCGATGCGCTGAACGCACCCGAGTTCTGTTATCTGCTGGCCGAAACCCTCAGCGACGGCGACGAGCCGGGCCGTGCCGCCGACTGGTATCTGCGCGCCCACCGGCTGGACCCCGACACCCCCACGCATCAGACCGGGCGGCTGCGGGCGCTGCTTTATAAAGACCGGTTCGACGAGGTGCTTACAGGCTGCGACACCATCGAGCAGACCGAGGACAACCGGAACGAACTTATGGTTCTGCGGCTGACGGCCCTTCGGATGCTGGGCCGGCTGGACGAGGCGCTGAGCCTTGCCGAAAGCTTCCGGTTCACCGACATTCACGCCTATGCCAACATGCGCGGGATCGTCGGCAATATTCATCAGGATCATGACGATCTGGCCAAGGCCGAGGCCGCTTTTCTGGACGGCACCCATGCCGTCGCCGGGGCCGGCAAGGTCGGACGCTCGCTTGGCGTTCTGCTGTTCCGGCTGGGGCGTTTCGACGAAGGAGAGCCCTATTACCGCCAGCGCATCGCGTCTTCCGCGCGGGCGCGCGTTCCGTTCGACAATTCGGCCCCCGAGTCTCTGGCCCGCAATAAGCAGATCTTCCTTCTGGGCGAACAGGGGATCGGCGACCAACTGGCCCTTCTGACGCTGGTGCGGGCCGCGCCGATCGATCTGTCCGCCACCCGGCTGAAACTGATCGGCGATGCGCGGATGCAGGCCGCCCTGCAAGGCAACCCTTTGGGGATCGAGGCGGTCGCCATGGCCTCGCTGACCGGCACTCAGGACGAGGCCTTGCTGGGGCAGATGGTCTATCCGGGGGATTTGATACGCTATCGGCAGACGGCGGACCCGGCGGTTCTGCATCAGCCGGTGCTGGCCCCCGCGCCGGGTGCCGTGGCCCGCATCCGCGCCCGCTATGCGGCGCGGGCAGGGGGGCGCCCGGTGATCGGCATGGCATGGAAAAGCACCGGCAACCTCACCGGGCACCTGCGGTCGATCCCGCTGGCAGAGCTGGTGACGCTGGCGCCGCGCGACGCGCTGATCGTCAACCTGCAGTATGGGTCCGCCGAACCCGAGCTTGCGGCGGCCCGCGCCGCCCGCCCGGATGTCGAGATTTTCACCGACCCCGAGATCGACCAGATGGCGGATCTTGCCGGCTTCTTCGCCCAGATCGCCGCGCTGGACACCGTCGTCACCATCGACAACACCACCGCGCACGCCAGCGGCGCGATGGGGCACCCGGACACGCACGTCCTGATCCCCGCAGGCGCCGAGGCGATGTGGTACTGGGGCACCTCTGACACCGATGCAGGGCTGGACCCGTGGTACGGCGCGGTCCGGCTGCACCGGCAGACGACGCCCCGCGATTGGGCGCCGGTTCTGGAATCCATCGAAGCCGCCCTGTCGACGGGGTCGCGCTATCCCTGACGGTCCTGCGACGGCGAATTTACGCGGACGCGCTACGGTCCGATCAATCAGATCTTGATCGGATCGTTCCCTATGCGAAAGTATTACATGAGCTACCAAAAATAGTTTGCTTCGAATTGAATTTATTTATGGCCAATCAAGGAACTCTTCATATATATTGGTTTTATATCGGAGATTGCTCTTGCAAAGAGCAAGGCGCCCAAGCGCAGAACTCCTTGCCTGAAACATAGGTGCATTATGACAGATACTGACCAAACGGGCGAGGTTTTGGCCCGCATCGTTGCCGCATACGCGGCCCGGCCCGACGTTGGCCCCGACGAGATTGTGGCGCTTGTCGCCCGTCTGAAAGACGAACTCGGCCCCATGGGCCACACCGGCGGCGGCATGGCCGCCCTGCCGGGAACGCTGTCGCAGGAAACCTCGGCTGCGACCGCTTCACCCGCCATTCCGGCCATCCCGATCGAAAACGCAGTGACCCAGGATAAGGTCTTTTGCCTGTGCTGCGGCAAGGGCTTCAAGATGCTCAAACGCCATCTGGGGGCCGAACATGGCCTGACCGAGGCCGAGTATCGTCGCCGCTTCGGTCTGGCCGACGACATGCCCCTGGTGGCGCCCAGCTACAGCGCGCGCAAGGCGACCTATGCCAAGCAGTCGGGGCTGGGCAAATACAACCGGGATCACGCCGAGCCCGCGAACAACCCCCGATCGGTTGAGAACGAAAGCATCTCCTGACGGGCGATGTTTGACCTGTCGTCAGGCGCCTCGGCGTCCGACGAGGTGACTCCGGTCGGAGTCTGAGCGGAGAGCGCGCATGCCCGGGAACGGCAACGAAGAAATCATTATCAAGAAGGTCGTCGACGACGACGGCCATCACGACTCGCACGCCGGCAGCGGTTGGAAGGTGGCCTATGCCGACTTCATGACCGCGATGATGGCCTTCTTCCTTCTGCTGTGGATCTTGTCGGTCGCGGACGAAGAGAAGCTGCGCGGCCTTGCGGATTACTTCAGCCCCAGTCTCAGCAATACCGGCGGGCGCAGTGCCGGGCTGCTCTATGGCAAATCCCTTGATGCCGAGGGGCTCGAGGCCGGCGCGCCTCAGGCCAACCAGCAGCAGCCGGCGCCCACGTTCGGCCAGACCAACCCGCTTGCGGTGTTCGACAGCCGGATGCGCGACGACATCGAGGCGGCGGCTTCGGCGTTCGAGGCCACGCCCGCCGACAAGGGGGTCGCCCCCGATCAGCCCCGCCCCTCGGCCGAGCAGGAACTGACCCGCGCCGAGGAAGCCCTGCGCGCAGAGCAGCGGCAGCAAGAGCGTGTTGCCAATTTCGAGGCGCTGAAAGAACGTGTCGGCATGGCCATCGCCGCCCGGCCCGAACTGGCGGATTTCACCAATAACGTGATGCTCGACCAGACCCCGGAGGGCCTGCGCGTTCAGATCGTGGATCAGGAGGGTCAATCCATGTTCGAGTCCGGCAGCGCAAGGATCGAGCATTCGACACGTGACCTGATCCAGATCGTCGGCAACGCCATCGTCGGCATGCCCAACAAGATCGTCATCGCTGGACATGCCGATGCGGTTCCGTTCAGCGGGCAGGGCGGATACGGCAATTGGGAGCTGTCCGCCGACCGTGCGAACGCCACGCGGCGCGTTTTGCTCGAATCAGGCGTGGCCGTTGATCGCATCACGCGAATATCGGGTCTGGCGGACACCGATCCGTTGAATCCCGAGCAGCCGACCGCCCCCGAGAATCGGCGGATCAGCATCCTTCTGCAATATCTCCCAACAGGACAGTAGGTTAGCGGCCGTCTTAGCGGGCAATTTAAGGCCCTATGGGCCTATTGCGGGCACGAAGTGCCGGCGCCCGCCGAACGCTGCGTGATTTTTGAAACGCGTCAAGTCGTTGTATGGCAAATTTTTTTCATGCCGCGATTTGGTGGCAGCAAAATGCGATTGTGGGCAAGTTGTCCACAGATCCGCGGTCGCCATCAGAGGCTGGATTTGCGCGGAATGACGTAACAGATTCAAGCCAATCCCGGCTCTGACAGCAGAGTTTTCCACAAAATCCCAAGATCTCCGGTGTTAACAATTTAACACATCATCTGGCGGGTCGGCCCGGCCTAACCACAGTATTTAGGCTTTGTGTATCCCGAGGGACCGACTACGGTGATGAACAAGCAAGGATAAAAGGGACCAAAACCCATGGAAGCTGTGAACGGCCTTGTAGAGTCGCTTTGGCAAGGCGCCCTTCGGCTTGGTAACGGACCGGTAACTGCACGTAAGGCAAGATTGCTGGAAGCGCTCGTGCCAGTGCCGACGATCTGTCTTCAATCAGGCTCTGACCAGTTCCAGCCGGCGGTTCTGTCGGACGGCCTCGAGGTGCTGCCCGAACTGCCGCTGGGCGATGTCATCGCCGAAGAGCTTGGTCTCGACGTGCCCTACGGCACCCTGATCGTCATCGGCCATGAAGAGCGCCACAAAGCCTGGAGCGATGGCGAGGGGCTGTCCTATCACATCGGTCAACTGGTGGCCGAGGTGCTTCTGGACGTCATCCGTCAGGGGGTCTTTCCCCTTCGGCGCGAGAATGATGCGCTGTATTTCATGGCCTGTTCCTATCACCGGCTGGCCGGGGCCGCCGGGTTCCAGCATCTGGGGCTGGTTCCGGGCGCGTTCCGCACCGGTCTGGCCGCGACTCTCGGGGCCTATTGGACCGGCGTGCGCAGCAGCCGCCATGACATGAGCGGCCTGTTTCTGGAGCCCGACTTTCTGGAAACCCGCCGGTTGAGAGAGTTCCTTCGGTCGGTGGACGCAGGCTTCTCGGCGCCCGATCCGTCCAGCGCACCCGCGGGGCTGATGCTGTTTTCCAGCCGGTGCAGCAGTTACGACGCTTGGCTGAAGGCGGTGGAGCTTCGGGTTTCGCCAGCACTGGCCGCGCTGCAGGATCAGCCTCCGTCGTATTTGATGCGAACCAACTAATCTTGATCGGCGCCGAAGAATATTTGATTATTCTTGCCGATGTTCCTATACTAACCTTGAATGCCAAGTAGTATCGGATGGCGGTATGAACAAACCTTTCTATCTGGACGCACGGCCCGGCACGTCTGACGGTTCGGCATGATCAGCGCAGCAGGTCAGGCGCTGGAGCCAGTTGATCCCATCCGCTCGGGCGCCCCGCGCTCTGGTGGCAACGACAGCGCCGCAACGTCCGGCGACACTGACCGCGACTTCGCCCGACTTCTCGACACCCCCGACCGCGAGCCTGCCCCAAAGGCGGCTGGCGCCAAGGTTGCGCAAGGCGATCAGAACAACGCCGAGACGGACGGGGATGTAGACGAGGATACAGCTGGGGATGTAGACGGGGCCGCTATTCAATCCTTGCTCGAACAGCTTGAGACCATCGCGACTGTCCTTGGCGCAAGCGCTGCGACCGCTGAGCGGGGCGGCCTTACGGCTGGCGCAAATGGGACCGGCGCGGGGGCCGCTGGCGTGACCGCAGGGCGATCGGCGGCCTTGCCGGCCAGTGTCGCGGACATGCTGACCCCGGCGCAGGCAGGCTCGGCGATCGCGCGGCTTCTGGCGGGGTTCGACAGCAAGCATGGGACCCAATTCGCCCAACGATTGGCAGAGCTTGCGCAGCCCGCCCAGCAAGGAAGCGGACCGGCCGAAGCGGCGGGCGTGGGCGGGATTGTGCGCGATCTCATCGCTCAACTTGGGATAGGCTCGCCGGACGGGGCCGCTCTGGCGGGGCAAAAGCCGGTGCCCGGAGCGGTTGTTCAGTCTTTGCTTCAGACCGGCGGTCGGGATTTGGGCCAGACCTTGGGCCAGACCTTGGGCCAGACCTTAAGCCAAACCCCGGGCCAAACCTCACCCCAAAGCGGGACTCAAACGGCGCTTGCGGGCCTCACGCTGGCGGACGGCGTTGCGGAAAAAGCCTCGGCGGTTGCGGGGGCCGTGCCGACCGCGCGGGGGCCCTTGGCAACCGGCGGCGCCGCGGTGCCAGATGTGGCAGCGCGGCTGGACCCGCAGGCCGGCGCCGAGCCGCGCAGCGCGTTCCGCGAATTGATGGCCGAAGCTTTGCAGGACGTCCGCTCTGGCAAGAGCGGGGCGGCGGGTGTTTTGGCCGCGTCGGGCGCGTCGTCGGGGGCCGCTTCTGCGCCGGGCGGGGGCGGTATCGTGACCCCGGCGCAAGCGTTGGCCCAAGGACTGGCGCAAGGATTGGCCGACACCATGCCGCAAACGCTTTTGCAGCAGCCGGGGGCCGAGCGTAGCGCCGCCGGTGCGGACCTGCGCGCCGGGTTCTCGCCGATGGCGGACAGCCAGTCCGGCGCCGCGTCGGGGTTCGCCCGCAATCTTCTGGGACAGGTTCGCCGCGCCAGCTTTGCCGAAGGGCGCACCCGGATCGAACTGGCCCCCCGAGGGCTGGGCGACATCGAGATCGACCTGCAGGCGGCCGAGAATGGCCGCATGCGTGTCGTGCTTCGGGCCGAGAATCCAGCCGTTCTGCAAGCCCTGCGCGATGACCGCCAGATGCTTCTGGCGATGCTGGACGACAATGGTATGCAACTGGACGGTGCCGCGCTGGATTTCGAAAGCTTCGGTCAGGATCGCCAGTCCGCGGACGACGAAACCGGCCCGCAGACGGCCCCGGCGAACGCGACCGAGACCGACACGTCGACAGCCCCCGCGCCGCGCACAGAGCCCCTTCGCGACGGCCTGTTGGACATAACCACCTGAAAGGCGGAGCCGCCCCATGACCATCGACAGCATCTCTGGCACCACGCAGCAGACCCCGACGGCCGCCAAAAGCGCCATGAGCGATCTCAGCAATGATTTCGACAGCTTTCTCAAGCTGTTGACCGCACAAGTGGCCAATCAGGATCCGCTGAAGCCGATGGACAGCACGACCTTCGTCACCCAGCTTGCCCAGCTTAGCCAGGTGGAACAGTCGGTGAAGGCCAACACCAACCTTGAGCAGATCGCGGCCAAACTGTCGGCGGCGGCGGATCTGTCTGGCATCCAGTTGATCGGGCGCGACGTGACCCTGACCACGGACCGGATCGAGACAAGCGCGGGCAGCGGCGATTATACCTATGAGTTGCAGGGCACGGCGCAGAATGTGCGGGCCGAGATCCTGTCCGCGGACGGCAGCGTCCTGCGCACGATCTCGGGACTGCCGACCAACGCCGAAGTGCGGCACCGGCTGGTGTGGGACGGGATGGACGCCAATGGTAATCAGCTGGACGACGGCGCCTATGGCATCCGTCTGGTGGCCACCGACGGCGGTGACGAAGCGGTGGGATATGCGGGCTACGCGACCACGCGGGTCGAACGTGTCAGCCTAGAAGGTGCCCAGCCGATGCTGGTTCTGAGCAACGGCACCGAGGCCAGTTCGGGCAGCGTCATCTCGGTCCAGTAGGGCAGGGCGGTGGCCCGCGCGGACGCGGGCCAACAGGCGCTTAATCGGGGGCTTAGATTAGGGGCACGTCGCCCTGATAGAAGGCCAGGAACCGAACCTCTTCGATCCCGTCGAACTTCTTGACCAGCGAAATCTGGATCTGTTCCGACAGGTTGGCCTGCGCCTGCGCCGGATCGGCGAATTGGCTGACGCGGGCGGCTTCATGCATGGAGGCAAGGATCGAATCCCGCAGCCGGGCCGAATTCTCGGCCTTGCGATAGCTTTTGGCCTGCGCCGCGTCCGAGACGAGCACACCGAAGTCGGCGACGATATAGGTCACGCTGCGCGACTTGTAGACCGGCACGGTGATCCGGCCCAGCTTGACCAGATCGTCGTCGGGATCGGTCTCTTCGACAGAGGCCTCGTCGTCGACCTGTGCAATGGCCTGATCGACCGCATCCGTGGCCGGTGCGGCAGGATCTGCGTCTGCGACGACAGGGGCGTCGGCGGCAGGGTCGGGGCGGAACGCCAGACCCGCGCCATATCCGCCGGCCGCGGAAATCGCGGTCAGCGCGAAAATTAGAATCGACAGTCTTTTCATACCGATAGAACTCACAATTGGGTCCTGTCGGTATCGCCTGCTATCGCGGCGGAACTTCAGTTCTAATAGGGCAATATGATGTCCATTACATCTTCGCCATAGCCGCGGGCCTGCGCACGGGACAACTGGCCCCGACCGCCATAGGCGATGCGGGCTTCGGCCATCTTGTCATAGGAAATCGTGTTGTTCATCTGGACATCCTCGGGGCGGATGATCCCGGCGACGCGCAATTCGCGCAGCTCTTGGTTCACCTTCACCTCTTGGCGACCGGCGACAACAAGGTTTCCGTTGGGCAGCTTTTTGACGACCAGTGCCGCAATTCGCAAATTTATCGTCTCGTTCCGGTTGATCGAGCCCGAGCCGCTGGCCTGAGTCGCCGAGCTGATATCGACCAGATCGCCTTTCGGCAGATCATTGGGGCCAACCCCCGGCAGGATCTTGTCGATCTGGGTGCCATAGCCGAAGAACTTGGGAAACCCGAGGCTGCTGCCCCCGTCGCGGAAGCGGTCGGTGGCGTTGCGCAGTTTCGCGCCGTCGTCGATTTGCACCACAATGGTCAGGATGTCGCCGACCTTGGCCGCACGCTGATCGGCGAAGAACCCGCCCGAGCCCGGCTCCCAGAGCGAGGCCGCCTCGGCCCGTTTGCGCACGCGCGGGGCTTCGGGCGGCGGCATCGGCACCTGCACCGAGGCGGCCTCGGGCATGGCCTGCGGGCTCATCCCCACAGGCGAGATGTCGGGGTCGCGGTCGAACGGGTTGCCGCTGGCGCAGGCCGACAGGGTCGCCGTGGTGACGATCAGGGCCGAAAGGCGCAGACGGGGATGGCGGGCGATGGAACGGGGCAGGGCGGGCTTCACTGGGTGACCTCCACGACACCCTTGGCCGTGGCGATGCCGACCAGGGATGTGTTGCTGACAAGGTTGACGATCTTGACGTCCTGTCCCAGCGCGGCGCTGGCAAGGGCGCGGCCCGGAGCGGCCAGCGACAGGCTGCCGTCGGAATAGCGGATGGTGATCTGGTCGCCCCGGTCGATGATCAGGGGCGGCTGAATGGACTGGGCCATGACCGGGCGGCCTTGGCTAAGCACGCGGCGGACCTGCATGCCCACCAGTTTCTCGCTGTCGGTCACGGCAAAGGCGCCGACGCGGCCATGGGCAAGGCTGATGGTTTGCAGATCGCCCGGCGCCAGAATCTCGCCCGGCAGCAGGCGGCGCGTGGGCACCGGAACCTCGACCGTCAACAGCGCCAGTCCCGACACCCGCTGCACCTGTCCCGCCGCCGTGACGGCGTTGGCCACGAAACGGCCGGTGGCGGGGTCCATCCAGAAGGCCGACAGCATCACCGCCTGAGGCACGGCGCCCGGCGCCAGCGTTATCTCGAAGGCGCCGCTGTCGGGGACCGTGGCGCCCAGCGTTTCGCGAGCCCGCTCTTCGATCAGCACCGAAAGCGTCTCGGTCGCGGCGCGGGCCGGGCCGGAAAGGGCACCGGGCAGGGCCAGCGCGACCAGCAGCGCCGCGACGAGGGGCCGGATCATGGGAAGGCGGGTCATCATCACTTGATCTGGTTCGTGGTGGTCATCATCTGGTCGGCGGTCTCGATGGCTTTCGAGTTCATCTCATAGGCCCGCTGCGCCGCGATCAGGTCGGTGATCTGCTGGATGATGTTCACGTTCGAGGTTTCAAGATACCCCTGCCGGATCACGCCCACGCCCGGATCGCCCGGATTGGCCGCCAGCGGATCGCCCGACGCCGTGGTCGAGGCCAGAAGGTTGTTGCCCAGTGGCTTCAGCCCGCCTTCGTTGACGAAGGTGGTCAGCGCGACCTGTCCCAACTCGACCGGCTCGGGGTCGTTTTCGACATAGGCCATCACCGTCCCGGTCTCGGATATCTCGACGTTCACAGTGTTGGCGGGCACCACGATGTTGGGATCAAGCTCGTAGCCCTGAAGGGTCACAAGCTGTCCCTCGGCGCTTAGCTGGAAGCTGCCGTCGCGGGTGAAGGCGCGGCTGCCGTCGGGCATGGCTATGGTGAAATAGCCCTTGCCGTCGATGGCCATGTCCAACTGGTTCTCGGTCGCCTGCAGCCCGCCTTGGGTGTTCAGCCGCACGGTGCCGGCGGTCTGCACCCCAAGGCCCAGATCGATGCCGGTGGGCCGCGCGGTGCCGTTTTCCGAGGTCAGGGCGCCCTCACGCTCCATCGTCTGATAGATCAGATCCTGAAACGCCGCCCGGCTGGATTTAAACCCGGTGGTGTTGGCGTTCGCGATGTTGTTCGAGATCACGTCCACGTTGGTCTGTTGCGCCAGCATGCCGGTCGCGGCGATTCCAAGGGCTTTCATGGTCGCGGTCCTTTCCGTGGTGTCACAGTTGCTTGCCCAGACGCCGCAGGGCGTCCTTGCGCAGATCATCCTCGCCGCCCATCAGTTTGACGGCGCGGTCATAGGCCTTCTGGATCGACATCATGCGGGTCATCTCGATGATGGGCTGCACGTTGCTGCCCTCGATCGCGCCCTGCACGAATTTCGACCCGATCGAGGGGGTGGCCACCGGGGCGCGACCCTCGGGGGCGGCGAACAGGCCGCCTCCGATCCGCTCCAGCCCCTGTTCGTCGGGCAGATCCACCAGCCCCAGCCGGGCCAGCGTGCCCTGTCCGGGGGCCGAGATCGTGCCGTCGGCGCTGATGGTGACCGCACCGCCCAGATCCGGCGGCAGGGCGATGGCGCTGCCGCCCGCGTCCAGCACCTTGGCGCCCGACATGGTGACAAGGTTGCCTTGCCCGTCCAGCGTCAGCCGCCCGTCGCGGCCATAGGCCGTCTGGCCGGTGTCCGTCTGATAGGACATCCAGCCGTTGCCCTGAATGGCGACGTCCAGCGGGTTGCCGGTCTTGGTCAGCGCCCCCTGCGAGGTGTCGACGTAAGATCCGGTGTCCTGCACGAACGAGGTGCCGCCTTGGTCGGCGCCGCCCTGCTCCAGAAACAGCGACTCGAACAGCACCCGTTCGCCGCGAAAGCCGGGCGTGTTGGCGTTGGCGATATTGTTGGCGGTCACATCCATCTCGCGCCGCATGGCCGTGGCAAGGGACAGGGAGACAAAGGTTGAATTGTCCATTCTGGTGGTGCCTCCTGTTCATGCCCGGCGGCAGACAATGCTTCACAGTTCTTGCATATCGTGTATGTTATTCTTGTCTGACGCAAGTATTTTTAAGAAGAGCGGGCTGGAAGTGCGGTCAAATGTCCTTGTATTCTTGATTTCGGGGCTGGCGATGTCCGGCCCCGTCGCAGCGGCGGGCGACGCAGCACTTGCCGATATTGCAGAGGCGGGCGCAGGGCAGGTGCAGGTCACGCCCGAATCCGCGACCCCGCCCGAGCCTTTGCCCGAGACCCTATCCGCCCCGGCGGCCAAGCCCACTCTGCCGCCCGTTCGGCCCCTGTCGCGCTTTACCCGCGCCAGTTTCATCGAGGATCGTCAAGCTCTGGCCAGCCGTCTGGTGGACGTCTTGCAGGCGGTGCGTGCCGGTAAGGCCCCGCGCCACGCGCTGACCGAGGCCCGACTGGATCTGGCCGAGTTCTACATGGCTCATGTTCTTCTGGCCGAGGGGCGGTCGGTTCTGCGCCAGATCGACCGCACCGGGATCGACCCCGTGGCCGGTGCGCGGTTGGCCGTGTTGCAGATGGCCCTGCCGCTGCTGTCGGGCGATCCGGTGACGGTGCGCGCGCCGCTGCAGAGCGACTGGCGTGACTGGCCGGATCAGCCGCTGTGGCAGGCGATTGCCGCAAGCGCCGGGGCCCGCCCCGCGGATCAGGGCGCCCCCGATCTGGCCCCCAGTCCGGCCCCCGATCTTTCAGCCGCCGAGAAGCGACTTGCGACCTATCCCGCCCCCTTCATCGAGGCCGTTCTGCCCAGTCTGCTGGAACTGGCCATCAAGCGCAAAGACTGGCGCATGGCCCGCGTGCTGGCCCGCCGGTTCGACGACCACGCGGCGCTGCGCGACGGCGACAGCTATCACTTCCTGCTGGGGCAGGCGGCGCAGGCCGCGGGGGCGCTGTTGGTCGCCTTCGACAACTATTCCCGCGCCTCCGAGGGCACAGGCCGCGACGCGCACCGCGCCCGACTGGCGCTGGTGGACATGGGGCTTGCCAGCCGCTCTCTGCGCCCGGCCGAGGCCCGTGTCCTGATGCAGCAGGCCCGCACCATGTGGCGCGGCGATGCCTTGGCGGTCGAGACCCTGCGCGTGCTGGCCCGGCTGGAACTGAGCCTTGGAAATCCGGTCGCCGCCCTGGGCGTCTTCGGCGAGATCCTGATCAATCACCCCGACCATCCCGACACCCCCCTGATCCGGCAAAAGGCCAGCGCCCTGCTGACCGAGTTCTATGACGCAGGTGCGGCGGGGACCATTCCGCTGGCCGAATTCCTTGCCGGCCACCGGCAGTTGGCCATCCACTACCGGTTCGAGGACGGCTTTGCCGTTTTCGCCGAAAGCTTTGCCGACACCCTGTTCAAGGCCGGGGCGACCGGCATCGCCTCGCGCGAGTATGACGCGGTGCACGATTACCTGTCGGTCAGCCGCGATCTGGGCCTGCGCGACGTGGCGCCCGAACGCATCGACGCCCTGCGCGTGAAGCAGATCGAGGCGCTGATCGCGGGCGGACGCCACGCCGAGGCCGCCCTGTTGCTGGCGCAAACCCGCCCCGGCGTCTCGGCGGCGCTGCGCCAGAAGCTGGACCTGATCGAGGCGCGGATCTTCGCCTCGACCGACGACCGGGCGGCGCTGCTGGCCACCTCGGTCTCGGCGCCCACCGACGGCTATCTGCGGCTGATGGCCGAGGCCCGTTTCGCCAATGGCGACTGGCAGACCGCCCGCGAGATCTATGACGAGTTGTGGCAAGCCGAGGGCAACGCCTTTCCCTTCCGCGATGCCATCACCCTGCTGTTGGCCGCGCATCGCTCCGGCGACCGCGAGATGACCCAACGGCTGGCCCGCGCCTTCCCGTCCCTGACGGATGTCCCCCAGTGGGGAGAGATCGCGATGGGGCTTAGCGAAGAGGTCCCCGCCGTCGGCCCGTTACGCCGCGATCAGGCACAGTCCCGCATGGATCGTGCGGGGCGCACATTGAAGAACCTTGCAACCATCGAGGAAAGTATTCTTAGATAAGCTTGGCAAATGCAGTAAAACCATGCAATAATCCCGGCAAACTTTGTGAACGCAAAGAAATCTAAAGCAGCACTGTCCGGTTATGCTTGTACGTCAGGCAGAAGATCGAAACACAGAAGGATGAACAATCCATGAGTATTTCCGCAGCCATGAATACCGGGGTCAGCAGTCTGCTTGCCACGTCCACGAAGGTCGGGAACATCTCGGACAACATCGCAAACGCCAATACCGACGGCTATCGCCGCACGTTCTCGCAGATGGTCACGACCACAGCGGGATCGGGGGGCGGCAACTACTCGACCGGCGTCCGCGCGGTCTTCGGGGCGGATGTCACCGCCGAGGGCACGTTGCGCGGCACCAGCCGTCAGAACGATCTGGCCATCGACGGGCAGGGCTTCTTCGTGGTGTCGAAAAACCCCAACGAGACGGTGCAGTCCAACTATATGCTGACCCGCGCGGGGTCGTTCTCGCCGGATGAAAACGGCGATCTGCGCAACGCGGCGGGCTATTATCTGGCCGGGTTCCCCTATGACAAGACCGGCGATCTGGGGCTTGTGGATCGCAACAGCTACATCGACCTGAAGACGGTCAATGTGGGCGATGTCGCCGTCACCGGCGACGCAACCACCAGCGTGGGACTTGCCGGCAACCTGCCCTCGCAGGAAACGGGCGTGACCTCTCCCGGCGGGGCGTTCCTGTCCTCGGCCGAGTTCTACTCGCCGCTGGGCGCAAGCTCGCGGATGCAGTTTTCGTGGCAGCCCAGCGCCACGGCGAACGAGTGGCAGCTGACCGTCTCGGACGACGCTGGCACCGATTTCGGACGAATCACCGCTGATTTCCACGACTCGGGCGCCCTGGCCGGGGCGCCACGGGCCTATAGCGGCGCCACCAGCCTTGCCCCGGCCCCGGCGGGCTTCGCCTTCGATCCAGCCACCGGCGTGGCGACGATCACCGTCGACAATGGCACCGCCCCGCAGGTGATCAACGTCAATCTGGGCGCGCCGGACACGTTCGACGGGATGACCCAGTTTTCCGGCGATTATTCCCCGCTGGATGTGAGCGCCGACGGATCGGCAGCGGCCCAGATGGTGCGCACCGAATTCAACGATCGCGGCGATATCTTCGGCGTTTTCGACAACGGCAGCCGCCGCCCGCTGTACAACGCGCCGCTGGCGATGCTGAGCAATCCCAACGCGATGGCGGCGGTGGACGGCAACGCCTACAAGACCACGCGCGAGTCTGGCACCGTTCAGCTGGCCAGCGCCGGCGAAGGCGGGGCGGGGGCCGTGAATTCGGGCGTGCTGGAAGCCTCGAACGTCGAGATCACGGAAGAGTTGACAGACCTGATCAAGACCCAACGGGCCTATTCCTCCAGCGCCAAGATCGTCACCACGGTCGACGAGATGCTGGACGAGACCATGCGTCTGAAGCGCTGATGACCATGGGGGTGCCGGGGTTGGAAAAGCCTCGCGCCCCTTATTTCGCCCGCCGCTGAGGCCCGATGCGGGTGCCCGGCGCTGACGCCAGGCGGGGCACGCACCGCAGGCCGCCCAAGGAGCTATGACATGGGTATCACCGCCTCTTACACGGTCAGCCAAAGCGGGTTGCGGGCCACGTCGTCGTGGTCGGACCTGATCTCGGACAATATCGCCAACGCCAATATCGACGGCTACACCCGCAAAGAGGTGATGTTGTCCACCAACAGCACCGGCCGGGTCGAGGTGGTGGGCGTGCGCCGCGAAGCCGACATGGCGCTGGACCGCATGTTCCGGCGCGAAACCTCGCGGCAGGCCACCCAGCAGGCGATGTCGGACGGGTTGCGGGCGCATGCCACCCATCTGGGCCAGCCGTCGGACCCGTCGAACCTGACGTCGCGGTTGTCGTCTTTGCAAAACAGTTTCGATCTGCTGGCGAACAACCCGTCGGACTCGGCGCTGCAGCGCTCGGTTCTTGAGGAATCGGAATCCTTCGTGCGGGGCATCAACCTTGCCGCCGACAGTCTGGAACAGGCCCGCAGCGACACCGCCCGCCGGGTGGTCGAGGATGTGCAGACGCTGGACACCGCCCTGCTGCGCCTGTCCGAGTTGAATCAAGCCCTGCTGGAGGCCCGGGACGGCACCGCCGAATTCGTCGGTATTCAGGACGAGATCGGGCGCCGTCTGGACGAGGTCTCGGGCCTGATGGAGGTGCAGATCCAGATCGAGGCCAACGGCGTGGCCAACGTCTATGCCACCGGCGGCGCACAGCTTGTGGACGGGGCCACCCATATCCCCCTGCGCTATGACGAGACGACGGTGCGGCTTTACGTCGGCACCACCGATATCACCCCCGGCGACCCGGGCCTTCGCGGCTCGGACGAGGGGCGGCTGGCGGGGTCTTTCGCGCTGCTCAACACGCATCTGCCGGCGATGAACCGGCAATTCGACGAGCTTGCGCGCGCCCTGATCGTTGGCTTCACCGACGCCGATGCCAGTCTTGGCGCGGGGCAGCCGGGGCTGTTTACGGACGCGGGCATCGCCTATGACCCGACCCGGCGCGACGGGCTGGCCGCCCGGCTTTCGGTCAACGACGCGGTCTATCCCGAACGGGGCGGCGCGTTGTGGCGCATGCGCGACGGCATCGGCGCCACCGTGCAGGGACGCCCCGGCGAGACCGGGCAGATCAACGCCTTCATCTCGGTGATGGAAACGCCGCTGGCCTTCGATCCGCTGGCCGGGCAGGGCAGCAGCGTCGATCTGACCGATTACACCGCCGGCATGATTTCGGACCAGCAGGTTCGGCGCTCGGTCGCCGACGAAAGGGCACTGGCCTCGGCGCTGTCGGCGCAGGCGATCGGGGCGTCGCGGCTGGACCGGCAGGGCGTCAACATTGACGACGAGTTGCAGCAACTGATGCTGATCGAGCAGTCCTACTCCGCCAACGCCACCATGATGAAAACCCTGTCCGAGATGTTGGACACCCTTCTGCGCGCAGTCTGAGGAGCAGCCCGATGTCCAGTGTGGTCAACACCATTTCGACCTTCAATGCCGGGCTGGAAAGCCGCCGGCGGGTGGCGCAGGTCAACCGCGATCTCAGCGTGGCCGAGAAAGAGCTTTCGACCGGCCTGAAGGCCGACGCCTTCGACGCGCTGGGCGGACGCGCCTACGAGGCGCTGGCCCTGCGCACCCGGATGGACCGCAACGAGGGGCTCTCGAACTCGAACCAGCTTCTGGCCGCGCGGCTGGATTTCACCGCCCTGACCCTGTCGGACGTCCGCGACAGCGCGCAAGAGTTGCTGTCGCTTGCCGTGCCCAACCGCAACGCGCCCGGCGGGACGGCGGGGCCCCTGTCGATGCAGGCCGAAGCCGCGATGGACCAGATCATCGCGCGGCTGAACATCAGCTATCAGGGCGCGTTCCTGTATTCGGGCACCTCGACCGACACCGCGCCGCTGCAAAAATGGGATGAGGTCAATGCCGCGACCGGCTTTTCGCCCAAGGATGTGGTGACCGGCATCGTCGGCGGCGGCCTGACCAGCGCGGCGGACGCCAACGCCAAGATCGCCCAGATGAACGCGGTCTTTCAGGGCACTGCGGCGGACCCCGCCCAGAACTTCGAGGCCACCTTCTACAACGGCACCCCGCTGGAGACCGGCGGCGTGCCCGAATCCCGTCTGGAAGCGCGGATCGAAGCCGAGGTCGTGCTGCCCTACGGGGTTCAGGCCAACGACGTCCCCTATGCACGGGTGTTGCAGGGGCTGGCGATGATCTCGTCCACGGACGTGGCACAGATCCCCGATCCGGACGCCTATGAGACATGGGTCGGCACGGCGGTCGATCTGATCTCGCAAGGAATCGCCGGCATGGTCGAGATCGAGGCCCGGCTGGGCGGACAGCAGGTGCAGCTGAAAAACACCCAAGAGGTGCAGGAAAGCCGGCGGTTGCTGTATAACACCCAGATCGTGGCGCTTGAGGGGGCGGACCCCTACGAAGCCGCAAGCCGCGTCACGGCCCTTCAGACCCAGCTAGAGGCGACCTATACGATCAGCGCCCGCATCGCCCGGCTGAGTTTCCTGAACTATCTTTGATCCGGGGCGGGGCGACACGGCGCCGTACTGTATTTTCTTTCCCTAAGGTAAGAATTGGTCGATCTGACGCCAAGAAATTCTTGAACTTATCCATGTATTGGTGGAAACTATCCTTGAATGCTGTGGTGCGGGCCGATCTGATCGCGCCAACTCACGCCGGCCCGTCTGGCCAAGGATCTTAACCATGAAGCTGCTCTATCCTTTGCTTGTCGTCGTCTACACCCTGTCCAGTGCGCTGGCTTGGGCCGACGTGCGGATCAAGGACATCGCCAGCTTCGAAGGTGTGCGGGAAAACCAGCTTGTGGGCTATGGTCTGGTGGTCGGTCTCAACGGCACCGGCGACCGGCTGCGCAACAGCCCGTTCACCGAAAAATCCATCGAAGGCATGTTGGAGCGTCTGGGCGTCGGCAACCTGAGCGATGACCAGATGAAGACCGAAAACGCGGCTGCGGTGATGGTGACGGCGATGCTGCCGCCCTTTTCCCGGCGCGGCTCGACCATCGACGTGGTGGTCTCGTCGCTGGGGGATGCGGGCAGCCTGCGGGGCGGCACGCTGATCGTGACGCCCTTGTCGGGGGCCGACGGCGAGATCTATGCAGTGGCGCAGGGCCCGATCGCGGTCGCGGGCTTTGCCGCGCAGGGGGTCAACGCCAGCGTGGTCGAGGGCGTGCCCACCGTCGCCCGGATCGAAAACGGCGCCACGGTCGAGCGCGAGATCGACTTCGAACTGGCCAGCCTCAAATCCGTCCGGCTGGCGCTTCGGGTGCCGGATTTCACCACCGCCGGCCGGGTCGAGGACGCGATCAACGAGGCGCTGGGCGGCAGCTGGGCCCGCGCCCTCGATCCCACCACCATCGAGGTGAACTTTGCCGAAAAGACCGACCTGCCCGAGATGATGGCGGCGATCGAGGTGCTGCAGGTGCGCCCCGACAGCGTCGCCAAGGTGGTGATCGACGCCCGCTCGGGGACCATCGTGATCGGCGCCGACGTGCGGATCGCGCAGGTCGCGGTCAGCCAAGGCGGGCTGACGGTCATCGTGCGCGAGGATATCTCGGTCAGCCAGCCGAAGCCAATTTCCATCGGGACAACGGTCGTGGTGCCGAAAACCACCGTCGAGGTCCGCGAAAAAGAAGCCAAGTTCACCGTGCTGGAGGGCGATGTCAGCCTGCAACGTCTGGTGGACGGGCTGAACGCCATCGGGGTGGGGGCCACGGAGACCATCTCGATCCTGCAGGCGATCAAGGCCGCCGGGGCCCTGCACGCCTATCTTGAAATCATCTGAGGGACGTTGATGCAGATCGGGAACACTCCGGCGGCGCTGGCCGCCTTGGGAACATCGCGCACGCCCGAGACTGCGCGCCCGGCAACTGCACGGCCCGCAGGGACCGACCCGGTCACGGTCCAGCCGCAACAGGCCGAAACCGCCGCCGGGGCCACAGGCCGCGAGTTCGAAGCGCTGTTCCTGACGCAGGCCGTCGACGAGATGATGAAGACCGTGGATCTGGGCAGTTTCGGCGCTGGAAATGCAGAGGAGACGTGGCGCAGTTTTCTGGCACGCGCCATCGCGGACGAGATCGCGGACAAGTCCAGCATCGGTCTGGCCCGCAACGTCGAGACGACCATCGCCGCCTATAACAGGGCCATCGGGGAGGGACGCGAATGACCATCGAATCACCGCTGAACGAAGGATCCGACGCCGTCAAAGAAATCGAAAAGGCACTGCGGCTTTTCGAGCGCGAAATCGAGGCGATCGCCGCCGGTGATCTCAACGCGATCGAAGCGCTGCGCCCGCAGAAACACGACATGCTCATCCGGCTGGAAGAAAGCCAAGAGGCCATCCAGACGGCCTTGGCCTCGGATCAGGCCGGCGCCAGTGCGCTGCGCGACAACATCCATAATCTTCAGAAGCTTACGGCGGAAAGCGAGCGTCAGTTGCGACGTTTGTCCGAAGCCGCGGGCGAGGTATTGCAGGAATTGCAGCGCATCCGCGACCGCCACAGTCTGAAGGGACTCTATAGCGGATCGGGGCGGACTGTGGCCGGAACGAATCACTCTGTCGGCCCGCAGTTGGATAAATCCATCTGACGCCTTGCTTATGTCACAAGTTTAAGTTTCAGTGACCCCACAGCGGCTTAGTACCCCCGCTTTTTCGTCAGAAAGACGAAGTACATCAGAAGAAAAAACGGAGCAGGTCTCAAATGTCCTCCATTCTTACAAACAACTCTGCAATGAACGCCCTGTCGACCCTGCGGTCGGTGAACAACCGTCTTGGTGAAAACCAAAGCCGGATCAGCTCGGGCCTCAAGATCCAGTCGGGCAAAGACAACGCTGCCTACTTCGCCATCTCCGAGACGATGAGCGGCGACAGCGGCATGTACAAGTCGATCGACGAAAGCCTCACCCTTACCAAGAACTCGGTCTCGACCGCCCGTCTGGGTGCCGAAACCGTGGCCGATCTGGCCAAGCAGTTCGTCGAGCGTGTGGCATTTGCCCAAGGCGGCACCGCCGAGGTTCGCGCCAGCGTTCAGAACGAACTGGATGAGCTGGCCGCACGTATCGGCACCACCATCAGCCAGTCGACGTTCAACGGCGAAAGCCTTGTCGACAGCTCGGGTTCGGTCACCGTCGTGACGGGTATCTCGCGTTCGGCAGCCGGCTCGGTCTCGACCACCACGATCAGCTTCAACGAGCAGGATCTGGGCGCCATCCAGTCGGTTCTGGCCGCCGTTGACCTGAACACCGCCTCGACCGCGGGCCTGCAGGAAGACGCGCTTCAGACTGCCGAGACGCAGCTGACATCCGCGATTTCGTCGGCCACTTCGCTGGGCATCGCCGAGCGTTCGATCGAAACGCAGAAAGACTTCCTGACCGAACTGACCAACCGCCTCGACAGCGGCGTCGGCTCGATGGTTGATGCGGACATGGAAGTGGAGGCCGCGCGCCTTCAGTCGCTTCAGGTCCAGCAGCAGCTTGCCACACAGTCCCTGTCCATCGCGAATCAGGGACCGCAGAACCTTCTGAGCCTGTTCCGTTAAGGGCAGCCTACGGTTTTGAAATAACGGCATGGACCCGGGGTTCCCGGGTCCTGTCATCCGATAGGGCCCGCGCGACGGCGTCCCACTGATGCCCCGTCCGGTCCCCCAACAGAACTTTCAGTCAGAATGATGAAAGCCGAGGGAAGCAGAACGCATGAGCATCGCCGCCTACAAGACCACCATCCGCGAAAGCGAATCCCCCAGACAGATCGAGAGACGCCTGTTGATCCGCGTCACCTCTTTGTTGGACCAGCACGCCCAATCCTATGACAGCGCCCCCGCCGGGTTCGACCGCATGACCCAGCTTTCACCCGAACTGCGCGGCGCGCTCAGCGACAACCTTGCCATCTGGGCCGCGCTGAAAAGCGATCTGGCCCTGCCCGAAAACGGCCTGCCGGCCGATCTGCGCGCGATGCTGATCTCGCTGGCGCTTTGGGTGGATCGGCAGACCAACAGCGTATTGGGCGGCGCGAGTGGCATCGCGGCTTTGGTCGAGATCAACCGCAACATCATCTCGGGCTTGTCCGGGCAGGCACCCGCCGCACCGGCGCAGATCTAAGATGCCTCTCAAGCTGACCCTGAAGGCCAATGAGCGCATCGTCGTCAACGGCTGTGTCATCCGAAATTCCAACCGCCGCCATGTGCTGACCATCGAAAGTCAGGCCGACGTTGTGCGCGGCCCCGACCTGCTGGACGACAGCGCCACCGCCACGCCCGTCGGTCGCGCCTATTTTCTGGTCCAGACCGCGTTGACCCATCCGGACACCCGCGAAAAAGTGGTTCCGATGATCCAGGCCGATCTGGCCACGCTGATCACGGTCATGGGCAGCGCAACGCAATCCCATGTGTTTCAGGCCGCCAACTACGTCTCGATCGGGGATTTCTACAAGGCGCTGCGTTCTCTCAAGCCCGTGCTCAAGCGCGAGGCCGAGTTGCTGGCATTCGCTCAGGGCCGCGCCGCCGAATTGGCCCAACCGTCCGCAGACACCGGGCCCAATACTGAGACCGACCGCGAGACCGACACCGAAGCCGACCCCGACCCCGACATCGAAGCCGGGGCCGGCAAGGCACGCAACGAGGTGGCGGGATGATCCCCATCGGCGGCATGAGCACCCAGATCGGCCTGCGGCTGACGGATGCCACCCGCGACAAGCAACTGACGCTGATCGCCGAGACCGCGCAGAATGCCCGCGCGATCAAGGGCTTCCGCGAGGGGATCGGCAACGTCACCAGCGTCGACGATCTGATGAAGGATCAGGACCTTTACGCCTTCGTCATGCGGGCCTTCGACCTTGAGGACCAGATCTTCGGCAAGGGTCTGATGCGCAAGGTTCTGGAAAGCGATCTGGACGACCCCACCTCGCTGGTGAACCGTCTGACCGATCCGCGCTTTCGCGAGTTGCACAAGGAACTTGGCTTTATCGCCGGGGGCACCTTCACCCTGCGGACCAAGCAGCAATACTGGCAGGACGCCACCGTGGACCGTTTTGTCGAGCGTGCGTTCATCAACGGTGCCGCCGACCAGAACGCCGGTGTCGGCGACGTGCTGGAATTCCGCGAGAAGGTCGGCGAGGTCAAGACGTGGTTCGATGTGCTGAAGAACCCCGGTCTGGGCCGGTTCATGCGCCGCGCACTTGGCATCCCCGAAGAGGTCGTGCAGCTGGATATCGACCGTCAGGCCAAGCTGTTCGAAGCCAAATTCGACATCGCCAAGCTGCAAGACCCCAAGGAGATGGCCAAGCTTGAGCGGAAGTTCGTCGCCATCACCGACGCGCTGGACACGTCGCGGATTCAGCAAAACGGCGCGATCCAGATGCTGAATGGCATCCTGAACGGCGCGGGCGGGCAATTCGTGCCGATTACTCTGGATATCGAGGCGATCTCGAGCCTGCCGAAATTCCCCTATCGCTGATCCGCGCCGCCGTCCTGTTCAGTGCGGCGCAGGCGGGCACAGGGTCATCATCCATGACAAGCGGCTGGGTTACTCGATCAGCTGATCGTCGTCGCTGATCGGCAGCATGATCACCTCGGCGTCGGCAAGCTCTTTGGCGGTCTCGACCATGAGGGTTTGCGCCGCACGCACCTCTGATCCGCGCACCGGCCCCATCGAGGCCATCTCGTCTGACAGCATGTCCCGCGACCGGCTGGGCAGGGCGCCCAGGAAATGCTCTCGCATCTCCTTGGTCGCGCCGCGCAGGGCCATCGGAAGCGTGTTGCCGGTGACATTGCGGATCACCTGCGCGATGCTCTGCTGATCCAGCTTGGACAGATCGTCGAAGGTGAACATCTTCTGTTTGATCTTGCCCAACGTCTCGGGGACCGTCTCTTCCAGCTTGGTGGACATGCGGTCGAAAAGATCCCGGTCAAGCCGGTTGAACAGATCCGCCATCCGCTGCTGCACATCCGGCGCCGAGGGCTGCGAGCCTGCGGTGACGATCTCGTTCTGCAACGTCTCTTCGATCTGGCGCATCATGTGGAAGGGCACCGCCTCGAGGCTGATCATCCGTTCGACCACATCCTGCATCCGCTCTTCGCCCAGCAGGGGCAGAACCTTGGCGCAGACGTCGGGCGAGACCTTGGACAGGATCGCCGCGGCGGTCTGCGCATGCTCGCTTTTCAGATAGTTGGCGATCAGGTTCTCGTTCATGGCGCTGAAGCGGTCCCAGACCAGCCGCGCCTCGATCGGCACCCGGGTCTTGTTCATGATCGACGCGACCTCGTTGGCCGGCAGGAAGCTGTGCAGCATCTTCTCGGCCACGCTGACCGAACCGATCAGCCCGCCGCCGTTGGCCAGATCATGGGTGAATTCCGCCACCACATCCTGTGCCACCTTGGCCGAGATCAGCCCCAGCACCGACATGGCGCGGGTGATCTTCTCGATCTCGCGGACGGTCAGCTGCTTCATCAGGTCCGAGCCCCGTTCCTCGCCCAGACACAGGAACAGGATCGCGGCCTTCTCGGGGCCGGTCAGCTTCTTCACATCGGTGCGGTTGGGCGGCAGGGTCTTTGCTTGTCGGGCCATAGGTCAGACTTTCACGGTGCGGGAAAGGGGAAGCGTGCAGGGAAGGGGGGCGGGGGATGAGGGCATCGCGGTCATCCTCCGCCCGCCAGCGGGATGTAACTTTCCATCAGGCTGCCGGCCAGCATGTACCAGCCGTCGATCAGGGCAAAGAAGATCACCTTGAACGGTAGCGAGATCAGGACCGGCGGCAACATCATCATGCCGGCGCTCATCAGCACCGAGGCCACGATCAGGTCGATGGCGACAAACGGCAGATAGATCAGGAAGCCGATCGAGAAGGCGCGGCGCAACTCCGAGATCATGAAGGCCGGGACCAAGGCCCGCCAGCTTGCCTCTTCCGCCGTGGCGGGGGCGGGGGCGGCCTCTTGCGGCTGGGACAGATCGGCGATTGCGCCGCTACCGTCGGTGGCTTGATCCGCCGTGGCGGCGCTGCGGGCGGCGATGTCGCGGAACAGCAGCAGGTCCTTGGGACGGGTGTTGGCGAACATGAAGGTCTTGAAGGGGGCGCCGATGCGGCCAAGGGCCTGCTCCTCGGTGATCGAGTTGTTCAGCAGGGGTTGCAGCCCCGTTTCCCACGCATCCTCGAACACCGGCTGCATCACGAAGAAGGTCATGAACAGCGCCATCGAGGACAGCACCATGTTGGGCGGTGTCTGATTCAGGCCAAGCGCCGAGCGCAGCATGGAAAAGACGATGACAAAGCGCGTGAAGCTGGTCATCACCACCAGAAGGCCCGGCGCGATGCTGAGGACCGTGATCAGGGCGATCATCTGCAGGATGCGCCCCGACAGGCTGGCCCCCGCGTCCGTGCCTTGCGAGGCATTGCCGATCGCTTCGGACAGCGACCCCAGCAGCCCGCCGGCGTCCTGCGCCCACAGCGGCGTCGCCGCGAACGCGGTCATCGCCGCGGCGACCGCTATGGCGCGGTGTGCGATCCGGGGCTTGAGAGAGGCTGGTGCGATCTTGTCGTCGGTCGGACAGAGTCCGCCCGTCAGGTGCCCGGCGGCGCCTGTGGGGATCGCCCTATGGTCAGGCTTCGGTGACATAGTCCTTGGCGATGGCGGTCAGGGTCACGCCGATCCGGTCGCCGGCCAGCTTGACCAGATCGCCGCGCGCCACCAGCCGGTCGTTGATGACGACGTCCACAGGTTCGCCGATCTTCTTGTCCAACTCGATGACCGAGCCCCGGCTGAGCTTGAGTAGTTGCGAGATCGGCATCCGGCTTTGACCCAGAATGATCTGGACGTTCAGCCCGACGTTCAGCATCGCGTCGATATTGCGTCCGCCCGCAGCCTCGGCCACGGTCTGGATCACCGAGGGCGGATCCTGCGGCGCGTCCTTCAGGCCCAGTTCATCCGTCATCAGGGGGCCAGTAGCCGCGTCGGAAGGTGCGCCGGCAGTCGCGCCGGCGGGGGCCGCGGTCTGGTCGCTTTCGGGCGCCTGCGCGTTGGGAACCGCGCCCGCGTCGGAACCCGGGGCAGCAGCCGCAGGCGTCGGTCCGGCGGCAGGGGCGTCCGGGGTCTTGCTGTCATCGGCCATGGCGGTCGCTCTCCTTTACAAGGGGTTGGGTGGGGTGGAACTGGCTGCGGCGCAGAGCGGTCAGCAACTGATCGCAAATGGCGGCAAAGCTGTATTCCATGAAGCCGTTGTCCCATTCCGCGCGGACGTCGCCGTCGGCAAGCTGGGGGTCCGCGACCAGCTCCATCCGGGCGCTGTCGGGACGGTTGGCGGCTGCGGCCCGGATGCGGGGGGCCAACACGGTCAGCGCCTCGGGGGACAAGTGGATGCGCAGGGTGCTGGAGCCCAGAGCCATGCGCAGCGACCGGCGCACCCGGTCGGCGGCGCGGGTGTGGGAATAGCCGCGCAGGATCTCGGGGAAGACCTGTTCGCAGACCGACAGGGCGAAATCCAGACTTTGCGCCTCAAGCGCCTGCCGGTGGGTGGCGGCATCCTGCAGGATCGTCTCTAGCCGCGGCGACAACTCATCCAGCGCCTGCGCCTGCCGGGCGGCAAAGCTGTCTTGCGCCGCGGTCCAGCCGGCGGATTCCCCAAGCGCCTGCCCCTCGGCCCGGCCTTCGGCGCGGGCTTGGGCGACGGCGGCGGCCAGTTCCTCGTCGGTGTGACGGGCACGCAGCAGGCGCCGGGCCTCTTGGGCCTCCTGATCGCGTTCGTGGTCGAAGTCTCGGACAAACAGGGTCATCGGATCATGCTTCCTCGGCCAGCCATGCCTGCAGCACCTTCAGCGATTCTTCGGGGTTGGCGTCGATCAGATCGCCGACCGAGCCGAGCTTTTCCAGCGGCGTCGCGCCGCCGGGGGCGTTGAGATTGATCAACTCGTTGCCGAACTGGTCGGTGTCGCCCTCGACCACGGTGCCCATCAAGCCGCTGGTCGCAAGCTCGCGGCTGTTGCCCCCGGCCGCGCCGTCGTTGCCTACGGGCAGCATCTCGCGGCGGCGTTCGGCGCGATCCTCGTCGGGCAGGGCGCGGCCCATGCCCTCGGGCGGGCCGCCGGCCAGCGCCAGACCACCCATCGAATCGTCGGTGATCCGGGCCAGAACCGGGCGGACGCCGAAGATCAGCGCCAGCGCCACCACGGCCAGCCCCAGAAGGCCCCGCAAGATGGTCATCATGTTGTCGGCCAGGATCTGGCCCACCGAGCGTTTCATCGGGTCGGCCACATCCATCGAGTAATCCATGAACCGCAGGCTATCGACCGACACGGTGTCGCCCCGCGCGCCGTCAAAGCCGATGGCCGATTGCACCAATTGGGCCAGACGCCCCAGCTCTTCCGGCGAGCGTTCCTCGTAGACCACGTCGCCGTTGTCGGCCACGTTGTAGATGCCGTTGACCAGCACCGCGACCGTCACACGCTCGACCTCGCCGGGCTCGCGGACGGTCTCGGTGGCGGTCGAGCCGATCTCGTAGTTGACGATCTCATCGACCTTGTTGCGCCGGTTGGTGGACTGGGGCCCGCCTTCCTGCCCGCCAAGAGCGTTGGGAATGTTGCCCGCGACGCTGACCTCGCCACTGCGCGAATCCGTGCCCTCGACATTTTCTTCGCGGGTCTCGGTGGATCGCACGACGCGCTGCGCCGGATCGTAGCTTTGGGTGCGGATCACCTTGCGTTCGGTGCTGAGGTCGACATTCACCTCGACCCGCGCGTTCCCGGCCCCGACACGGGCGGTCAGGATGTCCGAGATCGACCGCGACAGGCGTTCCTCGACCGTGGCGCGGGCGCTTTCGAACGCGCCTTCGCCGCCCCCGGCGCTGTCGTCGCCCAGAATGGTCTGGCCCCGCGCCGACATGACCGTGACCCGGCCCGGATCCAGATCCGGCACCGCGCTGGCGATCAGGGTGCGGATCGCCAGAGCGTTGCGCCGGTTGATGCCGTTGGCGCCGCGCCCGCGCACGATGACCGAGGCGCTGGGTTCGGGGCGGCTGCGCGAAAACGCCTCGCGCTCGGGCATGACCAGATGCAGGCGCACGGCCTCGACCCCTTCGATGGTCTGGATCGATCGGGTCAGCTCGCCCTCCAGCGCGCGCAGGCGATTGACGCGCTGCATGTAGCTGTTCATCCCCAGACCCGAGCTTTGGTCGAAAATCTCCCAGCCCATGACGCCTTCGCCGGGCAGGCCCTTGTCGGCCAATGCCATCCGGGCCCGCGCCAGATCGCCTTCAGGCACGCTGACGGCGGTGCCCGAGGGGTTCAGTTTGACCGAAAACCCGGCCTGCTCGAGGGTCGAGACCACCTCGGACGCCGCCGAGGGCCCAAGTTCGGAATAAAGCGGCGTGTAGGTCGGCGTCAGCACCACGTTCATGCCGAACAGCAGCGCCGCCACAAGGCCCACGCCGGTGCCCGCCAGCGCGATCAGGCGGTTCCGCCCCAAGGATTTCAGGTTGTCGATGATGGATTGCACGGCCACGCCTTGATCAATCTGGTTTACTGTTTCCAAATATTCATAACTATTCATACGAAGCAAGTATTACATTGCAGTTTATACTTGCGTGATCGCATTTGTGCTGTGATAAATGTCCCACCGAGGGCCGGATGTTCTGAGGTTGCAATGAGCAAGAAGAAACCCGTCAAGACAGCCAAAGACCCACAGGGCGCCCCGCGCTCGATGGGGCGTAAGCTGGCGATTGTGCTGGCGCTGCTTTTGTTGTCCGCAGGCGCGACCGCCGGCGGGCTGGCACTGGCGATGGGACCGTCCCAAGTGTTGGCGATGCTGACGGGCGGGACGGATGAGGCCACAGATCCTGCCAACCCCGACGACCCCGGGGCCCCGAAGAACGCGGTCGCAGGGGCGGCCTCCGCCGCGACGGCTGACGGCAAACAGGCGGCCGGCACGTCGGGGATGCAGGCCCCCGCCAGCGAAACCTCGGTCATGCCCTTCAAGGAAATCATCGTGAACATCACGGCCACCACCGCCAGCGGCCGCCGCACCAGCCGGTTCCTCAAGCTTAATCTGGCGCTGGTCTATGACACCGCCCTCGACGGCGCGGGGCAGGTCGAGGCGCGCAAGCTTTACATGCGCGACGCGTTTCAGGATTACCTGCGTCAACTGACGGAACGCGATCTGCAGGGCACCCAAGGTCTGCTGACCGTCAAGGAAGAGCTTTTGCGCCGGGCGCGTGCGGTCGCGGGCAACGAGGCCCCGCGCGAAATGCTGGTTGCGGACCTGATCGTGCAATGATGGATCAGGATATCAAAGACGATCTGGCCGACGATCTCGAAGACGATCTGTCCGAGGATGACGAGACGATCCTGATCGACAGGGGCCGCACACCCGCGACGCCTCTGGGCGATCTGACCGTCGAGGAAGAGATCATCCAGAAGGCCAAGCTGAACTTCGAACAACTGCCGATGCTGGAAGTGGTCTTCGACCGTTTCGGCCTGTCGCTTGGCGCGGCGCTGAAAAGCTACACCGCGACCGCCACCGACGTCGCCATCGCTTCCATCGACTACATGTCCTGTGGCGAGGCGCTGGACAGCCTGCCGTCGCCCGGCTTTCTGGCGATGACCCACGCGCGTCCCTGGGATGGGCGGGTGTTGCTGGCGCTGAACACCGATCTGCTGTTCTCGACGCTCGAGTTGATGCTGGGCGGGCGGTCGATCCAGCCCCGGCCCCAGACCCCGCGCTTCTTTACCATGATCGAAAAGCGGGTGGGCGCCCGTCTGGCCGAGATCATTCTGGCCGAGATGGCCGAGGCCTTCGCCACGCTGGCGGACGTGCAGTTCGTCATCGAAGAGCTGGAAAACAACCCCCGCTCGACCATCCTTGCGCCGCCGGTCAGCCCCTGCATCAAGATCATGATCGACGTCATGCTCGAAGACCGGGGCGGCCAGATCGCGGTGCTGATCCCCCACGCCACGCTGGAGCCGATCCGCGGGATGCTGTCGCAGGTCTTTCTGGGCGGCCAGTTGGGCGGCGACAAGAACTGGCGCGAAAGCCTGCAGAACCTGCTGGAAGACACGCCCGTCACCCTCGATGCGATCCTGACCCAGATCGAGGTGCCGATGACCGACATGCTGGGCTGGAAAGTCGGCCAGACGCTGGATCTGGGCATCAACTCGGACCACCCCCCAACCGTGACCTGCAGCGGGCACGAGATGTTCTCGACGGCAATGGGACGCTGTCGCAACGGCTCGATCGCGCTGAGGATCACGGAAGAAACCCACCCCCAAGATGGAGCGGACCCCAAATGACACTGCTGATCGACACGCTGATACTGGCCTTGCTTGCCGGCACATTGGGCTATGCCTTTCTGGTGGACCGCCGGGTGCGGGGGCTGATGCACGCGCTGCGGGACCTGCAGCCGATCGTGGGTGAGTTTTCCGCCGCGGTGGACAAATCCGAAAGCTCGGTCGCCGCGCTGCGCCACGCCACGGACCGCATGGACGAGCCGGTGATCGGTCGCTCTGCGCCGGTCACGCCCCAGCCGTCCAGCCCGGCTGCGGCAATGGCCGCGAAACCTGACGCCGCCCAAGCATCCACCCAGCAGGCACCCACCCAGACGGCACCAGCCCCTTCCGCAATGCAACCGGACGACGCGGAACCCCGCACCGAAGCGGTTTTCTCGTCGCGCCGCGCAACGGAAAACGAGGCCTTCGGCGCCAGCCGCGTGGCCAATAAATCCGACATGGTGCGCGGCTTTTTCGAAGCCATCCGCGCGCGCGAGGCATGAGCCCGCTGCGCTTCAGCCACCTGCTGATCGGCGGTCTGGCCCTTGCCGGCGGCCTGAAGGCGACGACCGTGCTGATGGATCTTGGCGCAGGTGGCGACGGCTCGGCCCCCGCCGGCGCCGCATTGGCGCAAGAGGCCCCGGCCACGCCCACGCCTGCGCCTGCGCCCGCGCCCATCGAATCCTGTCCCATCCCCGAAGAGCTGCTACAGGCCATCAGGTCCGAGCGTGACCTGCTGGCCAAGCAAAAAGGCAGCATGGCCCAACGCCGCGCCGAGATTGAGCTGGCCGAGGAAAAGCTTCAGATCGAAACCGCCCGCTTGAGCGAACTGAAAACCGCGATCGAGGATCTGCTGGCCAAGGTCGAACGCTCGGAAAGCGCGGACGTGGAACGGCTGGTCAAGCTCTACACCAACATGAAGCCCGCCGACGCCGCCCAGATCATGAACGAGATCGACATCGGCGTCGCCGTCACCGTGCTTGGCAAGATGGCCGAACGCGACGCCGGCCCGATTCTGGCGCGGCTAAGCATGGTGCGGGCGCGGGCGGTGTCGAAGATCATCCTCGAACGCTCCAAACTGCCCGGCGATCAGGACCTGAACGGCATCGTCCTGCAATAGGCTCCCGACCCTGCCCTTTAGGGTCGCGATAAATATCCCCGCCGGAGGCTCCTTCGCGCGGGGATTTTGTTTGCCGCATCGGGTAAGGCACAGTCTGTAATCGCCGCCCTCAGGCCTCGTGCAGCTCGGACCCGGCGGGCGGCTTGCGGCGGATGTTGCGTTTCAGATCCATGACATAGCCGATGATCTCGGCCACGGCCTGCCAATGCTCGAACGGCACCGGCTCGTCGACCTCGACCACGGCGTGCAGGCTGCGGGCAAGGGGGCGGTTTTCGACGATGGGCACCTCGGCCTCGCGCGCGAGCTTGCGGATCTGAAGGGCCACGGCGTCCATGCCCTTGGCCACGCAGACCGGCGCCTGATCCACCCCAAGCTGATAGCGCAGCGCCACGGCATAATGGGTCGGGTTGGTCAGGACGACGGTCGCGGTCGGCACAGAGATCGCGATGCGTTGGCGGGCGCGTTCGCGGCGGATTTCGGCGCGGCGGCCCCGGGTCTGCGGATCGCCCTCGCTTTCTTTCATCTCGTCCTTGATGTCCTTGAGACTCATGCGCTGTTTTTTCATCCACTGGGCGCGCTTCCACAGGATGTCGCCGATGGCCACCGGCACCAGAAAGATCGAGGCGCCGATCAGCAGATAGGCGGCAAAGCGCGAAATATAGGGCAGGATCTGTTCGGGCACGAAGCCTTCGACCTGCCAGATGCCGGTGACCGCGTCGCGCGCCACGAAGACGGTGATCGTCGCCACCACCAGCACCTTGGTCACGTTCTTCAGGAACTCGACAAAACTGTCGGCCGAGAACAGTTTCTTGAACCCCGCCAGCGGGTTGAGCTTGCTGAACTTGGGGCGGATGCGCTCGGCGCTGACCACTGTTTCGCCCTGGATCAACACGCCGAAGATCGCTGCCAGAACCATCAGCAACAGCGCCGGGCCCAAAATGATCCCCAGCCCGTTGGCGAGCCCCCATGTCACCTCGCCCAGATCGCGCAGGCCGACGCGGCCCTCGCCGACCTCGATCCGGCCTGCGTTGGCCAGCAGGCCGCTCAGCTCTGACGCAAGCCGGGGCAGGGCCGCCGGCAGCAGGAAGATCACCAGCACGAACAGCGAGAAGACGACCATCATGTTGCCCGTCTCGCGCGAGGACGGGACATCGCCTTTCTTGCGCGCCTTGCGCAATTTCTGCTCGGTCGGTTCCTCTGTCTTGCTGCTCTTGTCGTCGTCTTGGGCCAAAGGCGCGGCCTCCTACAGGGTAAAGCTGCCGAACCAGACGGCGAATGTGTCCAGGAATGAATGCAGGATGCTGGGGGCCGCGACAACCAGCACGAACAGGCCCGTGCCGATCAGCAGGGGGGCGGCGACGAAGAAGACCGGCAGGTTGGGCATCATCCGGTTGGCCAGCCCCAGACCCGCGTTGAAGATCAGGCCCATCACATAGAAGGGGGCTGCCAGACCGATGCCGATGTAGAAGCTTTTCGACACCGCGCGGATGCTTTGCTGGGCCAGATCGCCGGGCATGATGCGGCCAAGGGGGAAGACCTCGTAGGACATCAGCAGGGCGCCGATCATCACGTGGTGCAGATCGGTGGCGAAGATAAGGGCCACGCCGGCCATCATCAGCACGCTGGCCAGCAGGGTGGCGCCCTCGAAGCTGCCGGTCTGGGGGGCGAAGGCGTTGGCCAGACCCGAGACCATGCCGACCTGATAGCCCACCAGTTGCAGCGCGCTCATCAGCACCCGGGCCGTCAGGCCGATCCACAGCCCGATGGTGATTTCCTTGGCCAGCAGGGCAAGGATCGCGACCGGCTCGTCAAGGCTTTGCGGGCCGACGGGGACGACGGGCGCCAGTGCGATGCTCATCAGCACGGCGAAGGCCACGCGGTGGCGCAGGGGGAACATCGCCTCGCCGAACGCCGGCAGGAACATCAGAACCGAGCCCAGCCGCGCGAAGACTGTGAACATGCCCAGCAATTCCGCCGACAGCGCCCCGGGCAGGGAGAAGCCGCCCACCGGTCAGCCGCCGATGGTGGCGACGGTGCGCAGGGTCGCCTTCCGGTGCACCTCGTTATGCGAGATCACCGAGGTGATCGGGCTGACCCGTTCCAGCATCGAGCGCACGAAGGTCCGCACCTCGGGGTTGACCAGAATGGCGGGCCATTGGTCTTGTGCCGCGAATTTCTGGACTTCCTGCCGGGTTTGCAGCACGAATTCCTGCACCCGTTGCGGCGACATCAAGAAGGCCTTGTCGTCGCCGGTGCCGCGCAGGGCCTCATTGAACTCGCCCTCCCACGCGGGGGACATCACCATGACCGAGACAAAGCCATTACCATCCGACAGCGACTTGCAGATCTGGTTGGCCAGACGGCGGCGCACATGTTCGGTGATGGTGGTGACGTTCGAGGTGTTGCGCCCGACCTCGGCGATGGCCTCGACGATCAGCGGCAGGTTGCGGATCGACAGCCGTTCGATCAGCAGCGCCTGCAACACATGTTGCACAAGGATCGCGGGCGAATTGGCGGTGAGGTCCGTGATCAGCTTCTGATATTCACGCTCCAACCCCTCGATCAGGGTCTGGGTGGCGCCATAGGTCAGAAGCTCGGGCATATGCTCTTTCAGCACCTCGGTCAGATGGGTGGCGATCACGCTTTCGGGGTCCACCACCGTAAAACCCTGATTCTCGGCCTCGACGGCGGTCTGCTGGTCGACCCAGACGGCATCCAGCCCGAACGTCGGCTCCTTGCAGCGATAGCCGGGCAGCGAGATCGGGGCCTCGGCGGGGTTGATCACCATCATCGAGCTTGGCCGCACCTCGCCGCGCACGACCTCGACGCCCTGCACCAGAATGGCATAGGCATTGGCGGGCAAGGCAGGGTCGTCCTTGATCCGGACCTGAGGCATCACGAAGCCATAATCGCGGGCAAAAAGGTTGCGCAAGCTCTTGATCTTGCCCGGCAGTGCCGCCGATGGCGCGTTGATCAGCGGCACCACGGCGCTGCCCAGTTCCAGACGCAGATCGTCCAGCCGCAGGGTGTCTGACAGATCATCCTCGTCCGGGGTGGCGGCGGCGGTTTCCTTGGCGGTGGCGTCGGCCTGCGCACGGGTCGCGGCATCACGGGCACGCAGTTGCATGACATAGCCAAGCCCGCTCATCAGCCCCGCCAGCACCACGAAAACGGGCAGCGGGAAGCCCGGCAGAAGTCCGATGGCCAGCAGCAGGCCGGCGGCCATGTAAAGCGCCTTGGGGAACTTGCCCAACTGGGCAAGGATCGCTTCGTTGGCCGCGCCCTCGGTGCCGCTTTTGGTGACCAGAAGACCCGCCGTCATCGACACGATCAGCGCGGGGATCTGGCTGACCAGACCGTCGCCGATGGTCAGGACGGTGTAGACGTTGGCGGCTTCGGACATGCTTAGACCGTATTGCGCGACGCCGATCAGGATGCCGCCCACCACGTTGATCAGGGTGATGATGATGCCCGCGACCGCGTCGCCGCGTACAAATTTCGACGCACCGTCCATCGCGCCGAAGAAGCGGCTTTCGTCCTCCAGTTCCTTGCGGCGGCTGCGGGCCTGTTCCTCGTCGATCAGGCCCGCGCCCAGATCGGCGTCGATGGCCATCTGCTTGCCGGGCATGGCGTCCAGCGAGAAGCGGGCCGAGACCTCGGCGATGCGGGTCGAGCCCTTGGTGATGACGACGAAATTGATGATCACCAGAATCGCGAAGATGACGATGCCGATGACGAAGTTGCCGGCCACGATGAAGCGCGAGAAGCCTTCGATGACGCCGCCCGCCGCCCCGGTGCCGGTGTGCCCCTCGGACAGGATCAGCCGGGTCGAGGCCACGTTCAGCGACAGGCGCAGCAAGGTGACGACCAGCAAAAGCGTGGGGAAAGAGTTGAATTCCAGCGGCTTCGGGATCCACAGGGCGACCATCAGGATCAGCACCGACACCGACAGCGAGATCGCCAGCGCCAGATCCAGGATCATCGGCGGCAGCGGCACGAACAGCATTGCCAGCACCAGCGTGATGCCGATGGCAAAGCCCACGTCGCGGTTGGCGCGACCGACGGCCTTCCAGCTGCGGCCCTGCCCGGATGCCGCCCCGGATGCTGTGCCGGACGTTGTGCCCGCGATGGGGCCGGGGGCGGAGCCGGGGGTCAGATCCGTGCTCATGACGCGGGCCTGAAGGCGGGAAGGACGGGTTGCAGATCGGACCGGCTGTAGATGCCGCGCCGTCCGCCCGAGATCTGTGCTGTCCACAGCGGCCCAGTGTCCGGTGTATCTGGGGTGCCGGGGGCGGCGGGCGAGGTTTCGCGCCAATTGGGCCGGCTCGCGCCGCTTGCCGCGCCGGCGGGGCTGCCGGCCAGCGCGCGGAACCCGGCGATCCGGTCGTTGGCGACGGCGACATTGCGTTCAAGCGAGGCCAGATAGACGGCGCGTTTTTCCGGCGTGAAGCTGTGATACGAGCCCGCCGCGACCTTCCAGTCGCCGGTCTTGGCGTAAAGGCTTTTCAGAAACCGCGCCGCGTAGTCCACGTTGACGCGCGGATCGAAGCCCTGCGCGACGCTGGAAAACGCCTCGGGGTGCCAGCGCAGGTTGATCTGCAGGCATCCCACGTCAATCGACTCGACGCCCGCACGCTGACGCTCGCCAACCCAGTCCAGCGCGGCGGCGCGGCTTTGGAACAAACGCCCTTCGCCCGCCGCGTTGACGGCCCATGGCCAGACGGTCAACTGGCCGCCCTGACGGGTCCCGGCCTCTTGCAGGCCGATGCCAAGCAGGATGTTGTCGGGGATGTTGTGGCGTAGCTGGGCCAACAGGATCTCGCGGATGCAGACGCCTTGGGTCTGTGCCGCGCTCAGGCGACGGGTCTGTGGCTGGGCCTCGCGCCGGGGCTCGGTGGCGCGGGCAATTGTGGTGGCGGGGGCATAAAAGCCGTCCCACCCGGCATGACCCGGGGCGGCGCTCGCACCGAACGCGGCAGCCACCAGCAGACCAAGGAGGGGGCTTTTCATACCGACCCGCTCCCGATCAGGTCGAACACCTTGTCCGACAGGCCCGACAGCGTGGCATACATCAGCGGCAGCGAGGCGATGAGCCCGATCAGGATCACCACGATCTTCGGCACGAAGGTCAGCGTCATCTCCTGAATCTGGGTCAGCGCCTGAAAGAACGCGATTGCTAGGCCCACGCCCAGCGCCAGCACAAGCACGGGCGCCGAGGCCAGCAGCACGACCCAAAGCGTATCCGCCAGGATGACGTATGTGTCGGTTTCTTCCATCAGCCCCTTCCGGCGGGCGGATCGGACGCGCGAAGCGGCGTCAGATCGGCATCCGCAGCACTTCCTTGTAGGCCTCGACCAGCTTGTCGCGCATGGTCACGGCCACCTTGACGGTGCTTTCCAGCGCGATGGTGCTTTCGATCACCGCCTGGGTCGAGACGTCGCCCGACATCCCCGCCTGCGCGGTGACCTCGGCCTGTCGGATGTCCTGTGTGGCCTGCTGTGCCGCGTCGCGCAGGGCGTCGGCAAAGGTCGCCTTATCCGAGGGCTCGGGGGCCTTCAGCGGCTCGGTCCGGTTGGCGGCCAGCGACTGGGTGCTGCGATAGGCGCTTCGGGCCGCGCCCGACGATATGATCGAGGTGAAATCCGCCACGGTGCCGGCCCTTTATTTCAGCATGTCCAGAAGCCGGTTGCGCATGTTGCGCCCGGCTTCCAGCATGTTCAGATTGGCCTCGTAGCTGCGCGAGGCTTCGCGCATGTTGCTCATCTCGAGGATCGGATTGACGTTCGACATCTTGATATAGCCGTTCTCGTCCGCAGCGGGGTGGATGGGGTCGTAGCTTAGCGAGAACTCGGAATTGTCCCGCGCGATCTCGGCCACATCGACCATCGATTCGCCCGACGCGCCGATCATCTCCTGAAACGAGATTGTCTTGCGGCGGTAGGGATCGCCGCCCGGCTCGGGGTTGACCGAATTGGCGTTGGCGACGTTCTCCGACACCACCTTCAGGCGTTGGCCCTGTGCGTGCATGCCGCTGGCGGCGATCGAGGATATAGTCTTGAGCGGGTCCATGTCTCAGATCCTCCTTCAGCGGCCGCCGGTGACCGACAGGGTCAACAGCTCGTAGCCCTTGCGGTAAAGCTGCGCGGCCATGCGGTAATTCTCGGAAATCTCAGCGGATTTGATGGTTTGCTGTTCCAGAACGACGGTGTTGCCGTCCAGCTTCTGGTCCCAGGCGTCGCGGTCCTGTTCGATGCGGACGCCGTCGCCGTTGCTGCTGGCGCTGATGTGGCGCGGGTCGGTCTTGACGGGGCCACGGCCACGGGTCGCGCCCTCGATCATCTGGGCAAAGTCAGAGACGTCGCGGGCCTTGTATTCAGGCGTGTCCGCATTGGCGACGTTTTCGGCCACGACCTGCTGTCGGGCCCCCAGCCACTGCATCCGCTTCGAGGCGATTTCAAAGAACGACATGGATTCGAGTTTCATGAACAGATCCCTTTCCCTGCTACCAAGAATAGCATATGAATTTATCCATGGCTAGACGGGTCTAATACATGCACACCGCGTTCTCAAACCTCTCCACAGTTGCCCGATCCATAGATGACGCAAGGATAGTGGGTGAGGTGTCTTCGGTCACCGGCCTGACCCTGACCGTGACCGGCCTGACCCGGGCGCTGGGCATCGGACAGCGGTGTCAGGTCAGCGGTCGCCACGGCCCGGTCATGGGCGAGGTGGTCGGTCTGGGCCCCGACGGCACCCACGTTCTGCCCTTCGGCAGCTGGGATGGAGTCGCGGCGGGCGATGAGGTCGTGGCCAGCACCGGCGGCGACGTCATTCGCCCCGACGACAGTTGGATCGGCCGGGTGATGGATGCGCTGTGCCGCCCGCTTGATGGCGCGGGGCCATTGCACGATGGCGCCGCCCCGCGCCGGGTCAAGGCCGCGCCGCCGCCTGCCTTCCAGCGCCGCCGGGTCGGCCCGCGTCTGGATACCGCGATCAAGACCTTCGACATCTTCACGCCCCTGTGCCGGGGCCAGCGGATGGGGGTCTTTGCGGGCTCGGGGGTGGGCAAGTCCACCCTGATGGCGATGCTGGCCCGCAATGCGCAGGCCGATGTGATCGTCATCGGTCTGGTGGGCGAGCGGGGCCGCGAGGTGCAGGATTTCATCCAGCAGGATCTGGGCCCCGAGGGGATGGCCCGCGCCGTGCTGGTCGTCTCGACCGGCGACGAGGCGCCGTTGATGCGCCGTCAGGCCGCTTGGACCGCGACCGCCGTGGCCGAGCATTTCCGCGACCGGGGCAAGCAGGTGCTGCTGCTGGTCGACAGCGTCACCCGCTTTGCGATGGCCCAGCGCGAGATTGGCCTTGCCGGGGGCGAGCCGCCGACCGCCAAGGGCTATCCCCCCACGGTCTTCGCCGAGTTGCCGCAACTGCTGGAACGCGCCGGACCCGGCAGCGAGGGCACACACGGCGGGGACATCACCGGACTTTACACCGTTCTGGTCGATGGCGACGACATGAACGACCCCGTCGCCGACGCGGTGCGCGGCATCATGGACGGGCATGTGGTGCTGGACCGCCGGATTGCCGAAGGCGGGCGCTATCCTGCCGTCGATCTGCTGAAAAGCATCTCGCGGATGCTGCCCGACTGTCATTCGGGGGCGGAATACGCCGTTCTACAGGCGGCCCGGCGGCTGCTGGCCAAATACTATGACATGGAAGAACTGATCCGCATCGGGGCCTACAAGCCCGGCACCCATCCCGAGACCGACGCCGCCATCCGCTTTTTCGAACCCGCCGAGGCCTTCCTGTCCCAGCGCAAGCACGAGGCGATGCACGTCAACGAGGCCTTCGCCGAGATCTACCGCATGCTGGGCGAGGCCGGCGTGCAGGTCGAGATCGGGGCGTCGGAATAACGCTTACAGACTTACGGGCAGGGCGCGCGACTGACTGGGCCGGAATTTGCCGTGCAGTCACACTCGGGCAGCACTTTCTACATGGCCAGCGGTGCCACGGGCGCGACGGCCAGCGATTCTGAAAGCGGCCCCGATGGGGGCAGGGGCATTGAAAACGCCAGCGCAGGCAGGACGAAAAAGAACAGTGTCAAAATGACTGTCTTTACCAACATAATTACTCCGGTTCGGCCAACGGACCGATCTACTCGTTACACCGGACCTGTGTCGGTGACGCGAGCAGCGGAATTAAGGCAAATCTGCGGTAGTTGGTGGTTGTTTTTGGTCGGGCTGCGGTTGGGCGCGCCCGTCAGTCCCCACCCGCCCGTCAGTCCCGGTTGGTTATCGTCACCTCTCCGGCGCTTGGATCGACGATCAGCCGGTCGCCGTTCTGGATCAGGGACGTCACATCGCCCCCCTCGAACCGGTCGCACAGCGGCAGGTCGGCCAGCGCCGCACCCTGCGCCAGAATCGTGTTGGCGCTGTTGAACAGAATCGCCGCCGGACAGATGCCCCGCGCCTTCATCTCGTGCAGCATCCAAGCCGAGGCGACGCCCCCCTTCGAGGTGTTCAGCACAAGGATCTTGCCGTCGTAACTTTGCCCCGCCAGCTTGTGTTGGGGCCGCGAGAAGATGCCCTTGATGCGGTCCAGATCGTAGCGGGCCGAGAAATCGTCGGCGGCGACAAGCGCCTCGCCCTCGACCCGGTCGCCGATCCCCTTGTGGCATTTCAACGTGATCATGCGACGATCTCCCCCGCGACGGCGGATGCGACGCAGTTTTCCATGTTGCGCAGGGCCGGCTGATAGCCGTAGCCGCCCAGAATGTTGACGATCTTGGCCGAGTTGCTCAGCAGGCGGGTCCAGCCGTTGGCCTCGCCGATCTCGCGGGCGAACTGGTTGTAGAAACAGGTGCCCTCCAGCACCTTGCCGCCGGCCTGTTCGATGGTCTCGACCAACCCGTGGCGGGTCGCGTCGGGATAGACCTGCGGCGAGGTGCAGACGATCAGCGGCACCGACAGCCGGACGCCCTTGCACAGATCTGCCACCGACTGCATCTCGACCAGCGACAGTTGCGGGGCGGCGAAAACCACGACGTCGATCTTGTCGCCGGTGGCGCCGAAACTGCTGCGCATGGCGTCCATCATGTCGGGGGTCAAATGCTCGGCCTGCAGACGGTCGCCGCCGACGTCCGACAGGGTGGGGGCCTCGGGGGTGATGCCGGCCAGATGGAACAGCGGGGTCGAGCCATAGCTCGCCATCGCAGCCCCCAGATGCTTCATCTGGTCCGAGGTGGGCATGACCTCCAGCCCCTCGATCACCGGCACCTCCCAGTAAGAGCCCGCCGCGCGGCCCGCGACGGCGCCCAGAAGGCCCCAGTCGGTCAGATCGCGCGGCTGCTCGCTGACCACGAACCGGCGGGTGGCGCGGCGGTGTTCGTCCAGATGCAGCCCGTAACGCGGGGTCCGCCCCGTCAGCCCGGCTGCCAGCGCCGAGGGCCCGCCCTCGAAGTTAGACCGCGCCCCGCAGACCGAGTTCGAATAGATCACCACCCCGGTATCGCCGAACGCCACGTGATCGCCGCGCACGGGGGGCATGATGGTCTGATAGTTGATGCAGGTGTTGGTCATCAGGACGCCCATCGCCATGCAGGCGGCGATGGTGCGCCGGTCCAGATCGGCCATCTCCTCGGTCTGGCCGAGGGGGCTGTAGTAGTTCAGATCGACGCCGCGCGGATCGGTGATGGTGGGCACGGCGACCCGTGCGCCCATGCTTGCCATCTTCTCCATGAAGCCGACGCCAGCCTCGCCCACCGCTTCGGGATCGGCCATCATATGGGCCTGCGACACGGGCACCATGTCGGCGGCGTCGAACATCTGGCCAACCTTGATCTGATGATCGATCGCCCAGGCCAGCGCAGGCCCCATCGCCCCGGTTTGCATGGCTTTCTCGTCGTCGGACAACTTCATTCGGAACGCCCCCATGGTGTGGAACCTGCCGTCAAGATCGCCTTTGGATTGTATATCGACAGACTCTCGACGCTGAATTACTATATAGTAATACCGCCGCCCGCCCAAGCGGTCCACCATTAATCGATCTTTATCGCGACGGGGCTAAATAGCCCGCCCAAGGAAAGGACACGCATGGCAGACCCCGCACCCCCTTCTGTGACCGAGTTTGTCGCGCGTTTCTGGCCCCAAACCGGTGAGATGCCCAAACATCTGCGCCTGCACCGCGCGTTCTCCGATGCGATACTGTCCGGCTTCTGGCCCGCCGGGGCCCGTCTGCCGACCGAGGCCGAACTGGTCGCCGCCACGCCCTGCAGTCTGGGGACGATCCAGCGGGCCTTGCGGGGGCTGACGCAGGACGGGCTGATCGCGCGGCGGCGGGGCAGCGGCTCGGTCGTGGCGGACAGTGCGGGCAGGCTGAAGGACCCGTGGCACATCCGGTATTTGTCCCCGGATGGGGGACAGGCGGCTTATCTGCCGCTCAGCACACGGGTGTTGTCGCGGGCGCGGCTGAAAGCGACGGACCGAAGCGACGGTGCTGACCGCTGGGGCAGGGTGCTTGGCGCCGACAGCGGCCCGGTCATCAAGATCGACCGGCTGTTCAGCGCCGACGACGCTGGCACCGCCATTCAGGTCTATTCCGAGTTCTATGCAGCCGAGGCGCGGTTTCCCGACTTTCTGACCATGCCCGTGGCGCGGCTGAACGGCATGAACTTCAAAGAGGTCTTCGGCCAGCAGCAGCGAACGCCGATCAGCCGGGTGCACCAGAGCCTGCGATTTGCCGTCCCGCCCGATCATGTGCGCGCCTATCTTCCCGGCGCCCCCTCAGACCCGATTGCGGTGCTGAACGTGGTGGCCCATGCGCCCCATGGCGAGGCGATCTATTATCAGGACTTCCACCTGCCACCGACGATGGCCGAGCTGGATCTGGGAATGCTGTCCGGACACGGCACCATGTGAACAATTCCCGCCCTGTGGCGTTGACCCCCTTTGACCCGGATTATTTGCCCCGGAAAGGAATTCGTCATGGCGTCCCGTCCCGTCTGGAAAGGCCAGTTGCGTCTGTCGCTGGTGTCCATCCCCATCGAGATCCACAGTGCCACCAAGACCGGCGCGCGGGTCTCGTTTCGTCAGATCCACGGGCCCTCGGGGCAGCGGGTGCGCTATGAAAAGACGGTGCCGGGGGTGGGGCCGATCGATGCCTCGGACATCCTGAAAGGCTATGAGACCGAGGATGACGAATACCTGCTGATCGAACCCGAAGAGATCGACGCCATCCGGCTGGAGACCAAGAAGACCTTCGAGCTGGTGCAATTCGTCGGCGCCTGCGAGATCCCGCCGCTGTATTTCGACAAGCCCTATTACATCGTGCCCAGCGACGATCTGGCCGAGGATGCTTACCGCGTCGTCCGCGACGCCCTGCGCCAGTCGGAAAAGGTCGGGCTGGGGCAGATGACCATGCGCGGCAAAGAGTACCTTTGCGCGGTCAAACCCTGCGGCGACGGTCTGCTGCTGGAGACGCTGTTTTACGGCGACGAGATCCGGTCGGCCGAGCCGTTGTTCTCGCAGATCGCCGACGAGACCGCGGACGAGGATCTGCTGGCCGTCGCCTCGCAACTGATCGACAAGAAATCCGCGCCGTTCGAAGCCTCGGCCTTCAAGGATCACTACGATATCGCCCTGCGAGAGTTGATTGCCGCCAAACAGCGCAACCGCAAGACCCCCCGGGCCAGCGCCAGCGACGACAGCGAGACCGGCACGGTCAAGGGCGGCAACGTGGTCGATCTGATGGCGGCGTTGAAGGAAAGTCTGGACAGCCAGACCAAGGGCAAACCCGGCGCTAAAGGGACTGCGAAAGCGGGGGCCAATGGGGGCAAGGCTGGCGCAAAGACGACCGCCAAATCCGGGTCGACGAAGAAGCCCGCCACCAAGAAGCCCGCCAAGACCGCGAAACCCGCCAGCGGATCGGCCAAGCGAAAGGCAGGCTGATGTCGCGGCTGGAACGCTACCTGTCCATGCGCGATTTCGGTGTGACGCCCGAACCCGACGCGCCGGGGAAACCCTCGGGGATGGGGCTGCGGTTCTCGATGCAGAAACACGCGGCCACCCGGCTGCATTTCGACCTGCGGCTGGAGTGGGACGGCGCGTTGCTTAGCTGGGCCGTCACCAAGGGCCCCAGCCTTGATCCGGCGGAAAAGCGGCTTGCCGTCCGGACCGAGGATCACCCCCTGTCCTATCTGCAGTTCGAGGGCACGATCCCCAAAAACGCCTACGGTGGCGGCACGGTGATGCTGTGGGATCTGGGCTGGTGGCAGCCCCTGCACAACGTCGATGAGGGGCTGAAATCGGGTAAGTTGCACTTCAATATCCACGGCCAGCGGCTGACCGGGGGATGGGCGCTGGTGCGGATGCGCGGGCGCAAGCCCTCGGACAAGGGGCGCGAGAACTGGCTGATGATCAAGGAACGCGACGAGGCGGTGGTCGAGGGCAAGGCCGCCGAAATCGGCAAGCTGCAATCCACCGGCATCCAGTCGGGCCGGGACTTCGACGCGATTGCCGCCGGGGGCAAAGCCGCCTTCCCGCCGCGCCGCACCGCCGCCCGCCCGACGTTCCGCAAGCCCCAGCTTGCCACCCTGCGCGACGAGGTGCCCACCGGCGATGACTGGTGGCACGAGTTGAAGCTGGACGGCTATCGCGGGCAGGTGGCCATCGGCAAGGGCGGGGTGCGGATCTGGACCCGCAGCGGACAGGACTGGACCGAGCGGTTCGAACAGCTTGCGCCGTGGTTCGAACGGCTGGATTGTGCCTCGGCCCTGATCGACGGAGAGATCATCGCCGGGGCCGGCCACAGCGGCTTCGGCGCGTTGCAGACGGCGCTGAAACACGGCGGGCCGCTGGCGTTTCAGGCCTTTGATTTGCTGGAGCTAGATGGCGACAAGCTTGGCGACCAGCCATTGAGCGACCGCCGCAAGGCCTTGGAAAAGCTTCTGAAACCACTGCCCGCCCGCGCCGCGCTGGCCCCCACCACCCTGATCCGGGGCGACGGCGCTGCCATGCTAAAGGCGGTCTGCGAGGCCGGTGGCGAAGGCATCGTTTCCAAGCGGCGCGACGGGCGGTATCGGGCCGGGCGCAGCCGGGGCTGGATCAAGATCAAATGCGACACGCGGGCCGAGTTTGTCATCGTCGGATACCTGAAATCCGAAAAGCGCGGCCGGGCGTTCTCGTCCTTGCTGCTGGCGAGCAACGACGACGGCGCGATGCAGTATCGCGGCAAGGTCGGCACCGGCTTTTCGACCGAGGGGATGGAGGATCTGATGCAGGCGATGCGCCCGCTGGAAACCTCTCGCCGTCCGCTGGACGACGCGGGGGGCGACCTGCCCACGCGCGGAATACAGTGGCTTGAGCCGCAACTGGTGGCCGAAATCGCCTATGGCGAGGTCACCGCCGACGGTCGCCTGCGCCACGCGCGATACGTAGGTCTGCGCGGCGACAAACCGGCAAAAGAGGTGCGGATGGACAAGGCCGAACCGGCAAAACCCGAAAGGCCCGCCGCCAAGCGCGCCCCGAAGGCGAACACGTCCGTCGGGGGTCAGACGAAGACGGTCGCCGGCGTCTCGATCTCCAGCCCCGACCGCGTAGTCTTTGCCGACGCGGGCATCACCAAGCTGCAACTGGCCGAATATCACGCCGCTGTCGCGCCAGCGATGCTGGCCGAGCTTGCGCAACGCCCCCTCTCGCTGGTGCGCCATCCGGGCGGGATGGCCGAAGGGGGGTTCTTCCAGAAGCACTCGGCGCCCGGTTTCGACGCTCCGATCCGCACCGTCGCGATAGACGAATCCGACGGGGAGGCTGCAGATTACATGTATGTCACCTCGGCCGCCGGGATCGTGCGGGCGGTGCAGATGGGTACGATCGAATTCCACATCTGGGGCGCCCATGTGGACCGGCTGGACCGACCGGATCGGCTGGTCTTCGATCTGGACCCGGACGAAGGCATGGGGTTCGCCGGGCTGCGCGACGCCGCCCGCGATCTGCGCCGCCATCTGGCGGATATCGGGCTGGAAAGCGGGCTTTTGCTGACCGGTGGCAAGGGGCTGCATCTGGTGGTGCCCCTGCGCCGGGTGTCCAACTGGGACACGGTGAAAGGGTTCGCCCGGACCTTCGCGAAGGTTCTGGAAGAGCGCGAGCCGGACCGGTTCACGGCATCCATCTCGAAGGCCAAGCGCAAGGGCCGGATCTTCGTGGACTGGCTGCGCAACGAAAGGGGGGCGACCGCGATCGCCCCCTATTCCGTGCGCGCACGGCCGCAGGCGCCCGTGGCCGTGCCCATCGACTGGTCCGAATTGGACAACCGGCGCAAACTGCCGCGCTATTCCCTTGCGAAAGCGTTGAAGCGGGCCGAGGAGACGCAGCCCGACATGCCGACCCCCAGCGCCATCTCGAAAGAGGTGGTCGCCCGGTTGGAAGAGTTCGCCGCCGAAAGCTGAACGGGCGGCCCGACCGCACCCGATCCAGAGCTCAAACCGTTTCCAAACGTAAAAAAACCGGGCCGCCGGGGCCCGGTTTTCTCTGCCAGCTTCAGGGCGGGCACATCGGCGCGGCGCCCGAAGGCCCGCGCCGAATTCGGTATCAGAGCTTGCCAAGCTTTTGCTTGTCGGCTTCGGACTTGGCGGCGTCGGCCACACGCTTGGCCGAGGATTTGGCCTTGGCTTCCGCCGTTTCGACAACGCTCTTGCCGTCAGGGATGGCCGAACGGGTGTCGTCACGGGCTTCGCGGGCGATGCTGGTGGCTTCGTCCTTGGCAGCCTCGTAGACCTTCTGAGCCTTGACCTTCTCTTCTTCGAAGACGCGGCGCGCTTCGTCGAACAGATGATCGCTTTGGCCGCCGAACGCCTGATCTTCACGCTGGGTGCGCGGCAGCAGGCTGCCGATCAGAGCGCCGGTCGCCAAGGCCAGTGCGCCTGCGACCAAGGGCTGACGGTCGTAGAAATCGACCGCCGAGGACTTGGCGCGACGGGCCGTGTCTTCGGCGTGGCGCTGGGCTTCGTAGGCTTTGACGCGGGCGCGCATCACACGCTCGCGAGCTTCGGTGGACATGTCCTCGGTGCCTTCGGAAATGCGCGACAGCAGGTGCTGCGCCTTGCCTTTGACGGCACCGGTGGACCGTGCCCAGAGACCCGGCTGATCCGGCAACTCGCCGACTTCGCCCGAGTGCCCTGCGGTCGAACCCGCATAGGACGGTGCGCTGTAACGGCCGGTCGAGCCGCTGGCATCGCTGCGCATCTCGCTGTCGGCCTTGGCCACGCGGCGGGTGAAATCGCCTGCGTTCTGGGTGGCCGGATCGCGCAGGGCGCTGGAGGCCGGGTTTTCGCTGTGATCGTACCCGGCATTCCGGGGCATGTAGTTCTGGCCCGAATATCTTTGACCCGAGTAATTCTGATCCGAGTTCGACTTGCGGCTGCCAAGGATCATCCATGCGATGCCGACGCCTGCAAGGGCGATGGCCATCGGGTTTTCCTTGACCTTCTGAACGGCCTGCTGGCCGATCTCGCCACCATGCTCTTTCACGCTTTCGGCGACGCCGCCGAACATGTTGTCAAAGCTCAGACGGTTCTGAAGATTGTCGAGGGTGTGGGACAGGGCCGAACGCTCTTGCTCGATTTCCTGTTCGATCTGCTCGGGCGAGCGGTCATATGAATTATGCGCCATGATATGTCTCCTTGAGAACTTCTGTGTCACGCTTCACGTTGCGCACGGTGCGACGCGGGGTGAAATTGGTGTTTTTCAGGTCGTTGACGCCCTTCATCGCGGAGAACAACGCGATCAGAGCAAGGCCAACGCCCACAATCAGAGCGGCCCAGCCACCGTCGAGACCGGCTTCGGTCAGGGCGGCCACAAGGGCGGCTGCCAGCACGTTCAGGGCGACCAGCGCCACGATTGCACCGGCGGCGATCAGACCGATCGCGGTGCCCATGCTGGACAGGCGGGATTTGACCTCGGCCTTGGCAAGGTCGATTTCCTTACGGACCAGTGCGCTGACCTGATAAAGAGCATCGCTGACCAGCGAGCTAGTGGATTTTTGCGGATTGGGCTGCATCAGTGAAACTCCGTACGGGCGGGCACCTGGTACTCGGACGAGGCGCTGCGCGATTGCGGATAGTTCGGGTTCGAGGACTGCTCACCCGAAGCCTTGGCGAACCGCGAGGCGGCAAAGCCCAGAAGGGCGGCGCCCCCAAGGAAAGCGGCGGGGTTGCGGCGGGCGAAATCGGTCGCGTCGCTGATCAGATCGCCGATGTCGCGGTCGCGGATGGTGTCGGCGACGCCGGCCAGACCGGCGGCAATCTCGCCCACCGCGCGTTCCTGAGGCGAGCCGTCGCGCAGATCGTCCGAGGCCTTGCGCAGCGCGTCGGCGACCTTGGTGGCCTCGCCTGCGGCGGTGTTCTTGTAGGTCTCGGCGCGGTCATGGGCCATCGAGCGCGCGTCGCCTGCCAATGTGCGGGCTTCGTCCTTAGCCTTGTCGGCCAGGTCAGACGCATGGGACTTCGCTTCTTGCGTGGCGTCCGAGACGGCCTGCTTGGCGTTCTCACGGGTGCTGGTCGAGGCGCCAGAGGACCCCGTCGAAGCGCCAGTCGAAGTGCCGGTGGAAGCAGCAGCCGGGCTTGTCGCGCCGGCCTTGGCCGAGGATTTCTGGGCTGCGGTCGTCTGACCCTTGCCGCTTACCGGGCTCGCCGATGTCGAGGTGCCGGCGGGGGGAGTGTCGAGCGGCGACTTGGCCGAGGGATTCTTCGGATCTGTCATTTTGTTTCTCCTTTTCACGCAGCCGGCGAGGTGGGAGGGAACGGGTTTTGCAATACACAGCCTATAGTTGCGTTGATGCGCCCCCGGTTTCCTGGCCGGCCATTGTTCAGATAACGTCAATGGGAGCGAAAAGTTTCTTCCGATGAGGCAGCGCAGCAGAATATTACGCCCCCGCGCTTGCCCGGCAGGTCGCGGGGCCATCGGCAACGGGCCAAAGTCCGGCTTCCGCCCGGCTTGCGTCGGGTCGCCGTCGGATCGCCGCGCGGCCCGGGTCTATGTGCTTTGTTATTGGATAACAGCGCCCGCGCCGGCGGCCTTTAACGCGTTTTTGTCGCCAGTTCGCGGGTCCTTGCGGCGAATGTCAGCGCCTCGTCGGGGGCCGTGCCCAACTGTGCCGCAGGATCGAAGACCGGCTTCACCAGCCCCGCGTGATCCGGCCAGCGGTCCAGCGCCCTGGATTGCAAGCTTCCGCCCTCGGTGGCGATCTGCTGGCACAGGGCCTTGACCCCGGCCTGCGCCTCGGGGCGTCCCAGCGGTTCGGCCAAGGCGAACGACAAGGCCTCGGCATAGATCAGCCCGCGTCCGTCATCGATGCCCTCGGCCATGCGCTCGGGGCGGGGCGATAGGGTGCGGGCCAGTTCGGTCGCCACCTCAAGGGCGCGGCCAAGGGCAATGCAGATCTGCGGCAGGCTCATCCATTCCACCATCCACGCCGCGCCGTCGCGCTGCTGACGGTGGATCGCGGCCCCCTGCATGGCGGAATTCAGTGCAACGATCTGGCGGGCCAGCGCGACCAGCAGGCTGGGCATCACCGGGTTGGTCTTCTGCGGCATGGTCGAAGAGCCGCCGGCACCCTTCAGCGTGACCTCGCCCACCTCGCTTTGCGCCAGCAGGGTCAGATCCTCGCCCATCTTGCCAAGGGCGGTGGCAGTCAGCGTCATCCAGGCCGAGAACCCGGCGATGCGGTCGCGGTTGGCGTGCCAGCTTTCGCCGGGATCGGTCAGCTTCAGCGCCCGTGCCATCGCGGCCCGGATCGCGGGGCCCTCGGGGCCCATCGCCGACAGGGTGCCTGCCGCCCCCGACAGGCTGATCGACAGCAGGTCGGGGCGCAGCGCCTCAAGCTGATCCAGCAGCCGGGGCAGGGGGGCGCCCCAGCCCGCGACCACGGCGCCAAAGCTGGTGACGGTGGCCACCTGCGCATAGGTCCGGGCGGCCATCGGCGTGTGGGCATGGGTCTGGGCCAACTGACCAAGCGCACCCGTCAGCGCGCGCAGCCGGGTGTCGTAGATCGCCACCACCTGACGCAGGCGCAAGGTCAGGCCGGTGTCCATGATGTCCTGACTGGTGGCGCCGTAATGCAGGTGCCGCGCGTGTTCAGGGGCCTCCATCGCGTGGCGGAAGGCGCCGACAAGCGCGGGCACGCAGACCGCACTTTGCCCGGTCTCGTCGGCCAGACCGGCGGGGTCGATCTGCACCTCCATCGCGGCGCGGTGGATGAACGCGGCCGAGGTTTCGGGGATCACCCCCGCCGCGCCCTGCGCACGCGCCAGCGCCCCCTCGACGATCAGCATCGCCCGGACGGCGGCGCTGTCGGTGAACAGACGCCCGACCTCGACCTCGCCGAAGAGTTTGGCGTAAAGCGGGCTGTCGAAGGGGCTGGCGGTCATGGATCAGCCAGCCGGACGCAGGTTCAGGATCTGGCGGGCCTGCTGGGTGGTGGCGACCGGACGCTCGTATTTCTCGCACAACTCGGCGGCGCGGCGCACAAGGGCGGCGTTGGACGGGGCCAGCGTGTCGCGGTCAAGGCGCACGTTATCCTCCATCCCGGTGCGGGTGTGACCGCCCGCCGCGATGGACCATTCGTTCACCTTGATCTGGTTCGGGCCGATACCGGCGGCGCACCACGCCGCATCAGGGGCGCGGGTCTTCATGGTGTGGACGTAGAAGTCAAAGACCTCCTTGTCGGCAGGCATGGCGTTTTTGACCCCCATGACGAATTGCACGTAAAGCGGCGTGGCCAGCTTTCCGGCCTTGGCCATCGCGATGGCTTGCAGGATGTGGGACAGATCAAAGGCCTCGATCTCGGGCTTCACGTCGTACTTCAGCATCTCCGAGGACAGCCATTCCACCAATTCGGGGTCGTTCTGATAGACCCGGCCCGGAAAGTTGTTGGACCCCACCGACAACGAGGCCATGTCCGGGCGCAGCGGCAGCATGCCGCCGCGTTCGCGCCCATTGCCAGACCGGCCCCCGGTCGACATCTGCATGATCATGCCGGGGCAATGCTTGTTGATGCCATCCTGCAGGCGCCCGTAAAGCTCGGGGTCCGAGGTGGGCGTCTGGTCGGGGTTGCGCACATGGCAATGGGCGATCGAGGCACCGGCCTCCCACGCCTCGTGGGTGCTTTCGATCTGCTCTTCGATGGTGACGGGCACGGCCGGATTGTCGGCCTTGGTGGGAACAGAGCCGGTAATGGCGACGCAGATGATGCAGGGGTCGGACATGATCAGATAGCCTCGGATAATTGGTTGAGCAGCGCGTTGGGCGCATTTTGAGAAAACGGCGGGCGTCCCCACTTCAGAGCATGCAGGTTTCGCGGCGTAAAGCCCGTCGTGACGGGGGAGGCGGGCGTGTCGCGCATCAGACGTCCAGAAAGATGGTCTCACCCTCGCCTTGAAGGCGGATGTCGAAGCGGTAAACGCCGTCGCCCTCGGACCGGGCCAGAAGCGTGGCGGCCCGGTCCGCGTCTTCGATCCGCGACAAGAACGGGTCGGCGGCGTTGGACTTGGCCTCGTCGGGGAAATACATGCGGGTGTGCAGGCCCAGATTTATCCCGCGCGCGACGATCCAGACGCTGATATGCGGCGCCATCAGCCCGCCCGCGCGATGGGGCACCGGACCCGGGCGGATGGTGTCGAAGCGGAACGCGCCCGTCTCCATGTCGGTCGGGCAACGGCCCCAGCCGGTGAAATGCGGGTCGGCATCGCCGGACGTTTCGGGCGCATCGGGGGACGGGGGGTAGTGCCCCTCGGCGTCGGCCTGCCAGATCTCGACCATCGCGTCGCGCAGAACCGTGCCCGTGCCGTCCCGCACACAGCCGACGAGTGTGATCCGCGGGCCCTTGGTGCGCTCGTTCACCATCGCGGCACCCAGATCCTGCGAGTAAACCCCCGAAATGCCGCAGAAATTCGGCGTGCAGCCGATGTGAACGTAAGGCCCGGCGGTCTGCGAAGGCGTTTCCTTCAGGTGCTTTGGCGACTGGCCCATCACATCCCCTCGGCCCGGTTTTCGAACGGGGTCTGGCGGCGCCCGCGCAGCACGATGTCGAACCTGTAGGCCAGCGCATCCATCGGCACGGCGGCGTCCATGTCCAGCGGTGCCACCAGTTGGGCCACCGCCGCCGGGTCCGAAATGGTGCGCACGATGGGACACAGGGGGACCATCGGGTCGCCCTCGAAATACATCTGGGTGATCAGGCGCTGGGCGAAGGCCCGCCCGAAGACCGAGAAATGGATATGCGCCGGGCGCCAGTCGTTGGGCCCGTTGGGCGAAGGGTAGGGGCCGGGACGGATGGTGCGAAACCGATACCGCCCCTCGGCGTCGGTGATCGTGCGCCCGCAGCCGCCGAAGTTGGGGTCAAGCGGCGCAAGGTAGCCTTCGGTCTTGTGGCGATAACGCCCGCCTGCGTTGGCCTGCCAGACCTCGATCAGCGCATCCGGCACGGGGCGACCGGATTGATCCAGCAGTCGGCCATGCACGATGATGCGCGGGCCAAGGGCGCTTTCGCCGCTGGCTGCGAAATTGTGGATCAGGTCGTTGTCGCGTTCGCCCAGAATGTCGTGCCCGAAAGCAGGCCCGGTTTCCTCGGACAGGGTCGTGTCGAAGGCCAGCGGCGCGAACCGCGGCGCGCGGGTGACCGAGGTCTTGTATTCGGGCGACAGCGGCACCGGGTGCCAAGCCCGGTCGCGGGGGATGTAGCCGCTCATCCAGCGGCCTCCTGCTCCATCTGAGCGAAGGTTTCCTTGGCGATCTTCAGGGCGTGGTTGGCGCGGGGCACGCCCGCGTAGATCGCCACATGCTGGAACGCCTCCAGCACGTCGCGTTTGCTGGCGCCGGTGTTGGCGGTGGCGCGGATATGCATGGCGATTTCGTCGAAATTGCCGGTGGCGGCCAGCAGCGCCAGCGTCAGCATCGAGCGTTCGCGCAGGCTGATGGCGTCCGAGGCCCAGACCGTGCCCCACGCCCCCTCGGTGATCAGGGTCTGAAACGGCGTGTCCAGATCCGAGCGGTTGGCCAGAGCCCGGTCGACGTGGGCGTCCCCCAGCACCTTGCGGCGCACGGCCATGCCTTGGGCGTGGCGGTCGCCGTGCCCAAGGTCTGCCCCCAGACCTGAGCCGACATCTGACCCCGAACCGGAGCCGTTGCCCGAACCGGCGCTATTCTCAGACATGGCCGGTCTCGCGGATGAAGTCGCTCAGCACGCGGGCGTATTCCTCGGGGGCCTCGACGCAGGGCAGGTGGCCCGCGCCACGGATCAGGTGGAACTTCGATCCGGGGATCAGATCGGCGGTCTCGCGCATCAGGTCGGGCGGCGTCGAGCCATCCTCGGACCCGGCGATAGCCAGTGTCGGCAGGCGCAGCCCCGAGGTGGGGGTGATGAAATCCGTGCCCGCGATGGCCTGCGCACAGCCGATATAGCCCTGCGCCGGGGTGCGGGACAGCATGTTGCGCCACGCGGTCAGCGCGTCGGTCTTCAGGAAGGCTTTCGAGAACCAGCGTTCCATTACCCCATCGGCCAGCGCCTCGATCCCGCCCGCGTTGATGGCGTCGACGCGCTGCTGCCACATCTCGTGCGTGCCGATCTTGGCGGCGGTGTTCGAGATCACCATCGCACGCACAAGATCCATCCGCTTGACCGCCAGCCCCTGCGCGATCAGCCCGCCGATGGACAAGCCCACGAACAGGCAGTCGCGCACGTTCAGATGGTCCAGCAACTGTTCGGCATCGGTGACCAGCGTGCCCATCTTGTAGGGCGCGTCGGGGGCGTCCGACAGGCCGTGGCCGCGCTTGTCGTACCGGATGATCCGCAGTCCCTTCGGCAAAAGCGGCAGGATCTGATCCCACAGGCGCAGATCCGTGCCCAGCGAGTTGGCGAAGACCACGGGCGCGCCATCGGGGTCGCCATCTTCGCGATAGTGAAGCTTGGTGCCGTTCAGTGCTGCGATTTTCATCAGAGGGGCAATCCTATGTAATTCTCGGCCAGAACCGCCTGAGCGGCCCGTGAGGTTTCCAGATAATCAAGCTCGGTCTCCTGAATTCGGGCGTCGAACGCAGGTTGGTCGGGGAAACGGTGCATCCGGGTGGTGAACCACCAGCTGAAGCGGATGGCCTTCCAGACCCGCGCCAGCGCCCGGTCGGAATAGGCGTCGATCCCCGCGCTGTCGCCAGCGTAGTGGCTGACCAGCGCTTCGTGAAGGTAGTGCGTGTCGGATATCGCAAGGTTCAGGCCCTTGGCCCCGGTGGGGGGCACGATATGGGCGGCGTCGCCGACCAGAAACAGCCGGCCCCAGCGCATGGGCTCGGCCACGTAGGATCGCAGGGGCGCCAGCGATTTCTCGACCGAGGGGCCGGTGACAAGGCGCTCGGCCACATCGGCGGGCAGACGGCGGCGCAGTTCGTCCCAGAAGGCCTCATCGCTCCAGCGATTGACCGAGTCGCTGATGGGCGCCTGTATGTAATAGCGGCTGAGGTTGGCATTGCGCATCGAACACAGGGCAAAGCCGCGGTCGTGCGCGGCATAGATCAGCTCGTGGTTCACCGGGGGCGTGCGTGCCAGAACGCCCAGCCAGCCAAAGGGGTAGACCCGTTCGAATTCCTTCAGGCGGCTTTGGGGGATGGCGCGGCGGCTGACCCCATGGAAGCCGTCGCAGCCAGCCACGAAATCGCAGTCGATGCGGTGATCCTGCCCGTCCTTGCGGTAGGTGACATACGGCTTGGTAACCTCCAGATCGTGGGGGGTGACGCCCTCGGCCATGTCGATGACGGTGCCTTGGGCGGGATCTGGGGGGG
>SWCD01004438.1_pt1 | contig 76478 bp, 75 predicted proteins | sample 4693011 | NCBI WGS metagenome assembly SWCD01 (sample SAMN10267278, study PRJNA491770) | bioreactor metagenome | isolation source: DHS bioreactor inoculated with marine | place: Japan: Omine Ridge, Nankai Trough | reverse complement strand
TTTTTTTGCTGGAGCTCTTTTAGTAATTTATAAGCAGATGGCCTAGCCGTCATATATTTTTTACGCACTCTTGCTGCTTCCTCCCTCAGGGAGGATTGAGGTGGGCCTCCCTTATGCCATAATTTGCTCCGTTGCTCCACTCCAAAACGGTGTTGCTCATCCACGATTGCAAGCCCTAAATTTTTAAATTTTACCTTATCTTCGAGCAGGGCATGGGTGCCAATTAAGATATCCAATTCGCCATTTTCAAGCTTTTTGTGAATTTCTTTTCTTTTTGAAGTTTTGGTTGAACCTGTTAATAATTCAATACTGGTGTTCAGTCTTTTACACATTTCAACTAAACCGTTATAATGCTGAACTGACAAAATTTCAGTAGGTGCCATTAAACAGGCTTGAAAACCGTTGTCAAGTGCTATTAACATTGACATTAGCGCTACTATTGTTTTCCCCGAACCCACATCGCCCTGCAAAAGTCGGTTCATCTGGGCATTGCTTCCCAAATCGTTTCGAATTTCCTTGATAACGCGCTTCTGTGCCTCGGTTAATTTAAAGGGCAAATGTTGCGAATAAAAGGTGTTGAAGTTATGGCCTATTTTATCAAACGTATGGCCCTTGATTTTCGATTTATGGATGAGGTTTTTTCGGATTAATTGCAGTTGGATATAGAACAATTCCTCAAACTTTAATCGGTATTGTGCCCGTGCCAAATGCGCCTGACTTTTTGGAAAATGTATGTTGAAAAGTGCCTCCTTTTTTGAGACCAATTTCAATTGTTCCAAAAGGGGTTTTGAGAGGGTCTCGACAAAGGCGTTTTTGCTCTCCAAAAACAGTTGTTGCATCAGGCCATTTATCACCCTATTTGTGATGCCGCTGTTGTTTAATTTTTCGGTGGAAGGATACACGGGTTGCATGGCAGAACGGATACTTTTTTCGTGCGCATCCAGCAATTCCATTTCGGGGTGCGGCATGGAAAAACTGTTGTTGAAATAATTCGTTTTTCCGAAGATTACGTAGGGAACATTCAGCTTTAAATTCTCCCGAATCCATTTTTGGCCGCGAAACCAAACGAGTTCCATCGTACCGGTTTCGTCAATAAAAGTGGCAACGAGTCGCTTTCCTTTTTTTTGTTCTACGGTTTTAATGTGGGTGATTTTTCCAATAATCTGAACTTCGGCATTCGTTTGTTGCAATTGTGTAATTTTATAATACTGAGTTCGGTCTAAATATCTATTCGGAAAAAGATTCAGCAAATCCTGAAATGTGTGGATGCCAAGTTCCTTTTTCAGCAAATCCGCCCGGTTTGGGCCGACGCCTTTTAGGTAATCAATTGGAGTTTGCAGGAAATTGGCATTCATAAAACGAATTTACTAATTCCGAACGAAGTGAAGGAATCCCATTATAGAATTATTATCTTTATACTATGGAAATTAATTTTACTACCAAGGAAGAAAGCAAAAGGCTGCAAGAAGCAGATTTTTTAGCACTTTCGGGAGCTGAAAGAGTATTTGCCTTCTTCAAGTTATGTTATGAAATGCGGGATTTTCCTTCTCAGGAAACTTCTGAAAAAAAGGATAATTTCATTATTGAGTTTAAGAATAGATGATTGAAACTTGGGATAAAAACATTCGTGACTTTATTAAACTTAGCGATAAGCATAAAGTTAGAATAATTATGGTCGGTGGTGGCGCGGTAAATTTTCACGGTTATCAAAGGCATTCTGCGGATGTAGATTTTTGGTTGGAACCTGTTTCCGAAAACTTCCAAAAATTATTACTGGTTTTTAAAGAAATGGGTTATGATATTGATGATTTTCCCGAAGAAGTAAAAAAGCAGCGACAAAATATTTCAATTAAATTCACCCCAAGTATTCTTAATTTGGAGATTATCACCAACTTCTCTGTGAATAAGCCTTTTGCTAAAGCTTTTGAAGAGGCTGTACAAGTTAAAAAGGATGGTTTGGAATGGCGTGTTTTGTCTTTTGAAGATTTAATTATTAGCAAGATTAAAGCTGGACGCCCTAAGGATTTATTGGATATTCAAGAACTGCAACGCACCAAAAATAATTTAGATAAAAAATAATGGTCAAATTTTTTTTAACGTTTTCACTTTTTTTATTTTCCATTCAACTTTTTTCACAGCAAACTGATGTTGTGGATTTTTTGAGGATTGAGGCAAAAGTTTATCCATATTTTATGGGTAAAACTCAGATTGCTTTAAATACTTCCTTTAGAATATTAAAACCAACAGATTCTATTTTTTTGGATGCTAAGAATATGGAAGTTGGGGTAGATACAATAAATGAAAACATTTCAGTAAATTATAAAGATGATAAAATTTGGCTTTCTTCAAAAAAATATGAAGCAGGGAAAATTTATTCTGCTCAATTCAATTGTATGGTGCAGCCAAAACAAACTTTATATTTTTTTGGAGACCAAATTTGGACGCAAGGGCAAGGCAAATACACATCTTACTGGCTTCCCAGTATTGACGATGTAAATGATAAAATTGAATTTGATATTACAATATTAGCTCCCGATGATAAGACAGTAATTGCTAACGGAAAACTTTTAAATGTTGAAAATGATATAAATGAAAATTATTGGCACTTCGACATGAAAAAACCCATGTCCAGCTATTTGGTAGCCTTCGCAATTGGCGATTTCCATAAAAAAGAACTCCTTTCAAATTCAGGGATTCCTTTGGAATTATATTATAATCGTTCAGATTCACTAAAAGTAGAACCAACCTACCGCTACAGCAAACAGATTTTCGACTTTCTGGAAACTGAAATCGGAGTGCCGTATGCGTGGCAAAACTACAAGCAAGTTCCCGTTCGGGATTTTCTGTATGCTGGCATGGAAAACACAACGGCAACCTTTTTTTCCGAAGCGTTTGTGGTAGATTCCACAGGCTTTAACGATAGAAACTACATAAACGTAAACGCCCACGAACTGGCCCACCAATGGTTTGGCAATTTGGTTACGGAAAAAGCAGGGGAAGACCATTGGTTGCAGGAAGGGTTTGCGACTTATTATGCTTTGCTAGCAGAAAAAGATATTTTTGGTGAAGATTATTATTACTGGCAATTATACCAAACCGCTGAGCAATTAAAAGCAATGAGCGATGAGGGCAAGGGCGAATCATTGTTAAATCCAAAAGCAAGTTCACTTACATTTTATCAAAAAGGAGCTTGGGCGCTTCATATTTTACGAGAGCAAATAGGGGATGATGCTTTTAAAACTGCAATCAAAAACTATCTCGAAAAATATAAATTCAAAAACGTTTCTACCGAAGATTTTTTGAATGAAGTGAAAGCAGTCTCGCAAGTTGATATTGCAGATTTTGAAAGGAATTGGCTTCGTCAAAGCGCTTTTAAAGGGGAAGAAGCGTATCAATCATTATTGAAATCTGAGTTTATAAAAAAATATTTTGAAATCTCTGCGCTTCGGGCAATGCCTTTGGCAGATAAAAAACTTCAGTTAAAAACTGCATTAACCTTTCCAAATGATTTTATTGGGCAGGAAGCAGTCTATCAATTGGTGGATGAACCACTTTCTGAAACCCTTCCGCTTTATAAAACCGCTTTCGGGAGCAATAATCTGTATGTTCGCCAAGCTGTGGCGCTTTCGTTGCAGACCATTCCAAAGGAACTCCAAACCGAATATGAAACCCTTTTAAACGATAATTCTTATGTAACCCTGGAAAACGCACTTTATCAATTATGGATGCAGTTTCCGCAGAAAAGAACAGAATATCTCAACAAAACAAAAGGAATTGAAGGTTTTCAGAATAAAAACATTCGGCAACTCTGGTTGACGTTGGCTTTAATTACAGAAGATTATGAAAAATCTGAAAAGGAGAATTATTTAAAGGAATTGAAAAATTATACTTCCACAGCTTATAGTTTCGAGATCCGCGAAAAAGCTTTTGAATATGTAAATGAGCTCCAACTCTGGGATTTGGAAACGCTTAAAAATTTAGCGGAAGCCTGCGTGCATCCCACTTGGCGCTTCTCAAAACCTTCAAAAGAAATGTTGAATGAATTACTTCAGAATAAAAAATATCACGAACAAATAAAGGTTTTGGGCAGACAAGTCTCAGAAAAAGCGGCTAATTATTTAAACTCAATTATAAAGGAATGAGGGCGTTGGTAATTTCAGGCGGCGGAAGTAAGGGTGCATTTGCGGGCGGCGTGGCGCAATATTTAATGGAAGAGCTTCATCATAATTATGACCTTTTTGTGGGAACTTCAACGGGCAGTTTGCTTATTTCACATTTGGCTTTGGATAAGGTTGAGAAAATTAAAGAGGTTTATACCTCCGTTAATCAAAAAAGCATATTCAGCAGTTGTCCATTTGTAATTAAGCAAGATAAATTTGGCGGAAAACAGATCGCTATTGATCATTATACGGTGCTTCGCAATTTCATAAAAGGAAAAAAAACCTTTGGCGAGAGTTTAAATTTACGAAAACTGATAGCCAATACCCTGACCGAAATAGAATTCAATAATTTAAAAGCTTCTGAAAAAGAAGTGGTTGTAACGGTTTCAAATCTTTCATTGAATCAAGTAGAATATAAGTCGATAAACGATTTTGAGTATCAGGATTTTTTGGACTGGATTTGGATTTCTTCAAATTTCACTCCTTTTATGAGTCTTGTAAAAAAAGATGGCTGTGAATATGCCGATGGCGGTTTTGGAAGCATGGTCCCTATTGAAGAGGCTATAAACCGTGGCGCAACACATATTGATGTAATTGTGTTGGAAACCGAAATTACCTATTACAATCGGCTTCCCTCAAAAAATGTATTTTCATTGCTTACCAATATGCACAATTATATGGCGGATCGTATTGAAAAACAGAACATCCGCATTGGGAAATTTGTCGCGACAAATAAAGATGTTATTATAAACCTTTATTATACTCCTACGGTTTTGACAACAAACTCTTTGATATTTGATAAGAAAATGATGACAAAGTGGTGGGAACTAGGTTTCCAATATGCTGAGCAGAAAAATAATGAATTAAACGAAATTCGTACAAAAGACGATTGATATTCCTACATTTAGCTGGGGTATTTCCCTTATACTTTCAGTGTTTTCCCTGTTTTTTCATCGTAAGTTCTAATAGACTGCTACTAATCAACTCTTTTGGTTTATCTTCACTCTGCGTTTAGGGAAAGATCATTTTAGAATCCCTCTTAATGTAACTAAATTTATACCATAACTTTAAAACCAAATTAAATATGAAAACACAGACTATTCAACGTTTACTGTTATTAAGTTGTATCAACTTAATGCTTTTTAGCTGTCAAGATCCCACAACCCATACCGAGCCACCATATGAGGGTCCGCCGAAAGACCATATAATATCGGTTGATCGCGCTCAAGAAATGTATGATGCCTATTTGCAAAGACGCGTGCCGATAATCAAAAGATATGAGGACAGCATTGCAGCTGACGGTTCAAAATTTACCCCTACCCGCTATGCGGAATATGATTTGGAAACCATAAAACAATATATAGCGTATATTGAGCATGAGGCCAAAGAGGCTAAAGTGGACATACAAACATTGCGTTTCTACCTTTCAAACTATCCTGACAGTGATAAATTCCCAAATGGCGATACGGTTAAATATCCAAAAAGAAATAGTTTTTTCGTAGTGCCTACAATGGCTTATGAAGGCCAGAATGTTGGTTTTTATCTTGAAGAAATAGAAGGTGTGTATACTGCCTTGCCTATCAATAGAAATAGACTAAACAAAAACGACAAAAATCAGACACAGGATGAGCCCCAAGGTAGTGTGAATGAGGCTGGATTTTTCAGTTCAACCAATTCCGCAGCCGTGGGAAATGGAACCACAAGTGTTATTTTGAATGACGGAGGAGTAGCGCCTCCGCCCGGTACTAATGATTTTGGGGACAGCAATTAGAGCACACTTAATTAGTGGAAACAATTTTAGACATACTTAAAAATACATATTTGACATTATATGTCGGTGTTTTTCTAATATCGCTAATAAAATTTCCGCTTTATAAGCATACAACCTTAAGACTATTGCCCATTATTTTGTTTCTTACCATGGTTACGGAATATTTGGGCTATTTCCTAAAGGACATTATATATGATATTCCCCTTAATAAGTTTATTTACAATTTATATTATCTGATTCATTTTTCATTTTTCTTCTACATTTTTATGAGGATGATTGAAAACGACAGATTCAAAAAGAATATTAAAATAGGCTTAGTTGTTTTTTGGCTGTTTTTTTTAAGTGATGTAGTATTTACAGGTATTTTTGAGAATTCTTTTGCTAGAACATACATAGCTGGAGCCGCGATTCTGATTTTTTGCATAACCTTATATTATATCAATATTTTACAATCATCACTAGTATTGGTAGTAAAAAACGATTTATTGTTTTGGGTAAGTGTAGGGCTATTTTTATTTTATATTGGCTATATTCCCATAAAAATCATCAGAACTTGGTTTTACAAACCGGACAGCTTCTTTGAGATTTTACTTTTAATACAGTCGTCGCTCATAATCATCATGTATTTGTTCTTTTTAACAGGATTTCTATGGATGAAAAAGAGATCATAATAATTGCGGCAATAGCCATTCCGGTAACATTAGTAATTATTGTTATCGTGCTCTTCAGTGTTTTTTCTCGTAGAAAAAACCGATTGTTACAAGAGCAGGAGAAAGCGAAAAAAGCGTTCGACCGTGAATTGGCAGAATCACAAATAGAGATTCGTGAGGAAACTTTGCGAAACATTAGTTGGGAGTTGCACGATAATATCGGCCAGTTGATGACCTTGGCAAAAATACAGGCCCAAATGGCGCTGGAAAGACCCGAATTGTTAAACGAAGTTTCTGAAACCATAGGCACAGGCATTGATGAGTTGCGGGCGCTATCAAAATTGATTAATCCTGAAGCATTAAAAAGCTTGAGTCTGCAAGAAGCTGTAAGTCTAGAAATAGAACGATTCAATAGACTTAAATTTATTGCTGCTGAATTAAAAGTGCAGGGTAATGTAAGGCCCATTGAGAGTAATACCCAGATCATTCTTTTTAGGATATTGCAGGAATTTTTTTCAAACACAATAAAACATTCCAGAGCCTCAACCCTAAAGGTAGTTTTAAATTATTCTGATGAAATTTTGACTATTTCTGCTGAAGACAACGGAGTGGGTTTTGATAAAACAGATAACTTTATGGGAATTGGACTTAAAAATATGAAAACGCGTGCCCAATTGATCAATTCAACGTTGAAAATCAATTCCGTAAAAGATCACGGCACAGCATTGCACCTTAAATATAATTATCTGTGAATTTTAAATTAATTCCATAGATAGAAAACATGTTATAAAATGAATTATTCCGTAGTAGTAGTAGACGACCATTTCTTGCTTTCCCAAGCCATTGGCGGATTGGTTCAAGACTTTAAGAAATTTAAAGTACTATACCTATGTAAAAATGGGCGTGAGCTGCTTGATAAGTTTAATAATAAGAAAAACATCCCCGATTTAGTACTTATGGACATAAAGATGCCCATACTTAACGGAATTGAAACAACTGAAATTCTTAGAAAAGAATTTCCTAACGTAAAAGTGCTCGCTCTTTCCATAGAAGAAGATGAATACACTATTTTGAAAATGCTCAGGGCAGGTGCCTGCGGCTATTTGTTAAAAGACACAAAAAAAAATATTCTTGAAGAAGCTCTCATTCAAGTAATGGAAAATGGTCATTATTATACCAATACAATATCACAAATCCTTGTGGACTCTTTGGAGAATGAAATTGATACTGAGCTAAAAGAAAAAGAAATTGAGTTTATAAAACTTGCCTGCACCGATATGAGCTATAAAGAAATTTCCGAAGCCATGTGCTGTAGCTATAAAACTGTTGAGGGTTACCGGGATTCAGTCCACAAAAAACTAAAGGTAAAAAATAGAATTGGGCTCGTGCTTTTTGCAATTCACCACAATTTATTTACACCCTAAAAAAGTTCGCTGACCTCTTTTTTAACGTATGCCATGGCTTTTTGCGATGGTGTAACTTCTTCCATAAAATTCTGTAGTAACCATTCCCGCATTTTGTCTACATTGCCGTCCTTTTCGTGCATTGCTCCTTGACGAATTACGTGTATGGTTGCATTTTTTGCAGCGTTCACTAAGTTCCAACATTCAGGAGTTACATAAATTTGTTGTGTTAAATTATGGTCATACTCCTGCTCAATATTTTTTACCAATAAATTTTCGTAATCGTCTTTAGAATCTGAAAATGGTTTCACCCGTACCAATAACTTATTGGGATCTATTCGTTCCAAAAATAAAGTAATACGTTCATATGCTTGAAGCCGGAGGGGTAAAACTTGTTTTTGAGCTTCTTTTTGAACCAAATATCTTCTGCGGCCTTCCTCATTGGCAGTGTGGCCTTTAAAGAAAAAATAAGCAATTATGCCTACAACAATTGCGGGTAACAGATAGGCTACATAACTAATAATTTGGGTTGCTTCTTCCATAGAATTTAATTTATTGACAAACTTAAGTCGTTTTTAATAGTTGTACAACTATTAGTTCTTTGTATCAAACCTATAATAGATCGGCTCAAACCCTCGTGCCAATAAATGGAGGTTTTAAAATTAAGTAAAAGCATTGACCTTAGGGAAGAAATTTCAACTACGTATTAATTATTAAATATTTCACCAATGAAAAGAAAATTACTCATAGCCCTGTTTTTATTGACCTTTGCCGTATCCGGTTGGTGTCAATTTCAAACAAATGTTTCGGCAGCTACTATGGTCTATCACGATGTATGTATCGAGCCCCTCTCATTTAATAGTCCGCAAACTACAGATTATATTGTGGCTGGCAATCTCTTTGACACGGCCCTGCAATCTGAACGGGCGTTTCTAAAAAAAGTGGATGAAAATGGCGCCGTAATTTGGAATATCGCCTATCAGGAACCAACTTCACCCCATTTGCGTATTCTGGATATAGTGAGCCATTTGGATCTTATTTTTGCTACGGGCTATATAGACATTGGCGGCAAACGAAAAGTGTTCTTGGCACAATTTGAGGCACTGAGCGGAAACTTTCTCCAAGCCAATTATTATGATGTGGTGGGCCCCAATTTTAATAGCACCGGCCTGCACATCAGTTTTTCAAACAGCGATGCCAATGGCGACAGTATTGCCGATCCTGGTTTCGTAATTGCCGGGTATTTCAGTGATTGTTACAGCCTTGATATCAATTGTGTTTTTAACAACATTGGTTTTGTGCTACGTACTGATTCGGGTTTAAACGTATTATGGACCGCAGAAACCGATGCTCCCAACACGGTAAATACCTTAGAATACGACTTTGTAAATGGTGTGGCCGAAACCAGTGATGGGTTTTTTCTTACCGGAAGCGCAACCTGGCAAGACCTATCAAACAATACGGCCCAACAAATAGTATTGGCGCACAAATTGGACTTTCAGGGAACTATGCAATGGGACCAAAGTTATGTTTTTGGAAATGCAAATGATGTAAGTGTTGATGCCTATTTTGATAGTACGACCAGTAAAATCTATATGCTTACCAATTATTCCTTCTCGCATTATTTTGGAATATCGGTTTTTGACAATAATGGAACCTATGATAGTGCCCGCTCCTGGTATGCCGACGATCCCAACAACCTGAACATTTACGGTTTTGCGCTGATGCCATCCTTCAACAGTGCGAATAACCTTGTAATTGCAGGCTATGATAGAGATGAAAGCTGGAACATTGGCGCCAATTCATATTATGGCGAAAGCAATGTCTTTCTTTATGAATTTGACAAAAACACTGGAAATCCTGTTGCGACGAACTATCAATACCTTGTGCCAAACGTAGAGCTCGGTACCGAGGATTTTAACCTTTGGGATTTTCAGATGCCCACCATCTATTACCCCGATATGGCCTTTCCAAAAACGGACAACAGCAACAATAACCACTATTATTTAGCGGGATACCGTGCTATTGATCCTACGGTGACCGATGTAAGTCTGGAACTTTTTAAAGTAGATACCGCAAAACGAAATACCTGCGACAGTAAAATTATTAATCCCAACCATTTGTCCTTGACCAAGCAGTCGGTGCCGGTTACCTCGGCACACGTGCCGACTAATGCTTTTCCTATAAATCTTACGGCAACGGCAATGCCCTATACCGAGGATTTCTGCGTGCGCGAATTGGCTGTCGAAGAACATTCGATGGAAAAAATAAAAATGTTTCCAAACCCAGCCATACAGCAAATTTCATTTACCGGAGTTGATGCCCTTGACGTTACTATTATGGATGCTTCAGGGAAAATTGTATCGCAACAATATCTTAATAATGAACGGCAAATGGACGTTTCTGAGCTTGCGGCTGGCCTGTACTTTGTTGAAATTTCCAACGGAAAAAATACTACCACCTTTAAGCTCATTAAAGAGTAGCACCCTCCTTCTTGCGCCATATTTTCCTTACCTTAGTTATTGGAAAAAAGATTGATACTCTCCCTTTTAATATGAGCAGAACAAAATTCCATATCATTGTATTTATTGTGATGTGGAATTTGTGTGCTGCCCAGGAATTTGTGAATTACACCATAAAGGATGGCCTGCCCAGCAACCGAATCTACCGATTGACTCAAGATAACGAAGGTTTTATTTGGGCCATTACCGATAAGGGTATGGCAAAATTCAACGGAAGGGAATTTAAGGTTTTCAATACCAGCAATGGATTGCCAACCAACGACATTTGGGACCTACGGGTTGATGCCGAAAATAGGATTTGGTTCTTCTCAAAATCAACTTTGCTGGGGTATATTGAAAATGAGAAGGTGCATACCTTTCCCAATTGCCAGGCGGGGGTCGTAATGTTTCCGGCATCTACCAATGTTTATAGTAACACCTTTATAGTCGGAAATAGCGGGCAATGGTTTTATCTGGAAAACGGATGTTGGAAAAACCTCACATTTTCAGAGGTACAGGATACCTCAAAATACCATTTTAAAAAGCTTCATAAAAAAGCGGTACAATTGGCAGAGCTTCCCGTTTTTAAAGAAAAGTCCGTAACACGGTTCAGAAACCGCGATTCTATCATGGTAATGCTCTACAACGAAGGTTTTAGCATAATAAACCTGCTTAGCGGGAAAATTTATGAAAGGGAATTTAAAAAATACGCGAGTCACCAAAACCCCAATTTTATTCGCAACCATTTTGTGAACGATCAAATCCAGATAACGGGATTTGACTTTGTGGGCAAACTGGACGAGAATTTTGAGATCGATAAGGTGGTTAAGATACCCCCCAATCTAAAGGCCTATTTTTCAATGATAGATAAAAGTGGGAACATTTGGTGCGCCACTTTTTCGCGTGGAATCTTTATGTTGCCGCAGGTAAAGCGCCAGTGTACCTACATGCTTCCGCATCAAAAAGTAGATCAACTGGCCAGAGTGGGTAAACGGATAGTGGCCAATGTGTACAATAAAGGATTTTATGAATACGATTCACTTCAAAAAAAGTTTAGGACATTTATAACGGATAAAAGTTTTGTTTTTAACGCGGTATATTTAGATTCCCTTGAAAGTTCATTTTTCTGTTCTGAAAAGAAAACCATCCAAATTGCGAATGAAGCAGCCAGCCGGCACCAAGTTGATCATTTCAATAAAATTGGTGGCGTAAGGAGCTTGGTCTATCTCAACGGTTTTTTATACGGAAATATATCCTCAGGGGTAATAAAAATAGACCCAGAAACCTTTGAGCGAATCAAAACCTACGATTATTATGGCGTTAGGGATTTATTGAAGTTTCGCGATTCCCTGCTCTTGGCAACTTCTGATGGTTTAAAAATACTATCTGACGGAAACATAACCTCCGTAACCCTTGCCGATAATCTTTTAAAGAAACCTATCTTGAGCCTTACTAAGGTTACGGACTCCCAATTTTTGGTCAATACTGACGGGCACGGTTCTTATCTCACAGACCTCAAGGAGGTATCACTATTGCCGAATTCAGAATTTTTGAGTGTTGAAAGCGCTGTTGCAAACAAGGATTTTATCTGGCTGGCTTCTGAAAGCGGAATTTTACAATATAAAAAAGCAGGTTCCGATTATTACTATACAGGCACTTTAAACGAAAACGACGGATTGCCTTCGAAAAAGGTTAATGCTATTCTGCCGGTGGGCGATGATTTGCTTGTATCAACGGACGATGGGGTTGCCATTCTTCCGAGAGCCCTTTATAAGCAGCCCCAACTTTTGAAAATTTACGTTGAAAAGGCACTTTTCAATCAAAGTCCTATCCCAGCCTCCGAACCTGCAATGCGCTACACCACCGACAATAGCGTAGATTTTTCCATTGCCACCATAGACTTTTCGTCCGCCCAAAACCAACTGAGCTACAGGTACCGTTTGCTGCCCATTCAAAAAGATTGGACAACTACAACCGCTTCAAACCTTAATTTTTCAAATCTGCCACCAGACAAATACACCCTGGAATTGAAAACCGGAAACCTAATGGAAACCGCCAATTTCACAATTTTGCCATTATGGAGGCAAAGGCCTTTGGCAAAAGCCGTGTTTTGGCTGGCGGGCATTTCGCTCTTAGGCGGAGTGCTCTATTATTTCAGAAACAAGGAAGTTTCAAAAAAAACCGCCAAGATTACCGCACAGAAAAAGATGGCTGAATATGAGCTATATGCCCTGCGCGCCCAGATGAACCCGCATTTTGTTTTCAACTCGCTTGCTGCTATCCAGTATTATATCAACAATAACGACTTTGAAACTTCAGAAAAATATCTGGTGAAATTCTCAAAATTGATACGCCAGTTTTTTGAGCTTTCAAAAGAAAGTGAAATTCCCCTGGAAACTGAAATTAAATTGCTGAAAAACTATTTGGATATTGAAAAGCTCCGTTTTAAGGAGAAATTGGGCTATCAGATACATATAGATTCTACGTTAAATTTACCCGAAACCACCATTCCCAGTATGCTGCTCCAGCCCATTGTAGAGAACGCTGTGAACCACGGTATCTTCAATAAAGAAAAAGAGGGCAATATCAATCTGTATTTTCGTAGCATTGACGAGCAGGAATTTATGGTGGAAATTATGGATGACGGCGTGGGCTTTTCAAACTCAAGAAAGAAACCCAACGGCAAGGTAAATTCTTCCGCAGTACTTGAAAATAGAATTGCGGTCTTAAACCGTTCCAAACAATGGGAAATACAATTTTTTAATGCTGAAATATTTCCGGAGAAAATCGATACAGGCAATATTACTACCTTTAAAATTAAGAAAGTGCGATGACGACTATAACGGCCATATTGATAGACGATGAATTTTCTGCCCTAAAGGGACTGCAACAAAAGGTGGAAAAGTTTTTTCCCGAGATTTCAATAACCGCTACCTTTCAAAAACCCGAAGACGCCATAGCGTTTATAAAAAATGATCCTCCCGAAATTCTATTTCTCGATATACAAATGCCACGTTTGAATGGCTTCGAACTGCTTTCGGAACTGGACGGATTGGATTTTCAGGTCATTTTTGTAACCGCCTACAACGAATATGCCGTGGCAGCGTTAAAAAAATCGGCAATTGGATACATTTTAAAACCTGTGGATGATGACGATCTGAAACATGCAATTACAAAATCCATAACCACAATACGGGAAAAACAACAATTGGAAAGCAGCAACAAACTCATAGAAGTTCTCACGGAAACCATTTCAAAAAGAAACAAGATTATCGTGCCTACCGAAAAAGGGCTATCCTTTATCCCTCAGGACGAGGTGCTGCATTTGGAAGGTTTTCAGGGTTATACCAAATTTCATTTAAGCAACAATACAGAACTTTTAAGCAGTTATAACCTCGGGAAATTTGAACCTTCCTTGGGGCGAATATTTTTCAAATGCCACAAATCGCATATCGTAAACCTCGAAAAAGTGCGCAGTTTTGAAAATGAAGGTTATTTGGTACTGGAAAACGGTAACCGTGTGCCCATTTCAAAAACCAACCGAAAAGCATTTTTGGAAATGTTCCGTTAAGGCTTTTATTCAGTGTTCAGTGTTCGGCAATGCAGCACACCTTAACAGTTTCCCCTTGGGGGTTAGGGGCTAATACCTTACCTTATTTTCCTTGCGCATCGCTTTCACTTCTTTTTTAGCTTCTTTTTCGTGATAATTTCCGCCCAGATACTGGCAATTTGATAAAGCTTTCATGCTCTCAAAAGGTACTGCACATTTATGGTACATAAAAGATTGTGATAAGGTTTTGATTAAGTTTTTATCGCCTACGGTTAGGTCCACATCGTCCATGGTGAATTGGCAGGGGTGTTCATAACCACAGGCGTGTGTCATTTCTAGCAGCTCCTTACAGAAATTTTTAAAATAGAAATGCGCCCTCACTGATTTGTCTTCAATATTAATACCGCGTTGCAGCCATTTATTTTGGGTAGCAACCCCGCTAGGGCATTTGTTGGTATGGCATTGCTGAGCTTGAATACAACCAATGCTCATCATCGCCTCTCGTGCAACGTTGATTAAATCGGCACCCATTGAAAATGCCATAGCTGCTTTGGCAGGAAACCCTAACTTTCCACTTCCTATAAAAACAATTCGATCACACATCTCGTGCTTTTTGAAAATTTTATAAACTTCAGCAAAACCAAAAAGCCACGGCAGGGACACGTGGTCGGCAAAACTTGGGGGCGACGCACCGGTGCCTCCCTCACCACCGTCAATTGTTATAAAATCTGGCCCTTTGCCGGTTTCTTTCATTATTTTTGCAAGTTGTTCCCATTCTCCCAAGCGGCCTACAGCAGATTTAATGCCCACGGGCAAACCGGTTGCTTCAGCTATACTTTCCACAAATTCAACCATTCCTTTAACCCCTTCAAAAGCAGAATGATTAGGTGGCGATAGCACATCTTTTCCTAAGGGTACGTGTCTTATATCAGCAATTTCCTGAGTAATTTTAGACCCTGGCAAAACACCCCCCTTACCTGGTTTTGCACCTTGGGAAAGTTTTACTTCAATAGCTCTAACTTGCGGGTTTTCGTTAACGAGCTTCACAATTTTTTCCATGGAGAAATTTCCCTGCTCGTCCCGAACCCCAAAATATCCGGTTCCAAAATGAAAAACAACGTCTGCGCCAGTTTTGTGATATGGAGAAAGACCACCTTCACCTGTATTATGATATGCGTAGGCTAGCGCGCATCCTCTATTTAAGGATTCAACAGCCCTTGCCGATAATGATCCGAAGCTCATGGCTGAAACATTAATTACCGATGTTGGACGATATGGACGCCTACGCTTGTGATAACTGCCCATTACTTTAGCGCACGGCAGAAAGTAAGGGTTTTTATAGTTGGGATTATCCTTTTCCACCTTAAAGGGAAGCATCGCATTGTTTATGAAAATGTAGTTAGGTTCATAAATATCCCGATCGGTACCAAAACCCTCATAATTGTTTTCATTTTTTGCCGAAGCATAAATCCAGCCGCGCTCTATCCTATTGAAGGGAAGCTCCTCGCGGTTGTTCGCAACAATGTACTGCCTAAGCTCCGGCCCAATACTTTCCAGCATATACCGAATGTGCCCGATAATGGGGAAGTTGTGGCTTATAGTGTGGTGTTTGTTGAAAAAAATGTCCCGAATGGCAACGATTAAAAGAAAAATAAGAACCCATACCCACCAAGGTATTTGACCTAAGAAAGATAGAAACTCCTCCATAAAAATACATTTTTGATAAAGGTATTTAAAATAAATCTCATTTGGAAAGAATAATGAAGAAGGTGATTATTGTTTATAATTTCCCCAAAAACACTTCCTATAAAAGTTTGATAATAGTTATTTTCACAGCTTGAAGAAAATGAAGTTTTGGAACAGTATTTAAAACAACTCAACGATGCGCAGCGTGCGCCAGTGCTGCAAAAAGACGGCGCAATGATTGTAATTGCCGGGGCTGGTTCGGGCAAGACGCGCGTGCTAACTTTTCGCATTGCATATTTGATGAGTCAGGGCGTGGATCCTTTCAATATTTTGGCGCTTACTTTTACCAATAAGGCCGCAAGAGAAATGAAAGGGCGTATCTCAAAAATCGTGGGGGCCAGTGAAGCCAAAAATCTTTGGATGGGAACCTTCCACAGTATTTTTGCGAAAATTCTTCGGTTTGAAGCCGATAAATTGGGCTATCCTTCCAACTTCACAATTTATGACACCCAAGACTCACACAGTGTAATTCGTGCGGTGATAAAGGAGATGAACCTGGATAAAGATGTGTATAAATACAAGCAGGTCTATTCGCGCATATCTTCCTATAAAAACAGTTTGATTACCGTAAAGGCATATTTCAACAATCCGGAATTGATTGAAGCTGATGCCATGGCGAAAATGCCTCGTCTTGGCGATATTTACAAAGCCTATGTTGACAAGTGTTTTAAGGCTGGCGCAATGGATTTTGACGATCTTCTGCTGAAAACCAACGAATTGCTAACGCGTTTTCCAGATGTTTTGGCAAAGTATCAAAACCGGTTCCGCTACATTTTGGTGGACGAGTACCAAGATACCAACCATAGTCAGTATTTGATCGTTCGCGCGCTTTCCGATAGGTTTCAAAATATATGTGTTGTGGGCGATGATGCGCAGAGTATTTATGCTTTCCGCGGAGCGAACATCAATAATATTTTAAATTTCCAGAAAGATTATGACGATGTAAAAGTTTTCCGTTTGGAACAAAATTACCGCTCCACGAAAAATATTGTAAACGCGGCAAATAACATCATCGAAAAGAATAAAACCAGACTTGAAAAAGTAGTTTGGACGGCAAATGACGAAGGCAAAAAAATCCTCGTAAACCGAACCATGACCGATGGTGACGAAGGCCGTTTTGTGGCCAGCTCCATTTTTGAAAATAAAATGAACCATCAATTAAATGATGGCGATTTTGCCGTTCTGTACCGAACAAACGCACAAAGCCGTGCTATTGAGGATGCGCTTCGGAAAAAGGACATTCCGTATAGAATTTACGGGGGGCTTAGTTTTTATCAGCGAAAAGAAATAAAAGATGTACTAGCTTATTTGCGGTTGGTATTGAACCCGAAGGATGAAGAAGCGCTGAAACGCGTTATAAATTATCCCGCACGTGGCATTGGCGATACAACGATGGAACGTTTAATTGTTGCTGCAAATCATTACAACCGATCGATTTTTGAGGTGATGAAAAACATTGATAAAATTGATTTGAAAATAAATGCCGGTACCAAAAGCAAATTGGAGGATTTTGTGACGATGATTGAAAGTTTCCAGGTTTTGAATCAAAATTATGATGCTTTTACTATTACCGAACACGTTTCAAAAAAGACCGGATTGCTTCAGGAATTAAAAAAAGACGGCACCCCTGAAGGTATTGCACGTATCGAAAATATAGAGGAACTATTGAACGGAATGCGCGATTTTGTGGAAGAGCAAAAGGAAATTGCAGGTGCCACAGGTTCGCTCTCGGAATTTATGGAAGATGTGGCGCTCGCCACTGATTTGGACAACGACAAGGGTGATGGTGACCGCGTAGCTTTAATGACGGTACATTTGGCGAAAGGTTTGGAGTTTCCCTACGTTTACATTGTGGGGATGGAGGAAGACCTGTTCCCCAGCGGGATGAATATGAATTCCCGTAGTGAGTTGGAAGAGGAGCGGAGGCTTTTTTACGTTGCGCTCACGCGAGCCGAAAAACAGGCGTATTTAACCTACACCCAATCGCGTTACCGTTGGGGAAAATTGATTGATGCCGAGCCAAGCCGTTTTATTGAGGAAATTGACGAGAGCTTTTTGGAATATCTAACCCCAATTACCGAAAACCGCTACAAACCGCTTTTGGATGCCGATATTTTTGATGAGGTTGACCACAGTAAACTGCGTTTGCGAAAACCTGTTGCGGGCAAAGCTCCAATGGGACCAACGGAAGCACAGCTTCGCAAATTGCGAAGATTGAAACCCGTAGCAAGCGATACCGATAAAAATTTTAGTGTGGAAGATACCAATCTAAGCGAGGGAACAATGGTGGAGCACGTTCGCTTCGGAAAAGGTAAAATTCTCAAAATCGAGGGAATAGGTGCTGATACAAAAGCTGAAATAGATTTCGAAAACGGTGGTTTAAAAAAATTACTTCTTCGTTTTGCTAAACTGAAAGTGGTCGATTAGTGAATTTGGAATTCGTTACTTGATCAACCGAAGACTATTAGCAAAAAAAAATTTACGAATCCCAAATCCCACATATTTTAATTGACTTCCAAATAAGTATCAACAGCAATACTTATTTGCTCTTTCATATTTTCGATATCGCTTTGTGCCCAATCGCCGTGACCGCCATCATAAATTGTAAAACTGTGGTCAATCTGGGAATTATTCAGCGCTGTATTTAAAGTTGTTCCATTAGTGAGAGGAACTAAGGGATCAGCGTTTCCGTAGAAAAGAAGCGTTGGGCTGCTAGCATTAGAAACGCGCAATGCTGGACTCAAAACTTCTGCATAATTTGTTCCCTGTGGATATGCACTCTCATCTACCAAAGCGGCCATTAGCGCTGGAAAATTTGGATTGTTGCTATAAAAGGGATCGGTGAAATCAGTGGGCCCTACGATATCGCCAACTATTTTTACCTGGTCGTCCGTATCGTAAACATAATCATACATTAAAGAAATGTGCGCGCCCGCGCTGGCGCCTACCAAGGCAAATTCAGGCAGGATTTGTAGCTCGTTTTTTTCTGAAGTCAATTTATCGATTACCGCATCCAAATCCAAAAATTGGTTGGGAAAGGCCGGCGTGTCAATATCTGCAAGCACATAATTTACATTTACTATTGCGTGGTCAGGATGTCGCTGTTTTATATAGGAAATAAAGAAGTCCATATCGGCCTTATCGCCACCCGTCCATCCGCCGCCGTGAACCAGCATGATAACTTTGGTTTTAGTGGAAGATCGATTTGCGGGCAGATAAAGGTCATATTTTTGTTGTGGATCATTTCCGTAGGAAACATTCAACATGGTTTCTTCAGCTAAAGATTCATTCGCTGTAGTATCGTTATCTTCCGAACAGGAAATGAAATTGATTTGAATTCCGAAAAGAAGAATTATAATGAGGATTTTTTTCATATAAAAATTTAGTTTTTTCAATAACGGTTGAAAAGTGGATTTATGTTAAGAATTTTAAAGAAATCTTCCATTTATAAAAATTGTAAGTAACTTTAAATAAAAAATATGATTCGAAAAGGTTCAAAAGTAATGTGGAAATGGGGGAGTGGTGAGGCCGAAGGAAAAGTAATCGATACTTTTTCCACAAAAATTACCAAAACAATAAAAGGGAGCAAAATTACAAGAAAAGGTGAAAAAGACAACGAAGCCCTCTATATTGAGCAAGCAAATGGAGATAAGGTATTAAAGCTTGAAAATGAAGTAAACAGAAAAACTAAAGATTAAAAATGGCTGAATTTATTAAGATTTACGAGGAAAATCCAAACCCGAAAGAAATTAAACGTGTTGTAAAAATACTTCGCGATGGCGGGGTAATAATTTATCCCAGCGATACGGTATATGCGCTGGGCTGCGATATAAACAACAATCGCGCAATGGAACGCGTAGCACAACTTAGGGGAGTGAAGCTGGAAAAAGCCAATTTCTCGTTTGTTTGCGAAGATTTGAGCAATCTCAGCGATTATGTAAAGCAGATAGACACTCCTACTTTTAAAATATTAAAACGAAATCTTCCGGGACCCTACACCTTTATTCTTCCGGGGAATAATAATCTTCCAACGGTTTTTAAAAAGAAAAAGGAAGTTGGTATTCGTGTACCAGATAATTCCATAACGAGAGCTATTGTGCAGGAACTGGGCAATCCTATCATTTCCACTTCTATTAAGGATGAAGACGAGGTAATTGAGTACACTACCGATCCCGAACTTATTCTCGAGAAATGGGACAATTTGGTAGATTTAGTTATTGATGGTGGCTATGGTGGCAATATTGCTTCCACTGTAATTGATCTTACGGGGACAGAACCGGTAGTAATGCGGGAAGGGAAAGGAAGTTTGGAAATTTAACTTTTAGTAGATTGTTTTTTCTGAAATTCTGAAAGCAAAAATCCTGTTTGCTGATTGAGTTTTTTTCTGAAAAAAGCTGTCCATCCAACCAAAAACCCTTTTAAACCCAATGCCTGCTTGGACCATCTGTAAAGGCTGAATTTATCAACGTGGTTTATAATTTTTCCGTCCTTGAATTTGAAAGTTGCGTTAATTACGTTGTGAACTTTCCTTCCTGTTTTACTAAATGTGTAATACGCTTCCCAACGGGCTTTTCCCGCTTCAGGAGTATATTCTATGTTTGAGGTTATTACTTTAAAATCTTCTCCCTGCTGGCTGTGACAGAGCATTCGCCACATGTTTTTGGCTTCTTCTCCTTTTAAAACTCCAAAGGCCGGATCTTCAAAGGTAACATCATCGTGATACCATTCGAGCATGCGCTCTGCGTCTAAGTTTGCAAAGGCTTCGTAGAATTTTTCAATAATATTTAATTCAGTGTTGCTGATAATTTCTGAATTGAAAATTATTTCAATAAATGCTGCAAGCCTCGGTAAATGTTTTTCTCAAGGATATCGATGGAACCGTCTGCCAGAAACATTTTTTTAATATTTTCAAAAAGTCGGTCTATTTCATTTTTGGAATAATCGTAACGAGATATTGTGTGTTGAATTTTTTGGATACGTTGGTAATCATTGTCTTGGTCGAATTCTTTATGGACCTGACGATATTTTTCTTCACCAACTTTTGATTTTATATATTCCTTTTCGGCTTTTGTCTCAACAAAGTTGGCATAGGCACAGTAGAGTAATATATATGCTTTTAGCTCTTCGCGGGTCCAATTGGTTTTGAATTCTTCCATTTTTAAGTATATATTATTAAAGGTTTTATATTCCTATCTAAGATACAAAAACCTTTCAAAAGATTGTTTTGTGGGCAGCAATAAAAAAACCCGGCCATAGGGACCGGGTTTTAAGGTTATTCTGCTTTTTGGAAATTAGTTTCCTCCGGCTTCTAAGTTTTTCATTTCTTTTTCAATCATATCATAGAATTGATCGATTTTAGGAAGTACCAAAATACGTGTACGTCTGTTGGTAGCTCTGTTTTCAGCAGTGGTGTTTGGAACCAACGGCACGTAATCTGCACGACCGGCTGCAACCAAACGAGATGGTGCTACACCTAATTTTTGCAGTTCGCGTACAATTGCGGTAGCTCTTTTTACACTTAAATCCCAGTTGTCAAGCAACAATCCATTGCTGTACGGAACGTTATCTGTGTGGCCTTCAACCATAGCCTCAAACTCTGGCTTACCATTGATTACTTTAGCAACTTTCCCTAAGATTTCACTAGCTCTGTTTGAAATTTGGTAGCTTCCGCTCTTGAAAATTACTTTGTCTGAAAGTGAAATGTAAACCACTCCTTTTTCAACATTTACCTCAATGTCTGGGTCGTTTACACCAACTTCTCTTTTAAGACTGGTAACGAGTGCAAGGGTAACACTATCTTTTTTGTTAAGCGCATCTTGCAAACGGGTAATTTTCAGGTCTTTTTCTTTTAGGCTTTCCAAAGATTTCTCAAGATTGGTAGCCCCTTTTGAAGTCAACATGGTAAGTTCTTTTGAACTTTGAATGAGGTCTTCGTTGGTCTTTTTCATATCTGCCAAACGCTCTTCAAGTTGTTTAGCGCGGGCTGTTGCTGCTGCTCTTTCGGTAAGACAGTCATTAAGCTTTACAGTTGCCGTATTAAGCAAATCCTGAGTGTTTTGTTGTTTTGCTTCAAGTTCCGCATATTTTTTCTTGGAAACGCAAGAAGTAAAAGCTAAACTTGAACATACTGCTAGAATCAATAGTTTTTTCATAATTTGTTAAGTGTTATATTAGATTGTTTGTTCAAATATTCTGAACCAAAATTATTAAAATAGCAGTCGCTCAAAAAACGATTAACAATACTTTAAGTAAAATAAACTAAAGTCGGTTAAATTTTTTTTTGTTATTTATAAAGTACTGAAATACAATAGATTTTAAGGTGTAATACTTTAAAGTTGAAGAAAACACCTTCCTCTTTCTAAGAAATTTTGGTAGCAATGCATAAAAGCTTAGATGTGCTTTTAAAATTGCAAAGAAATGTTTCGGTTTATCTTGAATTAAAAATTGAAAAGCTGCCACCCCGTCCAAGAGCATTCGTGCAAGCAAGGCCGTGAAAGCTTTTGTTCCTACGGTGTTTTTAAGAAGATTTAAAAGCGAATTCCTAAAATTATAGAAAGTCTTTTTCGGGTTCAATGCCGCAAGGGTTGCCCCGCCAACGTGGTAAACTTTCGAAGCTCCCACATAAACTATTTTTCCGCCTTTTGATTGAAGTCGCCAGCAAAGGTCAATTTCCTCTTGGTGCGCAAAATAGTCTTCATCCAGCGCGCCAGCCTGCCAAAAAGCTTCTGCTTTTACGAAGAGGCATGCCCCGGAAGCCCAAAATATTTGTGAAACATCGTCGTACTGACCCATATCTTTTTCCAAGGTATTGAAAATTCTTCCACGGCAATAGGGGTAGCCGTATTTGTCAATAAAACCGCCAGCAGCACCGGCATATTCGAAGTATTCTTTGTTTTTGTAATCCAGAATTTTAGGCTGAGCGGCAACAACGGAGGAATCTTTTTCAAATTCAGAAACTACTGGCTGCAACCAATTTTCGGTCACTTCCACATCGCTATTCAATAGAATGAAAATATCTTCGGAGAGGTTTTTTAAAGCATCATTGTAACCTTTTGCATAACCACCATTTTCTTTGTTTTGAATGATTTTTACCGTTGAAAAAAATTCTGAAACAAATGCGACAGAATTATCTGTGGAAGCATTATCGGCAATATACACAGTGGCTTCGGAAGAAAATTTCACTACAGATGGCAGAAATCTTTCCAGCAAATCCTTTCCGTTCCAATTTAAGATTACTACAGCTACTTTCACGGGTGTAAAGATAGATTTTTGAAGTGTTTTTTCAGGACTTATTTATAATTTGGAATATCTTTCAGAAAAATATACTGTTCATTTTCAAAATCCATTTGGCAATAATAATGTTCCAAACCGTTGCTGACCATTAAATATTCAGCTTGTAGAGCGAGATTGTACCGTGCAATTTGGTCAAATGTTTGCTGAGTGATTGCTACGGAAGGCGCTTTGCACTCCACAATCAAGAAAATGCTGCCGTCATTATTGAAAACGACCACATCATATCGTTTTACAGTATTGTTGAGTTTTAGCTGTTTCTCAACATTTATAAGGCTTTTGGGATAGTTTTTTTCTTTTAGAAGAAATTGGACCACGTGCAACCGAACCCATTCCTCGGGTGTGAGCACCACAAATTTTTTTCGGATTTCATCAAAAACCAACGTTTTATTTTCGCTACTTTTGAAGCGAAAGGAATATTCGGGGAAGTTGAGTTTTTGCATAAAACAAATATCTATTAAATTCCAAATTTCAAGCACCAAATTCCAAATAAATCTCAATTTTCAAAAAGCAACAAACAACAAACAACAAGCAACAAAAACTTTTCCATGCCGCTCGACAAAGTAAAAACCATTATTAACGATATTAAAAACGGAAACACAAAACCCATTTATTTTTTGATGGGCGAGGAGCCGTATTACATTGACGGTATTTCGAAATATATTGAGGAAAACGTTTTGAGTGAAGAGGAAAAAGGCTTCAACCAAATGTTGCTTTACGGCCGTGATGTTTCTGTAGAAGATATCATTAGCAACGCCAAACGTTACCCAATGATGGCGGAAAAACAGGTGGTAATTGTAAAAGAAGCGCAGGACCTTTCGCGCACCATCGAAAAGTTGGTGTCTTATGCTAAGGATCCGCAGCCCACAACCGTTTTGGTGCTTTGCTACAAATATAAAACCTTGGATAAACGCAAAAAATTGGCTAAGGAGATTGCCAAAACAGGCGTTGTTTTTGAGAGCAAAAAACTCTATGAAAACCAGGTTCCCGATTGGATTAAACGTGTGCTGGCAGGAAAAGGCTATACAATTACCCCAAAGGCCGCGCAAATGTTGGTAGAATTTCTTGGGAATGATTTGAGCAAAGTAAACAACGAGCTTGAAAAACTGCAATTAATCCTAAAACCTGGCGAGCAGATTACACCTCAAATTATTGAGGAAAATATAGGTATCAGTAAGGATTTCAACAATTTTGAACTTCAAAATGCTATTGGAGAAAAAGATATAAAAAAGGCTTTTGCAATCATTCAATATTTTTCGCAAAACCCCAAAAACAATCCGTTAGTGATGACGGTAGCTTTGTTGTACAGTTTCTTTTCAAAATTGCTGAAATATCATGCACTCGCCAACAAAGGCGATGCTGCAAAGGCGTTAGGTGTGAACCCTTATTTCATAAAAGATTATCAAACCGCAGCACGAAACTATCCGATGAAAAAGGTTAGTGCCATTATAGCTGCAATTCGTGAAGTGGATATGAAAAGTAAAGGCGTAGGTGCCGCAAATCTTCCGCAGGGCGATTTGCTAAAGGAATTGTTGGTGAAGATTTTTAATTGAGGTAGTATTATTTTACAATCAACAATCAACAATCAACAATCAACTATCTCCTATCTACAGAATACTTCCCAGCTCCCAAAAGTGCTATCGCAATAAAACCAACTAAAAAAAGAATTGCTTTTTCCTTAGTTGCTAACGGATCTGCCGCATGAACCACAAATGCTGCCACCGCCATTGTTACTATCACGGGAATTGCGGTTAACCTCGTCTTGAAACCAATAATTACAAGTAGGGGAAAAAGCACTTCGCATAGCACGGCTAAAATTAAGGTAGCGGTTTCGCCAATGCCAATGGGGTCTCCAAATGAAAAATCGCCCGATAGCATTTTTAAAAGTTTGGGCACTCCGTGGGTAAGCATCATTCCACCAAAGCCCACGCGAAGCAGCAGTAATCCTAAATTATAATTGGTCGTGTTGTTCATTTCTGTCCTTTTAAATTTTAGAAAAGCGAATATAGAAAACATTTCATTCACATTTAGCAATAACCTTCATTTCAAAAAATTGGCGCAGCCCTTTTTAAAACGTATTTTTGGGCTTCAAAAAATATGTGAATGAAAAAAATTAAAGCTTGGTTTGCCGCGGCGAGATTGCGAACATTGCCGCTTTCGGTTTCTGGAATAATAGTTGGGGCTTCCTTAGGAACTACAAATCTAGGAGAATCAGGCATTTGGCAATCCAGCCTTTTCTGGCTCGCAATATTGGTTACCATAGGTTTTCAAGTGCTTTCCAATTTTGCTAACGATTACGGCGATGGCATACGCGGCACCGATGCCAAAAGACAGGGCGAAAAACGCATGGTTGCATCGGGTATTATTTCACCCAAACAAATGAAAATCGGGATGATTGTTACGGGAGTTATAACTTTTTTTCTCGCTACCTTTTTAATTTTTATCGCTTTCGGAAACGAAAACTTCATCATTTCCTTTATTTTTTTCAACCTCACTATTGTTTCAATAATCGCTGCGGTTAAATACACCGTTGGTAAAAAAGCTTATGGCTATTCGGGCTTGGGAGATGTTTTTGTGTTTCTGTTTTTTGGATTGTTGAGCGTTTTGGGAAGTTATTATTTATTCACCCATAATTTAAATTGGCTTTTATTGTTACCCGCAATTGCGATTGGATGTTTTAGCACAGCAGTGCTAAACTTAAATAATATGCGCGATATTGAAAGCGATACAGCTGCCAATAAAAACACGCTGGTTGTAAAACTGGGAATACAGAAAGCAAAAAAGTACCATGCTTTTTTATTGCTTTTCGGAATGGCTTGCGCAATTGTCTATACGGCCTTAAATTATCGTGAGCCGTGGCAATTTTTATACTTTATCGCTTTTATTCCTTTTCTATTAAACATAAAGACTGTTTTTAAGAACACAGTGCCAAGGCTTCTCGACGGCGAATTGAAAAAGGTTGCCTTAAGCACTTTTTTGTTTGCAATCTTGTTTAGTATATTTATGTGATAAAAAAACAGTTATGAAAATTACATTTTACGGACAGAACAGTCTTGGTATTGAAATTAAGGGAAAGCACATTCTGGTAGATCCCTTTATTACGGGAAACGATCTTGCAAAAGACAAAATTGACATCAACGATTTAAAAGCAGATTATATCCTTTTAACCCACGCACACCAAGACCACACACTCGATGCTGCGGCAATTGCAAGAAGAACAGGAGCAATAATAGTCAGTAATTTTGAAATTGCAAATCATTACGAAGCAAAAGGCATTGAAGTTCACCCAATGAACCACGGTGGAAGCTGGAAGTTTGAGTTTGGAAAAGTGAAATATGTGATTGCACACCATACAAGTTCTTTTCCCGATGGCAGCTATGGCGGTCAACCAGGCGGTTTTGTGATTGAAGGCGAACATAAAAATATTTACATTGCCGGCGATACTGCCTTAACAATGGATATGAAACTCATCCCGATGTATACAAAGCTGGATTTGGCAATTCTACCCATAGGCGATAATTTCACAATGGGAATTGATGATGCAATTATTGCTAGCGATTTTGTGCAGTGCGATAAGGTTTTGGGCGTGCATTACGATACTTTCGGATACATTGAAATAGACCACGAAGAGGCAAAACGTAAATTTTATGATGCCAATAAAGATTTGATGCTTTTGGAAATTGGAGAATCTATTGAATTATAAACCAAATATCACCCTGAGCGCAGTCGAAGGGTTTTTAAATGCTTACAGCTTCATATAAAAAATACCTCCTAAACTTCAAACGCCCAAGCGGCACTTCCCGAGGCGTTATGAATTCAAAAGAAACCTATTTTCTTACTCTCAAAACTGAAGAAAGTTTCGGAGTGGGCGAGTGCGGTCTGCTCCGTGGATTGAGTGTGGACGATCGCCCCGATTACGAAGAAGAACTTGCAGGGGTTTGTGAAAACGTGGAGCTGGGCGTTAGTGAAGCAGATTTATACGAAGCATTACAGGAATTTCCCTCGATACAATTTGGGATTGAAACAGCTTTCAAGTCTTTGCGCTCAAAAAATCCTTTCGAATTATTTCCTTCGGAATTTTCGCGTGGAGAAGCTTCAATCCCAATAAACGGTTTGGTTTGGATGGGCGATAAAAGTTTTATGAAACAACAGATTTCAGAAAAACTGAAACAGGGTTTTACTTGTATAAAAATGAAAATTGGCGCAATCGATTTCAAAACTGAAATTGAACTTTTGAAATCAATCCGAAAGGAATTTTCCGTTTCAGAAGTAGAATTACGCGTAGATGCAAACGGCGCTTTTTCACCCAAAGAAGCTTTGGAAAAACTAAAAGTACTTTCAGATTTACAATTACATTCCATTGAACAACCCATAAAACAAGGCCAATGGCAGGAAATGGCAAGACTTTGTGAGGAAACTCCATTACCGATCGCTTTGGATGAAGAATTAATCGGTGTTTTTTCCGAAGAAAAAAAGAACATACTTTTGGACACCATAAAACCACAATTTATAATCTTAAAACCCTCATTGATTGGCGGTTTCCGCGGATGCGATACTTGGATAAAACTAGCAGAAAATCACAAGGCAGGTTGGTGGATTACTTCCGCTTTGGAAAGCAATGTGGGTTTAAACGCCATTTCACAATATACCTTTACAAAAAACAGTAAATTGCCCCAAGGTTTGGGCACGGGCAGCCTTTACACAAATAATATTGATAGTCCGCTGGAAGTTTCAAATGGTGAGTTGCATTACAATCCATCTGTTAATTGGAATTTTCAGATTTAAATTTGAACAACTTATTTTATAATTTAAAAACCCAAAATGTACATACAACAAGCCTTTATATCCCTGCACGAATGGTGGCGCTATTTGGTAGGTTTTATCATTATTTTTCTTGCCAGTCAGTTAGGCTCCATTCCACTATTAATTGCAGTAATGTTTAAAGTAATGGCAGAAGGTGGAAATATAGAGTCCATTCAGGATCCAAATGTGATGATGACCGTTTTAGACTCGAATCTCACCCTGTTTTTGATGCTGCTCAGTTTTGCCATAGGTTTGTTAGGGGTTTATCTTGTGGTGAAATTTTTGCACAAACAACCGTTTGTTGCACTTACTACGTCAAGAAAAAAAACGGATTGGGGGCGAGTCTTTTTTGGCTTTGCACTTATTGCCATAACAACCATTGTTGTTACAAGCTTAGATTTTTATAACAATCCAGAGAACTATGTTTTGCAGTTCGATTTGGTGCCATTTATTATTCTTGCAGTAATTGCAGTAATCATGATTCCGTTGCAGACCAGTTTTGAGGAATATCTTTTCCGTGGTTATTTAATGCAGGGAATTGGCGTTTTAACAAAAAACAGATGGTTGCCATTGATTGTTACATCTGTGATATTTGGAGCGCTTCATATGGCAAATCCAGAGGTTGACAAACTTGGGAATATAATAATGATTTATTATATCGGGACCGGTTTCTTTCTCGGAATTATGACGTTGATGGACGAAGGCATGGAGCTCGCCCTTGGTTTTCACGCCGGTAACAATTTAATTGCAGCACTTTTGGTGACCGCAGATTGGACGGTTTTTAAAACCAATTCCGTTTTAAAAGATATTTCTGAACCTTCCGCAGGCTTTGATGTAATTGCACCTGTTTTGATTTTGTACCCAATTTTCCTTTTGATTATGGCTTGGCGCTACAAATGGCGTGATTGGGGCGGTAAACTTTTTGGAAAAGTGGAAGAGCCAATTAATATTTCAGATGAAAATACTCAAAACCAAACATTTGTTGAATAGTGAAGCTGCTGCACTCCAATTTCAAATTAAATGGCGAAGCGTTTTCTTCTGCTGAAGGGTTAAAGGAACGGGCGAATCATTTAGTTGAAAAAGGAAAGAATGATGAACCGGCTATTGGAAAATTTATTTTGGAATGGCTGGATGAAAATAATTTTATTACCGTAAAAACGTCCGGTTCCACGGGGATTCCAAAGAAATTAAAACTTCAAAAAAAACATGTTTTCAACAGTGCTGAAGCTACTGTGAATTATTTTGATTTAAAAGAGAATACCAAAGCATTACTCTGCCTTTCTTCGGAATATATTGCAGGAAAAATGATGCTTGTGCGAGCAATGACGGCTGGTTGGGATTTACATACCGTTGCCCCTGAAAAAAATCCTTTTGAAAGTTTTGAAGATAACTTCGATTTTACGGCAATGGTTCCCTATCAGGTTTTTCATTCTTTGGCAGATTTGCACAAAGTGAAAAAGCTAATTATAGGTGGCGGGGCAGTGTCACGGAAATTGGAAAAACAGCTTCAGGAAGTTTCAGCTAAAATTTCTGCGACCTACGGAATGACGGAAACCATCAGCCATATTGCAGTACGTCCATTAAACGGAATTGAAAAATCTTCCGTTTTTATGGCGCTTCCAAAAGTGAACTTTACACAGAACGAAAATAATTGCCTTCAAATTCACGCTCCCGAAATTTCAGAAGAAACCGTTTTGACTAATGATGTTGTGGAGCTTATTTCACCAACTTCCTTTAAATTTTTAGGAAGGATTGACAATGTAATTAATACGGGGGGCATAAAAGTGCATCCCGAAATTTTGGAAGAAAAGCTTTCGCTTCATATAAACCAACCATTTTTTATAGCCTCTGAAAAGGATGAAGCTCTTGGGGAACGTGTTATTCTGATAATTGAAAGTGAAAAGCAATTACAATTGGAAGATTATTCTGAAACTTTTGAAATGCTTTCAACTTACGAGAAACCCAAAAAAGTTTATACTACGCCCCAATTTATTTATACGGAAACCGGGAAGATACTACGAGCGGCAACTTTGGAAACAATATAAAACAAATACTGTGTTTTAAAATCAATTCATTCTATTCAGACTAAACGGTCAATTCTCTTTCAATTTCGCCAAGAATGATTGCTGCATGAGTTTTAGGATCATAAGCCACCAGTACATTGTTTCCCACTTCAAACTCATGGATACGCAAACGTGAAATGAGCTGCTCACTCGTGGTATTGAATTTTGGAGCATTTTTGGGTATTACTTCCAGTTCAAAACCTACCATATACGAATTGTTAACGGTGGTTCCGGATTCATAAACGCTGATTATTTTAGCAGGTGCTTCTTTTCCTCTTTTTAGCAATTTGTTTTTAGTGGTGGATGTAGTTACTACAGAGCTAATGAAAAAGATGAAGGTAAGTGCAAAAAAAATTGACAGTGCAATAAGCGAATACTGCGTAAGTTTTGGTATTTCGTCAAAACTATAGGAACCTGCTGGCATTCCCCACATACCTACAAATAATGTAATAAACGGAATCCACATAAGTGCGAAACAACGCCAGCCCATTTTGCGGAGTGTGGTAGAGTTGAGTTCCATAATGAGTTGGTTTAAAGATTATTAAATTGCTCTATAAACCAAATGTAATCAAAATCAATTAATTATGATTTATTGCTCTTTAATTCTAAACCTGAATTACGCCCATATTAAAAGGCTTTTCAATAGGCGCGTGGTTTGCAGCTTCTATTCCCATAGAAATCCATTTTCGGGTGTCCAATGGATCAATTACGGCATCTGTCCAAATTCTGGAAGCTGCGTAATATGGCGAAATTTGTCGGTCGTAACGTGCTTTTATTTTGTTGTAAAGTTCAGTTTCTTCCTCTTCGGAAATTTCTTTTCCCTGTTTTTTAAGCGAAGCAGTTTCAATTTGAAGCAACACTTTTGCAGCGCTGTTTCCACTCATAACCGCAAGTTCAGCGCTTGGCCACGCCACAATCAATCGCGGATCGTAAGCTTTTCCGCACATTGCATAATTTCCTGCGCCATAACTATTTCCAATAACAATTGTAAATTTTGGAACAACGCTATTGCTAACGGCATTCACCATTTTTGCTCCATCCTTTATAATCCCCCCGTGCTCGCTTTTGCTGCCAACCATAAAACCGGTAACATCCTGTAAAAATACCAACGGAATTTTCTTTTGGTTGCAATTTGCAATAAATCGAGTTGCTTTATCAGCGCTATCGCTATAAATCACGCCGCCAAATTGCATTTCGCTCGGCTTAGTTTTGGCTTTTGTGGTTTTTACCAAAGTACGCTGATTGGCAATAATTCCAACGGCCCAACCGTCAATGCGAGCATAGCCAGTAAGGATTGTTTGTCCATAGCCTTCTTTATATTCTTCAAAATCACTATCGTCCACAAGGCGTTTTATAATTTCCCGCATATCGTATTGTTCAGCGCGAGATTTTGGAAGAATTCCGTAGATGTCTTCTTGTTTTTCCTTTGGCTTTAAAGACTTTTCTCTGTTGAAACCAGCTTTGTCAAAATCGCCAATTTTGGAGACTATATTTTTTATTTTATCCAAAGCATCTTTGTCGTCTTTCGCTTTGTAATCGGTAACGCCACTAACTTCGCAATGCGTTGTCGCGCCCCCTAATTCTTCGTTATCAATGCTTTCGCCAATGGCGGCTTTTACCAAATAACTTCCAGCAAGAAAAATACTTCCGGTTTTGTCAACAATCAAAGCCTCGTCACTCATAATTGGAAGATACGCGCCGCCAGCAACGCAACTGCCCATCACCGCTGCAATCTGGGTGATGCCCATACTGCTCATTACGGCATTGTTTCTAAAAATCCTTCCGAAGTGTTCCTTATCGGGGAAAATTTCATCCTGCATAGGCAAATAAACGCCAGCGCTATCCACCAAATAAATTATAGGCAAACGGTTTTCAATGGAAATTTCCTGCGCGCGAAGATTCTTTTTCGCAGTTATAGGAAACCAAGCGCCCGCTTTCACGGTAGCGTCATTCGCCACAACTATGCACTGTTTTCCTTTCACATAACCAATTTTTACAACCACACCACCACTGGGGGCACCGCCTTGTTCCTCATACATTCCATCCCCAGCAAAAGCGCCGATTTCAATACTTGGTTTTTTTTCATCCAATAAATAAGCTATGCGCTCTCGGGCAGTAAGTTTGCCTTGGCTATGTTGTTTGTCAATACGTTTTTGCCCGCCGCCTAGTTTTATTTTTGCCAGTCTATTTCTTAAATCAGAAACCAGCAGTTTATTGTGATCTTCGTTTTTGTTGAAGTTTAAATCCATCTAAAAAGTATATTTGCGCTAAAATACAAAATGCTTCAAAGTTTTGGGTTGAAAGTTCAAAGTTTAAAGTTGAAAGCTGATTTATTAAAACTATTAGCAATTTACTTTTCGCTAACTCCTTTTAAAAACTATGACATTTTGTTAACGAAAATCTATTTTATATTACCGATATTTGTTTTTGCTCGTAAATTTGCGACTTGAAAAAAAAAATCAACCAAACAGAAATAGATTATGGGAATGAATAAAAACACTGTACTTGCCTGGGCCACGTTTATTATGATTGTTGTAGGGGTCGTGCTCATTGGGATGGGCGCCTTCCGCTATGATGATGTTGCTGGATGGGGGTTTGCTGCCGTAGGTATTGGCTTCTTCGCCATTGCTTGGGTTTTTAATGCTTTAAAAGGAAGGGTATAAAAACCAATTCTACAAAATAAAATTTTCTACAAAAACCTTAATTAATACTCGAAATGTCCGACGATAAAAAAGTAATCTTTTCAATGTCTGGGTTGACCAAAACCTATCAAAGCGCCCAGACTCCTGTACTTAAAAATATATATTTAAGCTTCTTTTACGGTGCCAAGATTGGTATTCTTGGTCTTAACGGAAGTGGTAAATCCACTTTATTGCGAATTATTGCTGGGGAAGAAAAAAACTATCAAGGCGATGTTGTTTTCGCACCAGGTTATACCGTTGGTTATCTGGAACAAGAGCCGAAGCTGGATGAATCCAAAACCGTTTTGGAAGTAGTAAAGGAAGGTGTGCAGGAAGTAGTTGATATTCTTGACGAATACAACAAAATAAACGATATGTTCGGCTTGCCGGAGGTTTATGAAAACGCGGCAAAAATGGACGAATTGATGGAAAAGCAAGCCAAGCTCCAAGATAAAATTGATGCTACAAACGCTTGGGAATTGGACACTAAGCTTGAAATTGCAATGGATGCGCTGCGTACGCCCGAGCCAGATAAACTAATCAGCGTACTTTCTGGTGGTGAAAAAAGAAGGGTTGCGCTTTGCAGATTACTTCTTAAAGAACCAGATGTGTTGCTGCTTGATGAGCCAACAAACCACTTGGATGCGGAAAGCGTGCATTGGCTGGAACATCACCTTTCAGAATATAAGGGAACGGTGATTGCCGTAACCCACGATAGATACTTCTTGGATAACGTTGCAGGATGGATTTTGGAATTGGACAGGGGAGAAGGCATTCCTTGGAAAGGAAACTATTCTTCTTGGCTTGACCAAAAATCGAAACGTTTGGCACAGGAACAAAAAACAGCTGGAAAACGTCAAAAAACCTTGGAACGAGAGTTGGAATGGGTTCGTCAAGGTGCGAAAGGCCGACAAACAAAGCAAAAAGCTCGTTTGCAGAATTACGACAAGCTGTTGAGCCAAGATCAAAAACAATTGGACGAAAAACTGGAAATATACATCCCGAACGGACCGCGTTTGGGAACAAATGTTATTGAAGCGAAAGGAGTTTCAAAAGCATTTGGGGATAAATTGCTTTACGAAGATTTGAATTTCAAACTTCCCCAAGCAGGAATTGTTGGAATTATCGGTCCTAACGGTGCTGGTAAAACCACTATTTTCAAAATGATTATGGGCGAGGAAACGCCTGATAAAGGTACTTTTGAAGTTGGCGAGACTGCAAAAATCGCTTACGTTGACCAAGCGCATTCCAATATTAACCCAGATAAAACCATTTGGGAAAATTTTAGCGATAGTCAGGAATTGATTATGATGGGTGGCCGCCAAGTGAACTCACGAGCATATTTGAGCCGTTTCAACTTTAGCGGAAGTGAACAAAACAAAAAGGTTTCGATGCTTTCCGGTGGTGAACGAAACCGTTTGCATTTGGCGATGACTTTAAAAGAAGAAGGAAACGTGCTTTTGTTGGATGAGCCAACAAACGATTTGGACGTAAACACACTTCGTGCCTTAGAGGAAGGTTTGGAGAACTTTGCGGGCTGTGCCGTGGTTATTAGCCACGACCGTTGGTTTTTAGATAGAATCTGTACGCATATTCTTTCTTTCGAAGGAAATAGTGAAGTGTATTATTTTGAGGGCGGTTTCAGTGATTACGAAGAAAATAAAAAGAAACGTTTGGGTGGCGATTTAATGCCGAAACGAATCAAATACAAAAAATTGATACGCTAACTTATGTGGAAAAATATATTGCTGCTTGCATTGTTAATAACCATTTCTTCCTGCGGAAGTAAGAAGACTGCTGTGAAATCTTCAAAGGATTCCAAAGAAATTGTTTTGGGAAAAAGTGAGGCTGTTTCTTATAAAAGCTTAGGAAATGGGGTAGCTTCAATTTCATTGCAACTTTTCGAAACCAACACTTTCAAATTCGACTTTAAAAGTATTCCGCAGCCTGACACTGACGAAAAAACAATCACTATTTCAGAAAAGGGAACCTATACTTCTGATGGAAATTGGAAAATCTTAAATTTTAAAAAACCAAAGTTTTCATTGGCTGCAATTTTTGACGCCAACTATTCAGGGTCTGCAGATTTTAAAGTAATTGACGAAGAAAACGTGAAGATAAATACTGCAAAAAATGCTTTGCCCATTTGGGGCGTCGTTTGCGAGAAACAGTAGAAATATATAAAAAGCAAAAAAGCCCGATTCAGTTTTTGAATCGGGCTTTTTGTTTTAAAACTTTAAAATTATTTATTGATAATCAGCTTTTTGGTAACGGATTGCTTTCCACTATTCACTTTCACCAAATAAATTCCCGCTGCAAGGCCATCGGTTTTTACTGTTATGTTTTTATTTGCCCCAAAATTTCCATTGAACAAATCCTTTATTTTTTTCCCCGAAATATCGTAAAGCTGAACCGTTCCTTCCGCAGAAAGATTTTGCGAAATAGTAAATTCTGAAGTCGCAGGATTTGGATAAATTTTGATGGAATTTGAAGCCAATTCATTTTCACCCACATTTAAAATATCACTCACGTCATAACTGTGCATTCCCCTTCCGAAAGTTCCCGCATAAAGCGTTTTGGTGGGTTCGTGGAATTTTAAATCCATAATTACTGTAAAGGGAAGATTGTTTCCTAAAATAGTCCAATTGGCACCATCGTCTTTGGAATACCAAACGTTCAAATCTGTTGCAACGAAAAGTATATTCTCGGCTGGATACGTAATAATATCGTTTACAGGAATGTTGGGAAGATTGGATGAAATATCTGTCCAATTTTGTCCTCCGTCAGTGGTTTTGAATACACGCGGAGTGTAATCTAAATATTTAAACCCGGAAACGGTAACATAAGCAATCATATCATCACTCGGAACCATCGCGATGGAAGTGATATATTGATCTGGCAAGCCAGCGCTAACGTCTGTCCACGTTGTACCGCCGTCAAAAGTTACATTTACGTTTCCGTCGTCGCTTCCTGTGTAAATTACATCAAGATTATTATAGGATGCAGCGATTGCAGTAAGTGTTCCGAAAGCCAAAGAACCGCTAGGGTGAAGGCCGTCTGTTAAATCTGGGCTAATTGCGGTCCAAGAAACCGCTCTACTAGAGGTGTATAATTTGTTACTTCCGTAAAACATCATTTCTGGATTGAACGGCGAAAGGATTACTGGAGTATTCCAATTTACGCGGTCGCTTCCACTTATTCCGTTAGTTCCATTTTGAAAAGAGCTTCCGCCATTTGTTGAGCGCCTTAGGTTTCCGTATTGAGATTCTGCATAAACAAAACTATTATCAACCGGATCTACATTTACATGAAAACCATCGCCGCCAATAATTGAATTCCAGTCATTTGCGCTACCTGTAAGTGTGCGTATAGTATTGTTATCCTGAGTTCCACCATAAAGTCTTTCAGGATGCTGATAATCAACTTCAATGTTGTAGAATTGGGTAATCGGAAGATTTTCAAAATGCGTCCAACTGTTTCCGCCGTTATTGGAAATATATGCCCCACCATCGTTTCCAGCGAGCATAAAACTGCTGTTTGTTCGTGAAAAATCTAACGCGTGATGATCAACGTGCATTCCGTTCAGCGTATTCCAAGACGAACCGCTATTGGTAGATTTCGCAATGTCGAATCCTACAATATAAACTTCAGATGAATTTGTTGGGTTTACGCGAACGTTTCCAAAATACCAGCCAAAGTTGGCGTCTATTCCGCTCAATGCTCCCGCTGAGGTTACTAAAGTCCAATTATCTCCATTGTCTGTAGATTTATATAGACCATTGAATTCATTGGTAATTTCATTTGTGGTGAAACGTGCATAAACTGTTGATGGGTCAGATTCTGAAACTGCAATTCCAATACGGCCGGTTTGCGCATTTGGAGCAGGAAGACCGTTGGCTGTGCCAAGTTCAGTCCAAGTTGTTCCCCCATCCATCGATCTATGAATTGCTGAGGTTACTCCGCCATAATCCCGTTGCCAAGGTTTGCGAGTACGTTCCCACATTGCTGCGTAAATAATATTTGTATTTGCAACATTCATTGCAACATCAATCGCCGCGGTTGAATCTGTTACAAACAATACATTTTCCCAATTTGTTCCGCCGTTAGTTGTTCTATAAATTCCTCTTTCCACATTTTTACCATACAATTCCCCAGTAGCAGCGGCAAAAACACGATCGGGATTTGTGGGGTCAACTACAATTCGGCCTATGTGGTTGCTTTCGGGAAGACCGACGTTTGTCCAAGTATCGCCAGCGTCATCACTTCGGTAGATTCCATCGCCAAAATAGGCTCCGTCTGTTGCGCTTCCGTTTGCTTCCCCGGTTCCTGCATAAATTCTTTGTGGATTTGATTGTGAAATAGCGATATCTCCAATAGACGGTTTGGTTACTTCATCAAAAATAGAAGTCCAGTTTGTACCGCCATCGTAGCTTCTGAAAATTCCTCCCGTTGCCGTAGCCACATAAAGATGGTCATCGTTATCTGGTGAAATCGCAACATCTGTAACGCGTCCACCAGTGTTCAATGGTCCGATAAAAGTCCATTCTCCAACTGCTTCCGGAGCTCTGTTGGCAAGAATTTGCTTTGATTGGGCAATAGCTTCTTTATAAGCTTCTTTGTTGATGTAGTTGTTTGGATAGGCTCGCTGGTTGTACATCCATTCTGCTGGATATTCCATCTTTCCAGTTTCTTTTTCTTCGGAATTTTTTTCAGAATTGTTTTTGCATCCAATAAATAGTAGCGCGGAAAATGCTATAAGTGCAATTAAGTCAAGGCGTGGTTTGTAGTTTTTCATCAATGGCGTTTTAGAATTTGGGTTTTAAAAGAATACGCTTTAGTTCGTTATTGTAAATATCGTTATTATTTTTTTGGATACCAATCCAATTGAGTAACCTTAATATCAGGATTTCCTGCTCCAACTAAAGATTTGAATTTTGAAACATCGCTTAAACCTTCCGTGCCACGATAATGATATGGGTAAACTGTTTTTGGTTTGAAAGCCAAAACCGCTTCCGCAGCTTTTTCAACAGTCATTGTATAGGGGAGATTCATACAAACGAAAGCAATGTCTATGTTTTTAAGGTTTCGCATTTCGGGAATATCTTCGGTGTCGCCGGAAATGTAAATACGTTTTCCATTTCTTTCAAGAACGTAACCATTTCCTCTTCCTTTTTCATGAAACTTTAAAGCTTCGGGACGAAGATTATACATTGGGATTGCCTCAATTGTCATTTCAAAATCCTCACTCATTTGTCCATTCGCGATTACATTCGTTTTGTTTTCAAGGCTTTCGGGCATTTTATCAAAAACAGCTTTTGGTGCAAAAATCACGGTTTTATAAGTAGCAATAGCTTCAAGTGTGGAGATATCCATATGGTCACCGTGGATGTCTGTAACCAAAACCATATCTGGTTCTGTATAATCAGAAAATGCTTCTTTTCCGCCCACAGGATCTACATAAATTATGGTTCCATCCCAATTGAGAACCATACTGGCGTGCTCTATAGGGTTTATGGTAAAACCCTTTTCAGTTGCGGCTTCCCCGCCATCAACTTCTTCCATAGGAGTATCAATTATTGCTTCGGTTTCGGTTTTTTCTGAAGTGTTTTTGCAAGCTGTAAATGCAATTGTTAAAATTAGTAGAAAAGTAAATTGTTTCATTTAAGTGTTTTTTTTGAAGATACTAAGAAAGAAATAGTTGCTGAGTTCTTTTGCATTTTTTTTAAGAAATAACATCGCTCACCAAATAAGCAATTGCCTTACCCACTTGATTCGTAAAAATTCCTGCAGAAGGCGATCCTTCACAAATGTGAAGATAGCTAGCATTCTCAATTTTTGAAAAATAAGAAACAAATTGTCGGGCCTCAGTCAAAGTAAATCCGCTGGGTGAAATGGCACTGCTGCCCATAAATTCTATAGCGTCCATATCCAGCTCAATTCCAAAGTTATTTTTGCAGCAGAAATTTTCAGAATCTTTCATTGCATCGGAAAAAGACAGTTTTTGTTTTACAGAAATATCTTCAAAAAGGTTGAATTTTACTCTTTCTGAATTTTTTTCGATTGTATTGAAAACCGCTTCCGAAGTATAATTTCTATGAAGTCCGAAGATAAAATATTTATCCAAGAAACCTTCCTCAAAAGCATACGAAAACCCATTGCCGCTGTGTCTATGCTCTAAAGCACGAAAATCTGTATGCGCATCAAAATTGACGCAATTTATGGGTTTTTGCAAGGCTTCTGAAGTTCCTTTCAAATTTCCAAAACTGTTGTTGTGCCCGCCACCAATGATTATTGGGAATTTGCCAGCTTCAACAACTGTTTTTATAATTTCAGAAACTTTATGGTCAATTTGGGTAACTAATTCGCCTAGTTCTTCGGCGTAATGATTTTCTTCTTTGGAAATATTTTCCGCCTGTTTCATTTGAGTGTCGCAGTCTATTTCTCCCAAAAGAATCACATTTTCAGGATTCGTTAAATGGTTGTGCTGAATATTCAAAAGACTTCCCAAAGCAGCTTCCCAAGCTTTTGAAGTTCCGGGATTTCCATAATTTGCACGAACGCCAATATCTTCGGGAATTCCTAAAAGTACATATTTTGCAGGGTGATTTTTTATATCTTCGAGCGTTTCAACAAAGTTTACTTTTTCACCAAATTTGGTTTCCCCAGCTCTTTTTTTTAGGAAAGAAGCTACATTTTTTTCAGAATAAATTTTCAGTAAACTCATTTCACTTCTTTGCCATTAATGATTACAGAATCGATCAAATTACTGCCGAAAGCATACGGCAAATAGCCATAGGACGGAACTGGTTTTGTAATGATGAGGTTGGCCTTTTTACCCCTTGTAATGCTGCCGTGGGTTTTGCTCAAGCCCATTGCGTATGCGCCATTCACGGTTGCTGCGTTTATGGCTTCTTCTGGCGTGAGTCTCATTTTTATACAGGCTGTTGCAACTACAAAATTCATATTGCCGCTGGGCGTGGAACCTGGGTTGTAATCTGTGGCGAGCGCCAATGGCAAACCTGCATCAATAATTTTTCTGCCTGGTGTATATGGAATGCTCAAAAAGTAAGAGCAGGAGGGAAGTGCCACCGGCATAGTTTTACTGTTTTTCAATGCTTCCAAATCTTCATCGGTCAAAACTTCCAAATGGTCTACACTTAATGCATTGTGTTTTACCGCAGCGGCAATTCCGCCAATACTGTTGAATTGGTTTACGTGAACTTTTGGAATTAAATTGTATTTTTTTCCTTCGGAAAGAATTCGTTCCATATCTGCAACCGAAAAATAACCCTCTTCGCAGAAAATGTCCACGTAGTCAGCGAGCTTTTCTTCCGCAATTTTTGGAAGCATTTCGTTGCACAACAAATCCAGATAACCGTCTTTATTGCCTTTGTATTCCGAAGGAATTGCGTGCGCACCCAAAAAAGTGGTTTTGATTGTTATGGGATATTCTTCCGAAAGTTTTTTGGCAACGCGGAGCATCTTCAATTCCGCGTCAGTTGTAAGTCCGTAACCGCTTTTTATTTCAATGGCGCCAGTGCCGAGGCGCATCACTTCTTCCAAACGAGCGGCAGATTGATGATACAGATCTTCTTTTGAAGTTTCTTGTAGCTTTTTTGCACTGTTTACTATTCCGCCACCTTTTTCAGCGATTTCTTGGTAGCTGAGTCCATTAATTCTATCAACAAATTCCTGTTCCCGATTTCCTGCATAAACTATATGGCTGTGACTATCGCACCACGCTGGCAGCACTATTTTCCCACTGCAATCCAAAGTTTTAAAACCTTGATGTGGCCCCATTTTGTCCATTGTTCCATAATCTTCAATTACTCCGTGATTTATAAAAACCCAGGCGTTTTTTATTGTTGGGAGTTCTTTCATTTCTTTTCCGCTTAACTTTTCGGGACAGTTTTCACGGACTTGGAGCAATTCTTTTATATGTGTGAGCAGTAATTTCATTATAATAATTTAAGAGCAAAAATTTTTATAAAGATAGGAAAAGAAAATCCCAATACTGAAATCCCAAATTCCAATTAAAAAGCAAATCCTAAAAAACCAATATTGAAAATGGTTGCTTTAAAATTTCCAATATGAGATTTATTTGGGATTTGATTTTTGAAATCTGGTATTTTCTTCCCAGTTATTTATACCTTTAAGCACCTTGAAAAATTTTATAGAATGAAATCAAAAAATATAGGAATTAACACCATCTGTACACACGTTGGCGAGGTTGAGGACAAACAGTTTAAAGGCGCTGTTTCGCCTTTGTATATGTCCAGCAGCTATGCTTATGAAGATGTTGATGTGAAGAGATACCCACGATATTTCAACACGCCAAATCAAGAGGCACTTTCCAAAAAAATAGCGATGCTTGAAAAATGTGAATCCGCGCTAATTTTCGGAAGTGGAATGGCAGCTGTGAGCACTACAATGTTGGCTTTTTTGCATAAAGGAGATCACGTTGTGCTTCCGCAGACATTGTATGGCGGCACCTATAATTTTGTGGTTGAAGAGTTTCATAAATTCGGAATAGAATATTCCTTTGCTGAAGGTTTTTCCGAAGCTGATTTTTCTGAAAAAATTCAGAAGAACACCAAAGTGATTTTTGTTGAGACACCTTCAAATCCATTGATGCGAATAACCGATTTGGAGATGATTTCAAAATTGGCAAAATCTCGCGGAATTTTAACGATGATAGACAATACCTTTGCTTCCCCAGTAAATCAGACCCCGGCCGATTTCGGAATTGATATTATGATTCACAGCGCCACGAAATATATGGGTGGACATAGTGATATTTTGGCTGGCGCGGTTGCCGCAAGTGAAGAAGACATAAAAATAATTTGGAACCTTGCTAAAAATTTGGGCGGAAGCTTGAGCGATTATACAGTTTGGCTTTTAGAACGCAGTATGAAAACAATGGTTCTTCGCGTTAAAGCCCAAAACAAGAACGCCAAAAAAATGGCGAAATGGCTTGATAAACATCCGTTGGTTGAAAAAGTTTACTATCCAGGCCTAAAAAGCCATCCCGATCACGAGCTTGCAAAAAAGCAAATGAGCGGCTACACAGGAATGCTTTCTTTTGAAATAAAAGAATCATTAAATGTTGATGATTTTTTAAAAGCACTGCAAATTATAAAACCATCAATGAGTTTGGCGGGAGTGGAATCTACCATTCTTTCGCCTACAAAAACTTCGCACGCGCTACTTTCTGCGGAAGAGAGGAAACGTCAAAATATAAACGATGGTTTGCTGCGTTTTTCAGTGGGAATTGAGGAAGCTGAAGATATTATTGCTGATTTGGAAGGTGCTTTTCAAAGCGTTTCAAAAATGGAAAAAATTTAAAACAGATTTTATGAAAATTGATATACTTGCTATAGGCGCACACCCGGATGATGTGGAATTGGGATGTTCGGCAACTTTGGCAAAGGAAATAAGCAACGGAAAAAAAGTTGGGATTTTAGACCTTACACGAGGCGAACTTGGAACCCGAGGCACAGCTGAAATTCGCGATGATGAGGCTGCAAACGCGGCAGAAATTTTAGGAGTAAAGTTTCGGCATAACCTTGAATTCTCTGATGGTTTTTTGGTTAATAATGCTGCATCACAACTTGAAATAATTAAAATCATTAGAAAATATCAACCAGAAATCGTTCTTTGTAACGCCATAGACGACCGTCACATTGATCACGGAAAAGCCAGCAAGCTTGCCAGTGATGCGTGTTTTTTGAGTGGCTTGCAGAAAATTGAATCGATACAGGACGGCAATCATCAAAAGGCATGGCGGCCAAAGCACGTTTACCATTATATTCAATGGAAAAATATTGAACCCGATTTTGTGGTAGATGTAACGGGTTTTTTGGAGAAAAAACTGGAAGCCGTTTTTGCCTATAAAAGTCAGTTTCACAAAAAGGAAGCAGATGAACCGGAAACGCCAATCTCCTCAACCAATTTTAGGGATAGCATAACATACAGAGCGCAGGATTTGGGAAGATTGATAGGCACCGAATTCGGAGAAGGTTTCACTGTTGAACGATATCCTGCGGTAAATTCAATTTTCGATTTAATTTAATTTTCTTCAATAAGAGTATTGCGCAACCGTTATAATTGATTTATATTTGCGTCCGCTTAGCGAAGTTGTGTTTTAATGCACAATAAATGGTGGTTGTAGCTCAGCTGGTTAGAGCGCCTGATTGTGGTTCAGGAGGTCGCCGGTTCGAACCCGGTCTTCCACCCGAAAATAAAATCCTCCCCAAAAAGGGAGGATTTTTTCGTTTACCGAAGGTTTTATTGATTCTTAGAATTGCTTTTAAATTCTACCTTTAATCTATAACTATTCTGTTTTCTCGATTGGCGACTTCCCAAGCGGTGTAAAAGATCAATTGGGCGCGTTTTGCCATCAAATCATATTCTATTTTATCGGGAGTGTCCGTTATTTTGTGATAATCTTCGTGGACCCCGTTGAAGTAAAATATAATTGGAACATTATTTTTAGCAAAGTTATAATGGTCGCTTCGGTAGTAAAAACGGTTTGGGTCATCTGGATCGTCATATTTGTAATCCAATTCCAATTGGGTATATTTTTCATTCACTTCCGAAGAAATATCCTGCAATTCCTGGCTTAACTTGTTACTTCCTATCAAATAAATATAATTGGGGTTTTCTTTTTTTTCAGGATCAATCCTGCCAATCATGTCAATATTGAGATTGCACACGGTGTTTTCCAAAGGGAACAATGGGTTTTCGGTATAATACCGCGAGCCATACAGACCGATTTCCTCGCCTGTTACGTGCAGAAAAAGAATTGATCTTTTTGGCGGATATCCATCTTTTACAGCCTGTTGAAATGCTTGAGCAATTTCGAGGATAGAAACAGTTCCACTACCATCGTCATCCGCTCCATTAAAAACATTTCCTTCTTTGTCCATGCCCACATGGTCCAAATGTGCAGAAATCACTATTATTTCTTCAGGTTTTTCTGAGCCTTTTATAAAAGCGACTACATTTTCAGAAGACCGTGGCTCTCTTTTTCCTGCGAAATAGCTTTGAGGGACTTCCTGAAAATAATCAGTAGTTCCTGGAGCAGCGGCAATTCCTTCTTTTTTATAAAAGTTGCGGATATATTCCACAGCCATTTTTTGCCCTTTGGAGCCCGTCATTCTGCCTTCCATTTCGTCACCTGCATAAATATATAAATGCTTTTTAAGGTCTTGTGCGTTAATGGAATTTGCGTATTCAACATTTTTCTTTTTTGGGTTAGTCGTGTTTTGCGCAGAATTACACGAAAAAGTTAATGTCGAAAAGATTGCGATAAATAATATTTTCATAAAATGGTTACGAATGGTTATTCAAAAGAGGTAAGTTCATAATCTGTGGCGTTCGAACTACTTTCACCCGTTTTTTTATAATTGAAGGTGTGGGTTTTTATAACTTCGTTGCCTTCTCTATCTTGAGATTTTATAGTTACTTTCACTAAATAAGTTACACCAAGGGAACCCTCTTCATTTTTTGTTTCCGTTACTTCAATGTTTTCATCGCTAAACTTTGTGCCCTCTGGCAACTGTAATTTTTCAATGGCATCTTTTTTTGCCAACTCGCGGACCACTTCTTCTTGTTTGTTTTCCGTAGCGCAAGAAAGAACAAACAATGAAATCATAACTAACATTAATTTTTTCATAAGACACTTTTATAAGGTTAATGGGTAAAGATAAAATAAGTTCTAAGGCTTAATGCAAATTATTTGTGAAAAATGACACTTTGAATATTTTCACTTAAACTTTAGAAATTACAATGCTTATATTTGCGAAAAACAGAAAGAATGAAGGTTGAACAAATTTATACCGGATGCCTATCGCATGGAGCGTACTATATTGAAAGCGCTGGAGAGGCAGCTATTATAGACCCTTTGCGTGAAACCAATCCTTATCTGGAGCGTGCAAAAAATGATAATGCTAAAATCAAATATATTTTTGAGACCCATTTCCATGCAGATTTCGTGAGTGGGCATTTAACCCTTGCCGAACAAACCGGAGCCTCTATAATTTTTGGTCCGCACGCCAATCCTTCCTTTGATGCAATTGTGGCAAAAGATGAAGAGGTGTATACATTGGGGAATGTTACCATAACCGCCCTTCACACTCCGGGACACACTATGGAAAGCACCACTTATTTGTTAAAAGATGAAAATGGTAAAGATTATGCAATTTTTAGTGGTGACACACTTTTTTTGGGAGATGTGGGCCGTCCCGACCTTGCCCAAAAAAGTGATGAAATAACGCAAGAAGACCTTGCGGGTATTCTATTTGATAGCCTTCGGAATAAAATTATGCCCTTGACAGATGATGTAATTGTTTATCCGGCCCACGGCGCTGGTTCTGCCTGCGGAAAAAATATGATGAAAGAGACCGTGGATACTTTGGGCAACCAAAAGAAAATGAATTATGCCCTACGTGCAGATATGACGCGAGAAGAATTTATAAAGGAATTAACCGACGGTTTAGCTCCGCCACCATTATATTTTCCTATGAATGTAAAGATGAATCGAGAGGGCTACACGGCTTTTGATGAAGTAATTTCACAGGGTACAAGACCACTGGATCCCGAAACGTTTGAAAGAATAGCGAATGAAACTGGTGCCATTGTTTTGGATGTACGTAACCAGATTGAATTTATAGATGGCCATATTTCTCGGTCTATTTTTATTGGATTGGATGGCGGATTTGCTCCCTGGGTCGGTGCGCTTTTAGCAAATGTGGAACAAAAAATACTTTTAGTTGTTTCTCCGGGAAGGGAGGAAGAGGCCGTTACCAGATTATCAAGAGTGGGTTTTGATAGAACATTGGGTTATTTACTGGGAGGAATAGACGCCTGGAAAGAAGCCGGAAAGGAAATAGATACCCTGGAATCTATCGCAGCCGAAACATTCAAAGAAAAATTGGAAAGCAATATACCGGTTTATGATGTGCGAAATGATGGAGAATATGCCAATGGCCACTTATCATGCGCCGAACACACTCCTTTAGGATTTTTGAACCAATACGTTAAAACTTTCCCCTATGCGGACAAATGTTACTTATATTGCGCTGGTGGATATCGCTCTGTAATTGCCGCTTCCATTTTGAAAAGTAGAGGTATTCACAATGTTGTGAATGTTGCCGGTGGTTTTACAGCAATTAAAAACGCAGGTATCCCAGTTTCATAATTTTAAAGCATAGTCTTTATAATAGACCCTCATCAATATGAGGGTTTTTTTTATAGTATATTTCTGTTATATGTGTTTTTGTTGAGTTTTTAAGTCATTGAAAATCAATACATGAATATATTCTGTTAAACTTTTTAGAAAAAAGATTAAACAAAATATTTTATTTGTTAGTTTTACTCCGAACTAAAAACTCTATATATCATGAAAAAAGTATTACTAATTTTGACAATTGCCTTATTTACAGGTAATTTATTTGCCCAAACAGCCCGTGTACAAGTGATACACAACTCAGCCGATGCGGCTGCAGCAGAAGTAGATGTTTACATCAATACTGATTTAGCATTAGATGATTTTGCTTTTAGAACGGCAACACCTTTTTTGGATTTACCAGCAGGGGTTGAAATTAATATCGGTATTGCTCCAGGAAATAGCACAGGAGTTGGCGATGTACTATTAAGCGTTCCAGTTACGCTCACTGCTAATGAAAAGTATATTGTTGTTGCCGACGGTATAGTAAGTCCAACGGGTTATAATCCGTCTCCGCCAATCAGTTTGCAGGTGTTTCCAATGGCGCGGGAAATGGCTTCAGACCCTGCCAATGTAGATGTACTGGTACATCATGGTTCTACTGATGCCCCAACCGTAGATGTGGTTGAAACCGGTCTTGGCGCAGGAACTGTTGTTGATGATATTTCATATACACAATTTCAAGGCTATTTAGAACTTCCAACAGCAGATTATGTGCTTGACATTACAGATGAAACTGGTACAGTAACTGTTGCGCGATATCAAGCTCCATTGGCAACTTTGGGCCTTGACGGAGCTGCACTAACGGTGTTGGCATCAGGATTTTTAGACCCTTCACAAAATTCAAATGGTCCAGCTTTTGGGCTATATGTTGCTAGTCCCGCTGGTGGTGCATTGTTGGCACTTCCATCAGTACCGTTAAGTGTGAATGAATTTGATTCTACCCAATTCGCCATTTTTCCAAATCCTGCTACCGAAACGATCAACATTAATGCTGCCGGAGTAGATTTAAGTCAATATTCTGTAGCGATTACAGACATGCTTGGGCGTGCTGTTTTAAATGGTGCAATTAATATTGACAACACAATTGACGTAAATTACCTTAGTGAAGGTGTTTATAACCTCACAATATTGGATGGAAATAGCGTAGTGGTTAATAAAAAGTTTGTCAAGAACTAATAAAATAAACTTTTGTCACATTGAAAAGCCCTGGAAATAAATTCCAGGGCTTTTTGCTTACCATTTTTCTTTTTCAAAAAGTTGATTAAAAATTAATCATCGGCAAGATCTTCCAATGTTTTTACACTGTTTAAGGTGTTGTGTATTTCAGACGCCTGTTTTTGAAGAACAGTTAAAATATTTGGAGGAAAATTTTGTTCTTTTAATTTTTCTTCATATTCGCTCCAACTCGCCTTTTCACCTCGGATGCACTCTTCCAGTACTGCTTCATCAGTATTTCCTGCAACTGCACTTTTAATGTCTATCCAAGTTCTATGAAGATCACCCGTAAAGCTTCCGCTTTCTTTAGGTGTTTCATTTAGGTTTCTAATTTGTTGATCAAGTTCAGTTGCAAATCTATTGCGCTGTAAAGCTTGTTGTTGTAAAAACTTTTTTAAATTATTGTTTTTTGCGTCTTTCATTGCCTTGGTAAAACCTTTTTCGGCATCATAATTTTTTTCTAAAAGCTCCTGTAGGTTATCAACCAACTTTTCGTGATTGTGCTCTTTTGCTTTTTCGTGTGTAGTTTTCATAGTTTTTTCGTTTTAATTTTCACTAAAGATAATTTTCATCTTAAAGAAAACCTCTTATCATTTTCACAATTGAGAAGTGTTTAACGAAAATTTTTAAACCCATTAAGGAATTACATCTTGTGAAAACTTATAAAAAAATATTAAAGAGAAAGGTTGGATAGTGCATAATGATTAAATTTCAATAAAAATTTATGGACGTTCGTTCTAACGAGCCTTTTTGGCTTATTAAAAATTCATTACCGCAAAGTTATCCATCACTTAAAAATGATATTTCTTCCGAAGTTTTAATAATAGGTGCAGGTATCACGGGAGCACTAATGGCCTATAAGCTAATCAACGAAGAAAAAAAAGTTGTAATGGTGGACCGGCGCGATGTGTGTAACGGAAGCACCGCTGCGAGCACTTCTATGTTGCAATATGAAATTGATGTTCCATTACATAAATTAATAGAGCAAGTGGGGTTAACTTGCGCAGTTTCAAGTTATCAAAACTGTGAAAAGGCAATTACCGATTTAAAGAAAATTATAAAAGAAATTAAAGCAGATTGTGGTTTTCAGGAAAAATACAGCGTCTATTTTGCTTCCTCAAAAAATGATATCTCTTTTTTAAAAGATGAATTTGAAGCCAGGAAGAATCATGGTTTTAAGGTGAAATGGCTTACGAAAGATGAGGTGGAAAAGTTGGGTCTAAAAGCTTATGCGGCTATTGAATCAAAATCTGGGGCGGTAATGGATGTATATAAATTAGCGAATGCTCTTTTGGAATATTGCGCCGCTAAAGGTCTGGAAATTTACGATCGTACCGAGATTGAGAAAATAAAATCCAAGCATGAAAAGCTAATTGCTGAAACCAAAAATGGTTTCAATATTGAAATAAACGATGTGGTGCATTGCACAGGCTACGAGAGTACCGAAACGGTTGGTGAAAATATTGTTGAATTAAAAAGCACCTTTGCTTTGGCATCAGAGGCATTTGATAAAATTCCCAAGGGATTTATAAAAAGGATTTATTGGAACACGGATGCTCCCTATTTATATTTCAGAAGTACTGATGATGGCCGGATTGTAATGGGCGGAGGCGATAGGGAGTTCAAAAATGCTGCTCGTCGCGATGCCCTGCTTCCTAAAAAAGAAAAAGAGCTGGTGAAAAGTTTTAAAAAGTGCTTCCCAAATATACCTTTTACGTTGGATTATTCTTGGGCGGGCACATTTGGTGAAACTAAGGATAGTCTACCTTATTTCGGAAAACCAGATCCTAAAAAGAATGAGCATTACATTTTAGGTTTTGGTGGTAATGGTATTACCTTCAGCGTTATGGGCATGGACGCAATTGTTCATTCCATAAATAAAACTCCGCATCCTTATTTGGAGTATTATAAATTCAACAGATAAAAGTTTAATATTAATTTAAAACAAAAAAAATGATTAAATGGTTTGAAGCATCTACTACATCAATAATAGCAATTGTTTTAACAGCAATTGGAATATACATCGCAACAATTTTATTTACCAGACTGGCAGGCAAACGAAGTTTTTCAAAAATGAGCAGTTTTGATTTCGCAATGACGGTTGCCATAGGTTCCATCATCGCCACCACGGTTTTGTCAAAATCAGTGAGTTTGTTACAGGGCGTTGTGGGGCTGGCAGCGGTTTATGTGCTTCAGATTTCAGTTGCAATGATGCGGCGGTTTAAGTTTGTTCAAAAATTAATAGACAACGAACCTCTGCTTTTAATGGATGGAAAAGAAATTCTTCACAATAATTTGAAAAAAGCACGCGTAACTGAAGCCGATCTACGCTCAAAATTGAGAGAGGCCAATGTTTTGGAACTCTCACAAGTGCGCGCGGTGATATTTGAATGTACTGGCGACATTGCAGTGCTTCATACTAAAGATGAAGATGTAGAGGTGGAAGATTGGTTACTTAAAGGAGTGGACCGTTAGTTGTTAATTCTGTTTTAAAATTTTGATTGCCTGCAAATTGTTGTGTAATTTATCAATTCAACAAAAAATAAAAATTATGGAAAAGAATGAAAAAAACTTAGAACAGGAAAAGCAAAGTAAAAAAGAGCAGGCTATAAATAAGAGTGCTACTCAAGGAAAAAACATTAATTACCAAGAGAAGGAAAGAAAGGAAAAACATCAGCCGAGAGATACGGCTTAATAAAATTTAGGTTTCAAAAAATGCCATAGAGCTTATAGTTCTATGGCGTTTTTTTATTGAGCTCCACTTCGTTTACTCTATATTTTACAATTTGTTCTATCAATTGCCACGGCAGTTCCTCATTTATCGGAAACTGTATAGAGCCCTTTCCGGTTTTATAATTCGAAATTTCTTTTTGAAAAGCTTTATTTCCCGATGGAAGTGCGTATAAGCCAATATGGTTTTTATATCCAGCAAAATATACCAATGGTTTTCCGTGGAGTTTAAATGCAGGCATACCATAGCTTATTGTTACTTCGGCTGTAGGAACAATTTTTTTAATGAAGGAATATAATTGAAAAAGCTTCTTTTGGGTACTTTCGGGAAAGAGACCAATATACTCCTCGATATTTGTAAAACCTGGTTGCATGTCTCTTTTCGCTTTTGCTGAAATTATGAAACTACGATCCGCAGCCCTCAAAAATGTTAAAGTCTGTCTCGGACTTAGGTTTAATAGAAACTTTTACTTTGTGCGAGCTTTTCTTTGAACTTTTGGTGTCTATACACTCCTCTTCGGTTATTAAAACCTCCATAAGAACTCTGTGCGATTGGGCTATATATTTTTTGGAATTTCCAGAAATTTCTGGCTCTGGTATTGGAGCGACAAAAGATTTTAAGGATGCTCCGGGCGCTTTAAAATGAATTTTTCCTTTGGAAAATTGAACGCTCCAAAAAGGATCGGTGCCCCCACCTCTAAAGATATCATTTTCATCGGTTTGTTTGGAAACAGTATCCAAACGGTTTTCATTGTATTCTATGGTTGTCTTTGTTTCGGCAGGTACTGTGGGTTCAATAACCTCCTTGTTTGCGTCTTTACAGGAAACCGCCATAATTAAAGAGAAAACAGGAATAAGTAGAAATTTATAATTCATTTGGTTTTGATTTTAAAGTTGCATAAAACTAAAAAAATATTCACTCTTTTTGGTCTGCCCCAAAACATTTTAACAATCTTTAAAAAAAAATTAAGAAATACGTTTCAAGATCTTTCTGGCTCGTGCCTGATAGCCAGCACTTTTTTGCGGCGCATTTTCTATGAGAATGTTTTTTAACTCAGGATAAATCCATTTTTTGTCATTATCCCATCCCAAATAATAGAGGCATTGCATAGCGGGAGCCTGGCAGGCTACTTTCTGATCTGTAATGAGCCAATCAAAGCAGCACTCTGTTATAATTTTTCTTTCATTTTTGTTTAAAACCTCATAAAATATCCCAAGGCCTTTCATAAAATGGTAATGGCAAAGCATTTCGCAAATTTTTGCACAGGAGCGCAATGCCGAATCATTTTTGATTGTGGGCAGTTTTTCAAAAAACACGTGCATGTATTTAAAGAAGTTTTTTGCTTTGTATTCACAAATAATTTCCAACACCCAAGCAGATTGGACCAAGAGTTCACTTTCCTCAGTAAAGCACCATTGCAGTGTTTCCCGAACATAATGGGTTTTTTTGGTAATCCAAAAGGCAACCTCGTGCCTTTTATTCCGACTGCTGTCAACCTCCATCAATTTTTGTTTTAAATCTTCAGGCAGCATAATTTTTATTTCAGAAGTTCAACAACTTTTGGAACGCCAATAGAAGCTTTCTCAGCAAAAACCGTAATGTTTTTGCTTTCAGAAATGGATGGCTTTGGATCCACAAAATAGATCTGGGCATTTGGCTTGGCATATTGAACCAAACCTGCTGCGGGATAGACTTGCATCGAGGTGCCTATAATTAGAACGGCATCTGCTTGCTCTACAACTTCAGTAGCAATTTCAATCATGGGCACCATTTCGCCGAACCAAACTATATGTGGGCGGAGTTGGTGGTTATGCTCGCAGAAATCACCCAAATTCAAATCTTCTCTCCAGTCCAAAATTAAATCTTCATCAAACGTGCTTCTCACTTTCAACAATTCACCGTGAAGATGAATCACTTTTGTACTTCCGGCGCGTTCGTGCAGATCATCCACATTTTGGGTAATAATGGTAACATCGTGTGTTTTTTCAAGTTCTGCCAAAGCACAGTGCGCAGCGTTAGGCTGAACCGTTAATAGCTGTCTTCGGCGCTGATTGTAAAAATCCAGTACTGCTTCCGGGTTTCTTTTAAAACCTTCAGGCGATGCAACCTCCATTACATCGTGACCTTCCCAAAGCCCGTTGCTGTCCCTAAAGGTTTTTATACCACTTTCTGCGCTCACACCTGCGCCTGTTAATACTGTTATTTTCATTATTAAGTTATTGGGGTACTAAGTTATTTAAAATTGTGGTTTATTGAAAGGGCGATTAATCCATAACTTTTATCTTAGCAAAATTGAAATCAAAAGAAGCTCTATAATTTAATAACTCAATAACTTTTCCAACTTGGATTTAGCATTGTTTCAATATTTACAAGCCTATCTCACCGAGCGAAGAACCGCCTTATTCAAAAAAGTGCTGTCTGAGCGTACACGACATTTCACCGTGGCAACCGAAGACGTTTACCAGCTTCACAACACCAGCGCTGTGATGCGAACTTGTGATGTTTTTGGTATTCAGGATTTGCACGTAGTTGAAGAACGTTTGGGAAAACGCGTAGATAAGGAAATTGCGATGGGTGCCCAAAAATGGGTAAGCCTGAATCGGTACCACTCCATTACCGATTGCATTAAGAATCTGAAGAATTCAGGCTATCAAATTATTGCTACCACGCCGCACGATAATTCTACTATGCTTCACGAATTTGACGTTTCAAATAAAAGTGCTTTTTTCTTCGGAAAAGAAAGCGATGGACTCAGCGATACGGTGATGAATGCCGCCGATGGTTTTCTAAAAATCCCGATGTACGGTTTTACAGAGAGTTTGAATATTTCGGTTTCCGCGGCGATTATTTTACAGAGCGTGGTTTCAAAAATGAAGCAGAGCAATATAAACTGGCAACTTTCCGACGCAGAAAAATTTGAGATTGAAATGGAATGGATGAAGAAAACAATTAAAGCTTCGGAAGAAATTATTGAGAGATATTATTCTGAAAATCCCAATTTACAAAGCCCAAATTCCAAATAAAATTCAATCCTTCGACTGCGCTCAGGATGACAAATAAAAAATATAAAAAATCGTAAATCGTAAATCAAAATGAAACTCGTCTTCGCAACCCACAACAAAAACAAATTCGCAGAAGTAAAAGCTATGCTTCCGCACCACATTGAATTACTCAGTTTGGATGATATTGGTTGCAGCGAAGACATTGAAGAAACGGCAAACACCATTGAGGGCAACGCCATCTTAAAGGCTAACTATGTTCGCAATAAATACAATTTAAACTGTTTTGCGGATGATACCGGCTTGGAAGTAAAATCCCTAAACAACGAGCCTGGCGTTTACAGCGCCCGCTATGCTGGCGTTTCGCACGATTCTGCTGCAAACATTCAAAAGCTTTTGAAAAATTTGGAAGGCAAACAAGACCGTTCGGCAAGATTCAAAACCGCAATTGCTTTAAATATGGAACACGAGGAAATTATGTTTTTGGGCATTTGCGAGGGTGAAATACTTAAAGAATCCCGTGGCGATTCAGGTTTTGGCTATGACCCGGTTTTTCAACCCAAAGGCTTCGATAAAACCTTCGCCGAAATGACGCTCACCCAAAAAAGCGAAATAGGCCACCGCGGAAAGGCCATGCGGCAGTTGATTGATTATCTCTCTAAATAATTTAAGATTTTTTAATATTTCATAAAAAAATGCCAACTGCCACTGCCAGCTGAAAACTTTAACCTACTTTTGCGCCCTTGAAAAATCAATTGCCAATAGCTTTTGTTTTTCGGGAAAAATCCTCAGGGTGAGGAGTGTTATAGTGAAGCTGTCCGTTTTTTATATGTCCAGTAGCTTCCCATTAGCACACATATAAAAACAATTATTACATAAAATGACAGCATTTAAAGCACTCGGCTTGGAAGAAAATCTTCTAAAGGCCATCGCCGACATGGGTTTTGAAACCCCTTCGGAAGTACAAGAAAAAGCAATCCCAATCCTTTTAGAGCGCGAAACCGACATGGTTTCCTTAGCCCAGACTGGAACGGGAAAAACCGCCGCATTTGGTTTTCCAATGTTGCAAAAAATTGACGTGAAAAGCCGCACGACCCAAGGGCTTATCCTTTCGCCAACGCGTGAACTTTGTCTTCAGATTACAAATGAAATGATTGCTTACGGCAAATATTTGCCAGGGCTTAACGTTACCGCCATTTATGGAGGAGCAAGTATTACAGACCAAGCCCGCCAAATCAAAAAAGGTTCGCAGATCGTTGTTGCAACTCCGGGAAGAATGAAAGATATGATCGGTCGCGGACTAGTAGATATTTCAAAAATTGAATACTGCGTTCTCGATGAGGCAGATGAAATGCTCAATATGGGCTTTTATGAAGACATCACTGAAATCCTTTCGCATTCGCCAAAGGAGAAAAGTACCTGGCTTTTCAGTGCGACTATGCCAAAAGAGGTTTCTACTATTGCAAAGAAATTTATGCACACCCCTGTGGAAATCACTGTGGGAACAAAGAACGTGGGGTCTGACCAAGTTTCGCATGAATATTATTTGGTGAACGCACGCGATCGTTACAATGCCTTAAAGCGTTTGGCTGATGCAAATCCAGACATTTTCTCCGTAGTTTTTTGCCGAACAAAACGCGACACCCAGAAAGTTGCGGAACAACTTATTGAAGATGGTTACAATGCCGCAGCAATACACGGAGATTTAAGTCAGAACCAACGTGATTTGGTGATGAAATCTTTCAGAAACCGTCAAATTCAAATGCTTGTAGCAACAGATGTTGCCGCCCGTGGAATTGACGTAGATGATATTACGCACGTTATAAATTACCAGCTTCCAGACGAAATTGAAACCTACACCCACCGAAGTGGACGTACGGGACGTGCCGGTAAAACGGGTGTTTCCATCGTTATTGTTTCAAAAAGTGAAGTTCGGAAAATAAAAAGCATTGAAAAAATTATCCAAAAGCAGTTTGTCGCAAAAGAAATACCTTCAGGTATGGAAATCTGCGAAGTGCAAATGTTTCATTTGGCGAACAGTATCAAGGATACCGAGATTAACCCTGAAATCAATCCTTATCTTCCAAACATAAACGAAGTATTGGAAGATTTCTCTAAGGAAGAACTTATTAAAAAAGTTTTCTCTGTAGAGTTTACACGTTTCTTGAATTACTATAAAAACAGTAAAGACCTAAATATTTCAGGCGAGCGCAATTTTTCTGATGAAGATGCAAAGGACAGTACGCGCTATTTCATAAATATCGGTAACAAAGACGATTTCGATTGGATGAGCCTTAAGGATTTTCTTCGCGATTTGTTGCAACTTGGGAAGGATGATGTTTATAAAGTTGACGTTAAAGATAGTTTCTCTTTTTTCAATACCGATACCACGCACCAAGAATTGGTGATGGGTATTTTCAAGGATTTTAAACTTGACGGAAGACAGATTAATATTGAGATATCCAAAGACACAGGCCGCAGCAAAGGTAGAAGTGGCGGCGGCGGACGCGATCGCGGTAGAAGAAGAGGCGATAGAAATGATCGTGGCGACGGCGGCGGAAGAAAAGGAGGTTTCAAAAAGCGCAGTGGCGGTTTTGAAGGTGGCAGCGACAAGCCAAAATTCAAAGGTAAAAGCCGAAGGGGTGCGCCTCGTCCAGACGCAAAAGGCACAGGAGGAAGACGCCGAAGAAAAGGATAATTCTGAATAATTAAATTTTAGCACTACTTTAACGTCTATATAAGTATATTTACGGGCCTTTAATCGAGGCCCGTTTTTTTAAAGTTTATGCAAACCTTCAACTTTCTGCAGGAATACATACTGGAAAACGACCGTGTGCGGCTCAGTCCCCTACACCATAAAGACTTGGATTTGCTGCTTCGCTTTTCCGAAAAACAGCCTGAGCTTTGGAAATATTCCCTCCAACCAGCCGATGGTTTGGAGAATTTAAAAAGCTATATAGACTTCGCCTTACGCGGAAGAAAAGAAGAAACTGCATACCCCTTTATTGTTTTCGACAAACGCACCCAGCAAATTGCAGGCAGCACACGCTTTTATGATTTTCAAAAAAACCACAATACTGTTCAATTGGGTTACACTTGGTACGGCAAGGAATTTCAGGGCACAGGGCTCAATAAGCACTGTAAGATGCTAATGCTGGAATTCGCCTTTGAAACGTTAAAACTTGACCGTGTTGAGTTTCGTGCAGATGCCACAAACCAACGTAGCATTGCCGCAATGAAAAGCATAGGTTGCACCGTTGAAGGCATCTTGCGTAGCAACTGTGCGGCGCCAAAGGGGAGAAGGGACAGTATCGTTCTCAGTATCCTAAAAGAAGAATGGTTTGGCTGTGTTAAGGACAAATTAAAAGCTAAAATTGAAAACGAAAGAAAGGTTTCGCCTCAGTGAAATTTTTCCGTATATTGAAACATTATATGAAAAAAATATTCCTACTTATTGCCCTGGTTTTTACGGTTGCAAACTCCTTTGCCCAGGACGATACAATAATAAAAGGTACCGTAATGAACGATGCAAATGACAATGTTTTGGAAAATGTAAACATTGTAAACCTTAACCAAGTAAAGGGAACAACTACCAATGAAAAAGGTGAGTTTGCAATTAAGGCTGCGGTAAATGACACGCTATATTTTTCCTATCTGGGCTTTAAATCCCTGCGGGTTCGGGTTACCAATGACTGGTTGAAATTTGGCGATATAAAGGTAAAAATGACTGAATTGGGCATCGCTCTCGAAGAAGTAGTGGTAAAGCCGGTTCAACTTACAGGTTATGTAGAGATTGACGCAAAGCTAATCCCCATTTACGATAATTACCGCTACCGAATTTCAGGTCTAAATACAGGGTACGAAGGCGGAAGCAACCAGCCAGGTGCAGTCAGTAAAGTTTTAAGCTCCATATTCAATCCAGCAGATTTTCTCTACAATGTCTTCGGAAAGCGCCCGAAACAAATGCGCAAACTCCGGCAGATGAAGGAAGATGATGAAATACGAAACCTTCTGCAAAGCAAATTTGACCGTGAAACCTTAATGGCGGTACTCCAACTGGAACGTGCCGATATTGACGAAATACTGAACAAATGTAGCTATTCCAAAGATTTTATCCGTACCGCCAATGACCTTCAGATTCTCGATGCCATTAGTGGCTGTTACGAAGAATACAAAATTTTAAATAGGGAGAAGTAATAATTTTTCTACTTTTTTTAACTTCAATCAATTTCATTAAAAGTATTTTTAGTGAAAATTGATTCTATGAAAGAAATTATCACTGCCCAACGCAATTTTTTCAATACGCACGCCACCAAAAATATTCACTTTAGAAGAAAACAATTAAAAATTCTTCAGCAGGCTTTGGAGAAAAACGAATCCCTACTTCACGAAGCCATTTATAAAGACTTTAAAAAATCTGAGTTTGACAATTACACTACTGAACTTTCACTGCTTTATAAAGACATTAAAGAAGCCCGCAGTAATATTTCCAAGTGGGCACGCACAAAACCCGTTTCCACAAGCATCCTCAATTTTCCTGCTTCCAGTTATATAATTCCGGAGCCTTTGGGTGTATGCTTGGTTATTGGGGCGTGGAACTATCCCTACCAACTTTCCTTCGCTCCAGTTATTGCAGCAATCACCGCTGGAAACACAGTAATATTAAAACCCAGTGAGCTGCCCTCAAATACTGCCGCTGCTATGGCGAAAATTGTAAAGGAAAATTTCGACCCAGCGTATTTTATCGTGGTTGAGGGCGGGGTAGAAGAAACCCAAGAATTATTGAAGCAGAATTTTGACAAAATATTTTTTACCGGCAGTACCAAAGTGGGCAAAATTGTTTACAAAGCTGCTGCCGAAAACTTAACCCCAGTAACCTTGGAACTCGGAGGAAAAAGCCCGGCCATAGTTACTGAAAGCTGTAATTTAAAAGTTTCGGTAAAGCGATTGGTTTGGGGGAAATTTCTGAACGCAGGCCAAACCTGTATTGCTCCGGACTATGTCCTGGTCCACAAAAGCATTGAGCAACAATTCCTCCAACAGGCCCAAAAGGAAATCATCAGCCAGCACTTTGCTTTTGAAAACGATAATTATCTTCAAATAATTAATGATGATAATTTTGAGCGCCTCACAAAGATGTTGGTTCCTGAAAAAGTATATTATGGCGGCCAAACCCACAAGGAAACCCGCTACATTCAGCCCACTATTCTACAAAACGTAACTATGGATGATGCGGTGATGCAGGAAGAAATTTTTGGCCCCATCCTGCCCGTAATAACTTATGAAACTATTGAAGAGGCAATTGCTAAAGTGAACAGTCTTCCCAAACCGTTGTCTTGTTATATCTTCACAAAAAGTAGTTCCATAAAGAAGAAAATTTTAAACGAAATCTCTTTTGGTGGCGGTGCAATCAATGAAACCGTGATGCACATTAGCAATTCAAACCTGCCCTTTGGCGGCGTGGGCCACAGCGGCATCGGCAATTACCACGGCGAGGCGGGCTTTAGGGCCTTTACGCATTACAAAAGCGTTATGGACAAGCCTACTTGGTTGGACCCTTCAATTCGTTACTATCCACACACACCGTTTCGATTGAAGTTGATGCGGTGGTTTTTGAAGTTTTGAAATAATTTTAAAATTTTTAAGTTTTCATAATAGAACTTGATTATTTTTTTGAATGAAAAAACTCGATTTATTCCTTGCAATCTCTCTTCCTATTTTTTTTATTTCCGCAATAATCACATTGTATTTTTTTATAGGTTTTGAAAATTATAATATTTTTTATCCACACATTGACACAAGGTTTGCAAATGATTTTTCAATAGAAAACTTTGATAAAGTAGAAATGGGAATGAACAAAGCACAGGTTAAAAACCTATTAGGAAACCCTATAAATTCAGGTGAATCTATTGGTTATACGGATGACTTTATAAAGAAAGAATTTATATTTTACGAAAAATATTCCACAGATGGAAAATATGAAATATCAGATTTTGCTTGGGAATCATTTGAGGTATATTATGACATAGATACTTTAGTGATATCCAAGAGAAGTATTTGGTATTATGATTAAAGTATTTACTATGAAAAAATATATAAGTTTACTCGCTATTAGTTTGGGGATTTTTTCGTGTGCGCCAAAAAAGCAAAACATAATCGCAATCGATGTACTTTTAATCCCTTCGGAAGAAATGTACGCACAATCGCTTCAGCTAAATTCATTAATAAACCAAAACAATCCCGAAACCATAAAACTTGATGAAAACCATGTGCCGCACATCACCCTGCTGCAATGTTTTATAAACGAAGAAGATTTGCCAAAATTGAACGGGGCTTTGGAAGGTCTTTTCAACACTATAAAAAATGATTCCTTAAAAGCCGAAAGCCTTTTTTATTACAGCGAAAAAGAGGAAAGTTTTTCAATGATCGCTATTGAAAAAAATGAACAGCTATTGCAGCTTCACCAAAAAGTAATCGAGTTGGTAAAACCATTTATAGTGAAAAATGGTTCCGAAAAATCATTTGTCCAAAACCCAGACGGCAGCCCAATAAGTGAATCTACCTTAAGCTACGTTCCAGAATTTGTAGATAAACATAGTTTTGAAAATTTTGATCCGCACATTAGTCTTGGAGTAGCCCAAACCACACTTTTGGACAGCTTGGCACTACAAGTTTTCAAACCAATTCAGTTTAAGGCTGAATCTTTAAGTGTGTACCAACTGGGCGATCACGGTACCGCACAAAAACTACTTTGGGAATCGAAATAGTTCATTAAAAAAGCACCTTTCAAAAGGTGCTTTTTTAAAATATTCAATAGCGGCTATTAAATCTTTTCCAGCGCAGCTTTAATATAAACCTCGCCTCCTAAAATCTCAAAGGTTTTGTTTTTTCCGATGGTATCATCCAGCGCTCCAACAAGGGTTTCGGCTACATCCATTCGCGGAATTTCCCCGCGCTTATTCAATTTGTTATCGAGTTCAATTTTTCCTTTGCCGTCATCGTTGTTCAGTGATCCGGGGCGCACTATGCTATATTGAATCCCCAATTGTTTTAAATATTCATCGGCGTTGTGTTTTGCTTTAAGGTATTCCTGTATTTCATCAGCTTCCTCGGGATTGGCAGCCCCCATGGAACTTAGCATAACAAACTTTTTCACGCCTTTTTCCTTTGCTGCGTCCATCAACTTTTTGGCACCTTCCTGATCTACTTCTTTTACTTTTTTACCTCCGGAACCCGCTGCAAAAATTACCTTATCAATACCATTTGTGGTTTGGCTCACATCCTTTTCAAGATCTGCCAAAATGGTTTCCACGCCCTCATTCTGAAATTGTGAAACTTGCTCTTCTTTCCGAACCATCGCAACTGGCTTATATTTTTTTGATTGCTTTAAAATTGAAATCACCTTTTTTCCCGTGGTGCCGTTTGCACCTGCTACTAATATTTTTTCCATAGTTTAAATATATCTTTTCTAAACTGTAACTATCTAAATTTTCACAACCTTTAACCCTTCAAAAGTCATCTTTTATGGCTTTGTTAACTTTAGGAAAATGAAGAGGTGCTCAATGTGGTTAATTCTTTCCAACTAATTATTCATTCCTAACTTTACTGCTTATCTTTACAAACAAATAAAATTATTCCATGGATTATACTTCAAAAATGCTTCGCGACGACGCACTAAAGGGAAAAACAATTGTAGTAACCGGCGGAGGGAGCGGTCTCGGAAAAGCAATGACAACCTACTTTTTGGAACTTGGCGCCAATGTGGTCATCACTTCCCGAAACCTTGAAAAATTGCAAACTGTAAAAGAAGAACTGGAAACCGCAACGGGCGGAAAAGTTTTACCGCTACAATGCGATGTGCGCAATTATGAAGAAGTTGAAGCAATGGTGGAAGCTTCCGTAAAGGAATTTGGAACCGTTGATGTATTGCTGAACAATGCCGCAGGCAATTTCATTTCACCTACCGAAAGACTTTCTGCCAATGCGTTTGATACAATTATCGATATTGTTTTAAAAGGAACAAAAAATTGTACCCTTGCCTTTGGAAAGCATTGGATTGAAAAAAAGGAAACAAATAAAACCGTTTTGAATATTGTTACAACGTATGCTTTTACCGGTTCTGCGTATGTGGTGCCGAGTGCTACAGCAAAAGCGGGTGTATTGGCAATGACACGGTCTTTGGCCGTTGAATGGGCAAAATACGGAATTCGTTTTAACGCCATCGCTCCTGGGCCTTTTCCCACAAAAGGCGCTTGGGACAGACTGCTGCCGGGCGATTTGAAAGAAAAATTCGATCCCGCAAAAAAAGTTCCCGTAAAACGTGTTGGCGAACACCAAGAACTCGCTAATCTTGCAGCATATCTCGTTTCCGATTTTTCAGCATACATAAATGGCGAAGTAGTAGTAATTGACGGCGGCGAATGGCTAAAAGGTGCCGGACAGATGAATCTTTTGGAAGAGGTTCCACAGCAAATGTGGGATATGCTGGAGGCGATGATACGAGAGAAAAAATCTAAATAACAAAACCCAAGCACCAAATTCCAAGGAAGTTGAATTTTGTTTTTTAAATATTGATATTTATTTGGAATTTGGGATTTCAAAATTTGGAATTTTCCCGCAGGGTCATTGTTTACTTCCTGTTAACAAAAATGATTTTCTATCCACATAATTAATTGTACTTTTAACTGCTAAAATTTCAAGCAAATTAATGGGTAAAATAATTGCAATTGCAAACCAAAAAGGAGGCGTGGGCAAGACCACGACCTCAGTAAATTTAGCGGCCTCATTGGGCGTTTTGGAGAAAAAGGTTTTACTCATAGATGCTGATCCACAGGCCAACGCCACTTCAGGCTTAGGTATTGATGTGGAAAGTGTTGAAGTTGGAACATACCAATTACTTGAGCACAGTGCCACGGCAAAGCAAGCCATTGTTTCCACAAATTCACCTAATTTAGATTTGATACCCTCCCACATAGATTTGGTGGCTATCGAGATTGAATTGGTAGATGTGGAAAACCGCGAGTATATGCTGAGAAGGGCCATAGAAGGCTTAAAGGCAGATTATGACTATATTCTCATAGATTGCGCGCCATCGTTGGGATTGCTTACATTGAATGCCCTAACAGCAGCGGATTCCGTAATTATTCCTATTCAGTGTGAATACTTCGCTTTGGAAGGACTTGGAAAACTTTTGAACACCATTAAAAGTGTCCAAAAAATTCACAACGTAAACCTCGATATTGAAGGCCTGTTGTTGACTATGTACGACCAGCGCCTACGCCTTTCAAATCAAGTAGTGGATGAGGTGAAAAAGCATTTTGACGAAATGGTTTTTGAAACAATCATTCAGCGAAACGTGCGTTTAAGTGAAGCGCCCAGTTATGGTGAAAGCATCATCAGTTACGATGCCGCGAGTAAAGGCGCCGACAATTATTTAAGCCTGGCGCACGAATTAATTCAGAAAAACGAAAAAGAATAAATGGCGAAAGCGACCAAAAAACAAGCCCTCGGCCGCGGACTTTCAGCACTTTTGAAAGACCCGTCCAACGATATAAAATCTGTTGCAGACAAGAATGCCGACAAGGTTGTGGGCAGCATTGTAGAGCTGGAATTAGGCAGTATTGAAGTAAACCCATTTCAGCCACGAACCAGTTTTAACGAAGAATCGCTTCGCGAATTGGCTTCTTCTATCAAAGAATTGGGCGTTATCCAGCCCATCACGGTTCGGAAACTGGATTTCAACAAATATCAATTGGTAAGTGGCGAGCGCCGTTTTCGCGCTTCAAAACTGGTTGGCTTGGAAACTATTCCAGCTTATATTCGTATTGCGAATGACCAAGAATCCTTGGAAATGGCTTTGGTGGAAAACATCCAACGTCAGGATTTGGACCCCATTGAAATCGCGCTTTCCTACCAACGATTGATCGAGGAAATAAACGTTACCCAGGAAGAGCTGAGCGACAGGGTAGGGAAGAACCGTTCCACGATCGCCAACTATTTACGTTTACTGAAACTAGACCCAATTATCCAAACTGGAATGCGCGACGGTTTTATCACGATGGGCCACGGAAGAGCGTTGATAAACGTTGACGATTTAAACGACCAACTAGATATATACGAAAAGATTTTAAGCCAAAGCCTATCGGTTCGCGATACCGAGGCCTTGGTACGGGGTTATAAAAATCCTGAAGAAAAAACCAAACCACAAAAAGCGACTGCGCCGCCTTTTGCCAAAAAGGCAAAGAAGGAATTGACCGATCTTTTTGAGACTTCGGTGGAGGTCAAGGTTTCTAAATCCGGAAAAGGACAGCTTGTAGTTCCTTTTAAGAACAAAGAAGACTTCGAACGTATTTTGAAGCTAATCAAAAGTGAAAAATAATTTCCTAAATATTTTTTTTTTAATCTTCGCCACAGCACTGTTTGCGCAGACTTCTGATACTTTAACTGTAAAAAAGGAAGAAAGGGTTATTGTGGTGAATGATTCAATTCTGCCAAAGGAAGAATACAATCCCTTGGCTCCTGCAAAAGCTGCATTTTACTCCGCGGTGGTTCCGGGCCTAGGGCAAGTTTACAATAAAAAATACTGGAAAATCCCCATTATCTATGCAGGAATGGCGGCTGGCGTTTACTTCTATAAGCAGCAGGATGATGAATATGATCGTTTTCGAGATGCTTACAAACGAAGACTTGCGGGCTATGACGATGATGAATTTCAAGGAATTTCTGACGACCGATTGATAAATGCCCAGAAATCTGCACAAAAAAACAAAAGCATAAGTATTATCGTTACGGTGGCTTTTTATTTGCTGAATGTAGTTGATGCCAATGTGGATGCGCATTTGCGACAGTATGAAGTAAGCGAGGACCTTTCACTACAACCCAATTTCGATTATAACCAATTCAATGCGAAACCCCAGTACGGAATGTCGCTGACATATCGGTTTAAGTAGAATACAGAGAACAGAATAAAGATGAGAGAACAAAGAAATATGAACCAAGAATGGATGCAACTTTTTGTATGTATTCCTCATACTTCCGTCACCCTTTATCTGTCACCCAGCACCCAACACCCATCACCCAACACCCGCCAATTATGAAAATAGCACTACTCGGTTACGGAAAAATGGGCAAGACCATTGAAAAATTGGCTTTGGTAAAGGGCCATTCCATCGTTTTTAAAAGTACGAGCGAATCTTCCGAAGGAAATTTTGACGAAGCTGAGGTTGCTATTGAATTTTCTTCTCCCGAAGCTGCCGTTGAAAACATTTCCAAGGCATTGAAAGCTGGAATACCCGTTGTTTCTGGTACGACTGGTTGGTTGGAAAATTATGAGGAAATGGTAAAGTTGTGTGAAAACCGTAACGGAAGCTTCATCTATGCGTCCAACTTCAGCGTGGGGGTAAATCTTTTTTTCAGCATAAATGAATACGCAGCAAAGTTGATGGCAAAGTGGAAAGATTATAATGTTTCCGTAGAAGAAATCCATCACCTTCAAAAGAAGGACGCACCCAGCGGCACGGCCATTACCATTGCCGAGGGAATTTTGAAACACAGTGATAAAAAGGATTGGAAGCTAAACACTTCCGAAAAGAATACCTTAAATATTACTGCAAAACGGGAGGAAGATGTAAAGGGAACACATATTGTTTCTTACGACTCTTCCATAGATGCCATTTCCCTAAAACACGAAGCCCACAGCCGCGAAGGGTTTGCTTTGGGAGCCATTTTGGCCGCAGAATTTTTAAAGGATAAAAAAGGTATTTTTACGATGAAGGATGTGCTGGGATTGAAGATTAACGATTGACGATTGTGGATTGCCAATCCCAAATTAGCGAATCGCAAATTAACGAATCCCAAATTCACGAATTCACGAATTAACAAATTGACAGCTTTTAATAAAAAATAACAATAAACAATAAACAATAAACGATGAGTTGGACAGGTTGGTTTATATTTTTTTTGATAGTTCAGGTAATCCATTTTGCCGGAACCTGGAAGTTATACCAAATAGCAGGTAGAAAAGCTTGGGAAGCAGCCGTGCCGGTCTACAATGCCGTGGTTTTGATGAAGATTATCAACCGTCCCTGGTGGTGGACCATTTTGCTTTTTGTGCCCATCGTAAATTTGATTATGTTCCCAGTGGTGTGGGTAGAAACCATACGCAGTTTCGGCCGTAATTCCACAACCGATACGGTTTTGGTCTTGCTTACATTGGGTCTTTATATTTATTACATCAATTACACCCAAAACGTAACGCACCTAAAAGATAGAAGCCTGAAACCGCGAACTTCTACGGGTGAGTGGGTGAGTTCCATACTTTTTGCGGTAGTTGCAGCTACCATAGTGCATACCTATTTTATGCAACCATTCACTATCCCTACTTCTTCTTTGGAAAAAACACTATTGGTGGGCGATTTCCTGTTTGTCAGCAAATTCCATTACGGAGCGCGCACGCCAATGACGCCCATTGCCTTTCCGATGGTCCACGATACCATTCCCGTAATTAAAACGAAATCCTACCTTTCAAAACCGCAGATTCCGTACTTCAGATTTCCGGGATTCCAAGATATAAAACGTAACGATATTGTAGTTTTTAACTGGCCCGTGGATACGGTGAATGCGTTTCAGCAGTACGGCGACGGCAAATATTACTACAAGCCTATTGATAAAAAATCGAATTACGTAAAGCGCTGCGTAGGCCTTCCGGGAGATACTTTGGAAGTGCGTGATGGTTATGTGTTTATCAACGGAAAACAAAATGAACTGCCAGATAGGGCGAAGCTACAATTCAGTTACGATGTGCAGGTAAATAGTCAGCTAAACCCTGAAATGCTTTACAATCGTTACGATATAACCGACCGCTATGGCTTCGGAAATAACACCTACCGTTTTGGAGGAATTTCGGAAGAGTCATTAAACATGCTGAAGAACAATCCAAATGTGGTTAATATTTCGCGTTTCCGTGGTGAAAAGGGAGTTTGGGACGAAGGGATATTTCCGAACAATCAGAACTACCCTTGGAACAACGATTTCTTTGGCCCTTTATACATTCCGAAAAAAGGCGCCACCGTTTCCATTACGCCCGAAACATTGCCGCTGTACAAACGGATTATAGAGGTTTACGAAGGAAGCGAGATAGGTATTGACAATAAAATTACCCAATCCGGTACCGAGGTTCTGTTGAATGGCCAGCCACTTACGGATTACACCTTTAAAATGGATTATTATTGGATGATGGGCGATAACCGAAACAACAGTGAGGATGCCCGTACATGGGGCTTTGTACCTTTCAATCACGTGGTGGGCAAGCCCGTATTCGTATGGATGAGCTGGGATGGCGTGAATAAAAAGGTGCGTTGGGACCGACTTTTCACCACCGTGGGCGGTAGCGGAAAACCTGTTTCCTATTTTATGTACTTTGTAATTGCTGTTATTGCCTATTTCGCTTACGATTTTTATAGAAGAAGAAAGAAATCTGCTAAGAGTTAAAGTTTTACCACGAATGCAGGAATAATTTTATAAATATTCGTGTATTCGTGGTCATTTTTTATTCAGGCACCAATCTAAAAATTCCCTGCCCTTCCACAGCGATATAAATCAAGCCATCAGGCCCTATTTTCACATTGCGGACGCGCCCAATATCCTGGGCAATTTTCTTTCGGTTTGTTACTTTTTCACCTTCCAAAGTAAGCAATTCCACGTAGGCAAACTTTAAAGAACCTACTAATAATTTACCTTTCCACTGCGGGTATTTATCGCCCGTAACAAACGCCATTCCGCTGGGGGCAATCGATGGAACCCAGTAATAAATAGGCGGTTCAATGCCAGGTCTGGTCTTTTCATCCGTAATTTTGGTACCGCTATAATTTACCCCGTAGGTCACTTCCATCCAGCCGTAATTGGCGCCTTTTTTTACAATATTTATTTCATCGCCACCTTTTGGGCCGTGCTCGTGCATCCAGATTTTTCCGGTTTCGGGATGCTTTGCCATTCCCTGGGGATTGCGGTTTCCATAGGTATAAATCGCTTTTTTCGCATTCGGTTCGTTATAAAATGGATTGTCTGTGGGTATGCTGCCGTCATCGTTCAATCGGTAAATTTTCCCGCCATCACGGGTTATGTCCTGCGGATTTACTTCCCTTTCCCCACGTTCGCCAATAGAAAAATATACAAAACCATCATTGTCAAATTCTATGCGCGAACCGAAGTGCTGTCCGGCCGTAGTATTGGGTTCGGCTTTGTATAGGGTTTCAATATTCGTAAGCGAATTGCCTTCCAGCTTGCACCGCATCAGCGCCGTATTGCCTCCTTTTCCGGGTCCTTCCTCAGAAGCATAAGTCATATAAATCCATCCGTTTTCGGCGTAATTAGGGTGCAATTCAATGTCCATCAATCCGCCCTGCCCGCTGTTGTAAACGGCCGGCACATTGGCTATCTCGGTTTTTTCACCATTTTTAAAATGAATCAATCGCCCATCCTTCTCGGTAATGAGTATACTGCCGTCGGGAAGCCACGTCATTCCCCACGGAATGGTCAGCCCATCCACCGTTTCTTCAATTTTATAGGTTTGCGGTTCGGTTTTAAGTGCCACATCGTCTTTCTTTTTCTGCTGGGCGCAGGAAGCGAAAACAACAAAGGCGGTTACTAAAAAGATGTATTTTTTCATAGTCCTCGATTTTAGCTAAAGATACCAAAAGTTGGACGGAATTTTCTAAAATCATTCCCAATTCCTTCTTGCCGAAACCTCCAACATACCTTATCTTTAACCAAAATTTTCAAATTTATGGATGAGAGCTATCGCATTAGCGTTGATGACAGTTACGAATTTCAATTGAATGCCAACGACCTTGAACAAATTGACCTGGCAGAACTTTCGGGACAGAAAGTTCACCTACTCCACAACAATAAATCCTTTGCAATCGAACTTTTAAAGAGTGATTTTGTCAATAGAAATTATCGAATAAAAGTAAACGGAAACACTTACGAGCTAACCATTGCCACACCTTTGGACCAGCTTATTAAAGAAATGGGACTTTCCTTGGGGAATGACTCTTTTGAAGACGAAATCCACGCCCCAATGCCGGGCATTATTTTGGAAGTAAACGTTTCCGAAGGCGATGAAGTTAAACAAGGCGATTTCCTCTGCGTTTTAGAAGCGATGAAGATGGAAAATACGCTCACGGCGCCGCGCGATGGCGTTGTAAAATCGGTAACTATTGCCAAAGGCGAAACGGTCGATAAAGGAAAATTGCTAATTGAATTGGAAAAAAATGATTAAGAAAATATTGGTCGCCAATCGAGGCGAAATTGCATTGCGAATCATGAAAACCGCCCGAAATATGGGCATTAAAACAGTTGCCGTTTTTTCCGAAGCAGATAGAAATGCGCCCCACGTAAAGTTTGCAGATGAAGCCGTATGCATAGGTCCGCCGCCTTCCAACGAATCCTATCTTTTGGGCGATAAAATTATAAAGGTTGCAAAGGAATTGAATGTGGATGCCATCCATCCCGGCTACGGATTTTTAAGTGAAAATGCCGAATTCGGTGAAAGTGTCGAAAAAAGCGGCATGATTTTCATCGGCCCAAAATCGCATGCCATCCGTATTATGGGAAGCAAGCTCGCCGCAAAGGATGCCGTAAAAAAATACGATATCCCAATGGTTCCCGGCACCGATGAGGCCATTACCGATGTTTCCGCAGCAAAGGAAATTGCAAAGGAAATTGGCTTCCCAATTCTCATAAAAGCCTCCGCTGGCGGCGGCGGAAAAGGAATGCGCATCGTTGAAAATTCAAAAGAATTTGAGGAACAGATGAAACGCGCCATCAGCGAGGCCGAGAATGCTTTCGGCGACGGCTCCGTCTTTATTGAAAAATTTGTCACCTCGCCACGCCATATTGAAATCCAGGTTTTGGCAGATAATTTTGGCAATACCGTCCATCTTTTTGAGCGGGAATGCAGTATTCAGCGCCGCCACCAAAAAGTGGTGGAGGAAGCGCCTTCCTCGGTTTTAACGCCGGAACTACGCAAACAAATGGGCAAAGCTGCCGTGAAAGTCGCAAAAGCCTGTGATTATGTGGGCGCAGGAACGGTGGAATTTCTTTTGGACGACAAACACAATTTCTACTTCCTCGAAATGAACACCCGTCTACAAGTGGAGCATCCCGTTACCGAACTCATTACCGGCCTCGATTTGGTGGAACAACAGATAAATATTGCGAACAACGAAAAATTGGCTTTTTCGCAGGATGATTTAAAAATCACGGGCCACGCTTTTGAATTGCGTGTTTATGCAGAAGACCCATTGAACAATTTTATGCCGAGCGTTGGAAAATTGGAAGTGTATCGTCCGCCGAGCGGAAAAAACATCCGCGTGGACGATGGTTTTACCGAAGGAATGCAGGTGCCAATCCAATACGACCCCATGCTTTCGAAACTGATTACTTACGGAAAAACCCGAAACGAGGCGATGCAGCGTATGCTGGAAGCCATTTCGGAATACGATATTGAAGGCGTGAGTACAACGCTCCCTTTCGGAAAATTTGTTTTTGAACATGAAGCTTTCCGAAGTGGAAATTTCGACACAAATTTTGTAAAAAAATACTATTCCGAAGAAAAGCTGAAAGCCATTAATGAGGAAGAAGCAAAAGTAGCTGCACTTTTCGCATTAAAACAATACTTAAAAGATTCAGAAAAACTTCGCTTGCCGAAGTAATTGCTTTCTGTCCTCTGCGCCTTTGCGGTAAAAAATTACCGCAGAGGCGCAGAGGACGCTGAGAAAAAAATATTAAAAGAAATGAGCGATAACAATAAAAAATTGCAAGAAATAATTTCCGAAGCCAAAAAAGGCGGCGGCGAAAAACGGATTGCAAAACAGCACGAAAAGAAAAAACTCACCGCCCGCGAGCGCGTGGAATATCTCCTCGACGAAGGCTCTTTTGAGGAAATGGGCATCCTCGTAACCCACCGCACCACTGACTTTGATATGCAAAAGGAAGTCTATTACGGCGATGGTGTGGTTACGGGATACGGAACAGTTAACGGACGTTTGGTTTATGTTTTCGCACAGGATTTCACGGTTTTTGGCGGCGCCCTTTCCGAAACTCACGCGGAGAAAATCTGTAAAATAATGGACCACGCCGTGAGCGTTGGTGCGCCTGTGATTGGCTTGAATGATTCCGGCGGTGCAAGGATTCAAGAGGGCGTACGGTCTTTGGGTGGCTATGCCGATATTTTTTACAGAAACGTGCAGGCTTCGGGCGTAATCCCGCAGATTTCGGCAATTATGGGGCCTTGTGCCGGTGGTGCGGTTTATTCCCCGGCGATGACCGATTTCACTTTGATGGTGCAGGACAGCAGTTATATGTTCGTTACCGGACCCAATGTGGTAAAAACCGTTACCAATGAAAACGTTACTTCCGAAGAACTGGGCGGCGCACGCACGCACGCCACCAAAAGTGGGGTGACACATTTCACGGCAGCGAATGATATTGTGTGTTTGGAACAGATAAAAACGCTGCTCAGCTATCTTCCGCAGAACAACAAATCCGTGACTGAAAAACTGCCTTTTGAAGCTGCCGATGAATTTCGGGATGAGTTGGAAAGCATAGTTCCCGATTCTGCTAATAAGCCATACGATATGCACAAGGTAATCAAGGGAATTATTGATGCAGATTCCTTTTTTGAAGTGCATAAGGATTATGCGGACAACATTATAGTCGGTTTTGCGCGACTGGGTGGCCGGAGTATCGGCATCGTTGCAAACCAGCCGATGAGCTTGGCGGGCGTTTTGGACGTGGACAGTTCCAAAAAAGGCGCGCGGTTTACGCGTTTCTGTGATTGTTTCAACATTCCACTGTTGGTTTTGGTGGATGTACCGGGATTTCTTCCGGGAACCGATCAGGAATGGAACGGCATTATTCTGAACGGCGCAAAATTGCTTTATGCCTTAAGCGAAGCAACCGTGCCGCGGGTTACCGTAATTACAAGAAAAGCTTACGGTGGTGCTTATGATGTGATGAACAGCAAGCACATTGGCGCCGATATGAACTACGCATGGCCAACGGCTGAAATTGCCGTGATGGGCGCAAAGGGCGCCAGCGAGATTATTTTTAGAAAGGAAATCGCCGAAGCTGCCAATCCCGAATTGAAACTTTCGGAAAAGGAAGCGGAATACGCCGAAAAATTTGCCAACCCCTTTAAAGCTGCGCAACGTGGCTTTATTGATGAGGTAATCCAGCCCCGCGAAACGCGCAGAAAACTGCTGAAGGCCTTTGCAATGCTGGAAACGAAAGACGTTCCGCGACCAAACAGGAAGCACGGGAATATTCCTTTGTAAATTTTTAGTGACATCGATGTCCGGTCGAGCCTGCCTTCCTACGGAGAGCAGGCAGGCGCAGTCGAGACCTCGTTTTGGACATTTTCTTTTTTTAATGATGTTTGTCATAAATGAATGGGTTGGAAATTCATAATTTTAATGGTTAACTAAGCCCGTTTCACAAATGCCCATAACCAACTTCAACATAAAAGGCCTGACCGATGCCGAGGTCTTGGCTTCGCGGAAAAAATTCGGCAGCAATGTTCTGGAATCAAAAAAGAAAAACCATTTCGTAGAGGCGATAAAGGGCTTGGTAAAAGAGCCAATGGTCATTTTATTGTTGGTCGCTGCAACCCTCTATTTTTTTACCGGAAATACGGGTGACGGTATTTTCCTCGCCGCCGCCATTCTTTTGGTCGCTGCCATTTCACTTTATCAGGACGCTAAAACCCATAACGCCCTCGAAAAACTAAAGGAACTTTCCCAACCGCACTGCAAGGTAATCCGCAATGGGGAAGTGGTTGAAATAATGAGCCAAGACGTGGTGGTGGGCGATTTTTTAATGGTGGAGGAAGGCTCAACCATTGTGGCTGATGGCATTATCGTCCACTCCAACGACTTTTCGGTAAACGAATCCATTTTAACGGGGGAATCCTTTTCGGTTGAAAAAGACGCAAATTCCGCAGACAACAAAATTTATATGGGCACCCAAGTAGGGGGCGGCCTTGCCATTGCCGAAATAACCGCGATAGGCAACCAGACCAATGTGGGGAAAATAGGGAAGAGCATAGAGGATATTTCTTCCGAAAAATCGACGCTCGAACTCCAGATAAACAATTTTGTAAAAAAGATGGTAATCGCGGGAGCGGTTGTTTTTCTCTTGGTTTGGGGTATCAACTATTACAATTCCGAAGACGTTTTGGACAGCCTGTTAAAGGCGCTTACCCTTGCCATGAGCATCTTGCCGGAGGAAATCCCGGTTGCCTTTACCACCTTTATGGCGATTGGGGCGTGGCGGCTGATGAATATGGGCGTGATCGTAAAACAGATGAAAACCGTGGAATCCCTGGGCAGTGCCACGATAATCTGTGTGGACAAGACAGGGACGATTACGGAGAACAAAATGCGGCTCGATAAAATTTTCACGCTGGAGACCGATAAGATTACTTCAGTAAAAGAGGTGCTTTCCGCCAGTGAAAAGGAACTTATTATTACCGCAATGTGGGCCAGCGAGCCCATTCCTTTTGATACCATGGAGCAATCGCTGCACAGTTTTTATGAAAAGATTGCTGAAAACGATGAAAGACCCAATTTCAAAATGGTTCACGAATATGCGTTGGGAGGCAAACCCCCGATGATGACCCACATTTTTGAAAATGACAAGGGCGACAGAATCATCGCTGCCAAAGGCGCACCCGAAGCTTTGATGGCAGTTTCAAATTTAAGTGATAGTGAAAAGGAAATTTTAAAAAAGAAAATAACTGATTTGGCCGCCCAGGGTTATCGGGTTTTGGGCGTGGGAATTTCAAAATTTGACGGAACTGACTGGCCAAAAAAACAACAGGATTTCAAATTTGGATTTAAGGGCCTCGTCGCTTTTTACGACCCGCCGAAAGGGAACATCTCAAAAGTATTACAAGATTTTTACAATGCGGGCATTGCGGTAAAAATCATAACCGGTGATATTGCCGAAACCACAGCGGCCATTGCCAAAAAGGTAAATTTCAGGGGTAGTGGAGAGGTTATTTCGGGCGATGACTTTGTGCATCTGAACGATTTGGATCTGGCAAAGATCACTTCGGAAAAAAACATTTTCGCGCGCATGTTTCCCGAAGCGAAACTTAAAATAATCAACGCCCTGAAAGCACAGGGCCACATAGTGGCAATGACGGGCGATGGCGTAAACGACGGCCCGGCACTAAAAGCCGCAAATATCGGGGTGGCAATGGGGAAGAAGGGCACCGAGATAGCCAAACAATCCGCCTCGTTGATCCTTGTGGACGACGACCTTTCCAAAATGGTGGAGGCCGTGGCGATGGGCAGAAAAATATATTCCAACCTAAAAAAGGCCATTCAGTATATCATTTCAATCCACATTCCCATCATCCTTACCGTTTTTTTTCCTTTGGTCTTGGGCTGGGTCTATCCCAATATCTTCACGCCCGTACACGTTATTTTGTTGGAATTGATAATGGGCCCCACCTGCTCGATAGTTTATGAAAACGAACCGCTGGAAAAGGATTCCATGCTTCAAAAACCTCGGCCTTTTTCCAGCACCTTTTTTAATTGGAGCGAGCTTTTTACCAGTATTGTCCAAGGATTGGCGATTACGGCCGGCGTGCTTGCGGTATATCAAATTGCTGTAGGCAATGGCGCAAATGAAGCGATAACCCGAACTATGGTATATACCGCGCTCATAACCGCCAACATTGTGTTGACCTTTGTAAACCGCTCTTTTATCTACTCCATTTTTACCACTTTCAAATATAAAAACAACTTGGTGCCAATCATAGTGGGCATTACCGTGGGCATTACCCTTTTGCTCCTTTTTGTGCCGCCCTTCACTAAGTTTTTTCAATTTGAAAGACTTGATATAAACCAGCTCGGCATCAGTGTTGGGATCGGGATGTTGAGTGTGTTGTGGTTTGAACTCGTGAAATGGTGGAAACGCAAACAAATTTCAAAAACAGTTATTTCCTCTTCTTAATTGGATTTAAGTTATTGATAAACAATAATTAACTGATTTTTGTCATAGTAAAAAACTGCGTTCCAATGTAAATTTGAGTGTTTCACGAAAACCTAAACATTATGAAAAAGTTCAGTTTTTTGTTTGTTGCCACCATGCTGCTGTTTTCAATTGGCGCGGAAGCACAGGAAAAATGGTCGTTGGAATTCAGGCCTGGACTTAATTTTACCACTGGTGACGTGGGCAATACCGACACTAAAATTGGCTTTGGTTTCGAACTTATGGGAGCCTATAAAATTATGCCCCATTTAGCAGCTTATGCGGGTTGGGGCTTAAACGAGTTCAAAGGTGAGGATAGTTTTTTATTGGAGGATATTACCTTAAAGGAAATGGGATACACATTCGGTTTTCAAATCATAAAACCTATCGGCACTTCCGCATTTTCTTACTTGGCAAGGGCTGGAGCGGTTTACAATCATATAGAAATTGAAAATAACAGCGGTAGTTTTGCCGCCGACACTGGCCACGGATTTGGTTGGCAAATTGCTGCAGGAGTAGATTATGAGTTTGCTCCCAACCTCGCGCTGCGCCCCATGCTTCGCTACCGTTCGCTTTCTAGGGATATAACGATTGAAAATACTTCAACTGAATTAAACCTGAATTATATCTCATTTGGAATTGGTTTGGCTTGGGATTTTTAAAACCGAAATCACGAAAAGTATTTTAAATGAAAATTGCATTTGCCATCCTTCTTTTCCTTCACGGCCTAATTCACTTGATGGGCTTTTTAAAGGCTTTTGGCTTCGCCGAAATTCCACAATTGTCACAAAATTTCTCAAAACCGCAAGGTCTTTTATGGCTCGCGGTCGCTTTGGCTTTTATAACGATAGGAATTCTATTTCTGTTGAAAAACAATCTCTGGTTTTGGATTGCTATAGCCGCTGTAGTAGTATCTCAGGTTTTGATTTTTGTGAATTGGCAGGACGCCAAATTTGGCACCCTCGCCAATTTGATCGTATTGTTCGTAGCCCTTCTGGCAATGGCGAACTGGAATTTTGAAAGGGAATTTAAAAAGGATATTTCCCAATCTTTTGAAAATGTGAACATTTCCGAAGAAATAATCTCCGAAGCAGATGTTGCCCAGCTTCCTATTCCGGTTCAGAACTATCTCAAATACGTCGGTGCAATCGGCAAACCTAAAATAAAAACTGCAAAAGCTATTTTTAAAGGGGAAATGCGCGAAAAGGGAAAGGATTGGTTTGCGTTCACTTCGGAACAGTATAATTTTTTTGAAGATCCCACGCGCTTGTTTTTTATGAAGGCCAATTTCAAAGGCTTCCCGACACAGGGTTACCATTGGTATAAAGAGGGAAAGGCATCGATGCTCATAAAACTGCTTTCCGTTTTTCCTGTGGTAGATATTTCGGAACCCGAAATGTTCAAGACCGAAACCGTCACTTTTTTTAACGATATGTGCCTTTTTGCGCCATCAGCCTTGATTGACAAACGGATCGATTGGCAAACCTTGGGGAATAATTCGGTAAAAGCTGTTTTCCATAACGGAGAAGTTTCAGTTTCTGCGATTTTGAAATTCGACGAGAATGGGCAATTGATCAATTTTATTTCAGAAGACAGGGTGGATGTGAATTCCAACCAAAGCGTTCCGTTTTCAACCCCGGTTACAGAATACGGCACGCTCAACGGCTATAAACTGCCCATTGCTGCCGATGCCGTTTGGCACTTTCCCGAGGGCGATTTCGTTTATGGAAAGTTTTATTTACAGGAAGTTCAGTATAATTTGAAAAATTCACATTGAGGAAATGACTGCTTCACACAATAATAAATTACTATTTATAAAAAGCATCCACACAGTTGTTTGGTTATTTTTTAACGTGGTTATATTCTATCTTTTGTATGCCGCTATTGCCAACAGAATTGATAAATGGGTTTGGATTTGCATAGGTCTCGTTTTGATAGAAGGCTTGGTCTTGCTGGCTTTTAAAATGTTTTGTCCATTGACGGTTCTAGCCCGAAAATATTCAAACTCAACTAAGAGCAATTTTGATATTTTTCTTCCCAATTGGTTGGCTAAGTACAATAAGCATATTTACACAACTATTTTCTTCATTGCTGTAATTATTGTTATTTATAGATTAACTTTTGGCTGACTTGAAATGAATTATAAATAACTAAATGAACTGATTTATGTCATATTAAATGGTGGCTGTACACGCTATATTTGATTTTATAGCATATTTAATAAATGCCTGAAGCAAATTCCATATTAAGCCGCACAAAATCATTTTTCGCTGAAATTGGCGATATGACCTTTTTTGCCGGACGCTTTTTTCGGGAAGTGTTTAGTCCGCCTATTGAGTTTAGGGAACTGCTTCGCCAATGTTATAATATGGGCAACCGCTCTTTTTTATTGGTGGGTGTAACTGGATTTATCTTGGGGCTTGTGTTCACGCTACAGTCTCGGCCCACTTTAATGCAATTTGGTGCGGAATCCTGGATGGCATCTATGGTTAGTCTTTCCATTGTTCGCGAAATTGGCCCCGTAATAATTGCTCTTATCTGTGCGGGTCGGATAGGTTCTGGAATTGGCGCAGAGCTTGGCTCTATGCGCGTTACCGAACAAATAGATGCTATGGAAGTTTCAGGCACTAATCCTTTTAAATTTT
>SWCD01005393.1_pt1 | contig 76651 bp, 68 predicted proteins | sample 4693011 | NCBI WGS metagenome assembly SWCD01 (sample SAMN10267278, study PRJNA491770) | bioreactor metagenome | isolation source: DHS bioreactor inoculated with marine | place: Japan: Omine Ridge, Nankai Trough | reverse complement strand
GGGGGGGGCGGTAGAGCTGTCAACAGGGGGAGCACGGAAAATCTTGCCCCCGGCGACCTGAACGCCCGGGGCCGGAAACGGAGGGCGGCCGGGCCGCCCCCCATCGGTCTGTCAATCAGCGGCCGCGGGACTTCCCGGGCAGGGGAAAGGGCTTCACCGATTTGTCGAAGCCGCCCTTGCCGGGTTGGCCGGGAAGATGCGCCGGTGTCCGGCTCGGCTTTGGCGTGGGCGGGGTCTGCCCGGGACGGATGCCGGACGGTCCGGCCGGCGGGACGGGTTTGGATTTGCGGGTCATTTGTTGACCTCCGATAACGATGGAATGGCGCGCAATGGCGCCGGCGCGGGCCCGAAAATCGGGCCGGTCAGCCGTGCAGGATCATCGTCGGGGCACTCCTCGAGACGCATGCAGGGGCCGACGCGAACAGATGCGTCAGCGGGTGCGGCGGTGTTCGAAACCGGACTTGATCATCGGCTCAAAGCTCCTCTCGAAGGCCCTTTATCGTGGCACCGCAGCGGCCGTTCTGTCAATGCCCCGTCGGCAACCGAGGGGAAACACGCGATTTCGAAATCGCGTGGCGAAGCGGTTTCGAAACCGCTTCCGGACCCCGAACGACGGGCCCGGTCCCGACCAGCCGGGAGACCTGCGCCGACCTGCCGGTGCCACGCCTGACTCTGTCCGTTCCGGCAAGGCCATCGACATGCTATGGTCCGATGAAGGCCAACCGATCCGATCCCGGTTCGGAGGACCAAAGGCGGTTTGTGATGAACGACGACATTTCGGCGTGGTTCGACGCGCTTGCCGGCGACCAGCGTGTGCTGGCCCTGCAGTTGCGCGATCTCGTACGGGCCCATGCCCCGGACCTGCGCGAAGAGCTGAAATGGGGGCAACCCTGCTATTCGGCGCGGTCGCTGGTCTGCTACATCCAGAAGGCCAGAGCCCATGTCTCACTCGGCTTTTCCAACGGGGCGGCGCTCGTCGATCCCGAAGCGCAGTTGCACGGCAGCGGCGGCCGGATGCGGCACGTCAAGATCGCGCTCGGCACGGAGCCGGATCACGCAAGCCTCGGCCGGTTGATCGACGCGGCCCTCGCGCTCGACGCGGCGCCCTGACCGCCCGGCTCAACCGTCCTTTGCGAAGGCGTCGAATTTCCCGCCCCAGTCCGGATGCCAGCGCGACAGCGGTGGGCGGTTGTGAATGATGTCCCCCATCGCCCATTCCATCCGCTTGGCGTCGAGCTCCCGGCTGACCTCGTTGTCGGGGCAGAGGATGTAGAAATCCCCCGCATCCATCCCAGCGATCAGCGCATCGGCCACCTGCGCCGGGTCCCAGGCTCCCGCCGGCTTCTCCACCCGGTCGCCGCGGGTGAGATCGGTGAAGGTGAAACCCGGGATCAGCAGATGCGCGCTCACCAGCGGGTCGGTCTCGCGCAGTTCGTGTGCGAGCAGCTCGCTGAAAGTCTTCACCGCCGCCTTCGCCACGTTGTAGGCGGGATCGCCGGGCGGCGAGGTGATGCCCTGCTTGGAACCGGTGTTGACGATCGCGCCGGGTTTGCCGCGCCCGATCAACCCGGGCGCGAACACCTGGCTGCCGTGGATCACGCCCCAGAGGTTCACCTCGAGGATCCGGGCCCAGCTTTCGGGGCCGGCGAACAGGGTCGAGCCCGGCTGGATCGCGGCGTTGTTCATCACCAGATCGGCGCCGCCGAAATCGGCATCGACCCGGGCGCGCAGGGTCTCGACCGCCGCCCGGTCGGAGACGTCGCAGGGCAGGCCCAGGACCTGCGGCGCCCCTGCCGCGCGCACCGCCTCGACCGCGACCGCGAGCCTGTCCGCGCCGAGATCGGCGAGCACCACCTTCATGCCGAACCCGGCAAAGCGGCGCGCCGCCGCGAGGCCGATGCCGGCGGCACCTCCGGTGACGACGGCGGTGTTTCCGGGTGCGAAGACGGGATGGGTCATGGGCTTTCCTCCTATGCGGCAGAAGTCTACGCCGGTGCCGGGGCGGGCGGAAGTGAGGCCGGTCGCCGCTGCCCGGAAGCGGCCGCCTCGGGGGTCCGGGGGATCCGGGGGGTCCGGGGGGCGGAGCCCCCCGGCCTGCCCGCCGCAGGCGAAAGCCCGGCTTGCCGGGCTTGTCCCGCCGCAACCGCCTGTCTCAACCGGTGGATCTTTTCGCACGCGCCCGCGTTTTCGGCCCCGCGGGCGTCAGCCCGTAGACGCCCGGCGCGACCCGTTCGAACCAGCCGTAGTGGTTCACCCGCATCATCGCGGTCGCGCGCACCACGCCCGTCGCCTTGGCCACCACCGCCCCCTTGCTCGGCCCCTGCGCGGCCAGGTAGGCGGCGAGCTTCTCGGCGTCCTGCCGGTAGGCGGTCACCACCTTGCCGCCGCTGCCGCCGGTGTTGGGGTCGCCGGTCCGGCGGGCAAACTCGCCGAGCAGGCGCGCGCGGCGCGCGGGTGCCTTGCGGGGCTGGAACGGTTTCGGGTCGGCATGGACCTCGACGACCCCGTCGGCGAGCCGCACCGAGAGCACGCCGACGCAAAGGCGCCGGCACAGCTCGACATTGCCCCGGAACGCTTGCCACCCCGCCCGGCCCTGCCAGCGCGGCACGGCGACATAGACGGCATCGGTGATCTTCTGCCGGGCGACGGCCTGTTGCAGGAGCCTGAGCGAAAACCCCGCCTTGAGCTCGACCACGACGATCTCCTCGCCGCTGATCCCGATCACGTCGGCCGGCCCCACCTCGGCTTTCACCTCGTAGCCGGCGGCTTCGAGATGGGCTTTGACGGGCGCGTAGAGGTCGGTTTCGCGGATCTTGGCCATGGGCCGTTGCTACCCTGTTTGGCGGGGTTTGAGAATCCGGATTTCTCCGGCCCGCGCCGCCCGACCCCCAGCCTGTCCGCGGGCCGATCGGGCCCGCCCGGCCGCGGGGCTCGGCCCTGTCACCCCGGAGGGGCGCAACAGGGTGGCGGCGCCGGCCCGTTTGGCCGCGATCTCTCTCGGGGATCGCGCGTGACGGCAACGGGCTGCAGACGAGGGGTGATTTTGGCCCGCCCGCCCCGAGCGGCGCCACGGGGTGGGGGCGCCTGCTTCTGGAGCCGGGACTCCGCACCAGGAGCCCGCAGCGCGCTCACGGTCGCAAATGACCGCCGAGCTCCGCCCCCGAGCCCAGGCGATCCGGCTGCCGTTCTCGCCTGCGCAACCAGCGCGCGGGCCGGGCGCGTTTCCTCCGGGAAAAAGCGGCGACCGACCATGCCGCAGCTGCGAAGGGGGGCGTGACATTGCGGGGCGCGCGCCGTATACACCCGGGCGAATTCACCCAAGTTGAACGGAAGCTCCCATGACCACGCTCGTCTTCGGCCACAAGTCGCCCGACACCGATTCCACCGGCTCGCCCATCATCTGGGCCTGGTATCTCAACGAAGTGATGGGTGGCGAGGCCGAAGCGGTTCTGCTCGGCGAACCCAACACCGAGGCCGCCTTCGTGCTCCAGCGCTGGGACGTGCCGAAGCCGCGCATCATCGCCGACGTCGAGGCCGACCAGCCTTGCGTGATCGTCGACACCAACAACCCCGCCGAACTGCCCGCCTCGATCGGCGCGGCGGATGTGCGCCAGATCATCGACCACCACAAGCTCGCCGGCGGGCTCGAGACCAAGGGGCCGATCGACATCACCATCCGCCCGCTCGCCTGCACCGCGACGATCCTTTACGACCTGATGGGCGACGACACCGCCAGGATGCCCGATTGGGTGCGGGCGATGGCGCTGTCGTGCATCCTGTCCGACACGCTGGAATTCCGCTCGCCGACCACCACCGCCCATGACAAGGCGGTGGCGGAGGATCTGGCGCACGAACTCGGCGTGTCGATCCCCGACTATGCCGAAGAGCTGTTCGCCGCCAAGTCCGACGTTTCGGCCTTTTCCGATGCCGAGCTTCTGCGGATGGACTCGAAGGAATACGCCGTCGGCGGCACCAGGTTCCGCGTCTCGGTGCTGGAGACCACCGTCCCCTCGATCCCGCTCGACCGCAAGGCGAGCCTGATGGCGGCGATGGAGACGGTGGCGAAGGAAGACGGCGTCGACCAGGTGCTGCTGTTCGTCGTCGACATCCTCAACGAGGAATCGACCCTTCTGGTGCCGAACGACCTGGTGAAGACCCTGGCCGAAAAGAGCTTCGCGGCCAGTGTCGAGGGCGACACCGTGGTGCTGCCGGGGATCATGAGCCGCAAGAAGCAGATCATTCCGAACCTGAAGGTGTGAGGGTTCCGGATCTGAACCGACGGGCTCCGCCGGCGCTTTGCGGCGGGGCGATGGCCTGACGGATCCGGGCGGTACCGCCGGGCCGGCGCCGGGGCTCCGGTCTCGCCGGGCTGCGGCGTCGGATAAGATGTTTCACCCGCAGGTCGTGGCGCCGGGCTTTGACCGGCCTTGCCCGACAGGGCGGGATCTGAGCTGGCCGTCAGCGCCGACGTCCTGCCGGTGGCGTCGGGGCCTCCTTGGCATGGGGACGCCCCGCCGGCAAGGCGGATCTGCGACGCGCCGGCGCGGACGGACCAATCGATCCGGGCGCCGGCGGTCGCCGATGGGTGCGGGCCGGTTGCGACCGGCCTCAGAACCTCCGGGTCCAGCCGATCGAGGCGCTCAACTGGCTCATGAACGGCGTGACGGTGCCGCCCGTCGGGATCCCCCCTGCGATCTCCGGCCCGCTGACCTTGACCTCCGGGACAAAGCCGAGCGAGAAGTCGAGCGCGTCGCGGTCGCTCAGCTTCTTCGTGCCGCCAAGCGAGATGTGCCGCTCCACGACGGCGGGCGCGAGGATGTTGAACATCACGTCCTCCGGGCCGATCGGGTTGGTATTCTGGGAATATCCCGCCCGCCAGGTCATCGTGTCGCTTTGCCGCCACTCGACACCGAGCTTGAAGGCATCGACATCGTCCCATCCGAAGCCAGCACCGCCGGGTGCACCGAGCCGCCCGGCATCGACGGCATTGCCGATCGCGCCGACGTCCGAATAGAAGATCCGCCGCCAGTCCGCCATCACGGTCACATCCGGGGTCACGTCCAGGGCGATACCTGCGGAAATCATCGCCGGGATGTCGAAATCGCCGCCGTTCTCGAACAGGCCGGCGTAGTCGTCGAACTCCGACATGTACATCTTCGACTGCCCCGCGACACCGATCCGCAGGCCGGGGGTGAGTTCGACTTCGATGCCGCCGCGGAGGCCGTAGCCCACCGACAGGTCATAGCCGTTGTCGGTCAGCGCCGTGGGGTCGGTCGAGTTGCCGGCGAAAGCGCCAAGGCCCTCCGCCTTGAACCCCTGCACCGCCAGCGTGGGCGCGATGCCGACGGAGACGTTGCCGAACTTCTGGGCATAGGTGGCCGAGGCGAAGAGCTGGATCAGGTCGACCCCGGCCGGGCCGCTGCAGAACACCGAGCCGCAACCGGCCAGGCCGTCCGGATAGCTCGTGTTCATCCCGCCGTTGCCGTAGACCGAGAAGTTGAGCACAGCGCCGTTTTCGAGCGGCCTGTTGTAGGCGAAGCTGGGAACGAAAAAGAGGCTGGAGCCGCTTTCGATCGTTCCCGACGGCACGAAACCGGTCGCGGTGCCCTCGTAGCCGCGGTCCGGCATGAAGAGCTCCATCCCGAGCTGGAATTCCCGCCCGACATCGGCGACGCCCGCCGGGTTGACCGTGGCGGACATGGCTTCGGATCCGCGCGCCACTCCGGCGCCGGACAGCGAGCGCTGAACCGGGCTGTGGCCCAGTGCGAAATAGCCCTCGGTTGCATGCGCGCCGTGGCCCGCCAGACCGGCCGAAACGACAAACGCTGTCACGACCGCATTGCGGCGGCTCAATCCTGGATGATTCACTGTTCCCTCCCAGTTGTCAGTGGCTCCGGATGAGGCGACGCGGGGGTCCGGCGGTAACCGGCCAGGCAGAATCGCACCTCGGGAGACTTTTGTTATCTTAACATCGACAACTGTGAATATTACATTTCAAGGCGTCAAGTGACCTGCGGAAAACCTGTGCGACCCTGTTGCCGCCAAGCCAGACCAGGCGCCGTTCGGATGCCCGAATGTGCCGGGACGGACGCGATCGACCGGCGCGTCCGGTCGGGTTCACCGCCGATGAACGGCCGCGCGGCGACCGGCGCGGACCATCGCCGGCGCGGCACGATCCGTCGCGCCGGCCGGGGTGCGGCACCTGGTGGATCGCGGCGAGACAGCCGGACGTCGCGGGCCGGCACGGTCTGGCCGGCGCGCGAACCGTCGACCGGAACCGCGCGTCGGCGAGGCGGCATGGGCGTGGTCCGGGGCCCGCGGCACCGGCGCGCCGGAGGCGGTGCCCTGATCGCCGGGGCGCGGCCCGGCAGCAAGGCTGGCCGATCGGGCCCGCGCCCGAAAAAGCGTTGAATGCAGGGGGTTTTGGTGCCCCCGGAGGGTTCGGACCAAAGTCTGAACCCGATACGGACCATCGGCCGGAAAACGCCCGGCCCTAGGCCTGTGGCGCCTGGCGGCGCGATGCGGGATTGTGGTGGCACAGGATCGTGCACAAGGAGACACCGGGAGACACGGACAGGGAGGCACGGGTCGGACCCCGTTTGCTTCGGCAGCGCGACGGACGGTGTTTTCGCCGTCGCTACGCTCTTGGCCCCCCGCCATGACCGCCCCACCCAAACTCCCGGGCAAAAAATCGCCGTTCCTGGTGCCGCAACGATGCTCGTCGACGTCATCAACAGGCGCTCGGGGCGCGGCAGGTACGTATGTAACCGTGACCACGACGACCGCCGCGGCCAGACACTGGTGGCGGAGACGACAACGGTCGCCGCTGGTTCGACACCGACGGGTCCGGCCGCGAAAGCCGGGCGGCCCGATCGCTCATGCGGAGCAGCCGACCGCCGCCTCCGGGTGGCGCGACATAGCCGCCTTTCCCCACTTGCCTTAAGTTGGCGGCCCGGGGAAGCGCGATTCACCCCCGCGCTTCCCCGATCTTTTCGGGCCTCGGCCCCCTTTGCGGGCCGGGCGCAGGCCAACCGCGGGTCGCGCAAGGTCCATTCCCCCCTTTTCCCGCCGTCCAAGCCGCGCCGCTGGCCACTGGCCCGCGCTGTCGTCCGAGGCTGCCCTGCCCGTCGGCCGCGCGCCGGTGGGCCGAAGCCGTCGCGCCGGCGCGGTGGCGGGCTTCGCGACCGCTCCGGTTCCGCGGTGGTCGAGCGCTCTGCGGCGACCGCGGACGGGGCGCATCGCAGGTTGCGCGCCGGCGGCCGGGTTCAGCTTTCCCGCCAGGCCTCGTGGGCGATGATCGCGGCCTCGACCCGGTTGCGGGCATGCAGTTTGCCGAGGATTTCGGTCATGTAATGCTTGACGGTCTTTTCCTGCAGCGACAGTTCGTCGGCGACCTCGCGGTTCGAGAGCCCTTTCGCGACCCGTCGCAGGATGTCTTCTTCGCGTTTGGTGAGCGTGTCGATCGGTGCCGGCTCGGTCTTGCGCGGCGCGCGCATCAGGGTGAGCACCTGGGCCGCGAGGGCGGGCGTGATATGTGCCTCGCCGCGGGCGATCCCGGCAAGCATGCGGCGCAGCTCCTCGGCCGACACGCCCTTGAGGATGTAACCGATCGCGCCGGCGCCGAGGGCGGCGGTAACGTCGGCATCGTCTTCCGACACGGTGAGCATGGCGACCTGGCCTGCGCTGCCGGCTTCGGTGATCCGCGCCGCCGCCGATATCCCGCCGCCCGGCATCGAAAGATCGAGCAGGGCGACGTCGGGCCCGTGTTCGGCGGCGAGGCGGACGGCGTCGTCGGCGCTTTCGCCGACCCCCACCACCTCGAATTCGCCGGTTTCCTCGATGCTGTGCACCAGACCGTCGCGAAAGATCGGGTGGTCGTCGGCCAGAATGATCCGGATGCTCACGGGTTGCTCTCCTCTCTCGGCAAGGTCAGGGTCATCCGGGTGCCCTGCCCCGGAGCGCTGTCGATTCCCACGCTGCCACCGAGGCTCTCGGCCCGGTCGACGAGCCCCAGCACCCCCTGGCCGCCGTCATCGCGCAGCCGCAGATCCTTCGCCCGGTCGAACCCGACGCCGTCGTCGCAGACGGATATGCCGAGCGCCTGGGGGCTGGTCTCGACCCGGACCAGCGCCTGGTCGCTGCCCGAATGCCGCGCCGCGTTCGACAGGGTTTCCTGCAGGAAACGGTAGACACAGAGCTTGCGGGCGTAGTCGAACCCGCCTTCGGTCGGGGGCCGGCCGACGAGCGCGACCTCCATCCCGGTCTTGGCCCGGTGTTCCTGCACCGCACGTTCGATCGCCGTGGCCATGTCGATCGCATCGAGATCGGGGATCGCCAGGCCACGCGACAGCCCGCGGATTTCGGCCAGCGCCTGGCGGAGCGAGGCCCGCACCGCCCGCGCGTCGCTGCCTCTGCGGGCCGCTTCGGGCAACAGCGCGTCGAGCCGCAGGGCCGCGAGCGCGAGGTGCTGGCCCGGCCCGTCGTGCAGATCGGCGCCGATCTGGCGCTGGGCGCGTTCCGCCTGTGCCGTCGCGCGCGCCGCGGCCGCGACCACCCGGCGCTTCAACTGGGCGTTCTGCGCCGACATCGCCCGGGTCTCGGCGAGCTGCGCCTCCAGCATCCGGCGCTGGCGGTCGATGGTGCGCCCGCCGGCCTGGACGATCCCGAACAGCATGAGCCCGCTGCCGAGGAAGGCGCCGCCGACCACCAGCCAGCTCGTGCGGCGGGCATGGGTCAATTCGGCCGCGAGCGCGGTGCCGTCCTGGTAGAACTCCACCACCGAGATGACCTCGCCGGTGGCGAAGCCGTGCAGCGGGCTGTAGACCTCGAGCAGCGGAATGCCGAGCGCCGCTTCGAGGCTGTCTTCGGCGTCGTTGAGATCTTCGTAGGAGGCGGCCACCTCGCCGGTCCAGGCCCGTTTCAGATGGTCGGTTTCCTCGAAGCGCTTGCCGATGACCTCGGGGTTGGAAGCCATCAGCACCTCGCCGCCCGGCCGCCAGATCTTGTAGGACACGACGCGGTCGGCCAGGGCGGGCGAGGCGAAGGCGGCTTCGAGCGCCCGCCGCGCCCGGTCGGACAGCGGCTGCGCCTGCGCGAGATCGGCGCCGAGCGGGGCGACGAAGGTCTCGACATAATCGGCGGCCGCGTCGGCCGAGGTCTGCAAGACCCCCTGTTCGATCCGTGACGACACCCAGAACCCGACCGCCAGCATGGCGATCGTCATGACCACCGCCCCCGCCACGAGAAACTGGAGGGGCAGCGACCATCGGGCCCATCCGGCCTCGCCTGTCTGTGGCATCGTCATGGGCCGAGTGTAGCACGCTCGCGCCGCGCGCATAGAGACCAAGGTTCCGCGCCTTCCCGGTGCCTGTGCGGTGCCTGTGCGGTGCCTGTCCGTGGCCTGTCCGTGGCCTGTCCGTGGCCTGTCCGTGGCCTGTCCGCTGCCGCCGTCGTTGCCGCCTGTCTGCGGCCCGGACCCGTCCTGGCCGCCGGCGCAGGTCGCCCGGGAAGACCTGGCGCATGGATCGCGGGACGGCGGCGCCGGCGGTTACGATCCCGGGCGCCGGGCCGGTCCGCCGCCGCGACAGGGCGACCGGGGTCCGCGGCGCGAACGGGCGGACCCCGGGCACAGGCGTCGGCGCGTCTCTGTCACTGCAGCGCCAGCAGGTCGTCGGCTCTGAAGACCGCAAGCGACAAGGTGGCGTCGGGCGCGTTGGACCCGCTTTCGGTCGGGTGGCCCAGATAGGCCATCTCGGCATTGTCGAGGACCTCGCCGTAGAGCGCCGCATCGGTTACCACGCCGTCGAAGACATGGACCGGATCGATGCGACCGTCCCAGCGTTGGTAAGGCACGGCCCCGAGCAGCATCGACGTGTCCATGGCGGCGAAGTCGAAACCGGGGTTGATCGCCAGATCGACCTTGGTGCCGCCGACGTAGAGGCTGAGCCTGTCGGCGTCATAGCTGAAACCGACAGTGCAGGTCGCGCCGTCTTCGACCGTCAGATCGCCGCTGTCGAGCCGCAGGTAGCGGCCGTCCTGGCGCAGCTCCAGCTCCAGCCGGCCGTTGTCGAGCTCGAGCCGGAGAGAGCCGTCGTCGTCGTACTTGGTGCCGCGCGAGACGATCACCTGGCGGCCGCCTGCGCTGGCGCTGTCGGCAACGAAAGTGGCGACGAAGCTGCCCGCGGCCGCGGCGCCCTCCGCTGCGAAGACGAACGTGTCGGCGCCGGTTTCGACCGAGAGATCGGCGATGGTCGCCAGCGGATCGACGTCGAACCTGTCCGCCGTCACCGGCGCGCCGGCAAGGCTGCCATCGGTCACGGCCTCGCCCAGCAGACCGGTCAGCCAGTCGGCCACGGTCGACAGACGCTCGTCCCAGCCGCCGGTTTCGGTCTGGACGTTTTCGCCGCGGAAGCCGAAGCCGAGGTTGTAGATCGCGTCCGCAACCTCGCGCACCGCCGAGCGGCCATAGAGCGCCGAGCCCGCCTGCCAGGCCAGGTCGAAGCCGCTGTCGTCACCGTGGAGCGCCGCCCAGGCCTCGGCGGCATTGGCCTGCAGGTAGAGCGAGATGTCCTTCAGATCGGTGCTGGTGAGCTGCCCGTCGGCGGTGACGGCGGTGGCCGCCATCGCTTCCAGCAGCAGGGTGTTGAGACCATCCGCGGCGGCGGCGGCCTCGGCGATTTCGGCGGTCGAGAGCCGCCGTCCCAGCTCGTCGTCGCGGGTGATGATCTCTACCAACCCGTCGAGGCCGGTGCCGGTGGTGCCGGCGACATAGGGGTCGGCCGACGCCGTCGACACCAGCGCACCGGATGCGATGTCTTGCGCCAGCGCCGCCTCCAGCCAATAGGCCACGTCGCTGAGCGTCTGGTTGGCGTTGCCGTCCTCGTTGATCAGCCGGTCAGAGCGATAGCCGAAACCGAGGTGATAGGTGCCGTCGAAGACCGTGTTGACCGCGTTCTCGCCGTAGAGCCGCGTGGTCGCCCCGTCGTTCTGGACAAGGTGGAAGCCGGTCTCGATGGCGCCGTCGTCGTCGCCGTGGGCGAGCCAGAAAGCCCCGACACCGTCGCCATTGTAGGTGGCGGCGATCCAGTCCGAGAGCAGGCGCATGTCGGCGGCGTTGAACTGGCCGTCACGGGCGATGCCGGTGGCGGTAATGCCCTCGACGATCATCCGGTTGATCGCGTCGGCCGCCATCGCGCCGTCGGTGATCTCGGTGACCGAGAGCCGCTGGTTGAGGCCGAGGTCGTCCATGATGACGCCGATCCAGGCATCGAGCCCGGTTCCGGTCGTGCCAGAGACCGTCGCGACCTCCGGGTTGGCGAGCGCGGCCATGTCCGCGGCCAGCAGATCGTTCAACCAGTCGGCCACATCGGCGATGGTCTGGTTGGCATTGCCGTCTTCGTTGACAAGGCGCCACCCGTGGTAGCCGAAGCCGAGGTGATAGATCCCGTCGGCCACCGTGTCGACGGCGTTTTCGTTGAACATCCGACCGGTGGCGCCGTCGTTCTGGACGAGGTGGAAGCCGGTCTCGATCCCGGCTTCGTCGTCGCCGTGGGCAAGGACCCAGGGGCTGGTCTCGCCGCCGCCGTAGGTCGCGGTGATATACTCGGCAAGCCCGCGGACCTCGCTCTCCAGCAGCACCCCGTCGTTGGCAAACCCGAGCGCCTTGATGGCATCGACGATCATGTGGTTCATCGCGTTCGCCGCTTCGGCACCCTGCTGGATCTCGGCGAGGCCGAGGCGCAGGTTGAGCCCGGTATCTTCGGCAATCGCCGTCACCAGCGCGTCGAGCCCGGTGCCGGTATCGCCGGGCGCCACCGGCGCGACATCGGGGTTGGCGAGGCTTGCCATGTCGCCTGCCAGGAGCTGGGTGAGCCAGGCGCCGACGTCTTCGAGCGCGGCGTTGCGGTTTCCGTCCTCGTTGATCAGCCGGCCGCAATCGTAGCCGAAGACCAGGTGGTAGATGCCGTCGGCAACGGTGTTGATCGCGTTTTCGGCAAACAGCCGGGTGATCGCGCCGTCGTTCTGGACCAGGTGGAAGCCGGTCTCTTCGCCGTCCTCGTCATCGCCGTGGGCGGCGGTAAAGCCGTCAGCGAAGTGGCGCGCGATGTAATCCGAGAGCCCGGCGGTTTCGGCGGCGGTGATGAGACCGTCGTTGGCGAGGCCGAGTGCGCGGATGCCGTCGAGGATATGCCCGTTCATGACCTCCATCGCCTGCGTCGCCTCGATCAGCTCGGATTCGGGGATTCGCCGCAGGAGCTCGACATCGGCCGCCGCGATCTCGACCAGCCGGTCGAGCCCGGTGCCCGTGGTCGCGACCGGGAAGACGTCGTTACCGGTCACGAGACTGCCCGCTTCGAGGTCCGCGGCGAGTAACGCGTTCAGCCACATGGCGACCTGCTCGACCCGCGCATTGCGGTTGCCGTCCTCGTTCAGCAGCCGGTCGCTCTCGGTGCCGAAGCCGAGGTGGTAGATCCCGTCGGCCACGGTGTTGATCGCGGCATCGCCGAAGGCACGGGTTTCGCCGCCGTCGTTCTGAACCCGGTGGAAGCCGGTCTCGACGCCGGCCTCGTCGTCGCCGTGGAAGGCGAGCCAGTCTTGGTAATGGTTGGCGTTGATCCAGTCGGCGATGTCGTAGACCTCGCCGGTGGTCAGGTGGCCGTCATCGGCCGCGCCCATCGCCTTGATCGCCTCGACGATGATTGCGTTCATGCCGGCGGCGGCTTCGCCGGCCTCGGCCCGGTCGTCGGCCGAGGTGCGTTCGACGAGCCCGCTGTCGGTCTCTATCCAGTCAACCAGCGCATCGAGCCCGGTGCCGGTGCGCGCGGGCCCGTCGGCCGCCGGGTCATGTACCGGCGCCGTCTCGTAGGCTTCGATGCTCGGGTAGAGACGCGCGGCATCGACCACCTCGCCGTCCAGCATCAGCTCGAGCGTCTGCGCGCCGGTGTTCTCGAAATAGTAGAGGTCGATCTTGTAGAGCCCGCCCTCGAACTCAGCCGCGGCCATGGTCGGCTGGGTCCACCGGTCATGGGTGAAGCGGATCATCTCCTCGCCGCCGATCTGCAGCGCGAAGCCGTCGTCGGAGCGGACGGTGAAGCTGTGGCGGCCGGGGTCGATCCAGATGTAACCGGAGAGGTGGACCCCCATGGTCTCGACCGCGGTCTCGCCGTCGCCCCCGGTGACGGCACCGTTGCCGCCGACGAAATCCGACAGGCTCTGGTCGCCCTTGCCGGCGAAGGCGATATCGCCGGTCGCGAGCGAATGGGTCTGCACCAGGCTGCCCTCGGCGATCCCGGCCATCAGCGCATCGATCGAGGCGATGCGCGCATCGGTGTCGTAGACCGCGCCGACCAGCCCGCTGCCCTCGGTCCGGACCGCGGCCTCGGCGAGCGGTTCGGGCGCGCCCGGGCCGGTGTGCGTCGGCCGGTCGAGCCCCAGCACCTCGGTGACGTCGAGCGGACGGTCGTAGATCCGCACCGCGGTGATCTCGCCGTCGAACGGATCGCGCCCGGTCAGCGTATCGTCGCGGGCGTACATCCGCGATTCGCCGACGGCGACGGGATTGTCGTTGAGCGCCCAGCTAATCACCGCGTCGGCGTTTTCGGCGACCAACTCGCCGTCGATATGGAGCGCGGCGCCACCCGGGCCGAAGTTCAGCACCAGATCGACCGGCCGACCCGGCACCACCGACCCCTTGGGCGAGGTCAGCACCCAGCTCTGGTCGTCGTCCTGCAAACGGACGTAAACCCGGCCGTTGGCGACCCAGATCGTGGCAAGGCCGCCGTCCTCGTAGCCGGAATGGTCCTTCGACAGCAGCACCCGTTTCTGCCAGCCGTCGACGTCATCGGCGGTGAACGAGATGGCAATGGCGCCGGCGTCGATTTCCTGGCCGGCGTCATGGGCGATCAGTGTGCCGCCGTCGCCGTCGCCGACGATGACCGGTGCGCCGAGCTCGGCCACCAGCGCATCGGCGAAGCTGGCCGGATCGGCCGGCAGCAGGTCGGGATTGACCAGGCTGCCGTCGGCAAGTTCGCCGGCGAGCAGCGTGTTGAGATAGCCCGCGACCGCATCCGCGGTGCCGACCACGCGGCCGTCGGCGTCGATCACATTGGTGCCGTACTTGAGCCCGTGGCCCAGCGCGTAGAGCGCCCGGCCGATGCCGTCGATGGCGTCGGCGCCGTCGATGCGCACACTCGCGCCTTCGCCGATCAGCTTGCGGAACCCGTCGCCGTCGCGGCTGTCGGCGCCGGCCAGCACGTCCCAGGCCCCGAGCACGTTGCCGGCGATCCAGGCGTCGATCAGGCCGATGTCATGGCTGGAGATCGTGCCGTCGTTGGCCGCCCCGGTCGCCTCGATCGCGTCGAGCAACATGTCGTTGAGCACGTCGGCCGCGCGCGCCGCCTGGGCGAGATCGCTGGTCGAGAAGCTGCGCGCCAGACGCGGATCCTCAAACACGGCATCGATCAGCCGGTCGAGCCCGGTGCCGGTGCCGGCGACGTCATAGGGGTTGGTCTCGCCCTGGAGCGAGCCGTCCGCCAGCGCGTCGCCGAGCAGATCTGACAGCCAGTAGGCCACGTCGTCGAGCGAGGCATTGCCGTTGCCGTCCTCGTTGATGAGCCGGCCGCGGTCGTAGCCGAAGCCGAGGTGATAGATCCCGTCGGCGACGGTGTTGACCGCGTTTTCGGCGTAGAGGCGGGTGATCGCTCCGTCGTTTTGGACGAGGTGGAAACCGGTCTCTTCGCCGTTTTCGTCATCGCCGTGCAGTGCCACCCAGTCGGTGAAGCGATTGGCGTTGATCCAACCGGCGATCTCCATCACGTCGCCGGCGCTGAAACTGCCGTTGAAGGCGACACCGGTGGCCTTGATCGCCTCGACGATGATCGCGTTCATCCCCTGCGCCGCCGCCATCGCCTCGACGATCTCGTCGAGCGGCAGGCCGCGGTTCAATTCGGGATCCTCGGCGATGAGGGCGACGAGCTGGTCGAGACCGCCCGGCGTCGGGGTCGTCCCGGGGTCGGCCTGCCAGGCGGCAAGGTCTTCCGCCAGCAGCTCGCCCAGCCAATAGGCCACCTGCTCGACCCGGACGTTGCGGTCGCCGTCCTCGTTCACCAGCCGGTCGCCCTCATGGCCGAACACCAGGTGGTAGATGCCATCGGCGATCGTGTTGACGATGCTGTCGCCCCACATCCGGGCTTCGGCGCCGTCGTTCTGGACCCGGTGAAACCCGGTCTCTTCCGTGTTTTCATCGTCGCCGTGGGCGGCGGCGAAGGCATCGTAGCGGGTCGCGCGGATCCAGTCGGACAGGGCGAAGACCTCGGCCGGGCTGAGCCTGCCATCCGCGGCGAGATCCAGCGCCTCGATGCCCTCGACGATGATCGCGTTCATCGTGTCTGCGGCCTCGGCGGCTTCGGAGATGTCCTCTGCCGTCACCTTCCGCGCGAGCCCGGGGTCGGCGACGATGAAGGCCACCAGCTGGTCGAGCCCGGTCCCGGTGCTGCCCGTGGGGTAAGGCGCGGCGCCGGGGTTGGCCAGGGTCTTCATGTCGCCGTCCAGCAACCGGTTCAACCAGTCGGCCACGTCTTCGAGCGAGGCGTTCGCGTTGCCGTCCTCGTTGATCAACCGGCCCCGGTCGTAGCCGAAGACGAGGTGATAGATCCCGTCTGCCACGGTGTTGACCCCGTTCTCGCCGAACAGCCGCGTGTTGGCGCCGTCGTTCTGCACCAGATGAAAACCGGTCTCCTCGCCGTCCTCGTCGTCGCCATGCGCGGCGGTGAAGCTGTCGGCCCGATTGGCGATGATCCAGTCGGACAGCGCGGTCACATCTGCGGCAGAGAACCCGCCGTCATTGGCAAGCCCGAGCGCCCGGATCCCCTCGACGATGGCCTCGTTCATGACGTTCGCGGCCGCGGCGCCGGCACGGATTTCCTCGAGCGGCAGGCGCGCGCGCAGGCCCTGGTCGGTGTCGATCATCGCCACCAGCGCGTCCAGCCCGGTGCCCGTGGTGGCAATTGGCGGCGGCGGCGCGGCGGCGAAGACCCCCGCGGCAAGGTCCTCGGCGAGCAGGGCGTTGAGCCAGAACGCCACGTCATCCACCTGCGCGTTGCGGTTGCCGTCCTCGTTGATCAGGTTGCGCCCTTCGGTGCCGAACCCGAGGTGGTAGAGCCCGTCGGCCACGGTGTTGATGCCGTTTTCGCCGAACAGCCGGGTGGTGGCGCCGTCGTTCTGCACGAGGTGGAACCCGGTCTCTTGCCCGTGCTCGTCGTCGCCGTGGGCCAGGGTCCAGACCTCGGAAAAATGCGCCTGGATATGGGCGGCGAGCTGGTAGATCTCGGCCGTCTCGATCGCGCCGTCGCCGCCGATCCCGGTGGCCTCTATCGCGGTCACGATCATGCCGTTCATCTTGGCCATGGCCCGGACCGCCTCGGTGATCTCACCGCTGTCGACGCGGCGATTGAGACCCTGATCGTTCAACGCGACGTCGATCAGCAGATCGAGGCCGGTTCCGGTGAGATAGGGCTCGCCCGGCGCGGGCGTGGTGTCGATGAGGGCGGATTCGAGGCGGGGGAAGTTGGTGTAGGCAGCGAGCGACATGGTCGGGGGGCTCCTTGTCGGTGGACGATCTTGTTTTTGCCGGATCCGGGGCGAGGCCATGGCCTCGGGGAAGCGGAATTGTGGTTGGGCGGATCCGGGTCCGGGGCTAGATCGCGATTTGGACCAAAAAAGGGCATATTCCCGGGCCGACCCGGCCGCGGGGTGCGGCGCGGAATGGCGGGGCGCACCCGCGCGCCGGCAGCCCCCGGGGCGCAACTCATGACCCTGAAAGGGATAATCCGGGGCGGTCGCGATGTTATGGATGGCTCAATTGACGCCGGTTCCGGAAACAGTTCTTGCGCCGCTACCGGGCCGCGACGGGGACCGACGCGGGTGTGCCGGAGGCGCCGGCGCCTGAGGGCAACGGCGCATCACGGGCGGGCCGACGGGTGCGATTTGTCCCGCGATGCGCCGGGGAATTGTCCGGGTGGCGGTCGACACTCCCGCCCCACAGGGGCCGCGCCGGCGGCAGGCGGATCGGCGCCGTCGCCACCATGTCCGCAGGTGTCGAAGCGACCGGCGTTCGACCGCGCCCGCGCCCGGGGCTCTGCCGGGTGCGGCCGGGTCAGGATGAGCTTCGGACCGGCCCGCGCCCTGCCCCGGCGCAGGCGTAGGAAGGTTCAGGCGGCCAACCTGCCGGCCAGCCGTTCCAGCATGAGGACGCATTTCGAGAGCTGGTCGATGGCGAGGAACTCGTCGGGTTTGTGCGCCTGCTCGATCGAGCCGGGGCCGCAGACCACCACGTCCATCCCGATCGACTGGAAGATCCCGGCCTCGGTGCCGAAGGCGACCAGATCGGCCTCGCCGGTGCCGGTGAGTTGCGCCACGATGCGCCGCGCCTCGTTGTCGGCGGTGGGCTCCAACCCGTCGACTTCGCCCATCACCTCGGTGTGGATCCGCGCGTCGGGCCACACCGCCTGCATCGCCGGCAGCAGGGTATTGTAGACATGCGCGCGCATTTCCTCGCGCACGAAAGCGGCGTCGGCGGCCTGGACCGGGCGCATTTCCCATTCCACCGCCGCGTGGTCGGCGATCACGTTATGGGCGATGCCGCCATGCAGGCTGCCGGTGTTGATCGTGGTCCACGGCGGATCGAACCGGCTGGTTTGCGGGGCCCGCGCCTGCAGCTCGTCGCGCAGATCGAGCAGGCGGGCGACGTAGCGCACGGCGAACTCCACCGCGTTCACCCCGCGGTCGGGCGCCGAACTGTGACCGGCCAGCCCCTCGAACCGCGTGGTGTATTCGCAGCAGCCCTTGTGGCCTTCGATGATGCGCATCGAGGTCGGCTCGCCGATGATCGCCATGGCGGGCCTGATCCCCTTGGCGCGGATCGAATCCGCCAGCGCCTGGGCGCCGAGACAGCCGATCTCCTCGTCGTAGGTGAAGGCAAAGTGCAGCGGCCGGTTGCGCACCTGCGCGGCGAAGACCGGCGCCAGGACCGTGACCGCGGCGATGAACCCCTTCATGTCGCAGGTGCCGCGGCCGTAGAGCTTGCCGTCGCGGCGGATCATGTCGAACGGGTCGTTGGTCCAGATCTGGTCGGTGACCGGCACCACATCGGTGTGCCCCGACAGCACGATCCCGCCATCGGTCTCGGGGCCGAGCGTGGCGAACAGGTTGGCCTTGAGGCCGGTTTCGTCGTGAAAGACCTCGACCCGCGCGCCGGCATCTTCCAACAGCTCGGCGAGCCGCGCGATCATCGCCAGGTTCGGCGCCGAGGAGACCGTCGCAAAACCGACGAACTCATTGAGCAAAGCGATGATGTCGTCGAGCCGGTTCACCCCGCCCAATCCTTCACGAAAAGCTTGCGCTCGACATTGCACAGGGCTTCGGCCGGGCCGTTTTCGCGGATCAGGATCGTCTCGGTCGTCTCCAGCCCCCAATCGTCCATCCACAGGCCCGGCATGAAGTGGAAGGTCATCCCCGGCACCAGCACGGTGTCGTCGGTCGGGCGCAGCGAGGCGGTGCGCTCGCCCCAGTCGGGCGGATAGCTCAACCCGATCGGATAGCCGCAGCGGCCGCCGCGGTCGATGCCGACCCGGGCCAGTTCGCCGTTGAGGGCATTGGCGATGTCGGCCGCCCGGTTGCCGGCGCGCGCCGCCTCCAGCCCGGCGTTCAGCCCGGCGACCAGGGCTTCGGAGGCATCCACCATCTTCTGCGGCGGCGGGCCGAGGTGCACGGTGCGGCAGAGCGGCGCGTGATAGCGCCGGTAGCAGCCGGACAATTCGAAAAACGTCGCCTCGCCCCGGCGCATCTCGTCGCCGTTCCAGGTGAGGTGCGGCGCCGAGGCGTCGGCGCCCGAGGGCGTGAGCGGCACGATCGCCGGGTAGTCGCCCCAGGCGTCGCCGTCGCCGTAATACGCCGCCCGGGTGATCTCGCCGACCAGCTCGTTCTTGCGCATCCCCGGTTCCGCCCGCTCGATGGCAAGGCGCACGATCCGCTCCGATATCCGCGCCGCCTTGCGAATGAAGCCGAGCTCCTCGTCGGATTTCGGCCCGCGCTGCCAGTTCACCAGCGCGGTGGCATCGACGAAGGTCGCGGCCGGCAACTGCGCCGTCAGCACCGCGTGGGCCCTGGCGGAATAATAGTAGTTCTCCATTTCCACGCCGATCCGGGCGCGGTCATGACCCCGGGCTTTCAGCCGCTCGGCGAGGTCCTCCATCGGGTGGCGGGTGGTGGATTGAACGTAGTCGTCGGCGTAGCCGAGGATGTCGGCCTCTTCCATCCACACCGTGCGCCGCGCGCCGTTGGCATCCTGCACCCTGCCCCACCAGACCGGATCGGTATCGAGCCCGAGGATCACCCCCTGGTGGACATAGAACGACCAGCCGTCGTAGCCGGTCAGCCAGGCCTGGTTCGAGGGATCAACCGTGAACAGCACATCGATCCCGGCCGCTGCCATCGCGGTCCGGGTCAGGGCGATGCGGCGGGCATATTCGGCGGCGCTGAAGGGGGCGTTTTCGATCGGCATGCGGTCCTCGTCGTTGCAGTGCGGGGCGGGCCCCGGAGGCGTTCAATGCCTTGGAAACCCGGCGAAAACCGGGGCATTCCCGGTGAAGACGCCCAAGTCTGCGCGCTGTTGCTAGCAACTCTGGGATCAATCCCCGCCGGCCGTCAACTGGAATCCATCCCCCGGGAAAGCCCGCGCGTCCGGTCGTTTCGCCGCCGAAACCCGGGACTGATCGGCGCCTGGCGCGGCGGCGCGCGCCCGGGCGCGCCGGGGACGCGCGGCCGGGCGCGGAAAAATCCGCCAGGTGGCATTCCCGGGGCGGCGCGAAACCTGCACACTGGGCCGATGAGATTCGCCCTTTCCGATATCCTCTCGGCCCGCCAGGTCATCCGCGGTACCGCCGATGCGACGCCCTTCCTGCCCTCGCCGTTCCTGTCGCAAAGGCTCGGGCGGGAGGTCTTGCTGAAACTCGAGACCATGCAGCCGATCGGCGCGTTCAAGCTGCGCGGCGCGATGAACGCGGTGGCGCACCTGCCCGAGGGCACCCGCGGGGTGACGTGCTGTTCCACCGGCAATCACGGCCGCGGCGTGGCCTTTGCCGCCGCGCGGCGCGGCCTGCGCGCGGTGATCTGCATGTCGTCGCTGGTGCCGCAGGCGAAGGTCGACGCGATCAGGGCGCTCGGCGCGACGGCGAAGATCTGCGGGGTGAGCCAGGACGACGCCCAGGCGGAAAGCCGGCGCCTGGTCGAGGCCGAGGGGCTGGTGGAGATCTCCCCCTTCGACGACCGCCATGTCATCGCCGGTCAGGGCACCATCGGTCTCGAGATGATGGAGGCGCGGCCCGATCTCGACACCATCCTGGTGCCGCTGTCGGGCGGCGGGCTGGCCGCGGGCGTGGCGGTGGCGGCGAAGTCGGTCAACCCGGAGGTGAAGGTGTTCGGCGTCAGCATGGACCGCGGCGCGGCGATGCACCTCTCGCTCGCCGCCGGGCATCCGGTCGAGGTCGAGGAGGTGCCGAGCCTGGCCGATTCGCTCGGCGGCGGCATCGGCGCCGACAACCGGCTGAGCTTTCCGCTGTGCCGACGCTATCTCGACGGCACGGTGCTGGTGACCGAGGACGACATCCGCGATGCCATGCAGGCGGTGTTCTACGAAGACCGGATGGTCGCCGAGGGCGCCGCGGTGGTGGGGGTTGCGGCGATGCTCACCGGTCGTCTGCCGGCGCCGAAGGGAGCGGTCGCCACCATCGTCACCGGCCGCAATCCCGACATGACGGTGTTTCACCGGATCATGGCCGGCGCGGATATCATGCTGGGCGAGGTCACACTGAAGGGAAGACGCTATGGCACATGACATCCGGATCGTGACCGAGGCCGAGCTGCGCCGCGCGGTCAGGCTCGACCTCGCCACGGTGGACGTGATCGAGCGCGCTTTCGCGGCACTCGCGGGCGGCGCGGTGGTGATGCCGCCGATCCTGTCGATGGAGCTCGCCGAGGTGAGCGGCGAGGTCGACGTCAAGACCGCCTGTATCCCCGGCTTCGACAGCTTCGCGATCAAGGTCAGCACCGGGTTCTACGGCAATGCGGCCCGCGGCCTTCCCAGCCTCAACGGGTTGATGGTGCTGTTTTCGGCCAGCACCGGTCTGGTCGATGCGGTGCTGCTCGACAACGGCTATCTGACCGACCTGCGCACGGCGGCGGCCGGGGCGGTTGCCGCGCGCGCGCTCGCGCCGGAGCGGGTCGAGACCGCCTGCATCTTCGGCACCGGGCTTCAGGCGCGCCTGCAGGCCGAGGCGGCGCATCTGGTGCGGCCATTCCGGCGGCTGTTCGTCTGGGGGCGCGACCCGGCCAGGGCCCGGACCTGCGCCGACGATCTGGCGGCGCGCCTCGGCATCGCGGTCGAGCCCACCGCCGACCCCGCCGCCGCCGTCGCGGCCTCGCAGCTGGTGATCACCACGACCCCTGCGCGCGACCCGATCTTCAAGACCGCCTGGCTGCACCCCGGCCTGCATGTGACCGCGATGGGCTCGGACATGGCGGCCAAGCAGGAGCTCGAGGCCACCGCCCTTGCCGGTGCCGACCTCTATGTCTGCGACCGGGTCGAGCAATGCGAGGCGCTTGGCGAGCTGCGCTCGGCGCTCGCTGCCGGGGTCTGGCCGGGCGGCACCCCGCCGGAACTGGGCGAGATCGTCACCGGGGCGAAGCCGGGGCGGCGCAATGCCGACGACATCACCATCTGCGACCTCACCGGGACCGGCGCCCAGGACACAGCGATCGCCGCGCATGTGCGGACCATCCTGGCAGACGCCGGGACGGTGATCCGGGCGTGACCCCGGCCCTGCAGACCCGGCCGGCGATGCCGAAAGGGCGCGCAGGGTGAAGGCCAGCCAGCACGACGGCGCGGCGCGACGCCCCCGCGTGGGACCGCCGGCCCGGGCTGGTCAAACCGTCCGGGATCGGCTAACCATCGACGATCCCTTGCAATAAAGGCATCGCGCGCTGCTGCCAGGGCGTCCGGAGCCCGAGGCGCCGTATCCGCGTGCCCGCCGAGGTTCCCCCCAAGGAAAGCGACAAATGCGGCGCGCCGCCGCGAAGGAGACATGTGATGCTGAGAAACGACCAACTGGAAGCCTGGGACCGCGACAACTTCTTTCACCCCTCGACCCATCTGGCCGCCTTCGCGCGGGGCGAGGCGCCCCAGCGGGTGGTGACGGGAGGGTCCGGCTGCCATATCGAGGACCGCGACGGAAACCGTCTGCTCGACGCCTTCGCCGGGCTCTACTGCGTCAACGTCGGCTACGGCCGCCCCGAGATCGCCGAGGCGATTGCCGCGCAGGCGAAGGAGCTTGCCTATTACCACGCCTATGTCGGGCACGGCACCGAGGCCTCGATCACGCTCGCCAAGATGGTGCTCGACCGCGCCCCCGACCACATGTCGAAGGTCTATTTCGGCCTGTCGGGGTCGGACGCCAATGAGACCAACGTCAAGCTGGTCTGGTATTACAACAACATCCTCGGGCGCCCCGAGAAGAAGAAGATCATCTCGCGCTGGCGCGGCTATCACGGCTCGGGCCTGATGACCGGATCGCTGACCGGGCTCGAGCTGTTCCACAAGAAATTCGATCTGCCGCTGGCCCAGGTCCTGCACACCGAGGCGCCGTATTATTTCCGCCGCAACGATCTCGCCCAGACCGAGGCGCAGTTCGTCGCCCATTGCGTCGCCGAGCTGGAAGCGCTGATCGACCGCGAAGGCGCCGACACCATCGCCGCCTTCATCGGCGAACCGGCGTTGGGCACCGGCGGTCTGGTGCCGCCCCCGGCGGGATACTGGGCCGCGATCCAGGCGGTGCTGGAGCGCCACGACATCCTGCTGATCGCCGACGAGGTGGTGACGGGATTCGGGCGGCTGGGGTCGATGTTCGGCGCCGAACACTACGGCATCCGGCCCGATTTCATCACCATCGCCAAGGGGCTCACCTCGGCCTATGCGCCGCTCTCGGGCTCGATCGTGTCCGACAGGGTCTGGGCGGTGCTGGAACAGGGCACCGACGAGAACGGGCCGATCGGCCACGGCTGGACCTATTCGGCGCACCCGATCGGCGCCGCCGCGGGCGTGGCGAACCTCGACCTCATCGACGAGCTGGACCTGGTGACCCGGGCGGGCGAAACCGGCGCCTATCTCAAGGCGGCGTTGCAGGCGGCGGTCGGCGATCATGCCAACGTCGGCGATGTGCGCGGCGAAGGGCTGCTCTGTGCGGTGGAATTCGTCGATGACCGCGACAGCCGGCGCTTCTTCGATCCGGGCCAGGCGATCGGGGCGAAGATCGCGGCGGCCCTGCTCGCCAGGGGCATCATCGCCCGCGCCATGCCGCAGGGCGACATTCTGGGCTTTGCGCCGCCCTTCTGCCTGAGCCACGCGGAGGCCGACGAGATCGCCGGTGCGCTGCAACAGGCCACCGCGGAGGTGCTGGGCTAGCCCCGGTTCACGGGCGGGACGCGACCGTCCGCCCCGGCCTTTTCGCCCGCGTGGATATCGCCGGTCGTCAGCACCGGCGACGCATCGATGTCTTCGGCATCGAGCATCGCCGCGACCCGTTCGAGCGACGCCACCAGCTGCGCCTGTTCCCAGTCCTGCATCTGCTCGAAGGCGCGCACGAACCGCTGTTGCAGCGCGTCGGGCGCGTCTCTGACCGTCGCGCGGCCCGCCGGCGTGATGCCCACGTTGGTCTGGCGCCGGTCGGTCTCGGAGCGTTGCCGCGCGACCTGCCCGGCGGCCTCGAGCTTGTCGACCAGCGATGTGATGGTCGCTTGCGCGACCCCCATCTGCACCGCCAGCGCCTTCGGCGTGGAGCGGCCCTCGGGGCGCTCGGTGAGGATCTGCAACACCCTGAGCTTCGCCGGTGTCATCCCGGCGGCCTGGGCGAGGTCGCGTTCGTGCAGCGCGGTCGCCCGGATGATGCGCCGCAATGCGATCAGGCTGTCGTCGATGCGGTCGGGAGAATCTGCGGTCATGGATCCAGTGTCGCACGAAGGGCGACGCGGTCTCAATGCGCGAAGTCGCGCCCAAACAACTTCAGTTCTCGAAGCATAAAGGGTGAGTTTGCTTATGTCATCTAAACAAAAGAGCCCTGGAAATAAGATTAATGCCGCATTTCTGCGACAATATCCTTTGGGTATTGAATTATTAACTGTTGCAGGTTACTTAAGCTTTCGTACGAATTGAGGGAAGACCGATGATGCCGAGAGACACCGCAAGAACCCGAACGCGCTTGCCTCGTCTGCGCAGGCCGACTGCGACGGACGGGGCCGACATCTGGGCGCTTGTCAAGAGTTGCAAGCCGCTCGATCAGAACTCCATGTATGCCAACCTGATCCAGGCCGATCATTTCCGCGACACCTGCGTGGTGGCGGAGCTCGACGGCGAGATCGTCGGCTGGATTTCCGGCCACATGATCCCGGACCGGGAAGAGCTTTTCGTCTGGCAGGTCGCCGTCGGCGAAACCGCCCGCGGCCTCGGTCTCGGAAAGCGGATGCTGGGCGCGCTGATCGAGCGAGAGGCCTGTGCCGGCGCCCGCCATCTCAAGACCACGATCACCGCAGACAATGCCGCGTCCTGGGGCCTGTTCCGCAGCTTCGCCCGCGCCATCGGCGGCGAACTGACCGACACGCCCCATTTCGAGCGCGACGCGCATTTCGACGGCCAGCACGCGACCGAACACATGGTCTCGATCACGCTGGCACAGGCGCCGGCCCTGGCCCGCGCCGCCTGATCTTTCCCCCATCCCCCCAAGACCGACGCATGAAGTGCGAAAGGATTCCCCATGCCCAAGGACATCACCCCGACTCCGACGATCTTCGAACGCCGTGAAAGTGCCGCGCGCTCCTATTGCCGCGGCATGCCGGCGCTGTTCACCTCGGCCTCCGGCGCGGAGCTGAAAGACGCGGACGGCCGCCGCTACATCGACTTTCTCGCCGGCTGCTCGTCGCTCAACTACGGCCACAACGACCCCGACATGAAGGCCGCGCTGATCGACCACATCGCCGGCGACGGCATTGCCCACGGGCTCGACCTGCACACCGATGCCAAGGGCGATTTCCTGCGCGCCTTCGACACCCATATCCTCGCCCCGCGCGGCATGGACCACAGAGTGATGTTTACCGGCCCGACCGGCGCCAACGCGGTGGAAGCGGCGATGAAGATCGCCCGCAAGGTCACCGGGCGCAGCAACATCATCGCCTTCACCAACGGCTTTCACGGCGTCACCGCCGGGGCGCTGGCGGCCACCGGCAACGGCTATCACCGCGGCGGCGCCGGGATGACGCTGAACAATGTCACCCGGATGCCCTATGACGGCTATTTCCCCGGCGACACCGATACCGCCGATTTCCTCGAGGCGATGCTCAGCGACAAGTCGGGCGGCATCGATGCGCCGGCGGCGATCCTCGTCGAAACCGTGCAGGGCGAAGGCGGGTTGAACGCGGCGCGCCCGGCGTGGATCCGGCGGATCGCGCGGATCGCCAAGGCGCACGGCGCGCTGCTCATCATCGACGACATCCAGGCCGGTATCGGCCGCACCGGCACGTTCTTTTCGTTCGAGGAGATGGGCGTCACGCCCGATATCGTGACCCTGGCGAAGTCGCTGTCCGGTTTCGGCCTGCCGATGGCGCTGGTGCTGGTGCGCCCCGAACACGATGTCTTCGGGCCCGCCGAGCACAACGGCACCTTCCGCGGCAATACCCACGCTTTCGTGACCGCGCGGGTCGCGATCGAGAAATTCTGGGCCGACGACAGCTTCCAGCGCGCGCTGGCCGACAAGGCGGCGATCCTGACCGCGGCGCTCGAGGAGGTGGCCGCTCTGGTGCCCGACGCCAGGCTCAAGGGCCGCGGGCTGATGCAGGGCATCGACATGCGCTCGGGCGACCTTGCGGGCGAGATCTGCGCGCGCGCCTATGACAAGGGGCTGGTGATCGAAACCTCGGGCAACGAGGACCAGGTGGTCAAGGTGCTGGCCCCGCTCACGATCCCGGCGGAGACCCTGCGCCAGGGCTTCAACATCCTGCTCGATGCCACCCGCGATGCGATGGCGGACCGGGTCAGGCTGGCGGCGGAATAGGAGGCGGACCGATGATCGTGCGCGATTTTCACCGGATCGTCGAAAGCGATCCGGCCCGGGTGGTATCGGACGCGCGCTGGACCTCGGTGCGGATGCTGCTGGAGAATGACCGGATGGGGTTTTCCTTCCACATCACCACGCTGGAGGCGGGGTCCGAACACACCTTCGAGTACAGCAACCATTTCGAGAGCGTCTATTGCATGAGCGGCAAGGGATCGATCACCGATCTCGCCACCGCAGAGACCCACGCGATCGCCCCCGGCGTGATGTATGCGCTGGACAAACACGACCGTCACACCCTGCGGGCCGAGGAAGTGCTGGTGATGGCCTGCGTCTTCAACCCGCCGGTGACCGGCACCGAGGTGCACCGTGCAGACGGTTCCTATGCCGCGGCCGAGGAGGCCTGAGATGACCCATACCGTTGAAAAGATCGGCGGCACCTCGATGTCGCGCATCGACGAGCTGCGCGATACGCTGATCGTCGGCGACCGCGAGGGCGAGGCGCTCTACGGGCGGATCTTCGTCGTCTCCGCTTTCGGCGGCATCACCGATTTGCTGCTCGAACACAAGAAGTCGGGCGAGCCCGGGGCCTTTGCCGCCTTTGCCAATGCCGATGGGGATCACGGCTGGCACGACCGGCTCGACCGGGTCGCCGAAGCCATGACCGAAGTGCATGCCAGGGTGCTGAACCACGCCGCCGACATCGAACGCGCCGATGCCTTCGTGCGCGACCGGGTGCTCGGCGCGCGCAATTGCCTGATCGACCTGCAGCGGCTCTGCTCCTACGGCCATTTCCGCCTGTCGGAACACATGGGCTCGACCCGCGAACTGCTTTCGGGGCTCGGCGAGGCGCATTCGGCCTTCGTGACCGCGCTGTTGCTGCAGCGCGCCGGCGTGAATGCCCGCTTTGTCGATCTGTCGGGCTGGCGCGACGAGGGCGACGTGAGCCTCGACGAGCGGATCATCTCGGCGATGGAGGGGGTCGATCCGGCGACCGAGATGCCGATCGTGACCGGCTATGCGCAATGCGCCGACGGGCTGATGAGCGAATATGACCGGGGGTATTCGGAGGTGACGTTCTCGCGGCTCGCGGCGTTGACCGGGGCGCGCGAGGCGATCATCCACAAGGAGTTTCACCTGTCGTCGGCCGATCCGAAGCTGGTGGGAGCCGATGCCGTGCAGAAGCTCGGGCGCACCAACTACGACGTCGCCGACCAGCTGTCGAACCTCGGCATGGAAGCGATCCACCCCAAGGCGGCGAAGACCCTGCGCCAGGCCCAGGTGCCGCTGCGGGTGACCAACGCCTTCGAGCCGCAGGACCCGGGCACGCTGATCGACGACCGGCCGGCCGGGGTGCCGGCGGCGGAGATCGTCACCGGGCTCGACCTCATCGCGCTGGAACTGTTCGAACAGGACATGGTCGGGGTGAAGGGCTACGACGCGGCAATCCTCGAGGTGCTGACCCGCCACGACGTGCGCATCGTGTCGAAAGTGTCCAACGCCAACACGATCACCCACTACGTCGATGCCTCGCTGAAGGTCCTGCGCTGGGTCGAGAAAGACCTGGTCCGGCGCTACCCCTCGGCCGAGGTTTCGTCGCGCGCCGTGTCGATGGCGGCCGTGGTCGGGCGGGACCTCGCGGGGCTCTCGGTGCTCACCCGCGGGCTCCAGGCGATTGCCGGCGCCGGGCTCGAAGCCATCGGTGCCAGCCAGGGACCGCGCAATGTCGATGTGCAGTTCATTCTCGAGCGCGACGCCCTGCGACCCGCCATCGTCGCGCTGCACCGGGCGCTGGTCGAACAGCCGCGGCCGGCGCTGGTGCGGGCCGCGTAGCCTTTTCGCCCGGCACGGCTGCGGGACTTGGGGCGCCGGCCAGGGCGCACCGCCGCGCCGGGCAGCGGCGCGGGCCGCAGAAGGGCACGGGCGCTTGGGTCCGGCCTAGCGGTAGGTCCGTTCCTCGATATCGGCCTCGGCAAGCGCCTCGTCGCAGACCGAGAGGAACGCCGCCTCGGCCTCGGACAGGCGGCGGGCCGGGTTGGTGAGCAGGTAGATGTTGACCAGCGGCAGTTCGTCGTACGGGGGCAACTGGCGCAGGCGGCCAAGGTCGACATCGCGCCGGGCGACGTGCAGGGGCAGCGCCCCGATGCCGACATTGGCGACGATCATCCGTCGCAACTCGTGCAGGTTGGACGAGAGCCCGCGCCAGCCGGCCGCGATCTTCGCCCGCGCCCGGAGCCGCGCCACCGGCTCCAGCGGGCCGCCGTCGGCCTCGGTCTGGAACGACACCGAGGCCTCGCCTTCGAGATCGGCCAGGGCGATCTCGCTGCGCCCGAACAGCGCGTGCCGCGGCCCGCAGAACAGCCCGAAGTACTCGCGGTAGAGGATCTCGGCTTTCAGACCTGCCGGAATTTCGTGCATCAGGCATATTCCGAGGCTGGTGCGGTTCTGGTGTACCCGGGCGACGATCTCCTCGCTTTCGGCCACGTTGAACGAAAACGTCACCTTCGGATGGCTCGTGGTGAAGCTGTGAAGGGCCGCGTCGAAATGGTCGGAGATCACATGGCTGGTGATGCCGATCGAGATGTGACCGCGCAGGTCTTCGCCCCCGATCTCGAGCAGGGACGGCAGCTGCGAGATCGCGCCGAAGATCGAGGAACATTGCGAATAGAGCACCTGGCCCGCGCGTGTCACCTTGAATTCATTCGGTTTTCTGATGATGAGGCGTTGACCGGTCGCCTCTTCCAGGCGCTTCAGAGCCGACGAGATGGTGGGCTGTTTGAGGCCGAGAAAATCCGCCGCCCGGCTGATGCCGCGTTGCTCGACGACCACCATGAAGGTGCGCAGCAGATTCCAGTCGAGCTGCCAGGGAAACCGTTGCTCATAGGGCTTCATCATAGACCTCATCTATGTTGAACATTCGCAATATTTATTTGCGCGATAATTGGGGGCGTGCAAGCGTTTCCATCAAGGCGGTCGTGACCGTCACCCGCCCGGGATCAAGCCGGGGGACTTCGTCAAATCCAACAGGAGAGAGAAATGACCAAGCGCAGAAACCTCATGAAAGCCGCCGTCGCCGCAGGCGGGCTCGCCCTCGCCGGGATCGCCGCCACCGCGCCGGCCGCCGCCGAGGAGCTCGACACGATCAAGGAAGCGGGCGTGATCCGCATCGCCATGTCGGGCGCCTACCCGCCGTTCAACTTCGTCAACGACCAGAACGAGGTCGTCGGCTTCGACCCGGCCATCGGCACCGAGATCGCCAAGCGGATGGGGCTCGAGACCGAGATCGTCACCACCGCCTGGGACGGCATCATCGGCGGTCTGCTGGCCAACAAGTACGACGCCATCGTCGGCTCGATGACCATCACCGAGGAACGCGACGAGGTGGTCGATTTCGTCGGCCCCTATTACACCACCAAGCGCGCGATCTTCACCAAGCCCGGCAGCGCGTTCACCTCGATCGACCAGCTGGGCGATGCCGAGATCGGCGTCACCCTCGGCGAGACCCACGAGGAATGGGCGCGCGAGCAGGGCTGGAACATTCGCACCTACAAGGGCCTGCCCGAGTTGCTGCTCGAGCTTGAGAACGGCCGCGTCGATGCGATTGTGAACGACTCGATTGCGGCGATTCTCGCGATGGGCGAGAAGGGCCAGGAATACGCGACCATCGAGTTCGAGACCCCGACGTTCGGCGCCGGGATCGCGATCCGCGAAGGCAACCCCGAGCTCGCCGCGGCGATGCAGGCGGCCCTCGACGCGATGATGGAAGACGGCACCTATGTCGAGATCGCCATGGAATGGATCGGCGCCGACATCCGTTGATCCGGCGACAAGACCACCCGGCCCGCCGGCGCCTGTCGGCGGGCCAGCCTTCCCTTTCGGGCCCGGTTTCACCCCATGACCACGACATACGGAAAACTCACCTGGGAACAGGTGCGCGACGCGGACAAGGACCGCGTGGTGATCCTCAATGTCTCGGCGACAGAGGATCACGGGCCGCACATGCCGCTCGACACCGACACGGTGCTGGGCATGGCGGTGGCCGAGGGCGTGGCAGCCGCAGCACCCGACGAGGTCTTGGTGATGCCGCCGGTGGCTTACGGGTTCAACGAGCATCACAAGGATTTCCCGGGGGTGATCTGGATCCAGCCCGAAACCCTCATCGCCTTCGTCACCGACATCACCAAATCGCTCGCCCACCACGGGTTTCGCCGGATCCTGCTGCTCAATTCGCACGGGTCGAACCACCCGGTGCTCGACCTCGCCGCCCGCAAGACGGTGATCGAAACCGGGATCATCTGCGTCTCGGCCTCGTACTGGAACCTCTGCGCCGACCGGATCAATCAACACCGCAAGTCCGAGACCGGCGGCATTGCCCATGCCGGCGAGTTCGAGGCGGCGATGTACCTGGCGCTGCAGCCCGAGCACGTGCATGTCGAGAAATCGGCCACCCAGAACCTGCACGACCCGTCGAGCCGCTTCTTCAACCTCGATCTCGCGCGCGGCGGCGGCAAGGCGATGCTGATGCGCTGGTGGTCGGAGATTTCGCCCGACGGCACGATGGGCGACCCGACCGTCGCCGATGCCGAGACCGGCAAGAAGTTCCTGACAGCCGCAATCGAGGAGACCACGGCACTGGTGCGTGAGATCCGCGCCCTGCCGCTGCTCGCCCGCAAAGACCATCATTAGGACGTTTCGAGACCATGCCTGGACAATCACCATCGCCACTGTCGCGAGACCGCCGCAGGCGGGACAGGGTATTGGCCTTGCCGCGTTGTCGCGTAACGCATTAGGGAGAAGCGCACATGGACTTCGACCTGATGCTGCGGGTCTACCCGTTCTTCATCGAGGCCGCCTGGGTCACGATCCAGCTCTCGGTGCTGACCACGATCCTCGGCCTTGCCTGCGGCGCGCTCGGGGCTTCGGCGCGGCTCTCGCGGCATTGGTATTTCCGCGCGCTCGGCGCCACCTACGTGAGCGTGATCCGTGGCACGCCGGCGCTGATCCAGCTCTTCATCCTCTATTTCGGCGGCCCCCAGATCGGCATCCAGCTCGACGCCTTCGAGGCCGGCGTGATCGGCCTTGGCATCAACATCGGCGCCTATATGACCGAGACGATGCGCGGTGCGATCATCGCCGTCGACCGGGGCCAGAACGAGGCGGCGCGCACGCTGGGGCTGTCGAAGTTCCAGGCCTTTCGCAAGGTGACGCTGCCGCAGGCGATGCGGCTGATGATCCGCCCGCTGGGGGTGAACATCAACGCGCTGATCAAGGGCACGGCGCTGGTGGCGGCGATCGCGGTGGTCGAGCTCACCTACACCGCCCAGCGCTACATCGGCTCGACCTACAAGCCGTTCGAGATGTTCCTGCTCTCGGGCCTGCTCTACATGATCATCATCTACGGCGTCGGCAAAGGGATCTCCTGGCTCGACCGCAAGGCGCGCATCACATGAGGCGCGCTGCAAACACAGGGGGCCACCATGGGGCTTGATTTCTCTGTTGTCCCCAAGTTCATGGACATCATCCTGCTGGGCGCGCTCTGGACCGTCGCGATCACCGCCGGGGCGGCCATCCTGAGCTTCGTCGGCGGGATCTTCTTCGCCGTCATCGCGCTCTACGCCCACTGGATCGTGCGGCTGCCGTTTCGCGGCTTCGAGTTTCTGTTCATGGGCACGCCGCTCCTGCTCCAGCTGTTCCTGATCTATTTCGGCCTGGTGCAGATCGGCATCGACCTGCCCGCCTTCGTCGCCGGGGTGATCGGGCTGGGGCTGCACTTCGCGGTCTACAATTCCGAACTGATCCAGACCGCCATCGTCGCCGTCGACAGGGGCCAGATGGAGGCCGCGCGCACCCTTGGCCTGTCGCGCGGACAGGCGCTGCGCAAGGTCGTGGTGCCGCAGGCGGTGCGCGACGTGATCCCGCCGATCGGCAACAACATGATCGCGTTGCTCAAGGACAGTGCGCTGGTCTCGGTGATCGGGGTGTCGGAGCTCACGCTCTCGGCCCAGCGCGCGATCGGGCGCACCTACCGGCCGTTCGAATTCTACGTCGTCGCCGCCGCCTTCTACTACGTCATCAACCTCGGCCTGGAAGCCGTGCTGCGCCGGATCGAGCGCCGCATCGCGCTGTCGCGCTGACCCCGGAGGCCGCCCATGACAGACCCCACGCATTTCGTCGAAGTCCGCAACGCCCAGAAGCAATACGGCTCGCTCGAGGTTCTCAAGGACATCAGCCTCACCGTCGCGCGCGGCCAGATCGTCGCCATCATCGGCCCGTCGGGCTCGGGCAAATCGACCCTGCTGCGCGCGATCAACGATCTCGACCCGCTCACCGGCGGCGAGGTCTGGCTCGACGGCGTGCAGGTCAACAAGACGCTGCCACACGGGCAATACGAAAAACACATCAACGCGATGCGCCAGCAGATCGGCATGGTGTTTCAGCACTTCAACCTGTTCCCGCACCTCACCGTGCGCGGCAACGTGACGATGGCGCCCAGACTGCTCAAGGGGATCACCGCCGAGGAGGCCGACAAGCTCGCCGAGGAGCAGCTTGCCGAAGTGGGCTTGAGCGACCGGATCGACTATTACCCCTCGCAGCTGTCGGGCGGGCAGAAGCAGCGCGTCGCCATTGCCCGGGCGCTGGCGATGAAGCCCAAGCTGATGCTGTTCGACGAGGCCACCTCGGCGCTCGACCCCGAGCTGGTCGAAGAGGTCAACCTGGTGATGAAGAAGCTCGCCGAAAAGCACATGACGATGATCATCGTCACCCACGAAATGGACTTCGCCGCCAGCGTTTGCGACCGGGTGCTGTTCATGGACCAGGGCGTGGTGGTCGAGGAAGGCCCACCGGAAGTGATCTTCAAGGCGCCGAAGGAAGAGCGCACCCGCGGCTTTCTGCGCAAGCACCTGGCAGGTGCGAAATGACCGACGCAGCCTCGCATCTCTTCTACATCTCCCGCACGCCGCGCCCGTTTCTCGACCGCGCCGAAGGGATCTATCTCTGGGACCGGTCCGGCAAGCGCTACATCGACGGCACCTCGGGTGCGATGGTGTCGAACATCGGCCATTCCAACCCGCGGGTGCTGGCCAAGATGAAGGCCCAGATGGACCGCTCCACCTTCGGCTACCGGCTGCATTTCCGCACCGAGCCTTCCGAGAACCTCGCGACCAAGGTTGCGCAGATGATGCCGGAGGGGCTCGACCGGGTGTTCTTCGTCTCGGGCGGATCGGAGGCGGTGGAAAGCGCGGTTAAGCTCGCGCGCCAGTACAAGATCACCCAAGGCGAGGCGAGCCGCTGGAAGGTGATCTCGCGCTATCCTTCCTACCACGGCTGCACCCTCGGCGCGCTCGACCTCACCGGCTACGACCCGCTGCGCGAACCGTTTTCGCCGCTGATGCGCGGGATGCCGAAGATCCCGGCGCCGGCCACCTATCTCGACCGTGACAACCTCAGCGAGACGGAACGCGGGCTGAAATACGCCGAGATGCTGCGCGACCGGATTATCGAGGAAGGCCCCGAGACGGTGCTCGCCTTCCTGATGGAGCCGATCGGCGGCGCCTCGACCGGGGCGCTGGTGGCGCCCGACAGCTACTACGGGCGGATCCGCGAGATCTGCGACGAGTTCGGCATCCTGTTGATCTACGACGAGGTGATGACCGGTGTCGGGCGCACCGGCGCCTTCATCGCCGCCCAGCACTGGGGGATCACCCCCGACATCGTCGCCCTCTCCAAAGGGCTCGGCTCGGGTTACGCGCCGCTCGGTGCCGCCGTCGCGGGGCAATGGATGGTCGATCCGGTGCTCGATTCGGGCGGGTTCCTGCATGGCTACACCTATTCCGGCAACCCCCTCGCCTGTTCGGCCGGGTTGGCGGTGCTGGAGGAGCTGGAGGAACAGGACCTGATCGCCAATGCCGCGGCGATGGGCGAGGTGCTGATGGCGCGGCTGCGCGGGCTGATGGCGCGCTATCCGTTCATCGGCGACGTGCGCGGCATGGGGCTGCTCACCGCCTTCGAATTCGTCGCCGACCGCGAGACGATGGAGCCGCTGCCGGTGGCGCTCAATGCCCATTCGCGGCTGGTGGAACTGGCCTATGAGCGCGGCCTCATCACCTATTCGCGCCGCACCCGGGGCGGGGTGGCGGGCGATCATTTCATGGTCGCGCCGCCGCTCATCGTGACCGAAGCCCAGATCGACGAGATCATGGAGATCTTCACCGAGTCTCTCGACGTGTTCGCCGCCGAGGCCGGGCTCGGGGTGGAGCACGCGGCATGACGATCCGCCGCGCCACCCCTGACGATGCCGTGGCCGTGGCCGAAATGCTGGCCCGGCTCGCGGACGAGACCGGCGACGGCGCCCGTTTCGCCTCGACGCCCGAGACCATCCGCGCACATGGGTTCGGGCCGGGCGCGCTGTTCGAGAGCCTCGTCGCCGAACACGGCGGGCGCCCGGCGGGCGTCGCGGTCTTCGTGCGCCATTTCTCCACCACCCGCGGCCAGCCCGGTGTCTATGTGCAGGACCTCTGGACCGCGCCCACGGCGCGCGGGCAAGGGCTCGGCGCGGCGCTTCTCGCCGCGGTGGCGGACCACGCCCGCCGGGGCTGGGGGGCGCGCTACCTCGCTCTGACCACCCATGGCCACAACGCGGAGGCGCGCGCCTTCTACGCCCGCTTCGGTTTCCACGCGCACCCCGACGATGTGCCGATGACCCTCGACGGGGCGGCGTTCGACGCGCTCGGAACCCGCGCAGAGAGCGCCGCATGAGACTGCCCGACAAGACCACCAGGCTCGAAGACGCCGTGGCGCGGATCGACGACGGGGCCGTGGTGATGGTCGGCGGGTTCGGCGTGCCCGGCACCCCGTTCACCCTCATCCGCGAGCTCGTGCGCCAGGGGCCGCGCGATCTGACAATCATCAAGAACGATGCCAACGAGACCGGCCTGGGCATCGACCACCTGCTCGCCTCGGGCCAGGTGGCGCGGCTCATCACCACCCATATCGGCCTCAACCCGCGCGCCATCGAGCTGATGAACACCGGGCAGATCGAGGTGGAATTCAACGCCCAGGGCATTCTCGCCGAGCGTATCCGCGCGGGGGGGGCCGGGCTCGGCGGCATCCTCACCGATATCGCCGAAGACACCGAGCTGGCGCGTGGCAAACAGCGCGTCGAGATCGACGCCAAGCCCTACCTCGTCGAAACCGCGCTGCGCGCCGATGTCGCCCTGATCCATGCCGACCGGGCGGATGTGTTCGGCAACCTCGGCTACGTCGCCACCGCGCGCAACTTCAACCCGCTGATGGCGATGGCGGCGGCGCGGGTCGTCGCCGAGGCCGAACGGGTGCTGTCCCTGGGCGATCTGCCGCCCGACGAGGTCCATACCCCCGGGCCCTTCGTCGACCGCGTGGTCGCGCTCGGTACGCTCACGGAGGAATACGCCGTTGTCCGACGTTAAGAGGCGCATGGTGGCGCGGGCCGCGCGCGAGATCGCACCGGGCATGGTGGTCAACCTCGGGATCGGGCTGCCGACCCGGGTGATCGACCACCTGGGCGCCGATTTCCCGGTCTGCCTGCACACCGAGAACGGGCTCTCGGGCATCGGGCCGACGCTGCCCCCCGACCGCGCCGACCGCAACCTGATCGACGCCGGCGGGGCCTATGTCTCGACGGTGCCCGGGTCGGCGTTCTTCGACAGCGCCACCTCGTTTGCGCTGGTGCGCTCGGGCCGGCTCGATCTCACGATGCTGGGGGCCTTCGAGGTCAGCCAGGCGGGCGATCTCGCCAACTGGAAGATCCCGGGCCGGTTTTCGCCCGGTGCCGGCGGCGGCATCGAACTGGCGCAGAAGGCCCGGCGGGTGGCGGTGCTGACCACCCAGACCGACCGGGCGGGCAATCCGAAGCTGAAAGCGCGGTGCAGCCTGCCGGTGACCGCCCTGGGCTGCGTGGCGCGGGTGTTTACCGAGATGGCGGTGATCGACATCACGCCTTCGGGGTTTTGCTTGCGCGAACTGGCCGAGGGCGTGGGCGCCGCCGAGGTGGCCGAGGCCACGGATGCGCAACTGACGATCCCCGACGGCGAACTTCCAACCTTCTGAGGCGCCCATGGACCGAGACCTGCAAACCCGCCTGCTCGATGCCGTCGATGCGGGCTTCGACGACCAGACCGGCTTTCTCGCTGAGCTCACCGCGCATCCTTCGACCCGGGGGAACGAACAGGGCGCACAGGATGTGATGGCCGACGCCCTTGGCGAGCGCGGCTACGCTGTCGACCGCTGGCAGATCGACCTTGCCGAGATCAGCGCCCTGCCCGGCTTTTCGCCGGTGCTCGGCGCCTATGACGACGCGGTGAATGTCGTCGGCACCCACCGCGCGCGCACCCGGAAGGGCCGGTCGCTGATCCTCAACGGCCATATCGACGTGGTCCCGGCGGGCCCGCTCGACATGTGGGACAGCCCGCCCTACGAACCGCGCATCGAGGGCGGCTGGATGTACGGCCGCGGCGCCGGCGACATGAAGGCGGGGCTCAGCTCCAACCTCTACGCGCTCGATGCGCTGAGGCGGATCGGTCTCGCCCCGGCGGCGGATGTGTTCGTGCAATCCGTGGTCGAGGAGGAATGCACCGGCAACGGCGCGCTCGCCTGCCTCGCACGCGGCTACCGCGCCGAGGCTGCGCTGATCCCCGAGCCCTTCGCCGAAAGCCTGGTCACCGCCCAGGTGGGGGTGCTCTGGTTCCAGGTGCACCTCAAGGGCCTGCCGACCCATGTCGCCTATGCCGGCAGCGGCGCCAATGCGATCGAGGCGGCGATCCCGCTCATTGCCGCCCTGCACGAGATGGAGGCGCGCTGGAACCTGCCCGACGCCCGGCACCGCGACTACGCCCAGCACGACCACGCGCTGAACCTCAATATCGGCAGGATCGAGGGCGGCGACTGGACCAGTTCCGTGCCCGCCTGGTGCGTCTTCGACGTGCGCATGGGGCTGTTCCCGGGGCAGGACATGGCAGCGGCCAAAGCCGAGATCGAGGCGGTGCTGATGGAGGCGGCGCGCGACAACGCCTTCTTGAAGAATTCCTTGCCCGAGATCGTCTATCACGGCTTCGAGGCCGAGGGCTACGCGCTGTCGGAAGACAGGAGCGCCACCGCCGCGCAGGCCATCGGCGCGCTCGACGCGGCCCACGGCGCGGTCACCGGCGGCCGGCTCGACCGGCTCGCCATCACCGCCACCACCGATGCGCGGTTCTTCGGCCTCTATGCCGACACACCCGCCCTGGTCTACGGTCCCCGGGCCGAGGCGATCCACGGCTTCAACGAACGCGTCGAGCTCGACAGCCTGCGCCGGGTGACCCAGGCCACGGCGCTGTTCATCGCCGATTGGTGCGGCGTGGAAGACATCCGAGGGGAGACCTGAGACATGCGCGAACCGGTCATCGTTTCCACCGCCCGCACGCCGATGGGCAAGGCCTATCGCGGGGCGTTCAACAATCTCGACGGCCCGAGCCTCGCCGCCCATGCGGTGCGCGCCGCCGTGGCGCGCGCCGGGCTGGAGGGGGGCGAGATCGAGGATGTGGTGTTCGGCTCGGCGCTCACCCAGGGCACGACCGGCGCGAACGTCGCGCGCCATATCGCCCTCGCCTCGGGCCTGCCCGACAGAACCGCCGGCCAGACCGTCGACCGGCAATGCGCCTCGGGGCTCAACGCGCTGGCGACCGCCGGGCACATGGTGGCGCAGGAAGGTGTGGACGTGGCGCTTGCCGGCGGGCTCGAAAGCATCTCGCTGGTGCAGGAAAGCCATTGGAACGCTCACCGCTACCGCGCCGCTGGCGTGCGCGACGGCTACTACATGTCGATGCTGGAAACGGCAGAGGTGGTGGCCGAGCGCTATCATGTCGGCCGGGAGGCGCAGGATGCCTATGCGCTCGAGAGCCAGCAACGCACCGCCCGGGCGCAGGCCGAGGGCCTGTTCGCCGACGAGATCGTCGCGGTCGATGCGGTGAAGCTGGTCACCGACCCCGACACCGGCGAGACCCGCGAAGAGGCGGTGCGGCTGGCGGCCGACGAGTGCAACCGCCCGGGCACCACGGCGGCGGCGCTGGAGGGGCTGAAACCGGTCCTCGGCGCAGGCAAGACCGTCACCGCCGGCAACGCCTCCCAGCTGTCCGACGGGGCGGCGGCGCTCGTGGTCATGGAGGCGCGCGAGTCGGCGCGGCGCGGGCTCGACCCGCTCGGTGCGCTGCGTGGCTTTGCCGTCGCCGGCGTGGCGCCGGAAGAAATGGGGATCGGCCCGGTCGTCGCGATCCCGCGGCTGCTGGAGCGGACCGGTCTTAAGATCGACGACATCGACCTCTGGGAGGTCAACGAAGCCTTCGCCGCGCAGCTCGTCCATTGCCGCGACGCCCTTGACCTGCCGCCCGACAGGCTCAACGTGAATGGCGGGGCGATCTCCATCGGCCACCCCTACGGCATGTCCGGCGCGCGCATGGCCGGGCACATCCTGCTCGAGGGCCGCCGCCGGGGGCTGCGCTGGGGCGTGGTGTCGATGTGCGTCGGCGGCGGGCAAGGGGCGGCGGGGCTGATCGAGGTTTTCTGATCTCGGCGCCGGTGGCCCCCCGTAAACCCTGCGCGCAGACAAGGAAGGATGGTTGTGCAATGACCCCGAATGCCAAGGCGCCGCGGTCCGAATTCCTCGACGAACAAGACATCGCCGAGCTGACCCGTTGGCGGCGCGAATTGCACCGGCACCCGGAACTGTCCGGCGAAGAGGCCGCGACGGCGGCCCGGATCGTCGCGATGCTGGCACCCAGCGCACCGGACCGTCTCTTCACCGGGCTCGGCGGCCATGGCGTCGCCGCCGTCTACGATGGCCCGGCGGACGGGCCCTCGATCCTCGTGCGCTGCGATATCGACGCCCTGCCGATCGAGGAGCTCGGCGACCACCCGCATCGCTCGACCGTCGCCGGCAAGGCCCATCTCTGCGGGCATGACGGGCATACGGCCATTCTGGCCGGCGTCGCCCGTTGGCTCGGCCGCAACCGCCCCGAGCGGGGGCGGGCGATCCTGCTGTTCCAGCCGGCCGAGGAAGACGGCTCGGGGGCCGCGAAGGTCATTGCCGATCCGCGGTTCGAGCAGATCACGCCGGACATCGCCCTGGCGCTGCACAACATGCCGGGCGTGCCGCTCGGCGCGGCGGTGCTGGCCGAGGGCATCATGAACTGCGCCTCGCGCGGGATGAAGATCGTCCTGTCCGGCCGGACGGCGCATGCCTCGCAGCCCGATACCGGCCTTTCCCCGGTTCCGGCCATGGCACAGCTGTTGCCGAGGCTGACGGATCTGGGACCGGGCGGGTCGCAGGCAGACCCCGGGTTCTCGCTGGTGACGGTGACCCATGCGCGGATCGGCGAGCCCGCATTCGGCGTCGCGCCCGGGCGGGCGGAGCTCTGGGCGACGCTGCGCACCCAACGCGACGCCGGCATGGACGCGCTCGTCGCCGCGGCCGAACAGGCGGTCGCCGAGGTGGCGGGACAGTACGGGTTGCACAGCGACATCACCTGGCACGACCTGTTTCGCCATTGCGAAAACGCGCCGGAGGCAACCCGGCTGCTGGCCGAGGCGCTCGATGCGCTAGGCATCCCGACCACGGCGGGCGATCTGCCGATGCGGGCCTCGGAGGATTTCGGCCGCTACGGCGACCATGCGAAATCGGCGATGCTGCTCTTGGGCGCCGGCGAACACAGCCCGGCCCTCCACAACCCCGATTACGACTTTCCCGACCCGATCATCGCCGTCGGCGCCGGCATCTTCATCCAGACCCTGCGCGGCCAGCTGTTTCGGTCGTAGCCGTCCCGGGGGCCGACGCTGTGACACAAACGGGCACGGTCCGTGCCCTGGCGACCGGATCGTGGCCGGCGACGGCAGCTGCGGCAAGCCGGCGGCCGGTCCCGGGGCGCGGGCCGGACAGGGCCGAACCGCGGTCGGGGCCCGTCGCTGCGGGCCCGGAGCGGAGGGTGCCGGCGACACCCGGTCCGCAGCCCCACCCGCTTTCGACGGCTTCGGCGAGGCCGGAAACGCGCCGTCCCGGGGTCGCGAAGAGCGGGGCGAATGCCGTCGTCAGCGCGAAATCACGCGGTCGGCGCCACCGGTTGATATCCCTGGCGGCCGACGATCTCGATCATGCCGCCCGCCGCCGAGATCACCTTGTTGTCGAGCATCTGGGCGAGGTACATGCCCGCGGCCTGGGTGCGCGAGCCGGACCGGCAGACCAGCACCACGTCGCGCCCGTCGGCGATATCGTCCTTGATCGCGGCAACGAAGCTTTGCGGATCCTGGAAGGTGATGAGCCTCGCCCCCTCGATCACCCCGGTCTGGTACCATTCGGGCGGCGTGCGGATGTCGACCACCAGCGCACCGGAGGCCGTCATCTCCTCGACCGTCATCACCTTGTGTTCGAAGCCCTCGATCTGGGGCGGGCGGCCGAAACCGAACATGTCATTCTCCTTTTTCCGGCCGCGCTTGCCCGGCCCCAATCTTCGATCCGCGTCGTCGAATTCGGATAATCCAATATGCTATCCGACTGTCTCCAGCTGCGTCGCCCGCGTCACGCGGCCGCAGGAGAGATGGCACGAAATGCCGGGAACCGAAACCGGCGATCAGCTCGGCGGCACGGTCTTGTAGCCCGCCGCCATCACTTTCCTGATTCCGCCCTCGATCGACACGATCCGGTTGGGAATCTGGCGCGCCAGGAAATCCGCCACCACCTGGGTGCGGTTGCCCGAATTGCAGATCAGCACCAGGTCGCGCCCGTCGGCGATCTCGTCGGCGATCTGCGGCAGGAAGGTGTTTGGCTTGTCGAAGTCGAACTCGATCAGGCGCGCGCCGGCGATCACCCCGGTGTCGACCCATTCGGGCGGCGTGCGGATGTCGACCAGCAGGCCCCCGTCGGAGGTCATTTCGCTGACCGGCATGAACCGGTGTTCCCAGTTTGCCGCGGTGCCGGACCGCGGCAACAGGGTGATCCCAAGACCACCCAGCGCCAGAGCCCCTAGGCTCGAGAAAAGCACATGCCGCCTGGTTATCTCGCTCATACCGCCCTCGCGTTTCTAATTCCAAAACTTCTATATGTGTCTTTCGCGGTCGGATCCAATGCGACGAATTGCACCTCGCGCAGCCGTGATCCCGCTGCGCCCCGGCGCGACGCCGGTGGCGGGGCCGAAGCCCTGTGCGACGGTCCCCGCGCATTCGGTCTGCCGCCAGCCGATCTGCCGGTGGCGGCCTGCGAACCGCCGGCGTAACATCGCCCGCATGACACCTGCACCGTCGATCATTCACAGGACACACGGGGCCGACCCGTCGAAACCCGCTGTCAGCGGTTTGCGACCGGACAGCCCGCTGCCGCGCGGCGAAACCCGGGCGCGCGCGGCGATCGGCGGCCCCGACGCCGGAGACCCATGATGGACCGCCCCGCAGACGCCCTGCCCCAGCACATCCTCGATGCGCTCACCGATGTCGCCATGCCACGGCTGGCACGCGCGCCCGCGGCGGTCGAACATCGCGCCGTCGCCGGGCTGCGCCTGCCGCTCTACCGCGCCGGCTGCCTCGTGGTCGGCAGTGGCGCGGCGGGACTGCGCGCCGCGGTCGAGCTCAAGCGCCGCGGCGGCGACGTGGTCGTCGCGAGCCAGAGCGCCTGGGGCGGCACCTCCGCCTGCAGCGGATCCGACAAGCAGACCCTGCACACCGCCAACACCGCCGACCGCGGCGACGACTTCCAGGCGATGGCGGCCGCCCTCGGCGCCGGCGGGGCGATGGACGAAGACACCGCCTATGTCGAAGCCGTCGGCTCGCCCCGGATGATGGCATCGCTGCAATATCTCGGGCTGCCGCTGCCGCAGGACCGCTACGGCGGCACCCTGCGCTACCAGACCGATCACGACGAGACCGGCCGCGCCACCAGCTGCGGGCCACGCACCTCGCGGCTGATGGTGAAGGTTCTGGCGCAGGAAGCGCTGCGGCTCGGCGTACCGATCTTCAACCGGACCGTCATCGCCCGGCTGCTGATCGAGACCGACGGCGCCGGCCGGCGGGTGGTCGGAGCACTCGCCCTGCGCCCGGCCGACCGGAGCCCCGCCAACCCGCTCGGCCTTGTGCTGCTGCTCGCGCCGCGGGTGGTGATCGCCGCCGGAGGCCCGGGCGAGCTCTACCGCGACAGCGTCTATCCCAACGGCTGCTTCGGCGCCCTTGGCCTGGCGCTGGAGGCCGGGATCGAACTGGTCAACCTCACCGAGAGCCAGTTCGGCATCGGCACCCGGCGCGAGGGCTTCCCCTGGAACCTCTCGGGCACCTATGTCCAGGCGATCCCGCATATCTGTTCGGTCGACGCCGAGGGCCGCGAGCACGCGTTCCTCGCGCGCTACTACCGCAGCACGCAGGAACTGGCCTCGAACGTCTTTCGCAAGGGCTATCAATGGCCGTTCCACGCGGCACGGATGCTGGATTTCGCCTCCAGCCTCGTCGATCTCGCGATCTGGCGCGAAAGCCGGGCGGGGCGCCGGGTGTTGATGGATTTCAACCGCAATCCGCTGCCGGTGCCGGGCGACGCGGCGTTTTCGCTCGACCGGCTCGACCGGGACGTCGCCGCCTATCTCGGCCGCGCCGGTGCAACCCAGGCGCTCCCGATCGACCGGTTGCGGCAGATGAACCCGCTCGCGATCGAGCTATACCGCCGCTACAAGGTCGACATCGCCGCAGAGCCGCTGGAATTCGCGGTGAACAACCAGCACATGAATGGCGGCATCGCCGTCGACACCTGGGGACAGAGCAGCCTGGCCGGTGTCTACGCGGTCGGCGAGGCCGCGGGCACCCATGGCGCCACCCGCCCCGGCGGGGCCGCGCTGAACGCGGGCCAGGTCTTCGGCACAAGGGCCGCGGAACACATCGCCGCGAGCCGGGCTGCCGATGCGCCCTTCGACGGGTCGGCCGAGGCCGCCGTCGAAGCCGGGGTCGCCGCGCTGCAGGCGGTCCTGCGCCCGGACAGCCCGCACCGTGCCGGCCGCCTGCGCGGCGAGATCCAGGCCCGGATGAGCGACCACGCCGGGATGATCTGCAGCGCCGAAGACGTCGCCCGCGCCCACGCGGCCGCCCGCGCCCTCACCGACAGCCTGCGCGCCCGGGGGATCGGCTACACCCGGCCGAACGAGGCGGCGCGGGCGCTGCAATGGCAGCAGATGGCGCTGGCCTCCGAAGCGGTCCTGGCCGCGCTCGACCACCATATCGCAGACGGTGGCGGCAGCCGCGGGGCGCGGGCAATCTGCGCCGCCGACGGCACGGCGCTGCCGCAGGCGCGCGACGAGGCCCTCGACGCCTTCCGTTTCCGGGCCGAACGCGCCGAAGACCGCGACCGCCAGATCGTCGTCCGGCGCGAGGCCGGTGCGCTGGTGGTCTCGACCCGGCCGATCCGCCGTTTCGACCCGACCGCGCGGCCGGTTTTCGAGCGCGACTGGCCGGACTGGCTCAGCGGGCGGATCTACGCGCCGGGCGAGCCGTGAGCGACCCCGTGTTTCCCCCGCGAGGGTGCAAGACGGGCGCCGCGCGTACGGGCCTACCCGGGCGCGCCGATCTCGTAGAGCTCCAGCGGCAGGTCGTCCGGGTCGCGAAAGAAGGTGAACCGCCTGCCAGTGTATTCATCGACCCGGATCGGTTCCACCGCCACGCCGTGGGCCTCCAGATGGGCCACCGCAGCGCCGATGTCAGCGACCGCGAAAGCCAGATGCCGCAGCCCCCGCGCCTCGGGCCGTGTCGGGCGCGCGGGTGGGTCGGGGAAGGAAAACAGCTCGATCTGCGCCCCGTCCGGCAAGGCAAGGTCGAGCTTCCAGGAGCCGCGGTCGGCGCGGAAGTTCTCGGCCAGCACCGCAAGGCCCAGCACCCCGGTGTAGAAGGCCTTCGACCGGGCGTAGTCCGAACAGATGATCGCGGCGTGGTGAAGCGACAGCAGCATGGGGTCTCCTCGTCCTTCGGTCTGCCCGCCGAGGGGCCGGCGACATCGCCGGCAGTCTCGATTGCCGCCCCCCCTCGCGTCAACCGCAAGCGCCCCCGGCGCCTTTCCGTCTGGCTCTTCGCGCCCCCGCGTGCCATATCCGAAGGCGACCCAGACGCCCCGAAAAGGAGCCGCCATGATCCGGATCATCGAGACACTGGCCGAGATTGCCGAGCCCTATGACGCGGTGCTCTGCGATCTCTGGGGCTGCCTCCATGACGGCGAGCGGCCGATCCCGGCCGCGGTCGCCGCCCTGCGGGCGTTTCGCGCCTCGGGCCCGAACAAGCGGGTGATCCTGATCACCAATGCCCCGCAACCGAAAACGGTGATTGCCGAAGGTCTCGACCGGATGGGCCTGTCGCGCAGCGCCTGGGACGATATCGCCAGTTCCGGCGACACCGCGCGCGCGGCGATGTACCGCGGCGCCGCCGGGTCGAAGGTCTGGCACATCGGCGAGCCGCGCGACGAGGTGTTTTTCGAGCCGATGCCCGCGATCGAACCGACCGTGACGATCGAACGCGTCGCGCTGGAGGAGGCCGAGGGCATCGTCTGCACCGGGCCCTTCGACCCGCGCGCGGATCCGAACGATCTGCGCCCGCAGCTGCTCTACGCCAAGCAGAAGGGCCTGAAGCTGCTCTGCGCCAACCCCGACATCGTCGTCGACCGCGGCGAGACCCGCGAATGGTGCGCCGGCGAAATCGCGCGGATCTATGACGTGATGGGCGGCGAAAGCCTCTATTTCGGCAAGCCCCAGCCGGCGATCTACGATCTCGCCCGCACCCGCCTCGCCAATACCGGCGGCACCATCGATCCCTCGCGCATCCTCGCCATCGGCGACGGCATCCGCACCGACATCAAGGGCGCGCTCGGCGAAGACATCGATTCGCTGTTCGTCACCGGCGGGCTTGCGGTGAAGGAAACCGGAACCGACCGCCGGCCGGACCGTCAGCCCGACCCGGAAATGCTCGAGAAATTCATCGAGTCCGAAATGATCACGCCGACGTTCGCCACCGGCTTTCTGCGCTGACGCGTTTCGAGACAGGCCCACGACACCGGGCCGATGTCGAAACCCGCGCAACATCCGCGCGGTGCGCGGGTTTCGGTCAGCTCTTGATCCGGGCCGATCCCGAATGACTTCGGCACAACTCCGGGCTTGATTTTCTGCGGTTGCAAAGCAATGTTGTTACCCAATGCGCTTCGCAGATGTGCGAAAATTACCCGAGGACCAGATGTTGGACAATATCCACCGCGGCACGATCGTCGTCGAAGATCTCGAGATCGGCATGATGCGCTCGCTCACCAAGGAGGTGACCGACCGCGACATCGAGCTGTTCGCCGAGGTATCGACCGACCGAAACCCGGTGCATCTCGACGAGGCCTACGCCCGGGACACGATCTTCGAGGGCCGCATCGCCCACGGGATGCTGACCGCCGGGCTGATCTCGGCGGTGATCGGCGAGCAGTTGCCGGGCCACGGCACGGTCTATCTCGGCCAGTCGCTCAAGTTCATCGCCCCGGTCCGGCCCGGCGACGTGGTGACGGCGGAGGTGACGGTGATGGATATCGAATACGCCAAGCGCCGGGTGCAGCTGAAGACCGAGTGCAAGGTCGGCCACCAGCTGGTGCTGCGCGGCGAAGCCACGGTGCTGGCACCGTCCGGCAAGTTCGACTGACCTTCGGGCCGGGTGCCAAGGCGCTTCGAAGCGCCTTGGTACGCGCGTTCGAACGCGCGTCGCCCCGGGGCAGGTGTGTTTTTTCCGCGATCACGAGCCCAACGCTTGCACGGGCTCGGGGCGCGGGATAACCGGTGCCCATGCGGATCGTACATGACTGGCAATTCATCGCCGACGAAGACCGGGGCGCCTCGGCCGCCATCGGCAATTTCGACGGTGTCCACCGCGGCCATCAGGCCGTGATCGACATTGCCCGCGACGCCGCCGCGCGGATCGGCGCGCCGCTCGGGCTGATGACCTTCGAGCCGCACCCGCGCCAGTATTTCGCCCCCGAAAGCCCGCCCTTCCGGCTGATGAATGCCGAGGCCCGTGCACACCGGCTCGACTGGCTCGGCGTCGATATCCTCTACGAACTCAGCTTCAACGACACGCTCTCGGCCCTCGCGCCCGAGGACTTCGCGCGCAAGGTGATCGCCGAGGGGCTCGGGCTGGCGCATGTCGTCGTCGGCGAGGATTTCCACTTCGGCAAGGGCCGCGCGGGCAACGCGGCCGACCTCGTCGCCTTCGGCGAACGGATGGGCTTCGGCGTCACCGTGGTGCCGCTGATGCACGACACCGGCGAGGAGATCTCCTCGACCGCGATCCGCCGGGCGCTCACCGACGGCCGCCCGCGCGACGCCGCGCGCATGCTCGGCCACTGGCACCGGATCGACGGCAAGGTGATCCGCGGCGACCAGCGCGGCAGGCTGCTCGGCTACCCCACCGCCAACATGTCGATCAGCGGGCTGCATCCGCCGCGGTTCGGGGTCTACGTGGTCAAGGTCGATGTGCTCACCGGGCCGCACAAGGGCGAATACGGCGGCGCCGCAAGCGTCGGGGTGCGCCCGACCTTCGGCAAGAAACGCCCCAACCTCGAAAGCTACCTCTTCGACTTCATCGGCGACATCTACGGCGAGCACCTGTCGGTGGCGCTGATCGACTACCTGCGCCCCGAGGCCAAGTTCGACAGCGTCGAGGCGCTGATCTCGCAGATGGACGCCGATTGCGCCCGGGCGCGCGCGGTGCTGGCGGGGCTGTGATCCGGTGCGTCCCGTCACATCCTATGTGATCTGCACCGCGCCGCGCTCCGGCAGCACGTTGCTTTGCAGACTGTTGTCGGCGACCTCCGTTGCCGGAGAGCCGGGCTCCTTTTTCCACACCGACTCGGTCGACCGCTGGGCCGAAGCGCTGGGGGTCGCGCCCGACCCGGACCGGTCGCGCGGCGCATTCCTCGCGGAGATCTTCGTCGCGGCAAAGACCGCGGGGCGCGCGGGAACCGGCCTGTTCGGTTTGCGCCTGCAAGCCCATAGCCTGACGTTTTTCCTTGAGCAATTGGGCAGGCTCCACGCCGACGCGCCGAGCGATGTCGAAAAGATCACCGCCGCATTCGGCCCGACCCGTTTCATTCACCTGCGGCGCCCGTTTACGATGCCGGCGCGATCCGCGGCACGGTCGCGCAGATGCGCGCGTGGGACGGGCTGTGGGACACTTGGTTCGCCCGCGAGGGAGTGACACCGCTCCGGCTCGACTACGATACGCTCGCACAGGATCCCCGGGCAACGCTGCGCCGCGTGCTGAACGATCTGCGCGGCGACACCGGCATGGTGGACGGCCTCCCCATTCCGACCGGAAAGCTCGCCGACGCAACCAGCCGAGAATGGGTCAGATGGTACCGCCGCGAAATCGGGCAGGGTTGACCCCTTCCTTTCCGGCCCGCCTTGCGCAAATGTGCGCCGGATGACGACTCAGCCACGAAAACGCTTCTGGGAGCTCCCCCTCGCGCGCCTGCGCCCCGAGGAATGGGAGGCGTTGTGCGATGGCTGCGGCAAGTGCTGTCTCAACAAGCTCGAGGACGAAGAGACCGGCGTGGTCGCCTTCACCCGGGTTGCTTGTCGCCTGCTCGACGGCGAAAGCTGCCGCTGCGCGCAATACGATGTCCGGCTGCAATTCGTGCCCGAGTGCATCGTGCTCACCAAGCAGAGCATCGGCGAGATCGCCTATTTCATGCCGACCACCTGCGCCTACCGGTTGCGCCACGAGGGCAAACCGCTGCCCGACTGGCACCCGCTCGTCACCGGCGACCCCGAGAGCGTGCACGACGGCCATTCGGTGCGCGGCTGGACCGTGCCGGAGTTCGAGATCGACGAAGAAGACTGGGAAGACCACGTGATCGAGGATCAATGACATGTATTTCGAGTCGGACAACGCGGGCCCGGTCCACCCCAAGGTGATGGCAGCACTGCTGGCCGCGAACGAAGGATACGCCCACGCCTACGGGGCCGACGCGATCATGGACGAGGTCCGCGCGCGCATTCGCAGCCTGTTCGAAGCGCCGGAGGCGGCGGTCTACCTCGTCGCGACCGGCACGGCGGCGAATGCGCTGGCGCTGGCAACTCTTTGCAAACCCTGGGAAACAGTCTTTTGCACCGCCCCCGCCCATATCCAGACCGACGAGTGCAACGCGGCCGAATTCTACACCGGTGGCGCCAAGCTCACGCTGGTGCCGGGCGCAGACGCAAAGATGACCCCCGAGGCCCTGCGAAAGGTGATCGAGGTCGAGGAGAAGCGCGGTGTGCACGGGCCCCAGCGCGGGCCGGTCGCGCTCACCAACGTGACCGAACTGGGCACGGTGTATTCCGCCCGGGAGCTTGCCGCGCTGACCAGCGTCGCGAAAAACTACCGGCTTGCCACCTATCTCGACGGCGCGCGCTTTGCCAACGCTGTCGCGGCCTCCGGCGCGAGCCCGGCGGAACTGTCGTGGAAGGCGGGGGTAGACGCGGTGAGCTTCGGCGGCACCAAGAACGGGCTGATGGCGGTCGAGGCGGTGGTGCTGTTCGACCCGGCCCAGGCCTGGGAGTTTGAGCTGCGCCGCAAGCGGGCTGCGCATCTGTTCTCGAAGCACCGCTACCTGGCGGCGCAGATGCTGGCCTATCTCGAAGGCGATCTGTGGCTGGAGATGGCCCGCGCGGCCAACGCCGCCAACGCGCAACTCGCCGAGATGTTGCGGGCAACCGGCGTCGTCGACTATGTGCACCCGCCCGACGCCAATATGAGCTTCGCCGCCTGGCCCCGGGCCGCGCATCGGCGTTTGTTTGACGCCGGCGCGGCCTATTACATCTGGGAGGGCGCGCTCGAGGGCGACGACCTGGACGAGATGCTCACCGCCCGGCTGGTCTGCGACTGGTCGGCCCGCGAAGACGACACCGCCAGGTTCGTGAAACTCGTCGCCGGTTGACGGACGGCCGGCGGTCCGGGGACGCGCGCGCCGACGCGCCGGGACGAGTGCGCCGCCCCCTGCCAGTTTCCTAGGAAACCGACCCCTGTTTCCTAGGAAACCAGCTCTCTCTGGGGAGGAGATTAACCCATATACTTCAATGCATTGCAGAGGTTGGACCAAACCGTCCAAGCGTTAACCCCGGCGCCGGGCCCTGCCGTGGCTTGGGCGCCCGGAGGCGCCCGTCCCTCGTCTCGATCCGCGTCGGTTCGTCAGCTCTTGGCGCCGCCGAATTCGTCCCAGGCCCGCAGCGCCTGGGCGGCATACATCAACGACGGGCCGCCGCCCATGTAGACGGTCACGCCCAGCATTTCCTCGAATTCGGCCCGGGTCGCGCCGAGCGCCACCAGCTTTTTGGTGTGAAAGCCGATGCAGCCGTCGCAGCGCAGGGCCACGGCGATGCCCATCGCGATAAGCTCTTTGGTGCGCTCGGTGAGCACACCCTCGGCCCCGGCGCTGCTTGCCATTGCCGAGAAGCCCTTCATCGTATCCGGGATCTCCTTGTTCAGGACGGCGATGTGGGCGGAAATGTCTGTGACGACGTCGGGGTAAGTTGACAGGCCCATGTGAGGCTCCTTCCAAAAGGTGTATTTCCGTCACAGGTTTACTTGGCCGGCCAGACGCCGGACATGCGCCAAATCAATGTAATGGCGGGCATTCCGGATCCGCATGGCGCATCAAATAGGCGTCAGATCTTCAGAAAATGTGCGATCTCGGCGGCGACGTTTTCGGGATGCGAGAGCGGCGACATGTGGCCCGCGCCCATCACCACGACCCGCTGCGCCTGCGGCACCCGCGCGGCGAGCCCGTCGTGCACCCGGTTGATGATCGCCGGCGAGGCGCTGCCCTCGACCAGTTGCACCGGCTGGATGATCTCCTCGAGCCGCCCCGGCGCGCAGAGCCCCGGCGCATCCTCGACCGTCACCCCGCGTTCTTCGCCGATCCGGGCGATCTGCTGCACGAGCCGGTCGCGCGCGCCATCGCTCAGCCCCTCCCAGGGCGCGTCGGGCATCATCGCCGCCTGGAAGATCCGCGCCGCGGTCTCGTCGTCGCCGGCCGCGAGCGCCGCGTCGAACCCCGCCATCGCCGCTTCGTGATCCTCAAGGGCCTGGGTGCCGCGGGCGAGCGCGAACAGCGGCGGCTCGATCAGGGTCAGCGACCGCACCCGGTGGGGCAGATCCAGCGCCAGCCGCAGCGCCACGGTGGCGCCGTAGCTGTGGCCGACGATATCGGCGCGGCCGTCGATCAGCGATGCGGCGATCGTGGTGGTAAGCGTGTGCAGCCCCTTCGCCCCGCCGTCGCCGTTCCAGGCGGCACTGGCGCCGTGTGACGGGCGGTCGAAGGCGGTCATCGCGAGCTTCGAGAGCAGCGGGGCCTGGACCTTTGTCCAGGTGGCGACGGAGCCGAGCGTGCAATGGATGAACAGCACCCGCCGCACCCCGCCGCCAAGCCGAACAACATGCGTCGGAAAGCCCGCGATGCGCTCGGTGTCGGCCAAGTCAGTCCTCGTCTGCCAGATGCGCGGCGAGATCGTCGATCCGATCCTGCCCCCAGAAGACCGCGCCGTCTTCGGTGACGAAGCTGGGGGCGCCGAAGACGCCTGCCAGAAGCGCCTCTTCGAGATTGCGGCCATAGATCTCGGCGCCGGTCAGAAGACCGGAATCGGCAAGCCCGGGATCGAACCCCGCCTCGGCGAGCGCGGCTTTCACCACCTCGTCTTCGGCGATGTTCCTTTCCTCCGCCCAGCATGCCCTGAGCACCGCCTCGACCAGCGCGAACATGTCGCCGCCGCCGGTTGCCTGCGCCTTCTGGGCGGCGATGATCGCGTAGGAGGAGGGCGCCGCATTGGTCGGGAAATGGGCGGGTTTCACGTTGACCGGCACCCCCGCGCGCCTGGCCTGGCGGGCGATGTCGGCCAGCCGGTAATCCTGCCGCGCCTGCGGGCGCTGGCCGACCGGGGTGCCGCCGGACCGGGCGAACAGCGCCATGATGTCGAGGGGTTTCCACGTCACCTCGAGCCGCTGCGCTTCGACAAGGGCCCGAAACCGCGGCAGCGAAAGATAGCTGTAGGGTGAGATGGTGGAGAAATAGAAATCTAGCTGGGACATTTTGTTACTCTCGCACGCGGACCGGTGGTCAGAACCCTAGCCCGGTGTTAAGCGAAGTCAACGCGCGCGATCGCGATTCTGTTACAGATATGCCGGGGACTGGAACGATGCCTGCCATTCACGAACCCAAGCTCATCTCGGGCAATGCAAACCGTCGGCTGTCGGAGGCCGTGGCCCGGCGGATGTCGGTGCATCGCGGCGCGAAAGTCGACCTGGTCTCGGCCCGGGTCGAGCGGTTCAACGACCAGGAGATCTTCGTCGAGGTGCACGAAAACGTCCGCGGCGAGGACATGTTCATCATCCAGCCGACCTCGAACCCGGCCAACGACAACCTGATGGAACTGCTCATCATCGCCGATACCCTGCGCCGGTCGTCGGCCTCGCGGATCACCGCCGTGATCCCCTATTTCGGCTACGCAAGGCAGGATCGCCGCTCGCGCGCCCGCACCCCGATTTCGGCGAAATTGGTGGCCAACATGATCGCCCAGTCGGGCATCGAGCGGGTGCTGACGATGGATCTGCACGCCGCGCAGATCCAGGGTTTCTTCGACATCCCCGTCGACAACCTCTACGCCAGCCCGATCTTCGCCCTCGACATCAAGCATCATTTCAGGGATTGCCTCGACGAGGTGATGGTGGTCAGCCCCGACGTCGGCGGCGTGGCCCGCGCCCGCGAGCTCGCCAAGCGGATCAACGCCCCGCTCGCCATCGTCGACAAGCGGCGCGAAAAGCCCGGTGAAATCGCCGAAATGACGGTGATCGGCGACGTCAAAGGCAAGCGCTGCATCATCATCGACGACATCATCGACACCGCCGGCACGCTGGCGAAAGCCGCCGACCTGCTGGCCGAGAACGGCGCCAAGGAGGTGCACGCCTATATCAGCCACGGGGTGATGTCGGGCCCGGCGGTCGACCGGGTCTCGAACTCTTCGATGAAGAGCCTGGTGATCACCGACACGATCGAGCCGACCGCGGCGGTGATGGCGGCGCCGAATATCCGGGTGGTGCCGACCGCGCCGATCTTCGCCCAGGCGATCCTGAACATCTGGGGCGGCACCTCGGTCAGCTCGCTGTTCGACGACACCACCCTGGAACCGCTGTACGAAACGGCCTACCCGTAGCGGCCGGCGCCCGGCGCCGATGCCTGGGGGTGCCACCGGCAATCCCCCATCCCCCATCCCCCATCCCCCAAGAGTATCTGGCCCAGAAAAAGCGGCCCGTGGCCCGCATCACGGCTCCGGGTCGGCGACTCCGGCGAGGGGTGGGCGAGGGGTGGGCGAACTCGGACAGGGGGTCAACTGTCTGTTTTTATTGCCGGTAGCGCTAACTGACTTCGCGCGGGCGAAGGGCGGGCGAAGCCGGTCCGAGAGGTCTCGCAATCCCGTAGATAGGGCAAGGCTTCTGGTCGGGAGCGCGGCCGCGATTGCCGGTGAGATCCGCGTCGGGGCCGTGGCGGGGCGGTGGCGTCCGGCGCACGGGAACCGGACCCGGGATAAGCAGCGGGCCAGCGCCCGGCCCGGGACCTGGCCGCGGACCCTCGCAGGTCCGCCCGGTCTCGCGGGGCCATGCGCCGACCCGCAACCGGGGCGCGCCTTGCCGATCAGACGAGATCGGCAAGCTCCTCCTTGCGCGCCTCCTGGTAATGATCGAATTCGCTGGTGAACCAGGCCGTGCCGCGGGTGGCCGAGCCGAGCGCGTTGAACAGCTCGTCCTCGGCGGTTTTCGGCAGCAGCGTCTGGAACACGTCCCAGCCCGCCGCGCTCTCATGCGCCTCGAAGCCGAGCACCTGGCCCTTCATCCCCGAGACGATCGGCACGAGCTGGCCGGAAAACACGCTCGGCACATGGATATCGACCTTCATGATCGGTTGCAGCAGCACCGTGCCGAGATTCTGGAGCGCTTCCTTGATCGCCATCTTGCCGGCGGTCTTGAAGGCGAAATCGGAGCTGTCGACCGAGTGCGACTTGCCGTCCTTCAACTCGACCGAGACGTCGACCACGGGGAAGCCGTTGGGCCCCTCGACAAGCGCCTCCCTGGCGCCGGCCTCGACCGAGGGGATGTAGTTGCGCGGCACGGCCCCGCCCTTCACCGTCTCGGTGAACGCAAAGCCCGAGCCGCGGGCCTCGGGCCGCAACTCGACCACGACGTCGGCGAACTGGCCCGCGCCACCGGACTGCTTGCGGTGGCGGTAGTGGATCTCCTTGCCGCGGCGAATGGTTTCGCGCAGCGCCGGCGGCACCGGCCCATCCTCGACCTCGATGCCGAAATCTTCCTTGAGCTTGGCCATCACCCGGCGCAGATGCAGCGGTCCCTGGGTGGAGAGCACCGGGCTGCCGGTTTTCTCGTCCTGGCTCACCGCGAGGCCCGGGTCGATCTCGCTCAGACGGTCGAGCGCGGTGGAGAGCCGGCTTTCGTCTTTCTCGTGCACCGGGGCGACGATCCGGCGGAAGGCGGAGGGGTGCGGCTGGGCCCAGTCGGGCAGCGGCTGGGCCTCTTTCTCGGAGAACATCTGGCCGGCGGCGAGGTGGTCGGATTTCACCGTGAGGCCGATCGCCCCCGGCTCGAGCGCGCCGAGCGCCGTCTTGGCATCGAGATCGGTGATCGAGCCGAGGTTTTCGCCGCCGAGCGGCTGGCCGCCGGCGATGCTGCCGCCGATCGCACGCACCAGAACGGTCTTGCCGAGGTGCTTGACCACATCGGCCACGGCACTCACCGCCTGAACGGCGCCGTCGAGCCGCGCACCGGCGACCTCCACCGAGGGCGCCTCGTGGCGCAACGCCTTCATCAGCCGGGTGATGCCGTTGCGATGCTCGGCCGAGCCGAGGAACGCCGGCACGAGGTCGTGCTGCTGGAGCGTGCGCGAGGCGACCTCATAGACCTCTTCGGGCATCACCTTCTGGTCTTCGATGATCTCCTCGAGCAGGGCATCGTCGAAATCGGCGTAGCTCTCGAGCAGTTCCGCGCGTGCCTCCGCCTCGCGCGCGCGCACCGCCTCGGGGATTTCCATCAGCGTCGATTGCTCGCCCTCGTTGAATTTCCAGGCGCGTTCCGACACCAGATCGACCACGCCGACGATCTCTTCGCCCTCGCGAATCGGCACTTCGCGCAGCACGATGTGGTGGCGCGAGTAGGTCTGCAGCGCCGAGACGGTCTCCGACATCCGGCTGAGCGGTGCGTCGGTCTTGTTGACGAAGATGATCGCCGGCACGCCGGCCTCTTCGATCATCCGCAGATAAGGCGCGGCCAGCACCGCACCGTCGGCATCTGCCGGGACGCAGAGCACGACCGCGTCGGACGCGGCAAGCGCCGGACCGACCGGGGAAATGTTGTCGGTGCCGCCGGACACGTCGATCGCCGCCCAATCCTCGCCCATGAACCCGAAGGAGCGGACCGTGGCGACGCCCGGCACTTCCAGGGTCTTGCCCGGAGACCCATCAAGGCCGACGAGTGCTTCAAGCAAGGTTGATTTGCCGGCAGACGACGGGCCTACGACGGAAAAGACTCTCATGGCGGATCTCCTTCGGATGAGTGGTATAACCCTAGTGCTTCAGACGGGTACGACCTTGCGTCAGATCAAAAAAACCGACGCGGTGGCGCGTCACAGGTGGCATAGTGTGCGCGAATCCGCAGACAGATTACAAGGCATAGCGATGTTTCGATTTCTCTCTTTCGTGGCGGCCGTGCTGGCCGGCACCGGACCGGCAGCGGCGCAGCCCTTCAGCCAGTCGATGGCGCAATGCGCGGGGCTCTACGAGGCCGCGGGAACGATGGTAGCGAGCGAAGACAATCGGGCGAAACTCGCCTGGGCCGCGGCCGCCTTTTCCGAGGCGGCCCGGGTGCAGGCCGGCGCCGAGGGCCAGGACGACCCCGGGGCCTGGGTGAACCGGCACCAGGACGCCATGCGCGCCGACTGGCTGGCCCGCGGAACACCGGCGGTGCTCAGCCAGGACTTCCGGGACTGGACCAGCTATTGCCGAAAATTCGCCAAGGATCGCGGGATCGAGTTGGTCGTTGACTGACGCGCCCGGCACCCCTGCCCCGACCGCCGCCGCGCGCCGCGCCCTCTTCTTCATCCTCGCCACCATCCTGCTCGATGCCGTCGGCGTCGGGCTGATCTTTCCGATGATGCCCGACCTGATGGCGCGGGTGGGGGCGGGCGAAACCACCGCTTCCGGCGCGGTCTGGGCGGGGGTCCTGATGTCGGCCTACGCCGGCATGCAGTTCCTGTTCGCGCCGATCGTCGGCGGGCTGTCGGACGCCTTCGGGCGGCGTCCGGTGCTGGTGGCGGCGCTGGCCACGCTGGCTGTCGATTACGTCATCATGGCGCTGGCCGGGACCTTCTGGGTTCTGCTCGTCGGACGGGTGCTGGCGGGGATCGCCGGGGCCACCTACATCACCGCGACCGCTTATATCGCCGACATCACGCCGCCCGAGAAACGGGCGACCAATTTCGGCCTGATCGGGGCGACCTTCGGGATCGGCTTCGTCATGGGGCCGGCGCTCGGCGGCCTGCTCGCAGCCTGGCATATCACCGCGCCGTTCTGGGTGGCGGCGGTGGTCTCGGCCGTCGGCGCGGGCTTCGGCTTTCTGATGCTGCCCGAGAGCCTTGCGCCGGAGAAGCGCCGCCGGTTCCTGCGCACCGATCTCAACCCCTTCGGCGCGATCATCGGCGCGTTTCGCCTGCCCGGCCTGGCGCTGCCGCTGATGCTGCTCTTCACCTTCGAGTTTGCCAACATGGTCTACCCGACGCTCTGGGCGTTCTGGACCCGCGAGGCCTACGGCTGGTCGGCGGCGCTGATCGGTGGCTCGCTCGCCTTCTACGGCGTCGGCGTGGCGTTTGCGCAAGGCGTGGTGCTGCCGGCGCTGATCCCGCGGATCGGCGAATACCGCACGTTGATCTTTGCGGCCGTCACCGGGATATTCGCCCTCGTCGCCCTCGGCCTCACCCCGCCGGCGATGCTGGTGTTCGCGTTGATCCCGATCTCCTGCCTTGCCGACATGCTGCCGCCGACGGCGACGGCAATGATGTCGAACCTCGTGGCCGAAGACCGCCAGGGCGTGCTGCAGGGGGTGATCGCCTCGCTCGGCTCGATCGCCGCGGTGGTGGCGCCGCTGATCGTGACCCCGCTGTTTCGCGTTTTCGCCGCACCGGATGCGCGCCTCTACCTGCCCGGCATGCCCTTTCTCGCCGCCGGCGGGCTGCTGATCGTGGTGTTCCCGGCGTTCCTGGCACTCGACCCGGTGCGCCGGGCACGGCGCCGCGGCTAGGCCCGGCGGGTCCCTTGCGGTGGGGCGCTGAATCGGGGCATCCTCGGCGGCACCGACGGGGCGCGACAGCAGGGAACGGGCGAATGTGGCGGATCAGGACCCACCGGCTGGGGATCGACCAGGGCACCCGCGTGCTGTTCTCCGATTTCCAGCACGACGGCGAGATGTGGTCGGGCGAGGGCGAGCGCGAAGTGCGCGCCTGGGTCGCGTTTTCGGAGCCGTTCCTGGAGGCGCCGTTGATATCCGTCGGCCTGTCGATGTGGGACATGGACCACTCCACCAACCCGCGGATGGACATTTCCGCCGAGGATGCCTCGGCCACCGGCTTCCACCTCGTGTTCCGCACCTGGGACGACACCCGGGTCGCGCGCGTGCGCGCCGACTGGACGGCGATCGGCGAGGTGGCGCACGAGGACGACTGGGATCTGTCGGAGTGAAGCCTCCGCTACCGCCGTCGGGCTACGGACGCGCGACGTGCCAGACGCCGCCGACCCCGTCACCCGACATCTGGCCCGGCTGCATGTCCTGGGCCCAGAGATAGAGCGGTCGGGTCTTGTAGGCGACCTGCATGGTCCCGTCGGTCCGCCCGATCAGGCTGTAGCCGCTGCCGAGCCTGGTTCCGGCCGCGGCGAGCAGCGGCGGCCAGTTCTGCGCGCAAGTGTCGTAGCAATTCGACACCCCGGCGCCGTCGTTGTCGAAGGTGTAGAGCGTCATCTTGTGGGCATCCATGAGGAAGCGCTGGTCGCCCACCTTGCCGGTCATCGCCGGAGCGCCGTCCGACGCGGCCATGCCGCCGCCTTGCGCATCGCCCTTCTTTTCATGGTAGCTGGCCAAGGCACCGCTGGCCGTGCCGAGAACCAGGGTCGCGACCGTCAAAGCCTTCAACATGTTCATGACTTGTCTCCCGAGGGTCGGGCTGCGGAATGCAGCCGAGCGTCTGCGCTGGGCAGACCCCTTGCGTACCACATCGGCGGGTCCACACCGAATCACGTTGACGCGAAAACCCCGCGCCGGGGCGCGGGGTCTGCATCACTGTCCTGCGGGGTTTGCCCCCGGCTGTTTCTCGTGTCAGTCGACCTTGGCGGTCAACCCGAGCGCGCTCGCCACGAGCGCGATATCGCCCAGCGTCTTGGCGAAATCGTCGCGGGTTTCTTCCGTCGCATTGGCCAGCGCCGCCTTGGCCGCATCGACGAACTCGTCGACCGCGTCCTGGGTCATTTCCGACACCGGCATCGCCCGCTCGGCAAGCACCGAGGCGCCCTCGGGCGAGATCTCGGCGAACCCGCCAGTGACGACGTATTTCTCCTCGCCGGTCGAGGCCTGAACGGTCACGATCCCGGGGCGGATGGTGGCGATCGTCGGCGCGTGGTTCGGCATCGCCGTGAAATCGCCGTCGGTGCCCGGGATCTGCACCGCGGTGGCCTGGCCGGAAGCCAGACGCCGCGCCGGCGAAACCAGGTCGTATTGCATCATGTCAGCCATTCAGGCCTCCTGTAGCACAAGCCCCCGCCCCCGGTCGGGCGCGGGGGAAGCTCACTTACGCAGCGTCCGCGGCCATCTTCTCGGCCTTGGCCATCACTTCGTCGATGCCGCCGACCATGTAGAAGGCGCCTTCCGGCAGGTGGTCGTACTCGCCGGCGACAACCGCCTTGAACGAAGAGATCGTCACCTCGAGCGGCACCTGCACGCCGTCGGAGCCGGTAAACACCTTGGCGACGTCGAACGGCTGCGACAGGAAGCGCTGGAGCTTGCGGGCGCGGGCCACGGTCAGCTTGTCCTCTTCCGACAGTTCGTCCATGCCGAGAATGGCGATGATGTCCTGCAGCGACTTGTAGCGCTGGAGGATCTGCTGGACGTCGGAGGCCACCTTGTAATGCTCGTCGCCGACAACGGCCGGGTCGAGCAGGCGCGAGGTGCTGTCAAGCGGGTCGACCGCCGGGTAGATGCCGAGCTCGGAGATCGCCCGGCTCAGAACCGTGGTCGCGTCGAGGTGGGCGAACGAGGTGGCGGGCGCCGGGTCGGTGAGGTCGTCGGCCGGGACGTAGACCGCCTGGACGCTCGTGATCGAGCCGCGCTTGGTCGAGGTGATGCGTTCCTGCATCGCGCCCATGTCGGTGGCCAGGGTCGGCTGGTAGCCCACGGCGGAAGGGATCCGGCCGAGAAGCGCCGAGACCTCGGAGCCCGCCTGGGTGAAGCGGAAGATGTTGTCGACGAAGAACAGCACGTCGGCGCCGGTCTCGTCGCGGAACTGCTCGGCGAGGGTCAGCCCCGACAGCGCGATCCGCATCCGCGCTCCCGGCGGCTCGTTCATCTGGCCATAGACCAGCGCGATCTTCGATTCGGTCAGGTTGTCCGGAACGATAACGCCCGATTCGATCATCTCGTGGTAGAGGTCGTTGCCCTCACGGGTGCGCTCGCCGACGCCGGCGAACACCGACACCCCCGAGTGCACCTTGGCGATGTTGTTGATCAGCTCCATGATCAGCACGGTCTTGCCCACGCCGGCGCCGCCGAACAGGCCGATCTTGCCGCCCTTGGCGTAGGGCGCCAGCAGGTCGATCACCTTGATGCCGGTCACCAGCACTTCCGATTCCGTCGCCTGCTCGGAAAACTCCGGCGCGTCGCTGTGGATCGACCGGCGGGTTTCGCTCTCGACCGGGCCTTTTTCGTCGACCGGGTCGCCGATGACATTGAGGATACGGCCGAGTGTCGCGGTGCCGACCGGCATCGAGATCGATTCGCCGAGGTCGCGCACTTCCTGGCCGCGCACGAGGCCTTCGGTGGCGTCCATCGCGATGGTGCGCACGGTGCTTTCGCCGAGGTGCTGGGCCACTTCGAGCACCAGCCGCTTGCCGTTGTTCTCGGTTTCCAGCGCGTTCAGGATCGCCGGCAGCTCATCCTCGAACTGCACGTCGACAACGGCGCCGATGACCTGGGTCACTTTGCCTTTAGCGTTTGCCATGTGTTTCGTCTCCGGTTCCGTTTAGAGCGCTTCGGCGCCCGAAATAATCTCGATCAGCTCGTTGGTGATGACGGCCTGGCGCGAGCGGTTGAATTCGATCGTCATCTTCTCGATCATGTCGCCCGCGTTGCGCGTGGCGTTGTCCATCGCCGACATCCGCGCGCCCTGTTCCGAGGCGCCGTTTTCCAGGAGTGCCGCGAAGATCGCGGTGGCCACGCCCGAGGGCAGCAGGGTGGCGAGCAGCGCCTCTTCGGAGGGTTCGTAGTCGTAGACCAGCCCGGTGTGCTCGGTCTCGCTCTCGACATCGTCGAAGCTGGCCGGGATCACCTGCTGGATCTGCGGCTCCTGCGAGATCACGCTGCGGAAGGCGGAGTAGAAGATCTTGGCCACGTCGAACTCGTCGGCCTCGAAGCGCGCGATCAGGTCGTTGGCGATCTTCTGCGCGGTGGCGTAGTTCATCTCGCGCACGCCGGTCAGATCGACGTGCTCGACGAAATACTGACCGTATTCGCGCTTGAGCTGTTCGCGCCCCTTTTTGCCGACGGTGATGATCTTCACCGTCTTGCCCTTGGCGAGGAGGGCATCGGCGTGGAGCTTGGCGGTCTTGACGATCGACGAGTTGAAGCCGCCGCACAGGCCCCGCTCGGCGGTCATGACCACCAGGAGGTGCACCTGGTCGCGACCGTTGCCGCGCAGCAGCATCGGCGCGGCTTCGGAGCCGGCGGCGGCCTTGGCGAGCCCCGCCAGAACGGCGTTGAACCGTTCCGTATAGGGCCGCGAGGCCTCGGCCGCTTCCTGGGCACGGCGGAGCTTGGCCGCCGCGACCATCTGCATGGCCTTGGTGATCTTGCGCGTCGACTTGACGCTGTCGATCCGGTTTTTCAGGTCCTTAAGACTTGGCATCGCCAGCCTCCCCTAGAGAACGCCTGCGTTTACGCGAAGCCGTCGGCATAGGCGTCGATGGCGGCTTTCACCTTGTCGGCCAACTCGTCCTTCACCTTGCGGTCGTTGTTGGTGATATCCTCGAGCAACGCCTGCTCGTTCGACCGCAGGTGGTTGAGCAGCCCCTTTTCGAACCGGCCGACGTCGCCCACCGGGATCTTGTCGAGGTAGCCGTTCACGCCGGCGTAGATCACGCAGACGATCTCGGCGTTGGTGAGCGGCGAGTACTGCTGCTGCTTCATCAGCTCGGTCAGCCGCGCGCCGCGGTTGAGCAGCTGCTGGGTCGCCGCATCGAGGTCGGAGCCGAACTGGGCGAAGGCGGCCATCTCGCGGTACTGGGCGAGCGACAGTTTCACCGGGCCGGCAACCGAGGACATCGCCTTGGTCTGGGCCGAGGAGCCGACGCGCGACACCGAGAGGCCGGTGTTGACCGCCGGGCGCACGCCCTGGAAGAACAGTTCCGTTTCGAGGAAGATCTGGCCGTCGGTGATCGAGATCACGTTGGTCGGGATGAACGCCGACACGTCGCCGCCCTGGGTCTCGATGATCGGCAGCGCCGTCAGCGAACCGCCGCCGTGGTCGGGGTTGAGCTTGGCCGAGCGCTCGAGCAGGCGGGAGTGCAGGTAGAACACGTCGCCCGGGTAGGCTTCACGCCCCGGCGGACGGCGCAGCAACAGCGACATCTGGCGGTAGGCGACGGCCTGCTTGGAGAGATCGTCGTAGATCATCAGCGCGTGGCGGCCGTTGTCGCGGAAGAACTCGCCCATCGCGGTCGCGGTATAGGGGGCGAGGTACTGCATCGGCGCCGGGTCGGAGGCGGTCGCGGCGACGACGATGGAGTAGTCCATCGCGCCGTTTTCTTCGAGCTTCTTGACCAGCTGGGCCACGGTCGAGCGCTTCTGGCCAATGGCGACGTAGACGCAGTAGAGCTTCTTCGACTCGTCGTCGCCGGCTTCCTCGTTGTAGCTCTTCTGGTTGAGGATCGTGTCGAGCGCCACCGCGGTCTTGCCGGTCTGGCGGTCGCCGATGATGAGCTCGCGCTGGCCGCGGCCGATAGGGATCATCGAGTCGATCGCCTTGAGGCCGGTCGCCATCGGCTCGTGCACCGATTTGCGCGGGATGATGCCCGGCGCCTTGACGTCGGCGACCGAGCGCTGCTTGGCCTCGATCGGGCCCTTGCCGTCGATCGGATTGCCGAGCGCGTCGACCACGCGGCCGAGCAGCGCGTCGCCGACCGGCACGTCGACGATCGCCTTGGTGCGCTTGACGGTGTCGCCTTCCTTGATGTCGCGGTCGGTGCCGAAGATCACGACGCCGACGTTGTCGACCTCGAGGTTCAGCGCCATCCCGCGGATGCCGCCCGGAAACTCGACCATCTCGCCCGCCTGGACGCTGTCGAGGCCGTGAACACGGGCGATCCCGTCGCCAACGGAGAGCACGCGGCCAACCTCGGCCACCTGGGCCTCCTGGCCAAAGTTCTTGATCTGCTCCTTGAGGATCGCAGAGATTTCGGCTGCTTGGATACCCATTGTCCTATCAGACCTCTTTCATGGAATTCTGTAGTGCGTTGAGGCGCGAGCGGATCGAACTGTCGATCATCTTCGAGCCCACCTTGACGACCAGACCGCCGATGAGGTTTTCATCGACGGCCACGTTGATTTTCACATCCTTGCCGACCGCGGCCTTGAGGGCCTTGGCGAGCTTTTCCTGCTGCGCCTTGGTCATCGCCTTGGCGGCGGTCACCTCGGCGGTCACCTCGCCCTTGTCTTCGGCAATCGCGGCCCGCAGCGCGCGGATGAACTGCGGCAGCACGAACAGCCGCCGCTTCTGGCCCATCACACCGAGCACGCCGGTGACCGTGGGCGAAAGCTTCATTTTCCCGGCAATCGCCGTGACCGCGCGGGTCAGGTCGTCGCGCGAATAGACCGGCGAGGAAATCATCGCGGCGAACTCGGGGCTGTCGCCCAGCGCCGCGTCGAGCGCATCGAGGTCCTTTTCCACGGCGGCGAGTTTCTTGTCTTCCTTGGCCAGTTCGAAAACGGCCGTAGCGTATCGCTGTGCAATGCCAGTCGAAAGCGAAGCTTCGGACACGTCCACCCCTTCCATGTCTTAAGCCCCATCGGTCCCGCCGGGCGGCAGGTCGGGGCGGCCTCTCGATGCCGCGGGTCCGCGTGCCATCTGAAATCGGCGTGTCTCTAGCAGAGGGTTCAAGCTCCCGCAACACTGTTGCTCAGGTTTTGCGCCAACATGAAAGGATATAACGCAACCGCGGGGCGCAGATGGTGTCGTGGCGTCACATTCAACAGGCCGAATGGGAACGGTCCGGGCCACGCGGGGCTGAACCGGCAGGGAGATTCGCGCCCGTTTCGCGACGATTCCCATGCCAGGTGGGCGGTGTTGCCGCATTCGGAACGAAGCTGTCGGTCCGGGCGGATTGTCCCTGGAAGGGCGGTGCGAATCTATTCGCCCCCTTCGGCCGGCCCGCGCTGCCGCCCTGTGCCGCCGCTATGTGCCGCCAACCAGTGCCGCCAACCAGTGCCGCCGCCCCATGCCGCCGCCTTGGCCCCACGGCCCCGGCAGGTACGGATCAGGTCCGCCGGCTGGGCTCCGGCACGCCGAGCCCCTCGAGCACGCCGAGCGGCTTTTTCACCCGTTCGCCGAGCCCCGGCCGGCGCGGCGCCGGCACCTGCTTGACCGCCTCGACCACCAGCACCCCGCCCGCGAGCCCCAGCGGCATCGCCCGCCCGAGACCTTCCCAGGCGCGCCCGGTCTTGAGCCAGAAGCGCTTCGGCGAGGGTGGCTGGAACAGCACCCCGGCGTGACGCTCGATGACGAAGCCGTGGGTGCGCAGCTGGATCTCGAGCTGGCCCACGGTATAGGGCCGCCCGAAGCCGAAGGGCGTGGCATCGGAGCGCGACCACAGCCCGGCCCGGTTGGGCACGACGAGCAGCACCGCCCCGCCGGGACCGAGGGCGCGGTAAGCCTCGGCGAGCAGCGCATCGGGCGCCTCGCTGACCTCGATCCCATGCATCATGACGAGCTTGTCGATCGCCCCGTTGTCGATCGGCCAGAGCGCTTCTTCGCAGAGCACCGCGACATTCGGCAGTCCGCGCGGCCAGGCCATCACGCCCTGCGGCGCGGGCATCAGCCCGATCACCCGGCGGGCGGTCTCGATATAGGGGCGCAGCAGCGGGGTGGCGAAGCCGTAGCCGACCACCGTCTGCCCCTTGGCCTCGGGCCAGAACAGCTGCATCTGATTGCGCACCGCCCGCTGCGCCGCGCGGCCCAGCGCGGAGCGATAATAGAAAGCCTGCAGATCCTGCACGTCGAGACGCATTGCGTGACACTAGCCAAATGCGGGGGATTCGCCAGAGGGAAAGGCTGCCGCGGGGTGCAACCGGCGGATCGGGGGGCCAGCCCCCCGAACCCCCCGAGGTATTTTGGCACCAAAGAAGAGGGGCGGATTTGCGAAGGATCGGGGTTCGCGACGGATCAGGGTTTCGCGAAGACCAGGATGAGGTTGTTGGCGGGAAGCTCGATCCGGGCCCGGGGCGAGAGGCCGGCGGCGCAGGCCGTCTCGGTGACCCATTCGGTGGATTTGTAGCCCGTGTCCGGGTCGGCGGCGCGCAACTGGGCATCGAACCGCGCGTCACCCTCGGAGCGGTAGGCGCCGTGCTCGCGAAACGGGCCGTAGAGGCAGAAAAGCCCGCCGGCCGCGAGGGCGCGCGCGGCCCCGGCGATGACGTTGGCGGCATCGGCTTCGGCGATGAGATGGAGCAGGTTCGACAGGTAGACGGCCGCGACCGGTCCCGCCTGCCAGTCGGGCGCGCTGGCGTCGAGCGGCGTTGCCGGGCGGATGTTGCCGAGCCCCTCGGCCCGCGCCCAGGCATCGATCGAGGCGCGGCGCTCGGGGGCGATATCGGTGGGCTGCCAGGTGAGCCCGGGATTTGCCCGCGCGAGGGCGACCGCGTGTTCGCCGGTGCCGGCAGCGATCTCCAGCACGCGGCCCGCGCCCGGCAGCACGTCGGCGAGCGCCGCGACGATATGCGGCGCGTTGCGCGCGGCGGAGGGCGCGCTCAGCCGCCCGTCGCCGGCATGGGGGTCGGCCTGGCTATGCACTGGCGGTATGTCCGTTCTGTCCGGCATGGTCGGATGTTGCACAGGCGCGCGCGATTGGGCAACATTCATCCAGCCAAGGAGACCACACCGGATGACTCTCGAGCTCGAAACGATCCCCTGCCTCGCCGACAACTACGCGTTTCTCGTCCATGACCGAAAAACCGGCGCGACAGCGCTGTTCGACGCCCCCGAAACCTGGCCGATCCAGCGCGAACTGGAAAAGCAGAACTGGCAACTCACCCATGTCTTTCTCACCCATCACCACGCCGACCATATCGACGGCGTGGCCGAACTTGTCGCCGCCTACCACCCGGAGGTCATCGGCGCGGCGCGCGACGCCCACCGCCTGCCGCCGCTCGACACCGCGGTGGAACCGGGCGAGACCTACGACATGTGGGGCCGCGAGGTGCAGGTGATCGATGCCGCCGGCCACACCACCGGCCATGTCGCCTATCACCTCCCCCGCCTCGGCGCCGCCTTTACCGGCGACAGCCTGATGGCGCTCGGCTGCGGGCGGCTGTTCGAAGGCAGTGCCGCCGACATGTGGGGCACCCTCACCCGGCTCATGGCCCTGCCCGACGACACCCTGATCTGTTCGGGCCACGAATACACCGCCGCCAACGGGAAATTCGCGCTCACGGTGGATGCGGACAATCCCGCGCTGGTCAAACGGGTGGAGCGGGTCGCGCGCGCCCGCGCGCTCGGCACCCCGACCGTGCCTTCGTCGCTGGAGCTCGAAAAGGCGACCAACCCGTTCCTGCGCGCCCGCGCCCCGGAGGTGAAGGCCGGGCTCGGCATGCGCGATGCCCCCGACGTCGAGGTGTTTGCGCATATCCGCGCCGCCAAGGACGCGTTCTGAGCGCTACCGGCGGAGACGGGGCACGGCACCGGTGATCGACCGCGGCGCGATGACCGGGCACGACCGCCTCGCGCTGCGCTTCGTCGAGGGCGCGCGCCGCCAGGGCCCGGTCGTCGCCGCCCGGCATCGCACCCGGCGACCCCACCGGCAGGACGCGCGCAATCGGCCGGCCCCCGGGTTGGCGGTTCCCAACACCTTCGCTCTCACCTAGTCTGGCGCGATCGTCTTCGGGGAGCGCGAACGAACCATGACCGACTTTCTCCTGCTTGCTTTCATCTTTCTGGTCGCCGGGGTGATCTCGGTGCCGATCGCCTCGCGGCTCGGGCTCGGCTCGGTGCTGGGCTACCTGATCGCCGGGATCATCATCGCGCCGGTGCTGGCGCTGCTGCATGTCGACGTGGTGCAGATCCAGCATTTTGCCGAGTTCGGCGTGGTGATGATGCTGTTCCTGGTCGGGCTCGAACTGGAGCCGAAACGGCTTTGGGAGATGCGCGCGAAACTGATCGGGCTCGGCGGGCTGCAGGTCGGGCTGACCACGCTCGCGGTTGCCATCGCCGCGTTTCTGTTCGGCCAGCAGACCAGTGTGGCGGTCGCGGTGGGCCTGGTGCTGGCGCTGTCGTCGACCGCGATCGTGCTCCAGACCCTCAACGAAAAGGGGTTGATGAAATCCGACGGCGGCCAGTCGGCGTTTTCGGTGCTGCTGACCCAGGACATCGCGGTGATCCCGATGCTGGCACTGATCCCGCTGCTCGCGATGCCGCAGCTGGTGGAGGCGGTGGCGCATGGCGCCGGCGAGGCCGGAGCGGACCACGGCGGCGGCGTCAGCCTCGTCGACGGGCTCGCGGGCTGGCAGACCACGCTGGTGACGCTCGCGGCCATCGCCTTCGTCGTCTTCGCCGGCTCCTATCTGACCAGCCCGGTGTTTCGCTTCATCGGCCAGGCGCGGTTGCGCGAGCTGTTCGTCGCCGCCGCGCTGATGATCGTCGTCGGCATCGCGGTGCTGATGTCGCTGGTGGGGCTGTCGCCGGCACTCGGCACCTTCATCGCCGGCGTGGTGCTCGCCAACAGCGAATACCGCCACGAGCTGGAAAGCGATATCGAGCCGTTCAAGGGGCTGCTGCTGGGGCTGTTCTTCATCACCGTCGGCGCCGGGATCAACTTCGCCCTTCTGATCGAGAACGCCGCCTCGATCGTCGGCCTCACCCTGGGCCTGATGGCGCTCAAGGCCGGGGTTCTTCTGGGTCTGGCGCGGATGTTCAAGCTCGAGGGCTACGACAAGTGGCTGTTTGCGCTCGGGCTCGCCCAGGCCGGCGAGTTTGGTTTCGTGCTCTTGAGCTTCACCGTCGCCAATGGGGTGATGCCCGGTTGGCTGGCCGACCGGCTGATGCTGGTGGTGGCGCTGTCGATGCTGCTGACGCCTTTGCTGTTCATCCTGCTCGACCGGGTGATCGCGCCGAAATACGCCCGCGACGAGGCGCGCGAGGCCGACGAGATCACCGAAATGGGCACCGCGATCATTGCCGGACACGGCCGCGTCGGCGGCATCGTCAACCGCATCCTGCGCGGCATGGGCTGCACCACCACGGTGATCGACTATTCGTCGGAACAGCTCGAAATGCTGCGCAAATTCGGCTTCCACGCCCATTTCGGCGACGCGACCCGGCCCGACCTGCTGCACGCCGCCGGGATCGAGCAGGCGAAGATCCTGGTCATCGCCATCGACGGCAAGGCGCAGATCACCGAGCTCGCGCGCTACGCGGTCAAGACCTGGCCGCATCTGCGCGTGATCGCGCGCGCCGTCGACCGCAACCACGTCTACGACCTCTGGTCGGTGGGCTGTCGCGACATCGTCCGCGAGACCTACGACAGCTCGCTGCGCATGGGCCGGTCGGCGATCGAAGCGCTCGGATACGACCGCGCCGAGGCCGAACGCATGGTCGCCGGATTCAACGAGGTGGACCGCAAGGCGATGATCGAAGTGGCCGGGACCTACGATATCAACATCCCGGCGCTTGAGAATCAGGCCTATCTCGACGCCGTGCGCAACATGCGCGAAGAATGGGAAGAACAATTGCGAGGCGCCATGCAGCCCGCCGGTGAGACGAAACAACGCGGCTGAGGGGCGCCAACCCGCGCAAAACAACGCCGCGACGCGGGTACGCGGTGGCCGGCCCGGCTGGCTGATTATCGCCCGCTCGCATCGTCGTGAGCAGCAATTTCGCAAAAAAGCCTTGAAGACGCGCCGCGAACACCGAACTCTAGTCGTAACGCAAAGGGGTCGGGGCGATCCCAACGCTCGAGAAACCACGAGGAGGGAACAAGGTGCCATCCTTTTCCAACACGCTTGAACAGGCCATCCACGCCGCCCTGGCCCAGGCCAACGAGCGCCGTCACGAGCTTGCCACGCTCGAGCACCTGCTGCTCGCGCTGATCGACGAGCCGGATGCGGCGCGGGTAATGAAGGCGTGCAGCGTGAACCTCGAGGAGCTGCGGGCCACGCTGGTGAAATACATCGACGAGGATCTCACCACCCTGGAGACCAACATCGAGGGCTCCGAAGCGGTGCCCACGGCGGCTTTCCAGCGGGTGATCCAGCGCGCCGCGATCCATGTCCAGTCGTCGGGCCGCACCGAGGTGACCGGCGCCAACGTGCTGGTGGCGATCTTCGCCGAGCGCGAATCGAATGCCGCCTATTTCCTGCAGGAACAGGACATGACCCGCTACGACGCGGTCAACTTCATCGCCCATGGGGTCGCCAAGGATCCGTCCTACGGCGAGGCCCGGCCGGTGACCGGCACGCCGGAATTCGACGACGAAGCGGCCGACGGCGGCGACGACGGGGACGCCCAGGGCGACACCGCGCTGGCGAAATACTGCGTCGACCTCAACGCCAAGGCGGTGAAGGGCAATATCGACCCGCTGATCGGCCGCGATGCCGAGGTCGAGCGCTGCATCCAGGTGCTCTGCCGCCGGCGCAAGAACAACCCGCTGCTGGTGGGCGACCCCGGCGTCGGCAAGACCGCCATCGCCGAAGGCCTGGCCTGGAAGATCATCGAGCACGAAGTGCCCGAGGTGCTGTCCAAGACCACGATCTATTCGCTCGACATGGGCGCGCTGCTCGCCGGCACCCGTTACCGCGGCGATTTCGAGGAACGGCTGAAAGCGGTGGTCAACGAGCTCGAAGCCCATCCCGACGCGGTGCTGTTCATCGACGAGATCCACACCGTGATCGGCGCCGGCGCCACCTCGGGCGGCGCGATGGACGCCTCGAACCTGCTCAAACCCGCGCTTCAGGGCGGCAAGCTGCGCACCATGGGCTCGACCACCTACAAGGAGTTCCGCCAGCATTTCGAAAAGGACCGCGCGCTCAGCCGCCGGTTCCAGAAGATCGACATCAACGAACCCTCGGTCGACGACACGGTGAAGATCCTGCGCGGCCTCAAGCCGCATTTCGAAGAGCATCACGGCATCAAGTACACCGCCGACGCGATCAAGACCGCGGTGGAACTGTCGAGCCGGTACATCAACGACCGCAAGCTGCCCGACAGTGCCATCGACGTGATCGACGAGGCCGGAGCCGCCCAGCACCTGCTGACCGCGTCCAAGCGCAAGAAATCGATCGGTGTGAAGGACATCGAGGCCATCGTCGCCAAGATCGCCCGGATCCCGCCCAAGAGCGTGTCGAAGGACGATGCCGAGACGCTGCGCGACCTCGAAAACGCGCTCAAACGCGTGGTCTTCGGCCAGGACAAGGCGATCGACGCGCTGTCGTCGGCGATCAAACTGGCGCGCGCGGGGTTGCGCGAGCCCGAAAAGCCGATCGGCAACTACCTCTTCGCCGGCCCCACCGGGGTGGGCAAGACGGAAGTGGCCAAGCAGCTCGCCGACAACCTCGGCGTCGAGCTCTTGCGCTTCGACATGTCGGAATACATGGAGAAACACGCGGTTTCGCGGCTGATCGGCGCACCGCCGGGCTATGTCGGCTTTGACCAGGGCGGGCTGCTGACCGACGGGGTCGACCAGCACCCGCATTGCGTGCTCTTGCTCGACGAGATCGAGAAGGCGCACCCGGACGTGTTCAACATCCTGCTGCAGGTGATGGACCACGGCGAGCTCACCGACCACAACGGGCGCACGGTCAATTTCCGCAACGTGGTGCTGATCATGACCTCGAACGCGGGCGCGATGGAGCAGGCGAAAGAGGCCATCGGCTTCGGCCGGTCGCGGCGCGAAGGCGAGGATACGGCCGCCATCGAGCGCACCTTCACGCCCGAATTCCGCAACCGGCTCGACGCGGTCATCAACTTCGCACCGCTGGGCCGGGAAGTGATCCTGCAGGTGGTCGAGAAGTTCGTGCTTCAGCTCGAAGCCCAGCTGCTCGACCGCGGGGTCACCATCGAGCTCACGCGGGCCGCGGCCGAATGGCTCGCCGAGAAGGGCTACGACGACAAGATGGGCGCACGCCCCCTGGGCCGGGTGATCCAGGAGCACATCAAGAAGCCGCTGGCCGAGGAACTGCTGTTCGGCAAGCTCACCAAGGGCGGCATCGTCCAGGTGAGCGTGAAGGACGGCAAGATCGTCCTCAAGTCCGAGGAGCCCAAGCGGCAGCGGATCACCTCGAAGAAGAAGCCGCCGCTGCTCACCGCCGACTGAGCGCGACGGGATCGAAACCCGGGAGGGCCGGTCGCTGGATCGGCCCTTTTCGTGTGCGTAGTTTGCGCGACTGTCGAGGGCGACCGGCCCGCCGCGGCGCAGGCTGCTGGCGTGACCGCCCCGCCGGTCGGTCGGGAAAAGGCCGGCGTCGGAGTTGCCCGAACCCGGCGCCCGGCCGGTGGACCGCGCGGCGGGTCAGCGGCCCGACTTCGGATCCCGCAACGCCCGGAAATCGCCGATCATCTCTTCATAGACCGCGATCCGCGCCCGGATGCGGGCGTCGTCCGGCAGGGTCCCGGCATCTTCGAGATAGGCCGCCGCGCGGGCGTAGAGCGCGCCGTCGCCCGGCAACACGTCGTCGAGCCCGGCCAGCAGGTGACGCATCGCCTCGATCCGGGTCTCGGCCCAGCCGCGGCTGCGGGTCCCGTCGCGGACCGCTTCGCGCACCCGGCAGCTGAAGGCCCGGCACTGGCCGGGGCGCGCGGCATAGACCCCGCACCCCTCGGCGCCGTGAAACCGGCACGGCTGCGGCAGGCGGCCCTCGATCGCCGCCCCGGCATGGGCCTCGTCGCCCGCTTCCAGCTCGACCGCCTTGAACAGCGATCCATCGCAGCAGAGCCCGCAGGACAGGCACAGATCCGTCGCGGCCCGGCCCGCGCCGGCCTCCGCGCGGCCGCTCATTTCTCGGTCAGCTTGAGCTCGATCCGGCGGTTGGCCGAATAGGCCTCGGGGCTCTCGCCCTCGTCCACCGGTTGGAATTCGCCGAACCCGGTCGCCGCGAGACGGTCCGGCGGGAAGCCGAGCTCGCGGATCATGTAGTTGACGACCGAGAGCGCGCGCGCCTGACTGAGCTCCCAGTTGTCGGCGTAGAGACCGCCGGCGCCGAGCTTGGTCTTGTCGGTATGGCCATCGACCCGGATCACCCAGTCGATTTCATCCGGGATCTCGTCCGCCACCTCTTCGAGGGTTTCCGCGACCCGGGCGATCTGCGCCCGGCCGCCTTCGGACAGATCCGCGCTGCCGGGCGCGAACAGCACTTCGGACGAGAACACGAACCGGTCGCCGACCACCCGCACGCCTTCGCGGTCGCCGAGGATCTGGCGCATCCGGCCGAAGAATTCCGAGCGGTAGGTTGCCAGATCGACAGCCTCCTCGGCCAGCCGCGCCGCCTCTTCCTCCAGCCGGGCGACCTCTTCCTCGGCGCGCTTGCGCTCCGCCTCTTCCAGCTCGGCCCGCCGGCGCTGTTCCGCCGCGACCTGGGCAAGGGCGGCGTTGAGGTCGGACCCCAGGGTCTCGATCTGCACCTTGTTGGCGACGTCGCGGGCCTCCGATTCGTCAAGCAGGGCCTGCAGCTGGCCGAGCTGGGTGCGCAGCGCCGTCATCTGTTCGTTGAGCAGCGCCATCTGGCGTTGCTGCTCGGAGCTGACGGCCTTTTCGTCTTCCAGCGCCGCCGCAGCGGCCGCGAGCAGGGCATCCTTGCGCTCGGCTTCGCTCAGCGCCACCGCGGTGCCGGCCTCGGCCGCGATCTTGGCCGAGAGCGCCTCGGCGAGCCGCTCGCGCAGGACCGCCTCGTTGTCGGTGGCGTCCAGCAGGGTTTCGGTCTTCAGGATCGCAGCCGCCAGCTTCTCGTTCAGATCGGCATTGGCGGCATCCGCAGCGGCCAGCAGGGTGAGCGTGTCTTCGGCCTCCTTGCGGGCCGCTTCGAGCGCCAGCGTCATCGCCGTCAGCTCGGTGTCGGCCTCCGCCAGGCGCGCCCGCAGCGCTTCGGCCGCGGCGGCTTCGGTGATCCGCGCCTGCTCCTCGGCGGTGAGCGCATCCTGGGCATCCGCGAGCCGGTCGCGCAGCGCTTGCGCCGCGGCGACCTCGGCGAGCCGGGCCTGTTCCTCGGCGCTGAGCTTGTCGGACATCTCCTCGACCTGGGCCGCCAGCGCCGCCGCCGCCGCCGCATCGGCGAGCCGGGCGGCCTCTTCGTCGGAGAGCGCGGTTTCGAGCGTGGCGATGCGCGCCTGCAGCGCCGCGGCCGAGGCGGCCTCGGCCAGCCGGGCCGTCTCTTCCTCGGAGAGCGCGGTTTCGAGCGCGGCGACCCGTTCGCGCAGAGCCTCGGCCGCGGCGATCTCGGCCAGCCGCTCCGCCTCGGTGCCGGTCAGCGAGGATTCGAGCGTGGCCACCCGTTGGCGCAGCGCCTCGGCCGCGGCGGCTTCGGCGAGACGCGCGGCCTCTGCCCCGGTGAGCGAGGCCTCGACCTCGCTGAACCGCTCGCGCAGGGCTTCGGCGGCCGCGACCTCGGCGAGACGCGCCTTTTCCTCCTCGGAAAGCTGGGCCTCGAGCGCGGCGATCTTCTCGGCCAGATCGCCGCCCGTCGCGGCCTCCTCGGCCAGCCGCAGCTGCAGCGCCGCCACCTCATCGGCGAGCGCGGTGCCGGCGGTCTTCTCGGCGTCGAGCTGGGCCAGGAGCTGGGTGAGCGATGTCTCGCGCTCGTCCAGCAGCGCCAGGGTCTCGGCCAGGGTGGTCTCGCGATCGGCCAGCGACGCCAGGGTTTCGGCCAGCGTCGTCTCCTGGTCGTTCAACGCCGCCAGAGCTTCGGCCAGCGATGCCTCGCGCGCCTGCAGCGCGGTTTCGGTGTCGGCAAGCGAGGCGTCTTTCTGGCGGATCTGGCGCAGCGCGTCGAGCATCGAGGCATTGCCGCTTTCGAGCTGGGCGAGCAGCATCGCCATCGAGGTCTCGCGCTCTTCCAGCGAGGATTGCAGATCGGCAACGAGCGCGTCCATCGCCTCGCGCCGCGCCGCGGCGAGCCGGGCCGCCTCGAGCTGCGCATCGATCTCGTCGCGGGCCCGGGCGAGGGCGAGGTTCAGCGCCTCCTGCTCGGTGATGAGCCTGGTGTTCGCCGCGTCGAGATCCTCGACCCGCGCCGTGAGCGCCTCGCCCGTCGCCACCGCCTCGTCGCGCGCCGCGATCAGCGCCGCAACCTGGGCTTCGAACGCGGTGATCGCCGTCTGCGCATCCGCCAGCGCCGCATCTCGCGACGCGATCTGGTTGGTGAGCGAGGCGATCAGGCTGGCCTGGCGCTGCGATTCGACCTCGGCCGAGGCGATGTTGGCATTCAGCATCCCCACTTCGGCCGAGAGCGTGGCGTTGCGATCCTGTTCCAGCCCCAGCGCGCTCGCGAGTTGCGCGACCTGGGCGTGCAGCACGTCGAGCTCGCTCTCCTGCCCGGAGATCGTCTCGCGCAGCACGAACTGCACCACCATGAAGATGGTCAGAACGAACATCAGCACCAGCAGCAAGGCTGTCATCGCATCGACGAATCCCGGCCAGATCGAGGTCGAGACGTTGCGATTGGCGCGCCGCGTCAGGGCCATGTCAGGCCCGCCCGCCGCCGAGCTGGCGAATCGCCCGGGTGAGGGCGGCGATGTCGCCGCGCAATTCGCTGAGCGATTCCTGGCGGCCGGCGCTCATTTCTTCGAGGATGCGCAGAAGCTGCACGTCGATCGAGCGCAGCCGCATCCGGCTTTCCGCATCGACATGCGCGCCGTCGGCCGTGCTGCGGCCTTCCAGCGCGGCCACCATCTGCTGCTGACCCTCGGCGATGCGGATGAGATAGGGGGTCGACACCCCCTCGGCCTCGATCTGCCGGGTCAGCCGGTCCATCGATTCCGCAACTTCGCCGAGGCGTTCATCGACCATGCTGCGCGAGACATCGGACTGGGTGAACATCACCCGCATCGCTTCCATCTGCTCGGCGATCTGCGCCGCCCAGAACCCGCCGCCGCCATCGCCCGCAGCCGTCGCCCCCTCTTCGCCCGGGGCGAAGCCGAAGCGGGTGATCGAGGTCAGCCAGTCCTCGAATTCGCGGTAGAAGCGGTTCTGGCCATGCGAGGCGAAGAGCTCGAGCAACCCGACGATCAGCGACCCGGCGAGGCCGAGCAGCGACGACGAGAACGCCGTGCCCATGCCGCCGAGCTGCGCTTCCAGCCCGGTCTGCAACCGGGTGAAGGTCTCGATCCCGCTTTCACCCTCGGTCGGGGCGAGGTTGGTGATGGTATCGACCAGGGCCGGGATCGTCGTCGCGAGACCGTAGAAGGTGCCGAGAAGGCCGAGGAAAATCAACAAGTTGGTGATGTAGCGCGTGATGTCGCGCTCTTCGTCGATCCGCGCGGCCACCGAATCGAGGATCGACCGCGCCGAGGTGGCGCCGATCTGCATTTTCGTACCCGCGCCGCGCAGGATCCCGGCGAGCGGTGCGAGCAGGCGCGGCGGGTTGTTGGGGTCGTGGTCTTCGCGGCCGCGCAGAGAGCCGCGGATCCACCGGACCGAGGTGAAGACCTGAAACACCTGACGCAGGGTGGCGAACAGGCCGATGACGAAGACCAGAAGGATGAAACCGTTGAGGTAGCGGTTGGCCAGGAAGACCTGCATCACCTGACCCTGGCGCAAGGCGAAGAACAGCCCCGTCCCGAACAGGAAGAGCGCGACACCGATCAGAAAAATCTGGCGCCCCGGAAGTGTGAAATGCGGTTCCGTCGCGCGGTCCGGCTGCTCCATGTGGGAGGCCCCTACCCCTTAATATTTCTCTCTCGCCGCGCGAGGATATGCGCTAGGTGCGTGGGCGACAAGGGCGGACAGGCCCCGCCCGCCGCCGCGGTGCCGTCCCGGGGCTCGGCGCCGGCCGGCACGCCTGTGCATCGCCCGGCTCAGCCCATCGCCCGGACGACCCGTGCGAGCCAGCTGAGTTCGCCATCTTCGATCCCGAGCTCGGCCAGGTGATCGGCGGTATTGAACAGGTAGTCGCGGTTGGGCCCGCGTCCGCCGACCGCCCGGGCGATGATCTCGGCCTGCTCGGCGAGCGGCAGCCCGCCGCAATACTGCCCATGGTCGGGGTCGATCACATAGGTGACGGCCTCGACCGCGCGCCCGTCGGCGAGCGTGACCGGCAGCACGATTTCCAGGTAGGCCGACGAGATCAGCTCGCGTTCGCGCAAGGTCGCCAGGGTCTGGTCATGCGCCTCCGGCGCCACCCGGAACGCGATCCCGCGACAGACCGCGTCCGCCGCGGCGTCGAGCGCCAGCACCAGCCCGGGCTCGGCCTCGGTGCCGCGGTGATGGATCGAGCGCATGCAGAACGAACGGTGGTAGCCGCCGAGCGTCGCAAGCTGCGACTCGACATGGGCAAACCCGGGGTTCCACAACAGCGAACCGTAGCCGAATACCCAGAGATCCGCCGCCATTCTGGCCTCCGCGCCTGCGCGTTGTTAGAACCGTCCCAGTCCTAACAGAGTGCCCCCCATGCGCAACCTCACCCGCCTGCTTCTTCTCCTGGTCGCCGCCGCCCTCGGCTGGGGCCTGTACTGGGTCGTGGGCGCGCGCGCGACCGAGCAGGGGCTTGCCGCCTGGCTCGACGCCCGCCGCGGCGAAGGCTGGACCGCCGAAGCCGCGACCCTCGCCACCGGCGGCTTTCCCAACCGTTTCGACACCACCTTCAAAGCGCTGGACCTATCCGATCCCGACACCGGCGTCGGCTGGTCCGCGCCCTGGTTCCAGATCCTGTCGCTGAGCTACAAGCCGACCCACGTGATCGCGGTCTGGCCCGACGAGCAGGAGCTGCGCCTGCCCGGGGAGATCCTCGGGATCGCCTCGACCCGGATGATCGGCTCGCTCGAACTCGGCGTCACGCCGGCGCTGCCGCTCCAGCGCCTGGTGATCGAAGCGGCGGAGGCCGAGCTGGCGTCGTCGCTCGGCTGGGACGCCGCCATTGCCGCGACGCAGATCGCGCTGCGCGAAAGCCCCGGCGCGACCGATGCGCGCAGCTACGACCTTGCGATCTCGCTCACCGGTTTTGCCCCCGACAGCGCCGAAATCCGCCGGCTGCGCGGGCTCGTCGGATTGCCCGAGACGATCGAAACCCTGTCGGCGGAACTGACCGTGGCTTTCGACAAGGGGTGGGACCTGAGCGCGATCGAGGATCGCCGGCCACAACCGCGCGAGATCGAGATCACCGGGTTGACCGCCCGCTGGGGCGATCTCGCCCTTGCCGGCAGCGGCCGGATCACGGTCGCGGCAGACGGCGTCGGCGCCGGCGACATTGCCCTGGAAGCGACCAACTGGCGCGACATCCTGGCGCTGGCCGAGGCCACGGGCGCCCTGCCCGAAGCCCAGGTGCCGCTGGTCCGGGCGGCATTGGAGACACTTGCGAAACTTGCCGGCAACCCCGAGCGGCTCGACGTGCCGCTGCGGTTCTCGCGCGGTTTCGTCCTGATCGGCCCGGTGCCGCTGGGCCCGGCGCCGCGCTTCGTCCTGCCCTAGGTGTGAGCTTTCCACAGGTTGTTCCGATCCAAGCCTATTCGGCTGATTGGCGGTTTTGACTTTGGCGCTGAGTGGGGCCGGTGCCGATTGTAGAGGTGGGTCCAGACCGGCAGGTCGGCGGCGCGCTGGTCTGAGGTCTGGCAGGCGCGGGCGTAGGCCGATTCCCTGAGGCCGGTCTGGAGTGAGGCGGACAAGGGAATGATCCCGTGAATCGTTTCCCCGCCGAACGCGCTCGGCCTTTCCGTTGGTCTTCGGGGTGTAGGGCTTTGTGCGGATGTGCCGGATGCCGAG
>SWCD01011601.1_pt1 | contig 76814 bp, 69 predicted proteins | sample 4693011 | NCBI WGS metagenome assembly SWCD01 (sample SAMN10267278, study PRJNA491770) | bioreactor metagenome | isolation source: DHS bioreactor inoculated with marine | place: Japan: Omine Ridge, Nankai Trough | reverse complement strand
CCCCCCCGATTTTGTTTAGTGGGCCACCAGAGACTGGCGATAGCCGGAAGAGGCCAGATCACCCATCAGGCTGCAGTCGATGCCAGCGGTGGCGTCGATGGTTTTGTCCATCAGGCCCAGCTTGACCCACCATTCATTGGTGAGCGCGATTGAATCCGCCATCGAGCCATTCGCCATGCCGAAGGGCCCGTCGCCCTCGAGCACGCCGCAGAGCCGGGCACTCTCGTCGAAGTCCATCATGTAGATGCCGCCCTCGAAGCTCTTGCCGTTGGTGCCGATCACGTAGCCGATGTCTTCTTCCGGCCATTGCAGGAACGCGGCCATCGCTTTGTTGGTTTCCTCAACATTGGCGCTCCAATAGCCGAGCCCGTCCCAACGCGCTTTGAGCACTGCGAGGGCCGCGTCGCGGTTCTCGGCGATGAAATTCTTGTTCATGTAGAGCGCATCCATGAAGATGCCGGTCTTCAGCACGTCCGGGTCGGCCGTATTGACGACGCTGCGCGAGCCCGGGGCCGCTTCGAGCACCTTCGAGATCCAGGGCTCATACATGTAGGCCGCCGAAAGGTCGCCCGAGAGCATCGGCCCGACCGCTTCGTCGGCGTTCAGGTTCACCCACTCGACCGCATCGGGGGCGATGCCCTGCGAGTCGAGCCAGATACCCATCAGCAGATGCCCGATATAGGCTTGCGGCGCGGCGACCTTTTTTCCCGGCAGATCGGCAACTTCGGTATCGGGCGCAAGGATCACGTGGTCGACCCCATAGGAGGGATTCAGGAAAGCGACGTTCACGACGTCGGTGCCGCGGTCGACAACCAGCGGGGTGTAGTCGGCGGTGCAGCCATAAACGTCGATCTGCCCGGCAGCGAGGGCCGCGTGACCGCCCAGGGGGTCTTCGAAGATGGTGATGTTCAGTTCGTGGTCGGGGATCAGGCCGTTCTCTCTTGCGACTTCGAGCATCGCGTAGCCGGGCCAGGACACACAGATCCCAACGTCGATAGACTCGGCAGAAACAGCGCTGGCGCTGCCTCCCACGATAAGCGCCGCCGCGGCGGCAAGGTTCAGACTGGGGCGCATGGTTCTACCTCTTGGTTAGACCGATATTGTTCGTCATCAAAAAAACGTACTCGATAAAAATTTTTATTCAATAAAAACTTTTTCTGCGCTAAGTTAGCAGCATCCGGTCACCCGCTCCGGACGAATGGTTGAGGAGAAGTTTGTGTCCACTCTTCGTGCACGCCAAAAAGAAGACCGGCGAAACCGCATCGTGTCGTCGGCAAAAAAACTCTTTGAAAAGAATGGGTACGACAAAACGACCATCGAGAGTATCGCCGAAGCGGCCGGGGTGTCGGGGGTGACGGTGCACAATTATTACGGCACCAAGGCTGGCGTACTCCTGGCGCTGGTGATCGAGAGCGATCAGAAGCTGATCGAACGGTTGGACGAATCGCTGCCCCCCGATGAAGACGGCCTGATCGCCGTTACGCTTGCCTTCGCACGCAACATTCTCGACCATGCGATCGCGAACCTCGACAAGGTGATCTGGCGCCAGGTGATTGCCGCCGTCACCACCGGCACCGGTTCACAGCTCAGCAAGGCCTATTCAAAGCTGGACCAGCAGCTCGCCTACGTTCTCGTGCATCGCATCGAGGCGTTGCAGGCGGCCGGCACACTGCCCGCCACGATCAACCCCACCCATCTCGGCAAGGCGCTGTTTCATCTGCAGAACGCCCGCTTCATACAGTTCATCTCTTCCGACGATTGCAGCCAGGATGAGATCGAGGCCCGCCTGCGCAACGATCTCACGGCCCTGTTCGCAATCTCCGCCCGCTGATCCGCAGAGGCCGGGGGGCCCTCACCTTTAAACCTTGGAGTTTCCGATGTTTCTCAACCCGATTGCCTGGCCCGAGGGCAAGCAAAGCGCCGCCTGCGTTACCTTCGATATCGACGCCGACTCGCTGATCCGCACCGCCCGGCCAGACGACGCCGAGCTCCGCCTTCAGGCGATTTCAATGGGACGCTACGGCCCGACAGTGGCCGTGCCCCGCATTCTCGACACCTACCGGCGGCTGGGCCTGACACAAACCTTCTTTATGCCCGCCTGGGTGATGGAGAACTACCCCACGACCGTCGAAGCGATCCTGAAGGATGGCCACGAGATCGGTCACCATTCCTGGATGCACGAAGACCCGATGGAGCATTCCGACGAGGTCGAGGCGGAGCTATTCGGGCGCGCGCTTGATGTGCATGTTAAGATGACCGGGCGCAAGCCGCGCGGCTACCGAGCGCCGGTCTATTCGATCACTCCCTCGATGATCGACCGGTTGATCGCGCACGACTTTCTCTATGACAGCTCGATGATGGCCGACGATCTGCCCTACCTCGTTGAGACCGCCACCGGCAGCCTGATCGAAGTGCCGCCGCACTGGGGGACCGATGATTGGCCACCGTTCGCCCATTTTGCCGAGATCGACTACCTGATGCCGATCCGGGCACCCTCGGACGGCGTGCGCGCCTTCGCCGAAGAGTTTGACGCGATGCACGAGGCGGGTGGTTTTTGGATGCCGGTGTTGCACCCGTTCCTCACCGGCCGCCTGGCGCGCTGGCGTGAGATGGAAAAACTCATCGAGCGCGCCCTCGCCACCGGCACGGTCTGGTTCGCGCCCATGGAAGAGATCGCAACGCACGCGGCCACGATGCCAGACCGATTGCGCCGCGAAATTGTCCAAGTGGAAATTTGAGGATACTGCGAAACGGCAGCACGGGACCAGTTTTACACCTGGGTGAAAAATGCCGCGACGGTCCGCTCCCCGCCCGAGCTTGACCTTCACGCAGGGCCAAATGGGGCGCTTTGTCACCGCCCGGTCACCTCGCTCAAAATCGAACCCATGCCACCTAAATCGACTGAATTGCGAGTTCATCCCTGCGGCCCGGCCGGCTGGATGGCCTCCCTTGTCGTGTGACTACCTGCTTTTGCGTTGACCGCAGCTGAACTAGCCGCGTGAAGTCAATTTCGCGCATGGCATGCAAGAGGTCAGGGGTTCGATCTCCCCATGCTCCACCAAACCTCCCCATTTTTAATCTCAAATCAGTTCGGTGAGAGAGGGTGCCGCCGCGCGCAGCGACGACAACCGATGGTTCCCCCATGCCCTGACAGGGTCTGTATCGGCCTGAAAACACCCGCGAACGCGCACGGACGCGTCGCACATTTTGCACCCCGCCCTTTGCAGGCCGCCCCGCCAATCACCGGTCGCCCTTGCGATCTGCGCATGTTGCATGATCGCGCCTGTCTGCCATTGGCCCGAGGCTGGCGGTCGGCCGCCAAGGGCTGAGTACGGGCGCTTGGCTGTTGCGCCAGGCCGTGCGTTTGCCACCGCGTAGACAACGCGTGGCGCTGATCGGGCCGTCGACATCGACCTCCATGATCCGCTGAAGAACGGCTTCGGAACCGGTGCGAAGGGGATCGCCCTGAGCGAGTCTTTCCAGACGCTCCGAAAGATCCATGCGCGTCGTGGTGATCGAATGGGCCGGGTTGAAGGCGTCAGTGTCAGCTCGATCAGCCACCGCGCCTCTCGGCGGGTATTGCAGCCGCCAGCCGGTTGATGGATGGCCACACGGGTTAACGCCGAAAACGGCGGCAAATGCACACCACGTCCGCGTTCGCGGCAGGCAATGTCGCGCCCTCTTGACCTACATCAGTGCCCAATTCACCGTGTCGTGCAAGATCATGTTTGTCTCCGGTTGATCTGTCCATCGGGCCTCTGTCCGGGGCGATTTCCCTGTTCGGATTTCTCCATTTGCATCAGAAAACGAGGGTGTCATGACCAGCAACGACCAGAAAAAACAATCAAACGGGTCCGCTGGCGTGCGCGCCGAGGCGCGCGGGGCGGTGGCGAAGGGCGAGGATATTCGCGATACTGTGCGCGACCTGGTGATCCGGGTTCTATCGCGTCAGCCTTTGACCCGCGACAGCATAGAGGCGGTGTCCACTGCGGTTCTGGAAGGGGCTGCCGCGGGCGCCCCCGAAAGCAACCTCGAAACCGCGCGCGCGTTCGCCGAGGCGACGGAGGGCGTCGACGCCGCGTTGGCGCGCGCCGTTCAGGCCTCACAGCTGGCGATCGAGGAGGCGGCGGGCCGGGCAGATGAGTTCACCGCAAAAGACCTGACCCAGGCGGCGCGTGATCTCGGGGATATTGAGAACCTGCTGCAGGATGTTGTGACCGCGCTGGCCAAAGGCGGCAGCGCTGCGTCGCGCGAGATTGCAACCGATCTGGCGCGTCACCTTGAGCGCACCGGCACCGACACGGCGCGGGCGGTGCAACAGGCGCTTCACACCGGACAGGCGGCGGCCGCGTCGGCGCATCTGCCGCGCCCGGCCGACGTGAGCCTGGGCGCGCGCACGGGCCTGGCCACGCTTGCGGCGATCGGCAGCGGCATTCTGGCGGGGTTGTCCGAGGGCCTGGCCCCTGACCGAGAGGCGCCTTCGGCCGTTGAGCCGAAGGATGAGGAGAAAACGTGAGGGTGCGCGATCCGCTCGGAACCCTGCAGGACATCAAGCGGGTTGCGGAGCTGTCGGCGATCCTGATCCGGCACGGGTTCGGCGATCTGATCGGGCGCATGGGCCTGGCCGGCGCAGTGCGCAAGGCCGGGCAGTCCGTGACCCAGCCGGGCGCGGTACATACCGGGGCGCTCACTCGGCCCCAGCGCCTGCGCCTGGCGTTGGAGGAGATGGGGCCGACCTTCGTCAAGCTGGGGCAGATCCTGTCATCGCGGGTCGATCTGTTGCCGCCCGCCTATATCGCCGAGCTGGGAAAGTTGCGCGACAGCGTGCCCTCGATTGCCTTTACTGCGCTGCTGGTCGAGGTCGAGGCCGAGCGCGGCCATCCGTTGGCCGACGATTTCCTCGAAATCGATCCGGTGCCGCTGGCGGCGGGGTCGATCGCCCAGGTGCACCGCGCCAGGCTGCAAACCGGCGAGCCGGTGATCCTGAAAATCCGGCGCCCCGGCATCCGCGCGGTGATCGAGGCGGACCTGCGGTTGATGCGGCAGCTGGCCGACATCGCCGTGGCCGAAAGTCACGAAATCCGCCGGTTTCGCCCCCATGACGTGGTCGAGGAATTCGCCCGCTCGATCCGCAGCGAACTCGATCTCGCCGATGAATGCCGAAACGCCGAACGGATTGCCGCCAACTTCGGCGATGGCGCTCATATCCACGTGCCGCGGGTGTACTGGGACTGGACGACCGACTGCATGAACGTGCAGGAGATCGTGACCGGCATTCCGGGCACCGACCTCGACGCCGCCCGCCGGGCCGGGCTCGACCTGCGCCAGATCGCGGCGCGCGGGGCCGATGCGGTGTTGCAGATGATGTTCGTGGATCGGTTGTTCCACGCCGATCCACACCCCGGCAATGTGTTCTACCTGCCTGGCGAGGAGATCGTGTTTATCGACTTCGGTATGGTCGGCCATATCTCGGTGAAGCGGCGCGACGAACTGGTCGACCTGCTGACCGGCGTGGTCGAGCGCCGCCCCGAGGCCGTGGCCGGTATTTTGCTGAACTGGGCCGGGGCCGGACCGGCCGCAAACCCGGATATCGAGACCCAGATCGAGAGGTTCATCGACCGCGTGCACGGTGTGCCGCTGAGCTCGCTCAACATGTCCGAGCTGGTGTCTGATCTGATCGCGGTGGTGCGCGAGCACGAGCTTGCGCTGCCCCCCGACATGACACTCCTGACCAAGGCCTTCACCACGCTGGACGGGATGGGGCGCGAGCTGGACCCCGACTTCGACATGGTGGCTTCGGTGGGGCCGCTGCTGCGCCGCCTGATGCTTGAGCGCTATTCGCCGGCGCGACTGGCGCGCAATGCGCGTGACAATCTGGCGGCCGGGGCCGGGCTGCTCAACGCGCTGCCCAAGGACCTGGGCGAGCTGTTGACCGCCGCGCGACAGGGCAACCTGACCTTCGGCATCGAGTTGCGCCGGATGGACCACCTGATGGACCGGTTCGAACGTTCGATCATGCGCGTGACGCTCGGTATCCTGATCGCGGCGCTGATCATGGGGTCGTCGATCGTCATGACGGTGGTCGAAGGCGACCTGCCGGTCGGGCTGGCGATCTTTGCGATGGCCGGATTCCTGGGCGCTGTCGCAGGCGGATTGTGGCTGCTGTGGTCGATCCTGCGCGACGGAAAACTCTGAGCCATATGGCTCAGAGTATTCTCTCCAGAACATCGGCCTGGTCCATCATCGCCCGGTAGCCTTGCGCGATCGCCTTGTCGGCCTTGGCGAAATCCAGGAATGTCATCTCGTGCAGGTCGAGCTCGACCATCACGTTCGGGGGCTCGCCGGCAAGGCGGCTGCGCAAGATCTGCTCGGTCATCAGATCGATCGAGGTCGACAAAACCGCCACGTATCCCGGCGAGACCCAGGTCGGCCTCTTCGTGCCGCCAAGATATTTTCGCAGGATTGGCTGCACTGCTGTTGGGGCCGTGGAAAGGATGCTGTCGATCCCGTAGGACGGGGCGATTTCGGCGCGGTCATAGAAGCGCTGTGACAGGTGAAGGCGCGAGTTCGGGTTTACCGCGATGATCACCTCGGCGCCAAGCGCGCGGCAGGCGGAGACCGGAACCGGATTGCACATGCCGCCGTCCAGCAGCCAGCGGTCGTCGAGCCAGACCGGCGAGAAGATGCCCGGGATGCCGATCGACGCGCGCACGGCCTCCACCAGGTCGCCGGTTCGCAACCAGATTTCGCGCCCTTGCGCCAGTTCGGTGGCGACCGCGATGAACGGCACGGACGCCTCGTCAAACGTCGGCTTCATACCCAGATCGCGCAGCATCTGGATAATGTGCTTGCCTTCGATCAACCCACCCGAGGCCAGATTGATATCCAGCATCCGCCCGACACGCAGCTGGGTGAGCTCTCGTGCAAATTCCTCAAGGGCATCGAGCGCCCCCGATACATAGGCGGCCCCGATCACCGCGCCCATCGACGTGCCGCTGACCACATCGGGATGGATGCCAATCTCGGCCAAGGCGCGCAGCACGCCGATATGGGACCAGCCGCGTGCGCCGCCGCTGCCCAGGGCCAGGCCGATCTTGGGAGCGGGCCGTTTCGTCGGTGTTCCTTTGCTCTGCTCGGTCATTGCGATGTGTTGAACCTCCAACGTGTCTAGGTGGCGATCTGATTGGCGCGCCGTTTTTCCACGCCGTAGTAGAGCACGGGAACGATGAAGACGGTGAGCGCCGAAGAGACCACCGTACCGAAGATCAGGCTGATGGCGAGGCCGCCGAACACCGGATCGGTGAGCATGATCGACGAGCCCAGAACCACGGCCAGCGTGGTCAGCAGGATCGGGCGGGCGCGGATCACCCCGGCCTGATAGGCGGCCTCCTGAAGGTCCATCCCCTGGGCGCGGTTTTCGCGGATGAAGTCGATGATCAAGAGCGAGCTTCTGATCGCCACCCCGGCCAGTGCAACAATGCCGACCATCGAGGTCGCGGAGAAATCTGCGCCGAGCAGCCAATGCCCCGGAAAGATGCCGATCATTCCGAGCGGGATCGACGCCATCGAGACGAAGGGGATCACGAACGAGCGGTAATAAGCAACCAGCAGCAGAAACACGAGCACCAGCGCCAGCCCGAGGATCATGCTCATATCGCGGTAGGTGTCGAGCAGCAGGCGGATCTCGCCACTCCACAACAATTGGTATTTGCCGATGGTATCGGGGACCGCCGAGGCCAGCGTCAGGTTGCCGGTTTCAAGCGCCAGCCCGTTTCCGATATCCATGCCCGAGAACCGCTGGTTGAGATCGGCGATGGCATAGAGCTGCGATGTCTGGGCCATCTCGCCGCCGACAAAGGTCACCCGCTCGTTGTCCTTGTGCTGGATCGGCTTGTCGCGCAGGCCCGGAACGACCCGGATGAGTTCCGTGAGCGCAAGCCGCTGGCCCGCGGCGTTTTCGATGAAGACGGTTTCAAGCCGGGTCGGGTCAAGCTGTTGGCTGTGCGGCACGCGCACCCGGATCGGCACTTCGTTCTTTTCGTCCTCGGGGTGGATACGTCCGATCACCTCACCTTCGAAAACAAGCCGCAGAATCTCTCCGATCTGCGCGGTGCTGACGCCGGAAAGACTGGCCTTTTCCTCATCGACGATGACCTGGAATTCCACCACGTCCCGCGGCTCGGAGGTATTGACGTCGACCATGTCGTAGGTGTCCTGGAAGATGACGCTGGCCCGGTCCGACAGCTCGCGCAGAACGCCCAGATCACTGCCATAGATCTCGGCCAGCACCGTGGAGCGCATCGCCGGCCCGGGTGGGTCTTCGACCACCTGCACGATGGTGCCGGGGTGGCGCGCCGCGATGGCGACGATGTGTGGGCGCAGATCGCGCACCAACTCGATCGACGACGTCGTGCGCAGGTGCTTGTCGATCAGATTAACCCGGATTTCGGCGATATTCTGGCCGACGAGGTCGCTGGTTCCCCGCATCATCGCCTTGGTGTCGGCGACCCCGGATTGCCCGACCCAGCTCAGCGTATTGGTTACCAGCGGATCGGCGACGAGCAGTGCGTTGACCTCGCGCACCAGCCTGTCGGTGGTCTCGACCGGCGTGGTCTCCGGCAATTGCAGCGAGACGGTGAAGGTGTTGGTGTCGTCCTTGGGCAGGAAGGCCAAGGCAACGCCAAACGAGGGCTTCGGCCCGACCACGCCTTCGGGGCGGATGAATTGCCAGGCCGGTTGCAGAACCGTGAGGCCGAGCACGACCAGCGTCGCGCCATAGAGCGCAAACCGCGCCGCGCGCCGTTTCATTGCCAGCAGCAGCAGCCAGCGATAGCCGCGCGCGAGGCGGCCCGGCCCTTTGTCGGCGGCATGCGCATCCTTGTGGTCCTGCTTGAGCCAGCGATGCGCTGCCCAGGGCGTCACCGTATAGGCAAAGAACAGCGACGCCACCATCGCGATCGGCACGTTGATGGCGATCGGAAAGAAGTATTGGCCCGACATCCCGCCGAGCAGCGCCAGCGACAGAAACACCACCACGACCGTCGCGGTCGCCAGGTTGGCGGCGCCGCCCACCTCGGCACAAGCTTGCACCGTGATATCTTTCTTGGTGCCCCGGGTGGCGCTGGAGTAGCGCCGGTGGATGTTTTCGATCACCACAATTGCATCGTCGACCAGCATGCCAAGCGACAGGATCAACGCAAACAGGCTGACCCGGTTGATGGTGATCCCGCCGATGAAATCGAAGCCCAGGGTGACGAACAGCACCAGCGGCACCGATAGGGTGACGATCAGCGCTTCGCGCCAGCCGAGGAAGAAAATCAGGATGAGCATCACGGTCGAGATCGCGATGCCGAGGTGCTCGATCAGCACGTTGACGGCGGCATTGGCCTTTTCGCCGTCGTTGCGGGTGACGATGATCTGGACCTCTTTGGGCACGAAATCATCCTGCATCCGGGCGACGCGTTCGAGCACCTCATCGGCCATCGCGACCGAGTTTGCCCCGGTTTTCTTGGCGACGGCCAGCGTCACCGCGGCCATGTCCCGGCCGGCGAATTCCGAAAAGCTCGGGTCGGCGGCGCCAAAACTGAACCGGCTCAGGCGCGTGAGGTCGACCGGGGGGCCGTCGACGATGTCGGCCACATCGCTGATATAGATCGGCCGGCCGTTGTGCTGGCCGACGATCAGCCTGCCCACATCGTCGGCATTCTCGAAAAAGCCTTTGAGGGCCACCGATTGCAGCGTGCCCGCCTGCACCGTGGTGCCGAGTGGCAGGCCAAGGTTCGTGCTGGCCAGGGTGTCGCGCACCCGCGACAGCGGCACGCCGAAAGCCGACAGGCGGTCGGGGTCGAGATCGACGCGGATCTCGCGATCGCGCCCGCCTTTGATCGACACAACCGATACGCTGGGCAGGCTGTTAAGCCGTTCGCCGATGCGGTCCGCCAGGCGCTTGAGCGCGTAATCGTCGTAGGTGGTCGACGCCAGCGTGACCGTGACCGCGGGCACGTCGTTGGCGTCAATCGCCCGGATCAGCGGTGTGCTGCCCCCCGAGGGCAACCGGTCGAGGTTGCTGAACACCCGGTTGTAGACGGCGATCAGGCTGGTTTCCTTGCTCTCGCCCGCCTTGAACTGCACCACGACCACGCCGACCGAGTTCATCGCCACGGCCTGGGTATGATCGACTCCCGGGATCTCGCTCACCACCGCTTCCAGCGGGGTGACGATCAGGCTTTCCACCTCGAGGTTCGAGGCCCCGGGCAAGGGCACCGTGATCTGCACCGAAGGGATATCGATCTGCGGGTTTTCCTCGCGCGGGGTGAGCAGGATGGCCACCGCACCGAAAATGAACACCGTCAGGATCGTCAGGATCGTCAGCTTCGAGGTGACGAACATCTCCGCCAGCCGGCCGGCGAGATTCTGCGACGGCTGGCTCATTGATCGACACCCTGGCCGGCAATGGTGACCCTGTCACCGTCGCGAACGCGCGCATCGTCAAGGGCGACGATGGTCTCGCCCCCGGTCAGGCCGGCCCGGATTTCGGTTGTCCGGTCAAACACGCGCCCGGTGTGCACCCAGCGGAACCGGGCCGTGCTGTCGTCGGCGACGACGAAAACGCCGGTCAGACCGCCGCGTTGGACCAGGGCTTCGTTCGCCACCAGCACAACGCTATCCGACCCGACGATGAAATGCGCGCGGCCGAACATGCCGGGGAAGGCGCGCAGATCGGGCGGCAGCGATATTTCCACGTCGTAGCGGCGAGTGATCGGATCGCCCGAGGGGACAATCCGCAGGATTTCGCCCTGGGTGACGATTCCGTCGAGGGCGTCGATTTCGACCGACGCAGGCGCCTTCACATCAACGCTCGCAACGCGGCTTTCCGAGACCGAGGTCTGGAACACGAGCCGGACCCGCGATTCGATCGACAGGATCGCAACCCCGGGCGTCGCCAGATCGCCAACCTGTTTGCTGCGCAGGACCACGACGCCGTCAATCGGGCTGGTGAGGGTGGTGTATTTTCGCCCCGCCAGCGCCGTGTCGAGCACGGCTTGCGCCTCGGCCAGGCCCGCACGCGCCAGGTTGCGCGCCACCGTCGCCTGGCGCAGCGCTTCGTTTGACACCGCGCCCCGTTCCTGAAGGTTCGCCAACCGCGCCAAATCCTGCTCGGTATTTTCCAGCATCGTCTGCGCCGAATTCAGCGCCGCTTCGGCCCGGCCGATCGCCCCTTCAACGTCGGTGGAGTCGATCTCGACCAGCGTGTCGCCCTCCGACACCACATCGCCTTCCTGCACGCTGATGCGCTGGATGAACCCGGTCGCGCGCGAGGAAACCTCGATCCGTTCCTCAGACGTCACGGTGCCCGGTGTGCTGTAGAGGCGGTCGACCTCCTCGACCTGGACCAGCACGACGGGCAGCTCGAGTATGCGCGCTTCAGGGCGCGCGTGCGGGGCGGGGTCTTCCTTGCAGCCGGCAAGAGCAAGCAGAACAAGCCCGGCCAGGGGCGCCGTCATCCACGGCTTGGCACGCGACGGACACATCAGCGGGTTTCCTCCGGTTGCGGCGGCGTGAGCAACCCGTACAGCATCAGGTTTTTTGCTTGGGCGGCGAAATCCATAAGCCGTTTGTGGGTGCTGCGTTCCCCCGTCAGCTGTTCGAGCGCCGGTGAAAGCGTGGTAAATCCCATCACCAGCGCCAGGACCGACGCGGCCGATAGGCTCGCATCGCGGTCCGGCGCCAGCCGCTGCATCAGCCGCTCGATCTCGCGGAACGGCGCCGCCATCAGGTCTTCGGTCAACATCCGGATCCGCTCGCGGTCGCCTGCCAACAATTCGCGCTGTGCGAGCCGCGCCAAGATCGGGTTTTCCGAGAGCTGCCGTGTCAGCCAGACGATCAACCGCCCCAGCGTGACCTCGGGCGCATCGCCCCGGTTCACCACAATGGTCATGGCGGCGGCCTTGTCGGAAAAGACATGGCGCAGGGTCGCGCCGTAGAGCGCGTCCTTGTCGGCGAAATGATGATAGAGCGCCGCGGGGGTGGTGTGAATTTCCTGCGCAAGGTCGCGGATCGAAACCGCTGCGTAACCTCTTTCAGCGAACAATCGAGCCGCGGCATCGAGAATCTCGGTTTTCCGGTCGGGACGAGGACGTTGCGTTGCATCGGGGCTTGACATGTGCTTGCTACCTAACTGAACGTTCGTTAGGGAAACTAGGGGCGGCGGAAATTACTGTCAAGTGGGCGAAGGGGTGTGTTCTGATGATGGTTAACGTAGATAGGGGAGCCTGAGCTTGGCGCCAAAGTTTGTCCGGTCCGTGAGCCGCGCATTTTCCAACGAGCGCGTTGGCAACGGGGCCAGGCACCCGTGAAAATCGCGCTCTTCACCAATACCTTCACGCCGCATGTCGGCGGTGTCGCACGCAGTGTCAGCAGCCTCGCCAAAGGGCTGCGTGCGCGGGGGCACCAGGTGCTCGTGGTTGCCCCGGAGTTTCCCGAGGCCGCGGACTCGACCGATGACGTCGTCAGGATCTCGGCGTATCAGCAGTTCGCGGGCAGCGACTTTTCGCTGCCGAGCCCGATCAGTTTTTCGCTGGCGGGGCGGCTGGACGCGTTTGCACCGGACATCATCCATTCGCACCACCCGTTCCTGCTCGGCGGCACGGCGCTCCGGGAAGCGGCGGCGCGCAATATCCCCATCGTCTACACCTATCACACCCGTTACGACCTCTACGGACACTACGTGATCCAGAACTCCGACATCACCCGGCGGCTCGCGCTGGGCCTGTCGGTGGGCTATTGCGACCTGTGCGATGCGGTCATCGCGCCGAGCAAAAGCATCGCAACCTTCATCGCGCAGAACGGGGTGAAAACCCCGACTGTGGTGATCCCGACCGGGGTGAATACGGTTCAGTTGGACAAGACCGACAGTGCCAGCTTGCGCGCGCACTACGCGATCCCGCCCGAGGCCTTCGTCGTCGGCCATGTCGGGCGTCTGGCACAGGAAAAGAACCTTGGTTACCTGGCCGATGCGCTGATCCGGTTCCTGCAGGCCGCGCCTGCGGCGCATGCGATCGTCACCGGCGACGGCGAACGCGCCGCCGCGATGGCCGCCGCCTTTGGCGAGGCCGGCGTTGCGGACCGTGTGCAGATGACGGGCGTGCTGTCGGGGGTGCAGCTTGCCCGCGCCTATGCGACCATGGATGTGTTCGCGTTCTCGTCGGTGTCGGAAACGCAGGGGCTCGTGTTGATCGAGGCAATGGCCGCCGGGGTGCCTGTCGTGGCGCTCGATGCGCCCGGCGCGCGCGATGTCGTGGTTGACGGCGAGAATGGCCGGTTGCTTGCGCGGGATACCCCGATCAAGGCGTTTGCCGAGGCGCTTGGCTGGGTCGCCGCGCGCCCCCCCGCCGAGGCCGAAGCGCTGCGCGCCAGGGCCCGAGAAACGGCCAGCGGCTATTCGCAAGAGAACACGGTGCTGAGTACCCTGGCGCTGTACCAGGCCCTGATCGAGGCGCGCCCGATCCGCCCGCCGATCGAAGACAGCGCATGGCGCACCGCGAAACGCCGCCTTGCCGACCAATGGCGGACCATTGGCCGACTGGCCGACGCGCTCTCCGACGCGGTTCTGGCACCGGAGCGGCCAACCGATGACCATTAGACCTGCCGGCACCCGCTCCGGGCTTTGCCGACCCCGGCTTTGAGGGCAGCCATGTCATTGATTGCACGATCGAAAGCCATTCTCACCCAACTCGCCGGGGGTGGCATCGCGTTCGCCTATCACCTCTGGAGCGGGTCATGGAAAGTAGACAAGACGGAACTCGCCCGGTTGACTGCGTTGCTGGACCAAGGCGAAGGGGTGATCCTGGTGTTTTGGCATGGAAAATTCCTGCCGCTGTTTGCCCTGCTCGCGGGCAGCGATGCCGTGGTATTCACCAGTGCCTGTTTCCGCGGCAGGGTCATCGCCCGGATCAGTCGGCACTTCGGCTATATGCCATCGCTCATTCCGCCGGATGGCCGCGGCAACACCTACCGGCACATGCTCGGGGAAATGAAACGCGCCAGGCTTACGGCCTTTGCGACCGACGGACCGCTTGGACCAAATCACCAGGCCAAACCGGGCGCGATCAAGATGGCATCGGAGCTTGGCTATGTGATCGTGCCGGTCTCGGTCACCTGCGACCGGAAGGTGGTGATGAAAATGCGCTGGGACAAGCGCGAATGGCCGCGCTGGGGCGCGTCCGTCACGCTGCGTGTCGCAGAGCCAATCCATATTCCCAAGAGCCTGCGCCGCGAGGCGGTCGGCGACTGGACGGAGATTGTAACGCAGGCCATTGATGCGGCTGAGCGCCCCGGATAGAGCTGCCACGCCTTGGCGACCGGCGCCAACCGGACCCTGCGCCAGCGAAACTGTCACGGCGGGTCGCGTGCCGGTCCGGGATCACGGATTTGCTCAGGCATCGCACAAAGCCTGCCCACGCCGTTTTGACGGATTTGTCCGGGGTGGTCTGGCCGGTTGGGTGGCGCGGTCGACGGCGTCATCCAGAACGCACCAGTGGCCGCTTCAAGCCTGAAGACCGGGTGCATTTTGGCCGCGAGTTGGGGTGGGTCAGACGGTGTTCCAGGGCGTGTGGACAACCACCTTGGCGCGGCGGGCTGACCACACGCCCTAGTAGTCTTTCTCGAAAAAGATTCCGATGCCGGTTTCCCCCTCGGTCGAGACCCGCCCGCGTGCCGTGATATTGGGTGTGAGGGTCAGATTCAGGTTGACCTCGGAGGTGCCGTCCGCCCCGACCGTCACGTCGGTGTAGATGTTGTCGGAGATATAGGTGCCGGCGCGCACCGCGACCTCGCCCTCGGCATCGGTGGTGACGTCGAGATCGTCGAGTCCGAAGCCGTCGCGCAGCCGGCCGATTGTGCCCGCGCCGCCTTTGCCCGACAGGGTCGCGACCGCCGACGCGAGTTTGAGCGCCTGGAACGGCGAGATCTGATCCAGCCCGCGCCCGAACACCATCCGTGCGAGGATCTCGTCCTCGGGCAGATCCGGCGACGAGGTGAAGCGCACCTCGGGGTCCGAGGCGGGGCCCTCGACGATGATCCGCACGGTCACGTCTTCGGCCCGGGTTTCCGCCACCAGCCGGATGTAGGGGTCGAGGCTGCCCTGGAGCGTCGCCGTGCCCTCGGTCAGCACCAGCCGGTTGCCAAGCAGATCGAGCCGTCCGCGGATCAGCTCGAAGCCGCCCTGGGCGACGATATCCTGCGTCGTGCCGCCAAGGCGCAGCACGCCGCCGAGCTCGGCATCGAGGCCGCGCCCGCGCAGAAACACCCGGTCGGGGGCCGACACCACGACGTCGAGCGCGTAGGGGACGCCGCCGCCGCCCGATTGGGCGCCGGTCAGCCCGGCGCGCGCGCGCGTGGCCGCCACCGCGCCGGGCTCGCCGATGTGCCTGAGATCGGGCAGGCTTCCATCGACGCCAAACCCGGTTTCCGGCACGCGCAGCTCCACCGCCCCCAGCGCGATTGCGCCCGACACCGCCGCGCCGCCGGTGAGCGGCCCGCTGACGGCAAGGGTGCCGTTCGCCACCGTCTCGTAGAGCGCGGGGTCCGACAGCCCGAGCGCGTCGAGGCGCAGCGTTAGGGTGGCGGGGTAGGGCGCGGTGAGCGATATGGGCCCTGAGATCAGGATGCGCCCGCCGGTGGAGACGGTGGCGGTGGCGTCGAGCGTGGCCTGCGCGCCGGAGATCTGCGCCGTGGCGACGATGGGATCGAACGCCATCCGCAGGGTGGGCAGGGCGAGGCGAGCGTTTTCTGTGCGGATCGTGCCCGACAGCGAGGCGAGCGCGAAGGGGCCGTTCAGATCGAGGTCGAACGCCGCCATGCCATCGGCCTGACGCGGCGCGATGAAGCGGTTGGCGAAGGCGAGGGGGGCGCGGCCGGTCAGCGCCAGGGCGGCCCGGCGCGCGTCGCGCGCAACCTGCCCCGAGGCGCGCATCTCTGTGCCGCCGGGGCCGGCGCCGGTGGCGGTGAGCTGCCAGCCGGTGTCCGACAGAGCCGCCGTGCCCTCGGCGCTGAAGGCGCCCGACAGGCCCGGCACGATCAGTCCAAGGTCGCGCAGCCGGGCCTGCGCCGCGATCTCCTGCCTGCCCTCGGTGCCGGCGCCGGTGATCCGCGCGGTGAGGTCTGCCGTTTCCAGATCGAGCCGGTCGATCAGGAATACCCCGTCGCCATCGCGCCCGATTGAGAAGTCGGCGCGGCTTGCGCCGCCGGTCAGCCGGTCGAGGTCACCGAGCCCGAAGCCTAGGTTTTTGCCTTGCGCCGATCCGGCGAGGGTGAAAGCGCCGGTGCCCGGGGTGAAACTGCCGCTGGCGGTCACATCGGCCGCGCCCGTCAAAGCTCGCCCGGCCAGCCCTGCGTAGGGCGCGAGGCTGCCGATCTTGGCCGCAATCTCGCCGCGCAACGTGTCGACCCCGGTTCGCCCGGTGGTGACGATTCCGGACAGGCGAGCCGTGGTCGTGCCCGGCGCGGTGGCGTCGAGGTCGACCTGCCAGTCGCGCCCGGTCTGTTGCGCGGTCCCGGCGAGGGCAAGCGCGCCGTCGAGACCGTCCTGGAGCAGGCTCGCATCGGCCACGTCGATCTGCGCCTCGATGTGGCTGGTGTCGGGGGCGAGGCTGGCCCTGGCCTGCGCCGAAGCGCCCGGCGCGGCAATCGCAAACCGGTCTATTCTTGTGCCGGTCTCGTCGCGCCGTGCGGCGATCGACAGGGTGCTGCTGCCCGCGAAGGGGCGGTCGAATGCGGGCAGGCCGATGGCGAGATCGCGCCCGGTGCCGTCAACCGTCACGTCGAATGGGCCGCCCGGCAGCGCCACGGCGCCGGCGATCCGCAGCCGTGCTGCGCCGGCGAGGGGCTGCCCCGCCAGCCCGGCGAACCGCGCCAGGTCATCCGCGTTCAACGTCACGTCGCCGGTGGCGATCAGGTCGAGCTTTTGCCAGTCGGTGGTGAGCGTGAGCGCGCCGGTGACGCCGTAATCCGCACCGGCGAGCGTGATGTCGGTGAGCTGAAGCGGGCCCTCGTCCTGGCGCGCAAAGGTGAGCCGGCCGGTGAGCACGGGGCCGGTCGCCGCCGCCAGCGCGGTGTCGGCGGGGGCGAGACCGTTGAGCGCGATATCGAGCGTGCCGTCGATCTGCGGCGTCAGGCTGTCGCTGCCCGGCGTGAGCGTGCCACTGCCCGCGAGCCGGGCCGAGGCGAGCGCGAGGTCGTCGCGCGCCAGCCCGTCGACGGCGAGTGTGCCGATCCAGCCCGCGCCGCGCGCCGCGTCGTAGTCGAAGCTGAGCGCGGCCCGTCCGATCCGCGTCTCTGTGCCGGCGATCGGCAAGAGCACCGGTGCGCCATCGGCGGCGGCAATCGTGCCGGTGAGGCTGGCGCGGTCGATCCAGCCCTGCGGCGTGATCTCGGCACTGCCGGTGAGCGACAGCGCCGCCGTCTCGATGTCCAGCGAGGCGATGTCGAACCGCCCGTCGGGGTGCTTCTGCCCGGCGAGCGCGAGGCGCACGTCGGTGCCGAAAAAGGCGCCGTAGCCGGGCGCGAACAGCGGGCTCGGGTCGCCGGTCAGATCGGCGCGAAAGCCAAGCGCCGTGTCGGTGGCGGGCGCATCGGCCGCCAGCACGACCTGCCCGGTCAGCCGGTCCACGCCGTCGGTGGCCAGGGCAATCTCGGCGGTGAACGTCTCGATCGGCCCCGCGCCGCGTATCGTCAGCGCGAGCGGCGCGCCGCCCGGCAGGCCGATCAGGCGCGCGGCGATCCCGTCCGCCCCCTCGCTCAGGCTGAGGTCGAGCGAGAGCGCGCGGCTGTCGTTGGCGTAGGCCCCGGCCAGGCGCAACGCGCCCTCGGCGCCGTCGATGCGCTCAAGCGCCAGGCTGGCCCGGCCGGCGCCGTCTTCGAGCTGGCCGGCGCCTTCGAGCCGCACCACCGTGGCCACCCCCAGCACCGGCGCACCAAGCACCACGCGCCGCGCCTCGATCCGGCCGATGTTGATCGAAACCGGCAGCTCGGGCAGGGCAAAATCCGACGCGGTGGCCTGCGGCTGGCCCGATGCCGACAGTGGCCGGCGGGTGATCTCGATCTCGTCGGCCGACAGTGTGTCGACCTCGAGCCGCCCGGTGAGCAGCGCCGAGCGGGTCCAGTCCAGCCGCGCCCCGCGCATGGTGAGCCAGACCCCGTCGTCGTCGGCAATCGTCAGCTCGTCGAGCGTTGCCTCGGCGCTGAGCGCCCCGGTAAATCCGGTCACCCGCACGTCGCGCCCGGCGGTCGACAGGTTGGTCTCCAGCCAGTCTTCGAGAAAGGATTTGTCGTCCGGCGCGCCATCCTGGGCGCGCAGCGGCAGGGCCAGAAGCGCGACGAGAATGAGGAGCAGGCGGGCCAGCCGTCTCAAAACGATTGCCCGATGCCGAGGTAGAACTGCACCCCGTCGCCGCCCGGCCCCGAGACCGGCATCGCCACGTCAAGGCGGATCGGCCCCAGCCCGGTGTAGTAGCGCAGGCCAGCTCCGGCCCCGATCTGCGTCCCGCCGCCGGTATCGAGAAAGCTGTTGGCGCCGAGCCGGCCGACATCGGCGAAGCCGACCAGGCCGATGGTATCGCTGACCCGGTAGCGCACCTCGCCCGACGCGCCGAGGAAGGCGCGCCCGCCGACCGTGGTGCCGCCGCCGAGATCGACGCCAAGCGACTGGTAGGGGAAGCCGCGCACCGTGCCGCCGCCGCCGGAAAAGAACAGGTAATCGGGCGGCACCGCGGCGGCGCCCGCCCCCGCCACTGTGCCGGCCAGCGCCCGCCCGGCGAGCACCACCTTGTCGTCGGCCAACCCGAGATAGGCCCGCGCGTCGAGCCAGCCGCGCGCACCGAACGCGCCGCCGGCAAGATCGTGGAACGGCTCCAGATCGCCGCTGAGATAGAACCCGGCGGTTGCGTCGAGCGGGTCGTTGCGCCGGTCCCATGTCAACGTGGCGGGCACGGAGAGCAGCGAGAAGTGCCGCCGGCCGAGGTCGTCGTCGGTGATCGAGTAGCGGTAGGCCACGCCGATCTCGCCCTCCAACGTGTCGGAAAACCACTGATGCACCCCGGCCCCGGCGCCGCCCTGGATCGAGCGGAAGGCGGGATCGTCGATGTATTGCGCCGCGGTGGTGACGAACGCGTCGGTATCGGTGGCGAAGGCGGCGGGGATGTCGAGCCGGGCGGCGAGCGAATAGTCGATGCCCGCCAGGCTGGTGGTGATGTCGGAGATTTCGGCGTCGAGGCGCAGCTGTTCGGCGCCGCCGAGGAGGTTGCGGTTCAGCCAGAACCCCGACAGCAGCAGCCCGTCGAACGACGACAGCTCGGCCCCGACACCGAAGCGGTGCGGCTTTTCATCGACCACGGCGAGGCCAACATCCATCGTGTCGCCCGGCCCCAGCGTTTCGGCCTCGGTCAGCGCGACCGAGGCGAAGGCGCCGGTGCGGCGCAGCCGGGTGGCCACACTGTCCAGCGCCTTTGGCGAGTACGTCTCGCCGCTGGGCAGCCCGGCGATGCGGGCAATGCGCTCGGCGCGCACGGCGGAGGGCGTGGTCTGATCGAGGGCGCCAAAGCGCACCAGCGGGCCCGGCGACAGCGCGATGCGGGCATCGAGCGTGGCGTCGCGGTGATCGGCGACGATCGACTGGCCCGACACCGCCGCCTTGGCGTGGCCCGCGTCGCGCCAGTCGTCGATGCCGGTTTGCGCCGCGTCGCGGATCGCAGTGCTGCGCGCAGTGCTGCCGGGCAGAAACGCGGGCACCGCCGTGGTGCCACGCGGCAGCGGCGCAACCTGGGCGGTGGAAAAGTGAAATTGCGCGCCGGGATCGACCTGCACGGTCACCTGACCGATCCGCGACGGCGCGGCGAAGGGCGACAGCGCGGCCGCCTCGCGCCCGTCGACCAGGATATGAATAACGCCGCTGTAGTAGCCCTCGGCGTAGAGCGCGTTGAGCAGCCGGGCATAGTCGGCGCGCGCCGCCGCGACCACGTCGCGGGGATCCTGCGCGCCGTCGTCCTGAACCGAGCGCAGCAGCGACGCGCTTTCGAGCGCCGCCGTCAACGCCGGGTCGCCGCCCTGAATGTGAAACTCCAGCCGATCGAAAGGAAACCCGGCCGCCGGCACCAGTGCCGCGGTGATTGCGAGGCTTATCAACCTCTTGCGTGGTCCCCAATTGGCCGTGATCCAAGCCACTCGACAATCCGATCAGACAGGTGTGCGCAGTAATCGAGCGCCATTGGATTCATTCTATCATTTTCGTGGACAAGCGCGAGTAAGATCGGCGCGAGCCGGGCGCGCGGAGCGCCTTTTCGCTGGCAGGGCGAGGGGCCAGGCGCCGCAAAGGTCCGAAGCCCGGTTCTCAGGGTGCCGCGCCCGCCGCCGGAGCCTCGCGCTCGCGCTGGTCGAGCAGGAAATCGAGGAAGGCCTGACCGGCGTTGGTCAGCCGTTTGCCCTTGCGGTGCAGCGCGTACCAGCGCCGGCGCAGCGGGAAGCCTTCGACGTCGAGCAGCGCCAGTTCGCCCGCCGCCAGCTCCAGCCGAAGCGCGTGCAGCGACAGATAGGCCACGCCGAGCCCCGAGATCACGCCGTGCTTGATCGCTTCGCTGTCGTCGAATTCCATGTGTGTGCCAAGCTGCACCCCGGCCGCCGCGCACAGGCTTTCCACCGCCTGCCTTGTGCCCGAGCCGGCCTCGCGGCGGATCACGTTTTCTGCCATCATCCGGTTCAGCGGAATGTGGCGCCGCCCCACCAGCGGGTGGTCGGGCCGGGCGGCGAAGACGATGACGTTTTCGAGGAACGGCTGGGCGATCACCGCCTCCTCCTCGGGTGGGCGACCCATGATGTAGAGGTCATCGGCGTTGTCGCCGATCCGCGCCAGCACCGTCTCGCGGTTGGCGATGGTCAGGCGCGGTTCGACGCGCGGGTAGCGGCGTTTGAATTCGCCCAGAAGCTCGGGCAGAAAATACTTCGCGGTCGAGACAACCGCGACCGAGAGCGGCCCGGCGACTGAGCGGCTCATGTCGTCGAGCGCGGCTTCCAGATCGGAAAGCCGCGCCAGCACGTCGCGCGCCGCCGCCGCCACCTCTTCGCCGGCGCGCGTCAGCCGCAGGGCGCGGCCGATCTGCTCGGTGAGCGGCTGGCCGATCTTCTCCTCCAGCGTTTTCACCTGCATCGACACCGAGGGCTGCGTCAGGTGCACCTCCTCGGCGGCGCGGGTGATCGACCCCAGCCGCGCCACGGCCTCGAACAGTCGCATCTGCTGGACCGTGGGCGAGATCATTTTCGGCATAGTCAAACCTCTATGGGCTACATCAAAACAATCTAGTGTTCTTAATGTTGGTGGTCAATTACGAGTCGTGGTGCGGCCCCGGACCGGGGGCCAACGCGATGCAAAGGGAGGCACACGACCGCCATGGCGAAGACCTATAACGCTGGGGTTAAAGACTATCGGGAAACCTACTGGATGCCCGACTACACCCCGAAAGACACCGATTTTCTGGCCTGCTTCAAGGTCATCCCGCAGGAAGGCGTGCCGCGCGAAGAAGCCGCCGCCGCCGTTGCCGCCGAAAGCTCGACCGGCACCTGGACCACGGTCTGGACCGACCTGCTGACCGACCTCGACTACTACAAGGGCCGCGCCTACGCGATCGAAGACGTGCCGGGCAACGACGAGGCGTTCTACGCCTTCATCGCCTACCCGATCGACCTGTTCGAAGAGGGCTCGGTGGTGAACGTGCTCACTTCGCTGGTCGGCAACGTGTTCGGCTTCAAGGCCGTGCGCGCGCTGCGCCTCGAAGATGTGCGCATCCCGCTGGCCTACGTGATGACCTGCGGCGGCCCGCCCCATGGCATCCAGGTCGAACGCGACGTGATGAACAAGTATGGCCGCCCGATGCTGGGCTGCACTATCAAGCCCAAGCTCGGCCTTTCGGCCAAGAACTACGGCCGGGCGGTGTATGAGTGCCTGCGCGGCGGTCTCGACTTCACCAAGGACGACGAAAACGTCAACTCGCAGCCGTTCATGCGCTGGCGCCAGCGCTTCGACTTCGTGATGGAAGCGATCGACAAGGCCGAGGCCGAGACCGGCGAGCGCAAGGGCCACTACCTGAACGTGACCGCGCCGACGCCGGAAGAGATGTACAAGCGGGCCGAGTATGCCAAGGAGATCGGCGCGCCGATCATCATGCACGACTACCTGACCGGCGGTTTCACCGCCAACACGGGCCTGGCCAACTGGTGCCGCGACAACGGCGTGCTGCTGCACATCCACCGCGCCATGCACGCGGTGCTGGATCGCAACCCGAACCACGGCATCCACTTCCGGGTGCTGACCAAGATGCTGCGCCTGTCGGGCGGCGACCACCTGCACACCGGCACCGTGGTGGGCAAGCTCGAGGGCGACCGTGCCTCGACACTGGGCTGGATCGACCTCCTGCGTGAGAAATACGTCAAGGAAGACCGCTCGCGCGGCATCTTCTTCGACCAGGACTGGGGCTCGATGCCCGGCGCCTTCGCCGTGGCTTCCGGCGGCATCCACGTCTGGCACATGCCCGCACTCGTCAACATCTTCGGCGACAACGCGGTGCTGCAGTTCGGCGGCGGCACGCTGGGCCACCCCTGGGGCAACGCCGCCGGCGCGGCCGCCAACCGGGTTGCCCTGGAAGCCTGTGTCGAGGCCCGCAACCAGGGCCGCGAGCTGGAGAAAGAGGGCAAGGAGATCCTCACCGAGGCGGCCAAGTCCAGCCCCGAGCTCGCCATGGCGATGGAGACCTGGAAAGAGATCAAGTTCGAGTTCGACACCGTCGACAAGCTCGATACCCAGCACCGTTGATTTCCCGGCCCCGGAGGACGCGCGAACAGCTCCGGGGTCGGCCATAGCACCCGAAAGGACCACATCATGTCTGACATGCAGGACTACAAATCGTCGCTTTCCGACGTCACCAGCCGCAAGTTCGAGACCTTCTCCTACCTGCCCGAAATGGGCGCGGACCGGATCCGCAAGCAGGTGGAATTCATCGTGAGCAAGGGCTGGAACCCGGCGGTGGAGCATACCGAACCCGCGAACGCGATGGACCATTACTGGTACATGTGGAAGCTGCCGATGTTTGGCGAAACGGATGTCGACCGCATCCTTGCCGAGGCCGAGGCCTGCCACAAGGCCCACCCCGACAACCACGTGCGCCTCGTCGGCTACGACAACTACGCCCAGTCGAAGGGCGCCGAGATGGTCGTCTTCCGCGGCAAACCCGTCTGAGCCTTCGCCCCGGCCCGCTGCCTTCCACGGGCCGGGGCACCCCCCCGAAGCCAAGTTTCCGAGGTGAAATCCGATGTCGAACACAGACCAGTTCACCGTGAAGCGCGAGCCGTTCTACAAGGAGACCGGCAACGAGGTGTCGCTTTACGAAGCCGCCTATGCCCGGCGCATGCCGGTGATGCTGAAGGGCCCCACCGGCGCGGGCAAATCGCGCTTTGTCGAATACATGGCCTGGAAACTGGGCCGCCCGCTGATCACCGTCGCCTCCAACGAAGACATGACCGCCTCCGATCTGGTCGGCCGCTTCCTGCTCGATAAGGACGGCACCAAGTGGCAGGACGGCCCGCTGACGATGGCGGCGCGGATCGGCGCGATCTGCTATCTCGACGAGATCGTCGAGGCGCGCCAGGACACCACCGTGGTAATCCACCCGCTCACCGACCACCGCCGCCAGCTGCCGCTCGACAAGAAGGGCGAGCTGATCGAGGCGCACCCGGATTTCCAGCTCGTGATCTCCTACAACCCCGGCTACCAGTCGCTGATGAAAGATCTCAAGCAGTCGACCAAGCAGCGTTTCGCCGCTTTGGACTTCGACTATCCCGGCGCCGCGCTGGAGGCCGAAATCGTCGCGACCGAGACTGGTGTAGACGCCGAGACCGCCGGCAAGCTGGTGCAGATCGCCCACCGCTCGCGCAACCTCAAGGGCCACGGGCTGGACGAGGGGATCTCGACCCGCCTGCTGGTCTATGCCGGGCAGATGATCGCCGAGGGCGTCGAGCCGCGCGCCGCCTGCCAGATGACGCTGGTGACCCCGCTCACCGACGATCCCGACATGCGCGAGACGTTGCAGGCGGCGGTGGAGACGTTCTTCGTCTAGAGGGATGCGATGCTTGCGCCTGACCGGCACCCCTGTGCGCTGACCCCGGCACCCGGCCCGATCCAGGGCCGGACCGGCCCGACCGGACCGAGGATCATCCGATGACCGTCGACCTCGAACAATACCGCGCCTGCTTCGCCAAGGCCCCGCCGGAGGTGTTCGACACCATCGAGGCGACCTTCCACGATGCTGCCCGCGTGATGAGCCCCGCCGGGTTGTCGGACTACATGGAGGGCGCGAAGGGCCTGTGCAGCCTCGGGCGCGGCTATGACCTGGTGCTCGCCTTCCTTGAAAACATGCCCGCGGTCGCGCGCGAATGCGGCGAGGACGTGATCCGCGACTGTGTGGGCGCGGCGATGAAGCTCAGCTCGATGACCTCCGGCGAGGTGATCGCGCTCCTGTTCTCAAGCCTGCCCACCGCCGCGCGTCGCCTTGGCGACCCCGAACTGTTGCGCGGCTATCTGCAACTCATCCACCAGCTCTCGGCCAAGGCCAGCCGGGGCCTGCGCCCGATGCTCGCCCATATCGACGAGCTGCTCTCAAAGCTCACCCTCTCGGGCCTCCGGCGCTGGGCCAATTTCGGCGCCGACGCCTACAAGCGCGACCTCGCCAATCTTACCCGGTATTTCTCGCTCGAAAGCGCCGACGCGAAAAAGATGCTGCAGCAGGAGCGGCGTGGCACGCTGTTTATCGACACCCAGCGCAAGCTCAATTTCTACCTGCGCGCGCTCTGGGGGCGCGACTTTTTCCTGCGCCCCACGGCGGCCGACTACGAGGGCTTCAAGCCCTATATCGAGCACCACGTGATGCACCTGCCCGACGCGGTCGACGATATCGCCGGCGTCACGGGCCACGACCTCTACCGCGCGATGACGGCGCATCTGGCCGCGCACATCTCCTATTCCAGCGCCGCGATCTCGGCCGAGCAGCTGAGCCCGGCGCAGATGTTCTTCATCGGCCTGGTCGAGGATGCGCGGGTCGAATACTGCGCCGCTGAGGAATTTCCGGGGCTGGCCAAGCTCTGGGGCGGGCTGCTGGCGCTGCGCTACGAAGCAAAACCGGAGCACCCCACCGTCGAGGCGCTGGAAGCCTTCGCGCAGCTTCTGGGCGACGCGACCGCCACCACCGGCATGCCCGAGCTCGATGCGCTGGGGGCGAAGTTCCACGCCGAAGTGCCGCAGAAATCCCGTGACAACATGCTGTCGTGGCACATCGGCATGGAGCTCTACCACGTCTTCGCCTCGCGCCGCGACGTGCCGTCCTTGCGCATCCTCAACTCGATCCGCATTCCCTACCGCGACGATAACCGCTTCGCCTGGGAGTTCGAGGAATTCGACTGGGAGTCGCACGGCGCCGAATACATCCCCTCGAGCCAGCGCCAGGTGCGCAAATACGTGAGCGCGATCGAGCTTGCCAACGAGGTCGATGTCGAGCTGGCCGGCGATGACGCGCAGGAAATCTGGGTCGGCAAAGACACCTTCATGCCCTACGAGGACGCGGGCGAGGCGACCGTGTCGCACAACGAGATGTGGGGCAAGGAGCCGATCTCGCCGCCCTACCACTACCCCGAATGGGATTACCAGGTGCAGCTCTACCGGCCCGACTGGGCCACGGTCTACGAGCGGCGCGCCACCAAGGGCGATCCCGGCACGGTCGAGGATATCCTGATCGAGCACAAGCCGATCGCCCACCGCATCCGCCAGATCATCGACATGCTCAGCCCCGCCGGCGTGCAGCGGGTGCGCAACATGGAAGACGGCGACGAGATCGACCTCAACGCCGCCGTCGACGCGATGATCGCCATCCGCATGGGCGAGCAGCCCAACCCGCGCATCACCATGCGCAACGTGATCAAGACCCGCGATCTCGCGGTGACGGTGCTGCTCGACCTGTCGGAAAGCACCAACGACGTGATGGACGGCAGCGACAAGACGGTGCTGGAGCTGACCCGCGAGGCCGCCGCGCTGGTCTCGACCGCGATCGAGGGCATCGGCGATCCGTTCGCGGTGCATGGCTTTGCCTCGGACGGGCGCCACGACGTGCATTACTATCGCTTCAAGGACTGGGACCAGCACTTCAACGACGAGGCCAAGGCGCGGCTCGACGGCATGAAGGGGGGGCTGTCCACCCGCATGGGCGCGGCGCTGCGCCATGCCGGGGCGGGGCTGCTGAAGCAGGCCGAGCGGCGCAAGCTGATCCTTCTCGTCACCGATGGCGCGCCGGCGGATATCGACGAGCGCGATCCCCAGCACCTGCGCCACGACACCCGCAAGGCGGTGGAGGAGCTGGCCGGCAAGGGCGTGCTCACCTATTGTCTCACCCTCGACCGCAACGCCGATTCATACGTGAAACGCATCTTCGGCGCGAACAATTACACCATCGTCGACCATGTCGACCGGTTGCCGGAACAGCTTCCCGCGCTGTTCGCCAGCCTCACGGTTTAGGAGAGATCAGATGAACGACCCCCGCACCTATGTCGGCATCGACAAAGACCTCAAGGGCGGCATGACCGACACCGCCAAGATCATCCGCGACGCCTGGGTGTTCGGCCTGATCCCCGAGACCGAGACCTGCGCAGGCTGGCGCACCGAGGCGATCGAGGCGCTGTGGGAGAAGGTCGACGCGCAATGGGGCAAGTATGGCTTCCGGGTCGCCGCGCTGCCCGAGGATCTGCGCGCGAAGTTCATGAGCATTCAGGGCGAGGCGATGACGCGTGCCAAGGCGGCTGGCTGGAGCGGCGAGCAGGAGCTCGCCGACGATTCATGAGGGGCGCCTACACCCGGCACCTGTCGGCGCGCCCGTTGGCCACCGAGGCCTGTGAGATCGGCGCGGATTGCTACAATTGCCTGCGCCGGGCCCTGGCGCGCTCCGACCAGTCCGGCCCGGTCTGGCTCGATCTACCGGGCCTTGGCAACTTCAAGCTCGCCCTGCTGCCCGACGCGATGGTGGTGGCCGACCGGGCGCTTGGCTACCTGCCGATGGCGGCCTGGACCGAAATCCACCCCAGCCTTGACCGGGGCTTGCACGAACCCGTGCCCTGCCTGCTCGCGCTCTACCACAGCCGGGGTGAGCGGCTGATCGGCGCGGTCGAGGCGGCGATGCACCGCCAGCTGAAGGTGCACCTGAGTGAAACCAACCCGGTGGCGGGGTCGCGCGACGTGGTGAGCTTCACGCCCCGCCGGTAGGGCCGGGCTGCGTTACCAGTGCGGCGGGCGCTGGTCGGCGAGCGGGGCCGAGCCGCCGGTTTCCAGCTCGCGCTCGGCCTCGCGCTCCAACAACATCTGCTGGCGGCGCACCAGCCGCTCAAGCTCGCGGTCCTGGCGGGCGATCACCTCCGACAATTCGTCGACCACCTTCACGAGGTGGGCCACCGTCTCTTCCAATGCCGTGATGCGCTCATCCATGCCGATGCTCCCTGTTGCCCCCTTGCCCCGGGTCGGCTAGACCGCGCCCGAGGTAACGACGGGACGTGTCATGGCCAAGGAAAAGAAACAGCCCCGGCCCCGGGCCGAGACTCCGAAGGGGTTTCGTGACTATTTCGGCGCAGAAGTCGACGAACGCAAGCAGATGCTTGACCAGATCGCCGCCGTCTACCACCGCTACGGCTTCGACGCGCTGGAAAGCTCGGGCGTTGAGACCGTCGAGGCGCTGGGCAAATACCTGCCCGATGTCGACCGGCCGAACGATGGCGTGTTTGCCTGGCAGGACAGCGATGACGACAAGTGGCTGGCGCTGCGCTACGATCTGACCGCGCCGCTCGCCCGCGTCTACGCGCAGTTTCGCAACGATCTGCCCACGCCCTACCGGCGCTACGCGATGGGCCCGGTCTGGCGCAACGAAAAGCCGGGGCCGGGGCGCTACCGCCAGTTCTACCAATGCGACGCGGATACCGTTGGCAGCGCCTCGATGGCCGCCGACGCCGAGATCTGCGCGATGCTGGCCGACACGCTGGAACAGGTGGGCATCCCGCGCGGCGACTACGTGATCCGGGTGAACAACCGGAAGGTTCTGAACGGTGTGCTCGAAGTGATGGGCGTGGCGATGGGCGAGACCCGCGAAGCGGTGCTGCGCACGATCGACAAGTTCGACAAGGTGGGTGAACACGGGGTGCGCGAGCTGCTCGGAGAGGGCCGGCTGGACGCCTCGGGCGCCTATATCGACGGGGTGGGGCTGTCGCCGGCGCAGGCCGAGCCGGTGATCGGCTTTCTCACCTCGAAGGGCGCCGACAACGAGGCGACGCTGGCCAATCTGCGCACCGCCGTGGGTGATAGCACCATCGGCGCCGAGGGCGTGAGCGAGCTCGACGAGATTGCGGCGCTGCTGGCGGCGCAGGGCTACGGCACCGACCGGATCGTCATCGACCCCTCGGTGGTGCGCGGCCTTGGCTACTACACCGGCCCGGTGTTCGAGGCCGAGCTGACCTTCGAGATCACCGACGAAAAGGGCCGCCCGCGCCAGTTCGGCTCGGTCGCCGGCGGCGGGCGCTACGACGATCTCGTCAAGCGGTTCACCGGGCAGGCCGTGCCGGCCACCGGCATCTCGATCGGTGTCGACCGGCTGCTGGCCGCGCTGCGCGCCAAGGGCCGGATCGGCGGCGCGGCGCAAGGGCCGGTGGTGGTCACCGTGATGGACCGCGAGCGGATGGCCGATTACCAGGCGATGGCGGCCGAGCTGCGCGCCGCCGGCATCCGCGCCGAGGTCTATCTGGGCAACCCGAAGAACTTCGGCAACCAGCTCAAATACGCCGACAAGCGGCGCTCGCCGGTGGCGGTGATCGAGGGCGCGGACGAGAAGGCGCGCGGCGTGGTGCAGGTGAAAGACCTGATCCTTGGCGCCGAGATCGCCGAGAACGCAACGTTGGAAGAGTGGAAGGAGCGCCCCTCGCAAATCGAGATTTCGCGCGCCGACCTCGTGGCCGAAGTTCGAAAAATGCTGGACGCCCATGATCGCTGACAAATCCGCCATCCGCACCGAGGCGGCGCGGCTGCTCGCGTTTTTCGAGGCGCGCGGCGCGCGCCAGGTCGACCCGCCAGTGTTGCAGCCGGCCGAGACGCTGCTCGACCTTTACGGTGAGGACATCCGCGCGCGCGCCTACGTGACCGCCGATCCGCAGCTTGGCGAGGCGATGCTGCGGCCCGACTTCACCGTGCCGGTGGTGCAGATGCACATGGACGCGGGCGACGAGGCGGCGCGCTACACCTACGCCGGCGAGGTGTTTCGCAAACCCGAGGTGGCGAGCCACCGCCCGGCGGAATACCTCCAGGTGGGCTTCGAGCTGTTTGACGGCAGCGCGCCGGGCGAGGCGGATGCGGAGGTGTTCGCGCTGTTTGCCGAGGTGCTGGCGCCGCTCGGCCTGCGCGCCGCGACCGGCGATATCGGCATCCTCACCGCCGCCGTCGCCGGGCTGACCACCACCGAGGCGCGCAAGCGGGCCTTGATGCGCCACCTGTGGCGGCCGCGCCGCTTTCGCACCCTGCTGGACCGCTTCGCCGGGCGCGCGCCCGCGCCCGAGGGCCGCGCCGAGCTGCTCGCCAAGCCGGACCCGATGGCCTGCGAGGCGCCGCTGGTCGGGCTGCGCACGCAGGCCGAGATCGCCGCGCGGATCGCTGCGCTGCGCGAAGACGCCGAGGCGCCGCCGATCCCGTCCGCCGAGGTGGCGCTGCTCGACGACCTGCTTGGCCTGCGCGAGACGATGTCGAACATCACCGAGCATCTGCGCGATCTTGCCGTCGACATGCCGGCGATCGCCCCGGCGGTCGAGCGGCTGGCCGCGCGTGGCCGGGCGCTGGCGGCGCGCGGGGTGGATATCGAGAGGCTGGACTTCGAGGGCTCCTACGGGCGCACCTCGCTGGAATATTACGATGGCTTCGTGTTCGGCTTCTACGCCGAGGGCCGCCCGGACCTGCGCCCGGTGGCGGCGGGCGGGCGCTACGACGCGCTGACCCGGGTGCTCGGGCGCGGCCACGAGATTCCGGCCGTTGGCGGGATCATCCTGCCCGAGCTGGTGCTCGACCTGGCGGAGGGCGTGGCATGAGCGTGAAGCTGGGCGTGCCCTCGAAGGGCCGGCTGATGGAAAAGACCTTCGACTGGTTCGGCGCGCGCGGCGTGACTCTGTCTCGCACCGGGTCGGAGCGCGAATACGCCGGCGCGGTGGAGGGGATCGACGGGCTGGAGCTGGTGCTGCTCTCGGCGGGCGAGATCCCGCGCGAGCTGGCGGCGGGGCGTATCCATCTCGGCGTGACCGGCTCCGACCTCGTGCGCGAAAAGCTCGGCGACTGGCAAGACAAGGTGGCGGCGCTCGAACCGATGGGTTTTGGCCATGCCGACCTGATCCTCGCGGTGCCGAAAGCCTGGGTCGACGTGACCACGCTTGACGATCTCGACGCAGTCGCGGCGGCGTTCCGCGCCCGCCACGGTTTCCGGCTGCGCATCGCCACCAAGTATCACCGGCTGGTGCGCGACTACCTGCGTGAGCATGGCGTGGCCGACTACCAGCTGGTCGACAGCCAAGGCGCAACCGAGGGCACGGTGAAGAACGAGACCGCCGAGGCGATCGCCGACATCACCTCGACCGGCGAGACCCTGCGCGCCAACCACCTCAAAGTGCTGGCCGGCGGGCCGGTGCATCGGTCGCAGGCGACGCTGTTCAAGTCGCGCAAGGCGCCCTGGACGGACGAAGACCGCGCGGTGCTGGCGGGGCTATTGGCGCGGCTCGGGATCGACCGGTAGATCCGCGCTGTGGCCCAGCCGCGTAGATCCGTGGCAGAGGGGGGCGCTGCCCCCCTGTGACCCCCCGAGGTATTTTTGCCAAGAAAAAGGGATCAGATTTCGAGCCAGATCGTCACCGGGCCGTCGTTGACGAGGCTCACCTTCATGTCGGCGCCAAACCGGCCTTGCGCCGTCTCGATGCCCTGGGCGCGGATCTGGCCCGCGAAATATTCGTAGAGCCGTTCGCCCTCGGCGGGCGTGGCGGCGGCGGAGAAGCCGGGGCGATTGCCGCGCGAGGTGTCGGCGGCCAGGGTGAACTGGCTCACCACCAACGCCGCCCCCCCGGTATCGAGCAGCGCCCGGTTCATCTTCCCGGCGTCGTCCTTGAAGATCCTGAGCTTGGCGATCTTGGCGGCGAGCGCCTCGGCGTTGGCCTCGCGGTCGCCCTCCATCGCGCAGACCAGAACCAGCAGGCCGGGGCCGATCTCGCCCAGGGTCTCGCCATCGACGCGCACGGCGGCCTCGCTCACGCGCTGGACAAGCGCTCTCACAGCTCGTGGCTCCACGGCGGGTTGGCGCCCGCGCGGCTCACGGTGATCGCGGCGGCGGCGACGCCCAGCTCGAGCGCCGGTTTGAGCTGTTCGCCGGTGAGGCCGGCGAGTCCGGTCTTGGTGAGCAGCCCGGCGCGCTCCAGCCCGGCCAGGAGGCCGGCGTTGAAGGTATCGCCCGCGCCGACGGTATCGACCACCGCGACCTTGTTCGCGGGCACGGTAAGCGTGCCGCCGGCGAAATGCGCGGTGACCCCCTTCGACCCCTCGGTGAGGCAGACGAGCTTGGCGCCGTGCGCGAGCAGGCCCGCCACGTCGAGCCCGAGCCAGTCGAGGTCTTCATCGGAGATCTTCACGATGTCGGCCGCGCCTAGCATGCGGGTGATGCGGGCGCGGTAGCCCGGCTCGTCGGTGATGAAGGCGGGGCGGATGTTGGGGTCGATCATCGTCACGCGGCACGCCGCCTCGCGCAGCATCAGCGTTTCGTAAGCAAGGCCGCAGGGATCGGGTGGGATCGAGATTCCGCCGAAGAACAGCGCAGAAATATCGTCGGGCAGGGTGGGCAGATCGTCGGGCGCGAGCATCCGCCCGGCGGTGTTTTCGTCGTAGAAGGCGTAGCGCGCGTGGCCATCCGTGAGGGTGACGAAGGCGAGGGTGGTGGGCCGGTCGGAGCGCAGCGCGAGATCGGAGTTCACCTTCGAGGCCGCCAGAGTGTCGGTCAGGATCTGGCCGAACAGGTCGGTCGACAGGCCGGAGAAAAACCCGGTTGTCACTCCGAGCCGCCCCAGCGCGATGGCGGTGTTGAACACCGAGCCGCCGGCATAGGGGGCAAAGGCGCTCTCACCGGCGGCAGACTCGCGCGGCAGCATGTCGATCAGGGCTTCGCCACAACACAGGATCATCTTCACCTCCCTTGTTACCGCAAACGGCGTGTGTTGTTCGGGCTTACCGCGCCATGCGCGTCGGTGCAATCGGGCGTGGCGCGTTTTCACGGACCCCTCGATATTCCAGTGGTGAATACCCATATATGCACCAGGAAAGGAGGGTTGAGATGGTTGAGAAAACACAAACCGGCCTTTGGCCGTCTCTCTACGATCCCTTCCGCACTTGGGGGCAGAAGCTCACGGAGTTTCTGTCGCCGGCGTCGGATGCGAAGCTTGAGGACGATCACTATCGGATCACGATTGAGCTGCCGGGCGTCGATGAGAAAGACATGGAGCTCACCGTTCACGACCGGGTTGTGACGGTGCAGGGCGAAAAGAGGACCGAGCGCGAGGAGACCGGCGACACTTGGTACTTCTCCGAACGGCAATACGGCTCGTTCAGCCGCTCGTTCCGCCTGCCGCCCGATGCTGATGAAACGGCGGTGGATGCCGACCTCAAGGACGGCGTGCTGACGGTTTTGGTGCCGAGGTCCGAGCCCAAGCACAGCGGCGCGAAGAAAGTCGAGATCAAGAAGACCAGCTGACCGGGATGGTGCACCCCGGGACGCGACAAGGGGACGGTTCCAAGAGGGGCCGTCCCCTTTCATCGCCCTCTCGTATTGGGCATATACATTCGCCGCTGCGGGATGTATGGGGGCACGTCTGCGCCACCCTCGGCCTGCAGACGGCGCGACCCACGCGCCGCAACCACACGGAACTTGCCCCTCGATGATCAAATCCCTCTCCGATGCGCTCGCCGAGCGCGGCTATGAAACGCTGACCGCCGTACAGGAGGCCGTAACCGCCCCCGATCTGCATGAAAGCGACTTGCTGGTGTCGGCGCAGACCGGCTCGGGCAAGACGGTCGGGTTTGGCTTGGCCATCGCGCCGACGCTTCTGGGCGAGGCCGAGCAGATGGGCCCCGCCGGCGCGCCGATGGCGCTGGTGGTGGCGCCCACGCGCGAGCTGGCCACGCAGGTGATGCGCGAGCTGGGATGGCTCTACGCCAAGGCCGGCGCGCGGGTGGTGTCCTGTGTCGGCGGGTCTGACATGCGCGACGAACGCCGGGCGCTGGAGCGCGGGGCGCATATTGTCGTCGGCACGCCGGGGCGGCTGTGCGACCACATCAAGCGCGGCTCGCTGGTAATGGATGACCTGCGCGCCGTGGTGCTCGACGAAGCCGACGAGATGCTCGATCTCGGCTTTCGCGAAGACCTCGAATTCATGTTGGGCGAAGCGCCCGAGAGCCGGCGCACGCTGCTGTTTTCCGCCACCGTGCCGCCGATGATCGCCAAGCTCGCAGAGCAATTCCAGCGCGATGCGCGCCGGATCACGGCGCAGACTGCGGGCGGTCAGCACGCCGATATCGCCTACCAGGCGCTGAAGGTGGCGCAGAATGACGGCGAGCACGCGATCATCAACCTGCTGCGCTATCACGACGCGCAGAACGCCATCGTCTTCGCCAACACCCGCGCGACGGTGGCCCATCTTACCGCGCGGCTGGCCAACCGGGGCTTGCCGTGGTCAGCCTGTCGGGTGAGCTCAGCCAGAGTGAGCGCACCCACGCGTTGCAGGCGATGCGCGACGGGCGCGCGCGGGTTTGCGTGGCCACCGACGTGGCGGCGCGCGGGATCGACCTGCCCAAGCTCGAGCTGGTGATCCATGCCGACCTGCCGACGAACGCCGAGGGGCTGCTGCACCGGTCGGGGCGCACCGGGCGGGCCGGGCGCAAGGGCATTTCGGCGTTGATCGTGCCGCCCAAGGCGGTGAAAAAGGCCGAGCGGCTGCTGAAGTTCGCCAAGATCACGGCCGAGTGGACCACGCCGCCGGATGCCGACGACATCCTGCGCCGCGACGAGGAGCGGCTGCTGGACGACCCGGCCTGGAGCGAGGACATCAGCGAGGCGCAGGCCGGTTTTGCCGCCAAGCTGCTTGCGAAGTTCTCGCCCGAGCAGATCGCGGCAGGCTACCTCAGGCTCTATCACGCCGGGCATTCCGCGCCCGAGGAGCTGATGGCGCCCGACGCCCGGCCCGAGCGCAAGGCGCGCACCCCCTTCGGCCCCAGCGCCTGGGTGGCGCTGACGGTGGGCCGCGAGGAGCGGGCCGAGGCACGTTGGCTGCTGCCGCTCCTGCTGCGGGCGGGCAACCTGGAGAAGGACGCGATCGGTGCGATCCGGGTGCAGCAATCCGAGACCTACGTGGAAATGAAAGCGCCGCAGCGCGATGGCTTCCTTGCAAGCCTCGGCGAGGGTGGGGTGCTGGAAGACGGCATCGTGGCCCGGCCGATGGATGGCCCGCCCGCCGATACCCGCGCGCCCCGCGGCCCCGCGCCCCGCAACCCCGCGCCGCGCCGGCCCGAGGCCGAAAAGCCGCGCGATGACGTGATCCGGCAGGACCGCGCGCCAGACGTTGGCGGTGAGGCCAATGCGGACGTGCCGGGGCCCGCACCGCGCAAGCCGCGACATTCCGGCGATGCGGCGACGGGCAAGCCGCGCGACGATCGGCCAGCGGGCAAGCCGCACGCCAAGCCGGGCGGCGCGTTCGGCGCGAAACCCGGTGGGTCGTCCTGGAAAGGCAAGGGCGAGGGAAAGCCAAGGGGAAAGCCCGATGGCAAGGCGTATGAAAAACGCGATGGCAAGCCCGGCGCCAAAGCCTATGGGAAACAGGACGGCGCGCTGGGCGGAAAACCGTCCGTAAAGCGCGACGGCAAGCCCGGCGACAAGCCGTTCGGCAAACGTGACGGCAAGCCCGGTGAGAAGCCGTTCGGTAAGCGTGACGGCAAGCCCGGTGACAAACCGTTCGCCAAACGTGATGGTAAACCCGGTGGAAAACCCTACGCGAAACAAGAGGGCAAGCCGGCCGCGTCCAAGGTGAATGCGGCCGATCCGTCCAAGCGGCTGGCGCGTCCCGGAAAACCGAGTGGGCCCAAGGGGGGTTCCAAGGGCGGCAAGGGCAAGCCAGGCCCGGGTGGCGGCGAGCCGCCGCGCCGGCGGACCTAGCCCCGGCGCGCGGTCTGGCCCGGGCGAGTTAACAGCCTGTCAGGCCCGCCAGGGTCGGCCCGATCAATGCCGTTGTTGCGATCCGCTTACCGGTCCGGGCTGTGCGCCGCGCCTTGCGTGTGCCGGCTCGCTGTGCCGCGACTGATCCTGCTCCGGTGCTTGCCTCGCTCTCACGGCTGGTGGACGGGCCACATCCGTTACCATGATCTGCCGTTGAAGCGGGCGGAGTTCGCCTGAGCGGCGCTGACGGGATGTGTCGCCGCGTGGGTGTTTGGGTGCGCGAAAGCCCCGGTTCCCTGCAGAGGTGTCCGTCGCACGGGTGACCGGCGCTGATCGCCGCCATGGAGGCGGGCGACCCCGCGCAACGCGGCGCGACGGCGGGCGAGATCAGGCCGCAGGAGGGCCGAAACCGACCACCCCGGGGCGCGACAGGGGGGGCTTCGCACCAGCCGGCCATTTCGCGGGGAATGCTGGACCGCCCCGTCAGCCGATGTTTTCGGCGCGCCATTTGTTCAAGGCCAGCTCGAGACGCTCGGATTTCTCGCTGTATTCGCCGTCCAGCAGCGCGAAGGCGTCGAGTTGCTTGCCCGCGTCGGCGAGGGAAGCCACCTCGCCGGCGATTTCGTGGAATTCCCGGTGCAGACGGCTGACGACCTGGTAGGGCTTACTTGCTTTGGTCTGGTCATCCAGGGTGTAGCTGTTCAACCAGCGGCCAAAAGCGCAATGATCATGGCGCCGCAGCTCTTCGGGCGTCTTTGAGGAATCATGCAGGCTGATCCCAAGTGTCAGCGCCCGTTTCATCCCGTGGTGCGCCAAAAGTGCGTCGTCGATCTGCTTGACGAGGTCTTCCTTTTCCAATGCGGTCTCCATTTTCTCAAACCGGACAAGGACCGGGCGGCGACGCGATCCGGCGCATTGCCGCGCCCACCGACGCGCAGCCGGAAAACGAAGCGGACGCCGGGCCCGAGAACGGAACACACCGTAAACCTGCGGCCCTTCTACCCCCGGCCTACCTCAATATCGCTAACGTCACATGAACACGCCCGCGAAAGCGTGCCGCTGGTCGCAAGGGGCCGGGTTATTGGTTCTGAGCGATGAAATAGCCCACCACACCGGCCACGATCAGGCCGATGATCACCGCGAAAGCGATCTTCCAGGCCGACCACGGCCGCTCGCCCTGCACCTTGCCAGTGCGCCCGTTCACCACGAAACGGTAGGTCTTGCCGCGATACTTGTAGGCGGCCATCCAGACCGGCAGGAGGACGTGCTTGAAGGTTACGTCCGACACGCTGGTCTGCACGTTGTGCACGCGCTGGCGGTCGCCGCCGATATCGAATTTCACGTCGCGCAGGATGATCGAATCCATGTAGTCGCGGGCCTGGTCATAGCCCTCGTCGAGCGCCACCGTATAGCCTTCGGCCCGGTAGCCGGCGAGGTATTCGGGGCGGTAGGGCTCAAGCGCCGCAAGATCCCACGGCTCCAGCCCATCGGTGTAGCGCTTGGGCAGAGACTTCGAGGCAAGCACCAGCACGTCGTCGAAGAACCGCGCCACGCGGCCCGATTTCGGGCTCCAGCGCACCCGCTGTTCGCGCACCTGGGTCGCCTTGCCGTCGCGCATCACCGTTTTTGTCACGTAGTAGACCGTGCCGCGCTCACCGCGATAGGCGGACTTGGTGTCGGCGTCGAAGGTCCAGTAGGGCACGTAGATGCCGGTCATCTTGCGGCCCTTGCGGGCGTAGTCCTTGATCCCGCCCGGCGCGAACCAGAGCCGGCCGAGCCAGGCGGTCATCGCCTTGCGCGCCTCGCCTTCTTCGATGCCGAAGGGCAGCAGGCCCTTGGGCTTGATGTGGCGCTGGGTGCCGGTGTCGGCCACGACGGGGGTGGCGCAGAACGGGCATTCGGCGGCGTGCAGCGCGCCGTCGAACTCCACCTGCGCGCCGCAATTGGGGCAGGACGAGACGCGGGTCTCTTCCATCTCGGCGTCGGGAAGCTGGGCATCGAGTGCTGCCTTGAAATCGAGCTCGCGGATCGCCGAGACCTTGCCGCCGTGGCCTTCGATGGCCTTCGAGTAGCCGCAATGGTCGCACATCAACTGGCCACCGTCAGCGTCAAACCGCAGATCGGCGCCGCATTGCGGGCAGGGGAAGCGGTGCTCTTCTTGCGGGCCGCGGGGTTCTTCGAGGATGACCTCGTCAGACATCGGTCTTGCCTCCGGGGTGTTCAAAGCTGACGATCTGCGCCACCTGCGCCTGGGCGGCGGAGGTGAAGCGGATCACGTGGCAGTAGAGCCGGGTTTGGCCGGTGCGGGTGATCCGGCCGGAGACTGAGCCGGCACGTCCGTGGGTGACGACCTGCTCGACGCGGATCCGGTCGGCCGGGGCAACGCGCCCGAGCGCCGCGCCGATCGCCGCGCGGCCCGAGACGGCGCCGTGCGCCCCGTCCCAGACCGCGTTTTCGGCGAGCCGGTCGCCGGAAAGCTCGCCGACGCCCATCAGCGCCAGCGCGATCTCCTCGGCGGTGGCGTTTTTCGGGCTGTTTTCACAGTCCTGGGCGCGGATCACCTCCGGCATAGCGGGCTCAGCCGGCGGGCGGCGGGGGCGGCGGCAGCACGGTGAAGAGCGTGGCAAGCTCGCCCACGTCCTCGGCCGTTTTCCAGCCGTCCTGCCCGGCGGTCCACACCAGGCTTTCGCGGGTTAGCTCGCCGGTGGCGGCTTTCTGGCCCATCGTGGCGCGGCTGAACGGCCCCTTGGTGTCGCCGCTTACGGCGATGTGCCAGACCTTTTCAACCTGCGGCGGCGGCGGCGGGGCCACGGCGGCGGGGGCTGCGGCGGGGGCGGCTTGCGCCGGGGCGGCGCCCCAGGGGCCCATGCCGCCGGCCATGCCCAAGCCCATCGCAGCGCCCATGCCGGCGCCCATCGAGCTGGCCATCGCCGAGTTTTCCGCGCCCATCGCCTCGGCGGCGTTGAACTGCATGTACTTGTTCAGATCGCCGACGATCCCCATCGAGGTGCGCTTGTCGAGCGCGGCTTCGACGGCCGGCGGCAGCGAGATATTCTCGATGTAGAACTCGGGGATCTCGAGGCCGTACTCGGCCACCGCCTTCGACAGCTCGGCGGCCACCAGCTTGCCGAGGTCCATCGTGTTGGCGGCCATGTCGAGCACCGGGATGCCCGAGCCCGCGACGATCCGGCTGAAGCTCTGCACGATGATGTTGCGCACCTGGAAGCTGATCTCGTCCATGGTGAACTCGCCGTCGGTGCCGACGATCTCGGTGAGAAACTTGCCGGGATCGCTCACCCGTACGGTGTAGGTGCCGAAGGCGCGGATGCGCACCGGGCCGAACTCGGGATCGCGGCACATGATCGGGTTTTTCGTGCCCCACTTAAGGTCATTGAACCGGGTGGTGTTGACGAAATAGATCTCGGACTTGAACGGCGATTTGAAGCCATGATCCCAGTGCTGGAGGCTGGTGAGGATCGGCATGTTGTTGGTCTCGAGCATGTAGAGACCGGGGGTGAACACGTCGGCCAGCTGGCCTTCATGGACGAACACCGCCGATTGCCCCTCGCGCACGGTGAGCTTGGCGCCGTACTTGATCTCGTGCCCTTCGCGCTCGAAGCGCCACACCATCGTGTCACGGGTGTCGTCCGTCCAGTGAATGACGTCGATGAATTGGCCAGAGAGAAAATCAAGAATGCCCATGTGTGTCTCCTTCGGGTCTATACTTCGCCGCCCATCAGCTCGCGGGCGATCTGCTCGACGATCGGGCGCGCTTCGGCTTCGCGCATACCGGGGCGCAGGCGCGGATCGTAGAGCATTTTGAGCAACAGCTCGTCGTGAGTGGTGAGGAAGCCGAATTCCTCGTCGTCGTTGAAAATCGAGGGCCGCGCCAGCGCGTAGTCGTTCGACAGGCCCATGCCTTGCGCCACTTCCTCGTGGATGCAGGAGGCGCGCAGCAGATCGGGGTGCTCGGCGCGGATGACCGCCACAGCCTGGTTATAGGTGCCGTCCTGCTCCGGGTCGGTGGCGAAGGCGAGGCAATAGGTCGAACGCGGCAGGTTGACCACGGTGTTGAGCGCGGTGGTGGAGATGTTGGGCATGATCCGCTTGAGGGTGGGCGCGAGCGCGCGGCGTTCGTCTTCGTTGACGATGAACACGCGGAAATTGCCCGCGCCCGCCGGAACGTTGCGCACCGAGTGCCCGGTGACGCGCGCGAGGCGGCGGGTGAAGCCGGTCACCTCGTTGGTGTCGCGGGTGCGCGTGGCAGGGTCGATCGAGGCGCCAAATTCAACCGAGAGCGTCACCGGCATCGCCCAGCGATGCATCCGGCTGGCGCTTTCGCGCGCCACGAGCTGGCCGCCGGTATCGGCGTATTCCTCGTAGAAGGCGACTCTGAGAAAGTTGCGCACGAGGTCGCGCGAGGTGAATGGCACGTCGGGCCCGCCGCCATCGGTGCGCAGCAGCCCCTGGGCGAGCAGGCCGTTCTGTACCCGTGCGTAATAGTCGGCGAGCTCCGCGCTCGCGCCGCTGTCGGGCGCGGAGATCTCGGCAAAGGATGCGCTGGGCATCGGCGGCGCGACCGGCGTATTTGCCAGATCGCCCGCGCAGCCCGCGAGCAGCAGCGCGCCCGCGAGCCAGGAAAGAGACGCGTAACGGGCGCGAAGCCGCATGCGATTACTTCTCCTCGACCGCACTGCCGACGGCGTGGCCGAGATCGGTCGCGCGCGCCTTGGCCGACGACAGAGTCGCCTTCAGCTCGTGTTCCATCTTCTTCAGCTCTTCCTCGGCGGCCGCGCGCTTGGTCTTGCCCTCGTCGGCAATCTGCAGGCTTTCCTGGATCGTGGCGATGAGATCGGCGTTGGCCGACTTGATCGCCTCGATGTCGAACACGCCGCGCTCCATCTCTTCACGCACCATCTTGTTGGCTTCGCGCAGGTTCGCGGCATTGGCCTTCAGCAGTTCGTTGGTGAGGTCGGTCGCCTCTTTCACCGCCTTGGCGGCCTCGGCGGAGCGCTGGATCGTCACTGCCTGGGCGAGCTGGGTTTCCCACAGCGGCACGGTGTTGACCATCGTCGAGTTGATCTTGGTGACCAGCGACTTGTCGTTCTCCTGCACCAGCCGGATCGACGGCAGGCTCTGCATCGTCACCTGGCGGGTGAGCTTGAGGTCATGCACCCGGCGCTCCAGATCGTCGCGCGCGGCGCGCAGATCGCGCAGCTCCTGCGCCTTGATCACGCCCTCGTCCTCGGGGGCGGCGTTCACCTCCGCTTCCTTGGCCGGGATCGTCTGCGCGTCGAGCTCTTTCAGCTTGGCCTCGCCGGCGGCGATGTAGAGCGCCAGCTCGTCGTAGAAATCGAGCGTTTTCTCATACAGCACGTCGAGCGACTTGATGTCTTTCAACAGCGCATGCTCATGGCCGAGCAGGTTGTCGGTGATCTTGTCGATCTGGCCCTGCACATCTTCGTAGCGGGCCATGAACTTGGCGGCCGGGGCGGTGCGGCCAAGCAGTTTTTCCCACCACGAGCGGCTGCGGCGCATGTCGAGTTCCGACACCGAGAAGCCGCGGATCGTGGTGACGATATTGCGCAGGCTGTCGCCGGCGGGGCCGACGTCCTTGTTGCGCACGCCTTGCAGCATTTCCTGCGAAATCACCTGCAATTCGGACTGCGCCGCCGAGCCGAAGGCGATGATCGACTGGGTGTTGGCGATGTCGATCTCGGCCATGCGCTTCTCGATCTCGGCTTTCGCCGGGGCGTCGGCCTCTTCGAGCGGCACCAGCGCCGTGGAGGGCTCGGGCAGGATCACGGCGGTGACTTCCTCGACTTCCTTGAGGGCGGCTTGTGCTTGTTCGCGGGTTTGGACGACAGACATGGGGGGATTCCTTGTTAACTCTGGTCTCGGTTCATGAGCACACCTTCGCGCGCCAGTCTCTCACGCAGCACGTCGATCTCGATGTTGAGGTCGGTCTTGTCCTCGATCAGCAGGGTCTCGGTCTTGCCGGTAAAATTGGCTTCGAGATCGTCGAGCAGCTGCACGAAATCGGCGCGTGCGTGCGGATCGCGCGAGCGGGCGTAGATATCGGCGAACTTGATCGCCGCGTCGCGCGCGCCCATCAGATAGACGGTGAGGTATTTGCGCGCGGCGGTCAGGTCGCGCGGGTCGTTCTCGACGGTGCGGAACATGTCGCGCGCCGTCGCGGCGAAGCCATCGACGCGCGCCTCGACCTCGCGGTCCTTGGCGCGCAGCACGGCGTCTTTCATCGCCACGAGGTATTTCTCGGCCTCGCCGACGGCGCGCGCCACGCGGTCGGTCTGGAATTCGTCGATGCCCTCAAACCCCTTGTTCTTCAGCGGATCGAGCCCGAAGGCGAAGCTGTGCAGCACCGCGCCGAGCACGCCGAAGATCACGGCGGACAGAACATGCCCACCGGCGATCGCGGCCAGCGCCAGCCCCGCGCCGGTCAGCACGCTGGCAAAGATCTTGCGCGGGATCGCCGGGCGGCGCGCGATCTTGCGCGCCTCGTAGGCCTCCTGGGCGATGATCCCTTCGCGGGTGAGCCAGGCGGCGAGGATCAGCAGGCCGAAGGCGCCGAGCGTCATCGCCAGCCCGGCGGGCGGCAGGAAGAAGGCGCGGATTGCCAAGGGCAGGGGGGCCAGAAACAGGAAGTTGACGCGTCCGCCCGCCTTGGTGCGGGTCTGCCCCTCGAACGGGCCGCGCTTGACGGGTTTGCGGGCAGGATCTGCGGGCGTGCGGCCCGGCTCGGGGCTGAACTCTCCGCCAAACCGCTCCGCCATCACGCACCCCCCGTGATCGACACGTAGAAGATCAGCGCCAGAAGCAGGAAAAATGCCAGTTTCTGCAGGCCGGTATCGGACAAAAGCACCCCCATCGGGCCGGGAAAACCCCAGCTCTGCCATAGATATAGGCCGCCGCTGGCCGGCTTGCCAGAACAATCAGGGGGGAATTTCGGGGCAGGCGGCCCCCTGCCGGTGCGGCCCTCGTCAGGGCAGGGCGATCTTCGGCGCCGGGCCGATCGGCACCGGGCCGATGCTCATCAGCCCCCGCTTGAAGCCGAGCGGCACGTCGAGCGTTTCGGGGTCGCCCTTGAGCGCGGCGAGCAATTCCAGCCCCTTGGTCAGCGTGCCGACGTAGTCGGGGTCGATCTTGCCGCTGGCCTCGAGGATCGCCACCATCTCGCGCCAGTTGGTGGCCTGCACCGCGATCTCGCCGCTGGGCATGCCATCGGCGTCGATGGTGAGCGTGCCGGTTGCGCGCAGGTCGAGATCGCCCCAATGCGCCGAAAGCGCGTCGAGCCGCACCTGGCGCGGCTGCGGGCGGGCGTCTTCGATCGCCGTGCGGTCCCAGCGCTTGTCGAACGCCACGGTCGCCTCGATCCGGGCATGGGCGATCACCGCGGGCAGGTCCGCCACGCCGCCGAGCTGCGCCAGGATCTCGGCCGAGGGGGTGATGTCGGAGGCGTCGAGATAGAGGTCGTAGCTGTTGGGCAGTTGCGCCTCGGCGCTCTGGCGCATTGCCACGAGCCCGGCGCTCAGCCCCGTCTCCCAGCCCTTCGATGAGGCGAACCGCGCCGCCTCGGCCTCCATCGTCACCTCGCTGAGCGGCAGGGCCGGGTCGGGCGCGACCATGAAGGAGCCGCGCATCGCGCGCGACGTGATCTCGATCTCCTGGCCGGGGATCGCAACCCGCTGTTCGCCGGGCCAGATCGCGATCACATGGTTGGGCTTGTAGCTGAGCGTGAGCAGCTGAAACATCGGCGCCGACCAGGCCACTTGGGTCTCGGGGTCGGCCAGCTCCAGCGCTGTCAGCGTGGTGTCGAACCGGTTGGGAAAGCCGCGTGTGTCAAGCGTGGCGGCCTCGGCCACCCAGCCGTGCGCGCGGCGCGTATCGAGCCAGCCGCCGAGCGCGCGCTCCAGCGCCGTCGCGCCGAAAAACCAGTAGCCGCCCCAGCCGAGGGCGGCGATCACGAACAGGGTAACGAGGAGCATGAGCTTGCGCATGGGGGTCTCTCTGCTAGGACTGGGCCAATCTATCGGCAGGGCGGCGCGAGGGCCAGCGGCATGAACGACGGCGATCTCTGGGTATTCGGCTACGGCTCGCTCTTGTGGCACCCCGGCTTTGCCCATGTCGAAACCGCGCTGGCCAGCCTGCCGGGCTACCACCGCAGCTTCTGCATGCGCTCGATCCATCATCGCGGCACGGTCGCCGAGCCGGGGCTGGTGCTGGCGCTCGACGCCCGACCGGGCGCGCTCTGCCACGGGCTCGCCTTTCGCGTGCCGGCGGGCGCGGCGGACGAGACGCTGGCGTATCTGCGCGAGCGCGAGCTGGTGTCGGCGGCCTATCTGGAGAAGGTGCTGCCGGTCGATCTCGCCGATGGCCGGCAGGTCGCGGCGGTGGCCTACGTGATCGACGCGGGCCACGAGCAATATTGCGGCGGGCTGGCGTTCGACGAACAGGCGCGGATCATTGCCCATGCGGTGGGCGGGCGCGGGCCAAACACCGACTACCTGTTCAACACCGCGCGCCACCTCGCCGAGCTGGGGATCGAGGACGAAGACCTGACTCGGCTGGCGCGCGACGTGCGCGCGATCATCGCCGGGGAGTAAGTCCTTGGCAGCGCTGCGGCTTGGGCCTATTCTCTCCAGCGCAGGAAAACGGAGCAGGCAAGGGCGTTTCATGGACCAACCGGACCGCGTGGCGGAGCCGAATTTCACCCAGCCATATCGGCAGATCGTTCTGATCGTCATCGCCCTCGCGCTGGTCGCGGTCGGCGTGTCCTTCGTGCTTCCGGTCTTGTCGCATATCTTCGTCGCCAACATCTACCTCAACGGCTTCATCGCCTTCGTCTTCCTGATCGGCCTGCTCGCGACGATCTGGCAGGTGGTGCAGGTGAGCTCGTCGGTGCGCTGGGTGAAGGGCTATGTCGCCGGTCGGCCCGGGCATGACACCGGTAACCCGCCGCGCCTGCTGGCGCCACTGGCGGGGCTGCTGCGTGGGCGCGGGGCGAAGATGCAGATCGGCGCCACCTCGTCGCGCTCGATCCTCGACAGTGTCGCCGCGCGCATCGACGAAGAGCGAGATATCACCCGCTACATCACCAACCTGTTGATTTTCCTTGGCCTTCTTGGCACGTTCTATGGCCTTGCCACGACTGTGCCGGCGCTGGTCGACACGATCCGCTCGCTCACCCCGGCCGAGGGCGAAAGCGGGGCCGAGACTTTCGCGCGGCTCCAATCCGGGCTGGAAAGCCAGCTCGGCGGCATGGGCACGGCGTTTTCGTCGTCGCTGCTGGGCCTCGCCGGATCGCTGGTGGTGGGGCTGCTGGAGCTGTTCGTGAACCACGGCCAGAACCGCTTTTACCGCGAGCTCGAGGAATGGCTGTCGTCGATCACCCGGCTCGGCTTCGCGCCGGGCGAGGGCGAAGCGCCGGGCGAGGGCAGCGGCGCCTCGGCCTGGCTCGCGCATATGTCCGAGCAGATGGAAGCGATGACCCGGATGTTCACCCAGTCCGATGTGAGCCGGGCAATGGTGGACGAACGGCTCGGCCAGCTCGCCGACGCGGTGGAACGGCTGAGCCGGCAGATCGAGGCCGAGGGTGTCTCGACCCCCTACCTGATCCGCATGGCCGAGGGGCAGGAGCGGATGATCGAGGCGCTCGAAGGGCGCGGCGAGGAGAGCGGCGGCGCGCATGCCGACGCCGAGAGCCGCATGCGGCTGCGGTCGATCGACGTGCAGCTCTTGCGCATCCTCGAAGAAATGAGCGCCGGCCGGCAGGAAAGCCTGAGCGACCTGCGCGCCGATCTGGCCGCGCTGTCGCGGGCGGTCCGCCAGCTGGGCGGCGCTGGCGGCGGCGGCGGGCGGGGCTGAGATGGCCCTCACGCGCCGCTCCACGCGCAACGTCTCGGCCTCGATCTGGCCGGGCTTTGTTGATGCGATGACGGCGCTGCTGCTGGTTCTGATGTTCGTTCTGACCATCTTCATGGTGGTGCAATTCGTACTGCGCGAAACGATTTCGGGGCAGGAAAGCGAGCTCGACACGCTGTCGGCGCAGGTGGCCGAGCTGGCCGAGGCGCTGGGCATGGAGCGCGACCGCTCGACCCGGCTCGCCGGCGAGGTGGGTACGCTGACCGCGTCGCTGGGGCAGGCGCAGGCCGAGGCCGAGGCGCAATCGGCGCTGATCGCCTCGCTTTCCGCACGGATCGGCACCCAGGACGACGAGCTGGCGGCGCGCGCGGCGCAGATCACGTCGTTCGAGGCGCAGGTGGCGTCGTTGCTGGCCGAGCGCGACACGGCGCTGGCCGAGGGGGCGACGCTCGCCGCGCGGATCGACGATCTGGAGGCGGCCGAGGCGCGGTTGATCAGCGACCGGGAGGCGCTGAACCTGGCCCTCGCCAAGGCGCGCGACGAGGTGGACGCACAGGCGCAAGCCGCCCGGCTGGCGGCGGCGCAGCGCGAGGCGCTCGACGCGATGATCGCCGAGATGACCGCCAAGGCCGAGGAAAGCGAGACCTCGCTGGCCGACGCGCTGGCCCGGCTGGAGCGGGGCACGGCCGAGGCCGAGGGCTTTGGCGCGCGGATTGCCGAGCTGGAAAGCGCGTTGTCGGAGGAAGAAAAGGCCCGGCTTGCGGAAATGGCCGCGGCCGAGACGCTGCGCGCGCGGCTGGCAGAGGCCGATACGGCGCTGACGGCGGAAGAGACCGCCAAGCTCGCCGAGATCGCCGCCGCCGCGGCGTTGCGCGAAAAGCTGGCGAACGCGCAGGACGAGCTCACGGCGATGACGCTGGCGCTGGAAGAGCAGCGCAAGCGGGCGGAAGAAACCCTGACCCTGCTCGCCGCCGCCGAGGCGAGCCGCGATGAACTGGATACCAAGCTCGCCGCCGCGTTGCTGGACGCCGAGGCGCTGCGCGAGGCCACCGGCACCGCCGACGAATTGCGCGCCAAGCTGACCGCCGCGCTGGCGGCGAAGCTCGCCGCCGAGCAGGACGTCCAGACGGCGATGACCGAGGCCGAACAACGCGCCACGCTGCTCGCCACCGCCAATGCGGCGCTGGCCCAGGAGGAAGCCGCGAGCGCCGATGCGGCCCGCAAGGTGGCGCTGCTGAACGAGCAGATCGCGGCGCTGCGCGGCCAGCTCGGGGCGTTGCAGCAGGTGCTCGACGAGGCCGACAATCGCGACGCCGAGGCGCAGGTGCAGATCGAGGCGCTGGGCTCGCGGCTCAACACCGCGCTGGCGCAGGTGGCCGCCGAGCAACGTGCCCGCGCCGAGCTGGAGGAGGCCGAGCGCAAACGGCTTGAGGAAGAGGCACGCCGGCTCACGGCGGAAGCGAAAAACCTCGAGAATTACCGCTCGGAATTCTTCGGCCGGATGCGCCAGGTGCTGGGCAACCGCGAGGGCGTGAAGATCGTCGGCGACCGGTTCGTGTTCTCGTCGGAGGTGCTGTTTGCCCCCGGCAAGGCCGATCTGTCGCCCGAGGGCAAGGCGCAGATCGCGCGCGTGGCGGCGATCCTGTCGGAGGTGTCGGACGAGATCCCGCCCGAGATCGACTGGGTGATTCGCGTCGATGGCCATACCGACAAGACCAGGCTGGGCGCCACCAGCCCCTATGCCTCGAACTGGGAGCTCAGCCAGGCCCGTGCGCTGTCGGTGGTGACCTTCATGACCGGCGAACTCGGCTTTCCGCCTGAGCGGCTGGCGGCGACGGGGTTCGGCGAGTTCCAGCCGGTGGCCGAGGGCGACACGCCCGAAGCGCTCGCCGCCAATCGGCGCATCGAGCTGAAACTCACTGAGAAGTAGGGCGCCGGGGCAGGACTTTTTGCCTCCGGCGGAGGTATTTTTCCAAGAAAAAGCACCTTGGCGACGCAGGCGTGGGCGGTCAGTTCTGCACGCGGATCGTGGCCAACAGGGTATCGAGAACGGCGCCGTCGCGGATCAGCCGCGCCGTCACTGTCCAGTCGCCCTGGGACCAGCCGGTGGCGGGGGCCTTCTTGCCGGCGGCGCGATACAGCCGGGCCTGGGGCATTTCCAACTCGGCCGAATGGGTGAAAAATGCTGCGCCGGTCGCGTCGGTCAGGCGGATCTCGACCTTGTCGCCCGCGCGCCCGCCGTAGACCTGCGCCCAGCCGACGAGGGCCGGGGCCTTGGCCGGCAGCACCGTGAGGTCGGCGGCGCCCGATTTGATCTCGTCAAAGGTGGGCACGCCGGTGGCCATGCCGACCGAGACGAGGCCGCCCGGCGCGTAGCCGATCGGATCGGCCCAGAGATCGTCGTCCGGCCCGTCGTCGGCGCCGCAGGTGGTCAGCCCGTCGGTGTTGAACGGGTCGACCACCCGGTCATCCTGGCGCACCGAGATGTGGAGGTGCGCAAACTGCGTGCGACCGGAGAAGCCCACTTCACCGAGTTGCGTGCCCATCGCCACCCGGTCGCCCTTGGCGACGGTGAGGCTGTTCTGCTTCATGTGGCAATACTGGGTCTGCCAGCCGTCGCCATGGTCGATCACCACGCCATTGCCGCAATCCTTGCCGTCGAGCAGATCGGCCGAGGTGCCGTCGAGGCCGGTGTCGGGCATCCCGTCGCGCAAGTTGATCACCACGCCCGGCGCGGCGGCGCGCACCGCCACGCCGGCGTCCATCGCCGCGAAGGAGAGGAGCGCGAAATCGGTGCCCTTGTGGCCGTCATAGCTGAGCGGCCCGCAGGTGAAATCCGCGCCGTCCGGCCCCGGATCGGCATCGACGTAGTTCTGGATGAAGCAGGTCTCGCCGAGCGTGCAATCAAGCGGCAGTCCGAGCCGGGGCGCGTCGGCGAGGGCCGGGGCCGTGACGAGGCCGGCGGCGAGGGCAAGGAACAACGCGCGTGTCATAGCAAGAGGATAGGCGCGGTTTGCGCAGGTGCAACCCCCAGTGGCGGGGCTGGCACAAAAGTGCTTCCGCCTGGGTCCGGCTGTGCCCGAGGGCCGCTGTGCGCGCCCGTCCGGGGACGGTTGTGCGGGGGCGGGGGCCGCGCCTGTCTGGGGCGGCTCGGCCATGCCGCACCGTCCGCCGGCCCCGGAAACGAACAGGACCGGCCACCGGGGCCGGTCCTGTCGGTCTGCGTCTGGGCCCGGCTCAATCGGCGGTGAGCAGGGGCGGCTTCTTCTTCGAGGCGATGCGCGCTTTTTGCGGCTCCTCGATGTCCAGGTCGATCTTGCCGTCTTTTACGCCCACCTTGACGATCCCGCCCTTGGTGAGTTTGCCGAACAGCAGTTCTTCGGCCAGCGGCTTCTTGATGTATTCCTGAATCACCCGGGCGAGCGGGCGCGCGCCCATCCGGTCGTCGTAGCCCTTGTCGGCCAGCCATTGCGCGGCCTGGGTCGAGAGTTCGATGGTCACGTTCCGGTCCATCAACTGGGCCTCGAGCTGGAGCACGAACTTTTCGACCACCTGCAGGATCACGTCGCGCCCAAGCGGCGCGAAGTTGATCACCGCGTCGAGCCGGTTGCGAAATTCGGGGCTGAAGGTGCGCTCGATGGCGGCGGTATCCTCGCCCTCGCGGCGCGACCGGCCAAAGCCGATGGCCTCCTTGGCCTGCTCCTGCGCACCGGCGTTGGAGGTCATGATCACCACCACGTTGCGGAAATTGACCGTGCGCCCGTTGTGGTCGGTCAGCTCGCCGTGGTCCATCACCTGAAGCAGGATGTTGTAAACATCCGGGTGCGCCTTCTCGATCTCGTCGAGCAGCAGCACGCAATGCGGGTGCTGGTCGACGCCATCGGTGAGCAGCCCGCCCTGGTCGAAGCCGACATAGCCCGGCGGTGCGCCGATCAGGCGCGAGACCGCGTGTTTCTCCATGTATTCCGACATGTCGAAGCGCAGCAGCTCCACCCCGAGGTTGTCGGCCAGCTGGCGCGCCACCTCGGTTTTGCCCACACCGGTGGGGCCGGCGAACAGGTAGTTTCCGATCGGCTTTTCGGGCTCGCGCAGCCCGGCGCGCGACAGCTTGATGGCGCTGGCGAGCGCGTCGATCGCATCATTCTGGCCGAACACCACGCGCTTGAGCTTGGTCTCCAGGTCACGCAGCGTTTCGGCATCGTCCTTCGATACGCTTTTCGGCGGGATCCGGGCGAGCTTGGCGACGATATCCTCGATTTCCTTGACCCCGAGCGACTTCTTGCGCTTGGAGGGCGCCAGCAGATGCTGCGCCGCGCCGGCCTCGTCGATCACGTCGATCGCCTTGTCGGGCAGCTTGCGGTCGTTGATGTAGCGGTCCGACAGCTCGACCGCCGACTTGATCGCGTCATTGGTGTATTTGACGCCGTGGTGCTTTTCGAAATGCGGCTTGAGGCCGCGCAGGATCTTCACCGTGTCGTCCACCGTCGGCTCGTTCACGTCGATCTTCTGGAACCGGCGGGCCAGCGCCCGGTCTTTCTCGAAGTGCTGGCGGAACTCCTTGTAGGTGGTCGAGCCCATGGTGCGCAGCTTGCCGCCCTGCAGGGCCGGCTTGAGCAGGTTCGACGCGTCCATCGCGCCGCCGGAGGTGGCGCCGGCGCCGATCACGGTGTGGATCTCGTCGATGAACAGCACCGCGTCGGGATGGTTTTCAAGCTCGGTGACAACCGCCTTCAGCCGCTCCTCGAAATCGCCGCGGTAGCGCGTGCCGGCCAGTAGCGCGCCCATGTCGAGCGAAAAGATCGTGGTCTTGGACAGCACCTCGGGCACGGTGCCTTCGACGATTTTCCAGGCCAGGCCCTCGGCGATCGCGGTCTTGCCGACGCCAGGATCGCCCACCAGCAGCGGGTTGTTCTTGCGCCGGCGGCACAGCACCTGGATGCAGCGCTCGACCTCCAGGTCGCGGCCGATCAGCGGGTCGATGTCGCCCTTCTCGGCCTTGGTGTTGAGGTCGACGCAATACTTGGCCAGCGCCGAGTCGCCCTGCGGCTCGTCGTGCGCATTGCCACCGGTGTCGGCATCCTCGAAATCGGCGGCGCCGCCGACCGGCCGGGTCTCGCCATAAGACGGATCCTTGGCCACGCCATGGGCGATGAAATTCACCGCGTCGTAGCGCGTCATGTCCTGCTCCTGCAGGAAATAGGCGGCATTGGATTCCCGCTCGGCGAAAATCGCCACCAGCACGTTGGCGCCGGTCACCTCGGTGCGGCCCGAGGACTGCACGTGGATCGCGGCGCGCTGGATCACCCGCTGGAACGCGGCGGTGGGCACCGCTTCGCTGCCGTCGATATTGGTTTCCAGCGTGGTGAGATCCTCGTCGATGTACTTCACCAGCGTTGCGCGCAGCTCTTCGAGGTTCACGCTGCAGGCCTTCATGACCCGCGCCGCGTCCGGCTCGTCGATGAGCGCGAGCAGCAGGTGCTCGAGCGTGGCGAGCTCATGGCGCCGCTCGTTGGCCTGCGCGAGAGCCGCGTGGATGGCCTGTTCTAGCGTGTTGGAAAAGGCTGGCACCTTGTTCCCTCCTCGTTCGCGTTAAGACAACGCCATTCCCCGGGCGTTCTCGATCCTGATCCGATAGGTTTAAAGTTCGGTGTTCTCGGCGCGTCTTCAAGACATTTCTGTGAAAAAGCGCCTCACGAGGATGCGAGGGGCCAAAAAAATGGGCGGATTCGCTCAGAAATTGTCTTTCGCCGCGCGGATATGGGCGAAGACCTGCGCATCGGGCGCGCCATTCAGGCCGAGCGCGGCCTTCACCTCGCCAAGTCCGGCGCGCAGAAACGGGTTGGTTGCCTTCTCCAGCGCCAGCGACGAGGGCACGGTGGGCGCGCCCAGGGCCCGGGCGCGGGCGGTCTCGTCGATGCGGCGGGCGAGCGCCGCATTGCCGGGCTCGACCGTCGCGGCGAAGCGGCCGTTGGCGGCAGTGTATTCGTGGCCCGAGCACACCAGCGTCTCGTCGGGCAGGGCGGCGATCCGGCTGAGCGTGTCCCACATCTGTTCGGCGGTGCCCTCGAACAGCCGGCCGCAGCCGAGCGCCATCAGGCTGTCGCCGGTAAACACCGCGTGGGCACGGGGGAAGTAATAGGCGACATGGCCCGTAGTGTGCCCGGCGGCCTCCATCACCTCTACCGCGCGCCCCCACATGTCGTAGGTGTCGCCGGGCTCGACGGCGGTATCGAGCGGCGGCAGGCGGTGGGCGTCGCGCGCCGCGCCGATCACCTCGGGGTGGAAGGCGGCGACCAGCTCGGCCACGCCGTCGATGTGGTCGCCGTGGTGATGGGTGATGAAGATATGCGTGAGTTGCCAGTTGTGCTTTTCCAGCTCGCGCTGGATCGGCCAGGCCTCGGGCGCATCGAACAGCGCAGTCGCCCCCGATTTCCGGTCGTGGACGAGAAAGGCGTAGTTGTCGGCAAGGCAGGGGACGGTCTCGATCTCGAGCGTCATGGGGCAAGCTCCGGCTTTTGGGTGATGTTGCCTAAAAGCGCGGGCAGGTGCAACATGATCAAGGGAGGAACAGGGCGGCCATGACACCTGTGCATAGCCACGCGGACCGGCTCGACGACGGGCGGCTCTCGGCCCCCGCCGCGCTGCGCAACGCCGAGGCCATCGTCGCGGCGCTGGCGCCCTTGGTGCCGGCGTCGGGCCGGGTGGTGGAAATCGCGGCCGGCACCGGCCAGCACGCGGTGGCGCTGGCGCGCGCCTTTCCCGGCCTCGATTGGCAACCCACCGATATCGACCCGGCGCGGCTGGCCAGCATCGACGCCTGGCGCGCCGCCGAGCGGGTGGGCAACATGCGCGTGGCGCTCCGGCTCGACGCGACCGCGCCCGACTGGACGGTGGCGCCCGCCGACATCGTCTATCTGGCGAACCTGTTCCACCTGCTGCCCGCCGCCGCCGCCGAGAACGTGATCCGCGGCGCCGCCCGCGCGCTGGTCCGCGGCGGCACCTTCTTCGCCTATGGCCCGTTTCGCACCGGCGGCGCGTTTCGCTCGGCGGGTGACGAAAGCTTTCATGCCGCGCTCGAAGCCTCCGACCCGGCGATCGGCTACAAAGACCTCGAATGGATCGAAGCGGTCGCGGCTGACGCGGGCCTGACCCGCCGGGCGCTGATCGAGATGCCGGCGAACAACCTGATCGTGGCGCTGCAAAAGCGCTAAGCCGGGCCTCTCCCCCGACACCATCCGTGTCTTTCCTTTTTCTTGGTCGAAATACCTCCGGGGGTCCGGGGGGCTGGCCCCCCGGCGTCGCCCTGCCGCTGCAAACGCGCCCACTGGCGAATCCCGTGCGATGCGCTACTCTCCGGCCATGCATCTCGACGTGCGCGATCTCAAGGCCTTCTACTACCGCTCGGCATTAGGCCGCGCGGCGCAGCGGGTCGTGCGCGAGCAGCTCAGCGCCTGGTGGCCCGAAGCCAAGGGGCAGACCGTGGTGGGCTTCGGCTTCGCGGTGCCGCTGCTGCGCCCCTACCTCGGTCAGGCGCGCCGCGTGATCGGGCTGATGCCGGGGCCGCAGGGGGTGATGCCCTGGCCCGCCGGACAGCCAAACGTGGCGGTGCTTTGCGAGGAAACGCTCTGGCCGGTCGATACCGGCGCGGTCGACAAACTGGTGCTGATGCACGGGCTCGAGACCTCGACCAACCCCGACGCGGTGCTGGCCGAGGCCTACCGCGTGCTCGGCCCCGGCGGGCGGGTTCTGCTGGTGGTGCCGAACCGGGCCGGGATGTGGTCGCGCTCCGACGCCACGCCGTTTGGCTTCGGGCGACCCTACTCCGTGGGCCAGCTCGAGGCGCAACTGCGCGGCCACGGTTTTGCGATCGAGCGCCACACCACGGCGCTGTTCCAGCCGCCGTCGCGCAAACGGTTCTGGCTGAAGACCGGGCCGATGTGGGAGCGCACCGGGCGCACCATGCCGTTCGCGCTCGCCGGCGGCGTGCTGGTGGTCGAGGCGGCCAAGCAGGTGCCGGCGCCGACGAAACCGGGGCTGGGCGAGCGGGTGAAGAAGCCGCTCAGCGTGCTCGAGGGCCTCGGCCTGCCGGAACCCTCGCGCAAGACCTGACCGCGCGCCGCGCCGCCGCGCAGGCCGTCTCGGGCTACTGCGCGCGGCGCAGTGTTCGGGGGGGAGAATCGGGCGGCGGGCGAGGGCCCCGGGCCAGGCCGCAGGGGCGCAGATCAAGGCAAATCGCCGCAGTGCGGGCCGCCTTCCCCAAGGGTTTGGGGACATATCCTTTCATGTTGGCGCTAAAGTCACACGTCCGTGTTGCGCGACTGTTAAGCCTCTGCTAGACCCACGCCGATTTCAGGTGGCTCGCATTCAGCGCGGCATCGAGTGGCCGCCCCGTTCTGCGAAGGCAGAGCACAGAGGGGCTAAAGACATCGGAAGGGTGGACGTGTCCGAAGCTTCGATCTCAACTGGCATCGCTCAGCGATACGCAAAGGCCGTTTTCGAACTGGCCAAGGACGGCGATGCGATTGCCGCCGCGGAAAAGGATGTTGACGCGCTGGAAGGCGCGCTCGGCGAAAGCGCCGACCTTGCCGCGATGATCACCTCGCCGGTCTATCCGCGCGCCGCCCAGGCGCAGGCGATGGCCGCGCTGGCGAAAAAAATGAATCTCTCGTCCTCGATGGCGGGCGCGCTGGGCGTGATGGCCGAGAAGCGCCGCTTGTTCGTGTTGCCGCAGTTCATCGCGGCGATGCGCGGCCTGATCGCCGAGGACAAGGGCGAGGTGACGGCGGACGTCACCGCCGCCAAGGCGATGACCAAGGCGCAGCAGGACAAGCTTGCCAAGGCGCTGAAGGCCAGCGTGGGCAAGGATGTGAAAATCAATCTGGCCGTCGATGAAAGCCTCATCGGCGGTCTTGTCGTGAAAGTGGGCTCGAAGATGATCGACAGTTCGATCCGCTCGCGCCTGAATGCACTGCAGAATTCCATGAAAGAGGTCGGATAAGACAATGGGTATCCAAGCAGCCGAAATTTCTGCGATCCTGAAGGAGCAGATCAAGAACTTTGGCCAGGAGGCCCAGGTGGCCGAAGTGGGTCGTGTGCTGTCCGTCGGTGACGGCATCGCGCGCGTCCATGGCCTCGACAGTGTGCAGGCCGGTGAAATGGTCGAATTCCCCGGCGGTATCCGGGGCATGGCGCTGAACCTCGAAACCGACAACGTCGGCGTCGTGATCTTCGGCTCGGACCGCGACATCAAGGAAGGCGACACCGTCAAGCGCACCAATTCGATCGTCGACGTGCCGGTGGGCAACGAGCTGCTCGGGCGCGTGGTCGACGGCCTCGGCAACCCGATCGACGGCAAGGGCCCGATCAAAGCGAAAAAGCGCAGCGTCGCCGACGTGAAAGCGCCGGGCATCATCCCGCGTAAATCGGTGCACCAGCCGATGGCGACCGGCCTGAAGTCGGTCGACGCGATGATCCCGATCGGCCGTGGCCAGCGCGAGCTGATCATCGGCGACCGCCAGACCGGCAAGACCGCCGTGGCGCTCGATACGATCCTGAACCAGAAGAGCTACAACGAAGCCGCCGGCGACGACGAATCGAAAAAGCTCTACTGCGTCTACGTTGCGATCGGTCAGAAACGCTCGACCGTGGCCCAGCTGGTGAAGAAACTCGAAGAATCCGGCGCGATGGACTATTCCATCGTCGTCGCCGCGACCGCCTCGGACCCGGCGCCGATGCAGTATCTCGCGCCCTACACCGCCACCTCGATGGGCGAGTTCTTCCGCGACAACGGCCGCCACGCGCTGATGATCTACGATGACCTCTCGAAGCAGGCCGTGGCCTATCGCCAGATGTCGCTGCTGCTGCGCCGCCCGCCGGGGCGTGAAGCCTACCCGGGCGACGTGTTCTACCTGCACTCCCGCCTGCTCGAGCGCTCGGCCAAGCTGAACGAAGACCACGGCGCGGGTTCGCTGACGGCGCTGCCGATCATCGAAACGCAAGGCGGCGACGTGTCGGCGTTTATCCCGACCAACGTGATCTCGATCACCGACGGCCAGATCTTTCTCGAGACCGAGCTGTTCTACCAGGGCATCCGCCCGGCGGTGAACACCGGCCTGTCGGTGAGCCGCGTTGGCTCCTCGGCCCAGACCAAGGCGATGTCGTCGGTCGCCGGCCCGGTGAAACTGTCGCTTGCGCAGTACCGCGAGATGGCGGCTTTCGCCCAGTTCGGCTCCGATCTCGACGCCGCCACCCAGCAGCTGCTGAACCGTGGCGCGCGCCTGACCGAGCTGATGAAGCAGCCGCAATACTCGCCGCTGACCAACGCCGAGATCGTCTGCGTGATCTATGCCGGCGTGAACGGCTACCTCGACAAGATCGCGGTGAAGGACGTGGGCCGGTTCGAGCATGGTCTGCTGACCCACCTGCGCACCCACGAGAAGGATCTTCTCGAGGACATCACCAACAACGACCGCAAGGTGAAAGACGAGCTGGCCGACAAGGTCAAAGCCGCGATCGACGCTTACGCCGACGGCTTCGCGTAAGGGTGGTGATCTGAGAGGAGGCTGGCAATGCCAAGTCTTAAGGACCTGAAAAACAGGATCGAGAGCGTCAAGTCGACGCGCAAGATCACCAAGGCCATGCAGATGGTGGCCGCCGCGAAATTGCGCCGGGCGCAGGATGCGGCCGAGGCCTCGCGGCCCTACACCGAGCGGTTTACAGCCGTTCTGGCCGGGCTGGCGAAGGCTGCCGCGGGCTCCGACGCCGCGCCGATGCTCCTGCGGGGCAACGGTGCGGACCAGGTGCACCTGCTGGTGGTGATGACCGCCGAGCGCGGTCTGTGCGGCGGCTTCAACTCGTCGATCGTGAAGCTCACGAAACAGACGGTCGAGAAGCTCCAGGCGCAGGGCAAGACGGTGAAGATTCTCACCGTCGGCAAGAAGGGCCGCGAACAGCTCAAGCGTGAATACGCCAATCTGTTCATCGACCATGTCGACCTGTCGGGCCTGCGCAACATCGACTACGATGCGGCGCAGAAGATCGCCACCGACGTGATCGCGCGCTTCGACGCGGGCGAATTCGACGTGGCGACGATCTTCTTCAGCCAGTTCCGCAGTGTGATCAGCCAGATCCCGACAGCGCAGCAGGTGATCCCGGCCAAGTTCGACGCGGTCGAGACCGAAACCGAGCACACCGGCCTGGTCTATGACTACGAACCGTCGGAAGAGGCGCTGCTCGCGGCGCTGCTGCCCTCGGGCGTGGCCACCGCGATGTTCGCGGCGCTGCTGGAAAACGCCGCCTCGGAACAGGGTGCGCGGATGTCGGCGATGGACAACGCCACGCGCAACGCGGGCGACATGATCGACCGGCTGACGATCCAGTACAACCGCTCGCGTCAGGCTGTCATCACCAACGAGCTCATCGAGATTATTTCGGGCGCCGAGGCGCTCTAAACGGAACCGGAGACGAAACACATGGCAAATGCAAAAGGCAAAGTGACCCAGGTCATCGGCGCCGTTGTGGACGTTCAGTTCGAGGACAAGCTCCCGGCGATCCTGAACGCCCTCGAAACCTTCAACAACGGCAAGCGGCTGGTGCTCGAAGTGGCCCAGCACCTTGGCGAAAACACCGTGCGCACCATTGCGATGGACGCCACCGAAGGCCTCGTGCGCGGCCAGGAAGTGACCGACATCGGCGATCCGATCCTCGTGCCGGTGGGCAACGCCACGCTCGGGCGCATCCTCAACGTGATCGGCGAGCCGGTTGACGAGAAGGGCCCGGTCAACGCCACCGAGCACCGCGCGATCCACCAGGAAGCGCCGGAATTCCAGGAGCAGTCGACCGAGAAAGAGATTCTCGTGACCGGCATCAAGGTTGTCGACCTGCTCGCCCCCTACTCCAAGGGCGGCAAGATCGGCCTGTTCGGCGGCGCCGGTGTGGGCAAGACCGTGCTGATCATGGAACTGATCAACAACATCGCCAAGGTGCATGCCGGCTACTCGGTGTTCGCCGGTGTCGGCGAGCGGACCCGCGAGGGCAACGACCTCTACCACGAGATGATCGAATCCGGCGTTATCGTGCCCGACAACCTCGAAGAATCGAAGGTGGCGCTGGTCTACGGCCAGATGAACGAGCCGCCGGGGGCGCGGATGCGCGTGGCGCTGTCCGGCCTGACGCTGGCCGAGCAGTTCCGCGACCAGTCCGGCACCGACGTGCTGTTCTTCGTCGACAACATCTTCCGCTTCACCCAGGCGGGCTCCGAGGTGTCGGCCCTGCTCGGGCGGATCCCCTCGGCGGTGGGCTACCAGCCGACGCTGGCCACCGACATGGGCGCGATGCAGGAACGTATCACCTCGACCAAGGCCGGCTCGATCACCTCGATCCAGGCCGTCTACGTGCCCGCCGACGACCTGACCGACCCGGCCCCGGCCACCACCTTTGCCCACCTCGACGCCACCACGGTGCTGAGCCGGGCGATCTCCGAGCTGGGCATCTACCCGGCGGTGGACCCGCTCGACTCGTCGAGCCGGATCCTCGACCCGGAAATCGTCGGCGAAGAGCACTACCAGGTGGCGCGTGACGTGCAGAACATCCTGCAGCGCTACAAATCGCTCCAGGACATCATCGCCATCCTCGGCATGGACGAACTGTCGGAAGAGGACAAGCTGACCGTGGCCCGCGCCCGGAAGATCCAGCGGTTCCTCAGCCAGCCGTTCGACGTGGCGAAAGTGTTCACCGGCTCCGACGGGGTGCAGGTGCCGATCGAAGATACGATCTCGTCGTTCAAGGCGGTTGTCGCCGGCGAATACGACCACCTGCCGGAAGGCGCTTTCTACATGGTGGGCGGGATTGCCGACGTGATCGCCAAGGCCGAAAAGATGGCGGCCGAAGCCGCCTGATCGACGCCGCCAGATAGGAGGCCGTGATGGCTGACATGATGCAATTCGACCTGGTCTCGCCCGCGCGGCGGCTTGCCTCCGGGCAGGCCAGCGCGGTGCAGATCCCGGGCACCGAGGGCGACTTCACCGCGATGTCGGGCCATGCGCCGACGATCGCCACGCTGCGGCCGGGGATCGTCACGGTGCAGGGCGCCAGCGGCGAGGAGAAATTCGTCGTCACCGGTGGCTTTGCCGAGATCTCGCCGGCGGGCACCTCGGTGCTGGCCGAACGCGCGATGCCGGTCTCGGAAGTGACGCAAGCGGTGCTCGACGAGTTCGTCACCGCCGCCGTCTCGGCCCGTGACCACGCCACGCCGGAGATGCTCGACCAGCTCGCCAAGCAGGTCGGCGACATCGCCATGGTTGCCGTCGAGCTCGGGCTGCAAGCCAAGGTCGACTGACCGAATCCGGCACGCGCCGGGCAACAGAACATCAGCCCCGTGCCACCAGGCGCGGGGCTTTTTCGTGCCGTGATGGCGCTTTTTCGGGAAACCTGTTTCGATATTGCGCGCACAGGGCTATCCTCATGCAGGCCAGTTGCATCGCATTTCCGCAACAGGGGGTGACCATGGCACAAATGTCTATCGGCGCAATCGCGGGCGCTGCGCTGCTGTTTGCCCAGCCCGCCGCCGCCAGTGACGCGGTTCTGGGCAGCGAGGTTACGTTCACCAGCTACAATGACGTGGTTGAACGCTGCGTGCGTATCGCGCCGATGCCCGGCGCCACCTATGATCAGGGGGATCTCGACGACGAGGCCGAGCTGTGCGGCTACGACCTTTACAGCCATGATATCGCGCTCTGTCCGAAAATCTGGTCCACCAGCCCGTCGATCGTGCTCTACGGCCTCGAGGGTAGCAAGTTCGACGGCGACCGTGTCGGCTTCCAGGGCAAGGTCTGCGCCGGTGGCAAGGTGGCCGAATACGTGGCCGACAAAGAGCTGGCCCGGCTGAAATTCACCATGAACCAGGAAACCACCAGCGCGTCGTTTTCGCCGGCGCCCCTGCTCTACTACCACCTGTCGCGCTACCTTGGCACCCAGGTCAAGGTGCCGGTGGCGGTGTGGCGCACGGTGGATGCGCAGGTGTTGCTCGACGAAGTGGCCCGGACCGGGGCCAACCTTACCGCGGGCACCGAACACCTCACCCAGGTCCATGCGGCGTGGCAGACGATCGTCAACGTGATCGACGACCCGGACAGCTATGCCAACGAAGACGCCTACGGCAGCTCGGCCGACCTCGTCACCGGCGATGGCAGCCAGCTCTACGGCGTGCTGCTCGATGCCACCGGCAAGAGCCTTGGCCCGGTGATCAGCGGGCTGGAGTTCGCGTTTTGGGACGACCGTCTGCGCCACGCCTTCTTCATGAGCACGCCGGCGTTTCGCGGCCTGACGGCCGATGCGCCGCTGGCCGAGGCGATCCTTGTCGGGCGGGCGGGCGCGCAGCCGCCGCTTGCCGAGACCATGCCGACCGGGGCGAGCGATTTTCAGATCGTGGTCTGGATGCGCGAGCTCGCCGAGACACTGCTGATGGATCACATCCTCGCGCAGCAGGACCGGCCCGGAAACATCGACCACAAGGCCTATTTTTACTGGGTCGAGGGCGACCAGGTCCTGCGCAGCAAGGCGAAGGGCCACGAGCCGGGCGACGGCGTGGTGCCGGCCTGGGCCGAGCCGATCCTGCGTGCGGTGCTCAATGACAACGACGCGGCGGGGCGGATCGAATACGACAACCAGGCGAAGATCGACGGCATGCTGGCGCGGCTGCGCCATTTCGATGCGGGGCTCTATGCACGCCTGCAAGAACTCGCCGCCGATTTCACCGCCGAGGGGCCGGTCTGGGCCTGGCTCAGCGCCAGCCTTGGGCTCGATCCGGAGCAGGCCGAGATGATCCGGGCCAACACCGTCGAGGCGGCGCAGATCCTGCAAGACAGTTGCACGCGGGGGGCCTTGCGTTTCGATCTCGATCCGGAGGCGTTTTACCTGAACGGGACGGTGGAGCCGGCCACGCTCAGCTGCGGCGGATAGGGCCCCCGGGGGCCTAGGTCTCCAGGCGCCAAGAGGTCTCGTTGTCGGCAAAGCAGCCCTTGAGCTGGCGGCGAACGGCGGCGAGGCCGTCGATGCGTTTTGCCTGGAACAGCACTTCGGCCTTTGGTTTGGTGAACGAGCGGTCGACCGACACGACCCGCCACTTGTAGCGTTCGGCATGGGTGCGGAACTCGTCCAACGCGGTGTCGAGCTGGTCCTCGGTGGTGCAATGAATATTGAGCGTGTAGCCGGTCAGCGTTCCGGTCATCCAGATCACCGCCCAGGCGACGAGGGTGATCATCGCCGCGATCACGGGCAGGTTCAGCCCGACACTGAGGCCGATGATCGTGACCAGGATGACCTCGGCGGTCATTTCCGGGGCCGAGAAGCTTGAGCGGAAGCGCAGAAGACCGCCGATGCCGAACACCACGAAGCCGATCAAGTAGCCATGCTGGCCGACGAGAAAGCCGATCGACACACCGATCAGCCCGTACAGCATGTAGAGGCGTGGCAACAGCAGATCGCCCGAGCGCGCCTTGGTGCGCGCATTGACCGGGTGAAAGGCGATCGCCGAGGCAAGGCCCACGGCGATCAGCGACTCGATCGCGAACAGGCCCATCCGGACCGGGTCGAGCAGGGCGGCCAAGTTCCAGCCGCCACTGTCCTCCAATTCGCCTTCCATCAAGGCGTCGAACCCGACCTGCGCCCAAGCGGGCGCACCGGCCCCGACCGCCAAAACGGCGCACAGGATGAGCAGACGACCCATCAGTTTCCCTCCCCGAACCTTGTACACATCATGCGGCGCGGGCAAGGCGGGATCAATACCCGTCTGCCCGCGCCCGAGGCGACGCGTCTGGCCGGTCAGAGATACCCGGCCAGCTCCTCCTTGCGCGCCTCCTGGTAGTGATCGAACGTGGCGGTGAACCAGGCCGTGCCGCGCGTGGCGCCGGCCAGGGCGTTGAACAACTCATCCTCCGCCACCATCGGCAACAAGGCCTGAAACACATCCCAGCCCGCGGCGCTCTCATGCGCCTCGAAGCCGAGCACCTGGCCCTTCATCCCCGATACGATCGGCACCAGCCCGCCCGAGAACACGCTGGGCACATGGATGTCGATCTTCATGATCGGTTGCAGCAGCACCGTGCCGACCTCCGCGAGCGCCTCCTTGATCGCGTTCTTGCCGGCGGTGCGGAAGGCGAAATCGGACGAATCGACCGAGTGCGACTTGCCGTCCTTCAGCTCGACCGAGACATCGACCACGGCAAAGCCGTTCGGCCCCTCGGCCAGCGCGTCGACCGCGCCCGCCTCGACGGAGGGGATGTAGTTGCGCGGCACCGCGCCGCCTTTCACCGTTTCGGTGAAGACGAAGCCCGCGCCCCGCTGCTCCGGTTTCAGCGCGACCACCACGTCGGCAAACTGCCCGGCCCCGCCCGACTGCTTGCGGTGGCGGTGGTGGATCTCGGTGCCGCGCCGGATCGTCTCGCGCAGTGCCGGCGGCACCGGCGCCTCTTCGACGGCGACGCCGAAATCGTCGGCGATCTTCTGGAGCACCCGGCGCAGGTGCAACGGCCCCTGCGTGGTGAGCACCGGTTTGCCGGTCTTCTCATCCTGGCCCACGGTCAGCCCCGGGTCGATCTCGGCGAGCCGGTCGAGCGCGGTCGACAGCCGGCTGTCGTCCTTCTCGGCCTCGGGCGTGACGATTCGGCGGAAGGCCGAGGCATGGGGTTCGGCCCAGTCCGGCAGGTTTTCGTCACCGGCTGCGGTATAGGCCCGGCCGGCCGTGAGATGGTCGGATTTCACCGTCAGGCACAACCCGCCCGGCGCCAGGCTGGAAAGCCCGGTTTTGGCGTCGAGCTCGGTGAGCGAGCCGATGTTCGCGCCGGCCAGCGGCTGTCCGCCGGCAATCTCGCCGCCCATGGCGCGCAGCAGCACCGTCTTGCCGAGGTGCTTGACCACGTCGGCCATCGCGCCGACGCCGACCGCGCCGCCGGCAAGCCGGTCGGTCGCAACCTCGACCCCGGGCGCCTCGTGGCGCAGCGATTTCATCAGCCGGGTGATGCCGTTGCGATGCTCGGCCGAGCCGAGGAAGGCGGGCACCAGGGCATGGTGTTGCAGCGTCTTTGTGGCGACGTCGTAGACCTCCTCGGCCATCACCTTCTGGTCTTCGATGATCTCTTCGAGCAGCGCGTCGTCGAAATCGGCGTAGCTTTCCAGGAGCTCGGCGCGCGCTTCTGCTTCGCGCGGGCGCACGGCGGCGGGGATTTCCATCAGCGTCGACGGCTCGCCGTCGTGGAATTTCCAGGCGCGTTCGGACACGAGGTCGACCACGCCGACGATCGTGTCGCCGTCGCGGATCGGCACTTCGCGCAGCACGATGTGGTGGCGCGAATAGGCCTGCAGGGCCGAAACGGTTTCCGACATCCGGCTCGCCGCTGCGTCGGTCTTGTTGATGAACATGATCAGCGGCACGCGGGCCTCTTCGATCAGGCGCAGGTAGGGCGCGGCCAGCACCGCGGCGTCGGCATCGGCAGGCACGCAGAGCACGGCGGCATCGGAGGCGGCCAGCGCGCCGCCCACGGGCGCGAGGTTTTCGGACCCGCCGGCGATGTCAATCGCGGCCCAGTCTTCGCCCATAAACCCGAACGAACTGACCTTGGCGACGCCAGGCACCTCGAATGTTTTGCCGGGGCTCCCGTCAAGGCCGACAAGGGCCCCGGCGAGTGTTGATTTGCCGGAATGGGACGGTCCCAGGATGGTGAAAACTCTCATGAGCGGATTCTCCTTCGGATGAACGCTCCAACCCTAGCGATCTGGCCGCGCGGGGCCTTGCGTCAGATCAAACCTTTGGCTTGTAGAGGAAATTGCGCGCGGGCATGGTCAAGCCCATGCAACCGCCAAAGCACGCGCTCCTGTTCATCCTCGCCACCATTCTGATCGACGCGATCGGGGTGGGGCTGATTTTTCCGATGATGCCGGATCTGATGGCGCGGGTCGGCGCAAGCGATACCGCGACGGCGGCGCTCTGGGGCGGGGTGCTGATGGCGGCCTACGCGGCGATGCAGTTCCTGTTTTCGCCAATCATCGGCGGGTTGTCGGATGGCTTTGGGCGCAGGCCGGTGCTGATCGTCGCGCTGGCCACGCTGGCGGTGGACTACGCGATCATGGCGCTGGCGACGGGCTTCTGGCTGCTGCTGATCGGGCGGATGCTCGCGGGGATCGCCGGGGCGACCTATATCACCGCGACCGCCTACCTCGCCGACATCTCGCCGCCGGAGAAACGCGCCGCCAATTTCGGCCTGATCGGCGCCACCTTCGGGATCGGTTTCGTGATGGGGCCGGTGCTGGGCGGGGTGCTTGCCGCCTGGCACATTACCGCGCCGTTCTGGATGGCGGCGGCATTCTCCGCGCTCAACGTGATGTTCGGCCTCTTCGTGCTGCCCGAGAGCCTGCCGCCGGCGCGCCGCCGCGCCTTCACCCGTGCCGATCTGAACCCGTTCGGCGCGATGCGCGACGCGTTCCGCCTGCCCGGGCTGGCGCTGCCGCTGTTCGTGCTGTTTGCCTTCGAATTCGCCAACATGGTCTACCCGACGCTCTGGGCGTTCTGGACCCGCGAGGCCTATGGTTGGTCGGCGGCCGTGATCGGCCTCTCGTTTACCGCCTACGGCATCGGCGTTGCGACGACACAGGGCGCGGTGCTGCCGTTCCTCGTGCCGCGAATCGGCGAGTTTCGCACCCTGATCCTGGGCGCCGGCGTGGCGATCGTCGCGCTGGTCGCGCTTGGCACCACCCCAGCGGCCTGGCTCGTGTTCGCGCTGATCCCGCTCTCCTGCCTTGCCGACATGGTGCCGCCGACGGCCACCGCGATGATGTCAAACCGGGTGGCGGATGACCGGCAGGGGCTGTTGCAGGGGGTGATCGCCTCGCTCGGCTCGGTCGCGGCGGTGGTGGCACCGCTTCTGCTGACGCCGCTGTTTCACCTCTTTGCCAGCGAAGACGCGCCGATCTACCTGCCGGGCGCCCCGTTTCTCGCCTCGGGGGCGCTGCTGGTGCTGGTGTTTCCCGCCTTTCTCGCGCTCAACCCGGCGCGCGGGGGCGGGCCGGGCCGGGCCTGAGCCTTGCGGCGAGGCTGCGAGTTGAGGCATTCTCATTCGGAGCGTGGTCGCGTACAGGTAGGCCGATGTGGAAAATCAGAACCCACCGAATGGGAATCGACCAGGGCAGCCAGGTGCTGTTTTCCGATTTCCAACACGACGGCACGATGTGGACCGGCGACGGCGAGCGTGAATTGCGCAAACGGGTGGCGTTCAGCGAGCCGTTTGTGACCGCGCCGGCGGTGAAGGTGACGATGTCGATGTGGGATGTGGACCACAGCGCCAACAGCCGGATGGACGTCATGTCGGACGAGGTCACGACCGAGGGGTTCGAGATCGTGTTTCGCACCTGGGGCGATACCCGGGTGGCGCGGGTGCGCGCCGACTGGATCGCGATCGGCGAAGTTGCCCACGCCGACGACTGGGACCTGTCGGGATAGGCCGGCGTGACGGCGTTGGGGTGGCGGCAGGCCGGGTGGAGCAGGGCGCGCGGACTCCTTGATTTGCCGCCTGCGGGGCAAAAGAATCCTATTCTTTGCAATATGATACCGGAATACCGGAATACCGGAATACCGGAATACCGGAATACCGGAGTACCCAAACATCCAAAGGCAGCGCCCCTGTTCGCATGCTGCGACGTGGGGGCGTCCGGATCAGACCGAGATTACGAGTAGTGGGTCTCGTAGAGCGGTTCGAGCGTGGTGTCGTCGAACAGCGACGAGACCGAGGTGCCACCCCAGATGTTCAGGATCGCCTGAGCGAAGATCGGTGCGGTCGGCACCACGCGGATGTTGGCCGCCGCCATGACGGCCGGGGTCGGCTCGATCGTGTCGGTGATCACCAGGCTCTTCATCACCGATCCTGTCACCCGCTCCACCGCCGGGCCGGACATCACGCCGTGGGTGATATAGGCATGCACCTCCTTGGCGCCGCTTTCCGTCAGCAGCTCGGCGGCCTTCACCAGCGTGCCGGCGGTATCGGCGATATCGTCGATGATGATGCAGCGCTTGCCGGTCACGTCGCCGATCACGGTCATGTCGGCCACTTCGCCCGGCTTTTCACGGCGCTTGTCGACGATCGCGAGCGGGGCGTCGATTCGCTTTGCGAGCTCGCGCGCGCGCGCCACGCCGCCCACGTCGGGGCTCACCACCATCACCTCGTCGAGGCAGTCCCTGAAGTGGTACTTGATGTCGAGCGCGAAGATCGGCGAGGCGTAGAGGTTGTCGACGGGGATGTCGAAAAAGCCCTGGATCTGCGCCGCGTGCAGGTCCATCGTCAGCACCCGCTCGATCCCGGATTGCGCGATCATGTTGGCCACCAGCTTGGCGGTAATCGGCGTGCGCGCCTTGGTGCGGCGGTCCTGGCGGGCGTAGCCGAAATAGGGGATCACGGCGGTAATCCGCGCCGCCGACGAGCGGCGCAGCGTGTCGGCGATGATCAGCAGCTCCATCAGATTGTCGTTCGCCGGGTTCGAGATCGGCTGGATGATGAACATATCCTCGCCGCGCACGTTCTCGTGGATCTCGACGAAGATTTCCTGGTCGTTGAAGCGCTCGACCCGGGCTTTCACCAGTTCGACCTTGGCGCCGCGATGGATCGTCATCCGCCGGGCAACGGCGGTCGAAAGCGACAGGTTGGCGTTGCCCGAGATGAGCTTGGGTTCGTTGATGGCAGGCATGTGGGCGCCCCCCTGCTTGGCCGTATGGTGTGACAGAATCGCGACATCGCGTCGTTGACACCGCTTAGCACCGGGCTAGGGTCAAGGCCACCTCAAGGCGCGCAGGAGGGGCAAAATGCCTGGCATCGATTTTTATTTCAGCACGATATCTCCCTACACCTGGCTCGCCTTGCCGCGATTTGCGGCGCTGGTGGCCGAGCACGGGCTCGAGGTGACGTGGAAACCACTTGATATCGTCGCGCTCTACGGGCGCACCGGCGGCACGCTGCCGGGCGAGCGCCACCCCTCGCGCCAGGCCTATCGGCTCGCCGATCTCGCCCGCCAGGCCAAGCGCGCCGGCATGGCGATCAACGTCGAGCCCGCCTTCTTCCCCACCAATCCCGCGCCCGCCTCCTACGCGATCATCGCGGCTCAACAAGCCGGGGGGGGCGATATGGCGGTGCTGGTGCGCGCGATCCTCGATGCCTGCTGGGCCGAGGAGAAAAACATCGCCGAGGACGCGGTGATCAAGGCCGCGCTCGCGGCGGCGGGGTTCGATCCGGGGCTGGCCGACAGCGGGCTGTTCACCGGCGCTGAGATCTACGGGCGCACCCTCGAACAGGCGGTGCAGGCGGGCGTGTTTGGTGCGCCCAGCTTCGTCAGCGAGGATGGCGCGCTGTTCTGGGGCCAGGACCGGCTCGACGACCTCGCCGACCACCTCGCCGGGCGATGACGCTCGCCGCGAGCGTGCCGCCCCGCGTTGCCGGGCACCCTACCTACGTGGTGCGCGCCGGGCGTGGCGTGCGCCGGGCGCTGTTCATCCATTGCACGCTGGGCCATTCCGGCACCTGGGCCGGGGTGCAGGCCGGCCTGCTCGACAAGCTCTCGATGACCGCCTTCGACCGCCCCAGCCATGGCAACAGCGCGGCCTGGACCGGCGAGGGCGGGGCGCTGGGCCTTCATACCCTGACGATGCAGATCGCCGGGCGGCTGATCGACAAGCGCGCCGACGTGATCGCCCACAGCTACGGCGTGACGGTGGCGCTGCGCCTTGCCATGGAGCGGCCCGAGCTGGTGCGCACGCTCACCCTGATCGAGCCGCCGCTGTTCGCGCTCGCCGCCGGCTCACCGGCCCAGGCTGCCCACGCGGCGGCGATGGCCGGGTTCGACGCGGCGCTCGCGGCGGGTGACCGGGCCGGGGCGGCGCAGATTTTCCAGGCGGCGATGAACCCAGATACGCCGTGGCACGCCCTGTCCGAGCGCGCGCGCGACAGGCTCGCGGGCCAGATCGACCGGATCGCCGAGGAGCGCGGGGTGACGATGGACGATGTGGCGGGTCTAGCCGCGCCGGGCCGTCTCGAAGCCCTGCGCCAGCCGGTGCTGTTGATCGAGGGCAGCGCCTCGCCGCCGATCGTGCGCGAGGTGCAGGGCGCGCTCGCTGGCCGGCTGCCGGATGCGCGCCGGGTGGTGGCGATTGGCGCGGGTCACATGGCGCCGCTCACCCATCCGCAGAATGTGGCGGGCGAGATCGCGACGTTTCTCAAGGTGTAGGGAGGTCGGCGGTCTCACACCCCCAAACCTCCGTGAAGCCTATCCGGAACGAAGACCGGATCAGCCGCGCACGAGATCGACGAAGCGGTCGATGTCTTCGGCGCTGGTGGACCAGTCGCAGACCAGCCGCGCCGTCAACTCCGCGTCGGGGTCGGCGCCGTCAAGCTGGCCTTCCCAGACGTAATATTGCGCACCCGCGTCGTGCAGGCGCTGGTGCCCGGCGCGGCTCCAGCCGGCAAACCCCATGTTGGCCTGCGGCTCATGCAGGAAGCGCACGCCCTCGACCCCGTTGAGCCCGGCCACCAGCCGGGCATTCGCTGCATTCGCCGCGCGCGCCATCTCAAGCCAGAGCCCGTCGTCGAGATAGGCCAGCATCTGCGCCGAGAGGTAGCGGTGCTTGGAAAACAGATGCGCGCCGCGCTTGCGCCGCAGCTCGAATTCCCAGGCGTGTTTCGGGTCGAACATCACCACCGCCTCGACGCCCATCAGCCCGTTCTTGGTGCCGCCGAAGCTCACCACGTCCACCCCGGCTTTCCAGGTCATCTCTGCCGGGGTGGCCCCGGTGGCGACGATGGCATTGGCGAAGCGCGCGCCGTCGAGATGCACGGCAAGCCCGTAGCCCTTCGCCACATCCGCCAGCGCCTTCACCTCGCCGGGGGTGTAGACCGTGCCGCGCTCGGTGACATTGGTGACCGAGACCGGCCCGCGCTGCGGCCCGTGCACGCCGCGGCTTTCCTCCACCTCGATCGCAGCGGTCAGCGCCGCCGGGGTCATCTTCGCGCTGTCGCCGACGAGGGTGAGCTTGGCCCCGCCGGTGTAGAATTCCGGCGCGTTGCACTCGTCTTCGTGGATATGCGCGACGGGCGAGCAGAACACCGTCTGGTAGGGTTCGGCCAGCGTGGCCAGCGCCAGCGAATTGGCGGCCGTGCCGGTGGCGACGAGATACACCGCCGCCTCGGGCGCCTCGAACAGCGCGCGCATCTGTGCGCGCACCGTATCCATCAGCGCGTCGGCGCCGTAGGGCATGGCGTAACCGTCATTGGCGGCGGAAATTGCGGCCATCACCTTGGGGTGAACCGGCCCGGAATTGTCGGAAGCGAAATGCATTATTGATCCTCGATCACGTAGTCTTCCCAGTCTTCTTCATCCACCTCGAACTCCGGCACCGTCCAGCCGCGCACCGAGTGGCCATCGTGGACGCTGTCGGGGCTTCCGGTCAGCAGCGGGTGCCAATCGGGCAGGGGTTTGCCTTCGTGGCGCAGGCGATAGGCGCAGGTGGCGGGCATGAAATAACCCACCTTGTCGATACTGTCCTTGGTCAGCACGATGCATTCGGGCACGAATTGCAGCCGGATATCGTATTGCCCGCAGCGGCAGGTCTCGCCATCGAGCAGCCGGCAGGCGACGGAGGTGAAGGCGACCTCGCCGCTTTCCTCGTCTTCGAGCTTGTTGAGGCAGCACTTGCCGCAGCCATCGCAGAGCGCCTCCCATTCGTCGGGGCCGAGGTCCTTGAGCGGCAGCTCCCAGAAGCGCTTGCGCAGGCCGGCCATCAGAGCGCCGCCAGCAGGCTGCGCGCCTTGGCGCAATCGGCATCCATCTGCGCGATCAGCGCTTCAAGGCTGGCGAACTTCTCCTCGGGGCGCAGATAGTCGATCAGCGCCACCGAAAGGTGCTCGTCGTAGATATCGCCCTTGAAATCGAACAGGTAGCTTTCGAGGTTGGGCAGGTTCTCGCCAAACATCGGCCGCACGCCCATGCTCGCCGCGCCGCCGTAGCTGCCCTTGTGCGGTCCGGTCAGCACGTCCACCTTCACTACGTAGACACCGAACTTCGGCGGGTGCAGCCCCGTGATCGACATGTTGGCGGTGGGATAGCCGAGATCGCGCCCGCGCTGGTCGCCGCGGATCACCTTGCCGTCGATCCGGTGCCAGTGGCCGAGCATCCGCGCCGCGTCGCCGGGCCGCCCCGCGCTCAGCGCCTGGCGGATCGCGGTCGAGCTGACCTCTTCGCCCGCGTCGTGCATCAGCGGCGCGACGGTCACGCCAAAGCCCATCTCCTGCCCGAAGGCCACCAGCTCGGAGGCCCCGCCCGCGCGGCCCTTGCCGAAGTGGAAATCCTCGCCGATGACAACGTGGCGCAGCCCCAGCCCCTCGACGATCACCCGGGCGGCAAACTCCTCGGGCGAGAGCGCCGACAGCGTGTCGTTGAACGAGAGCTCATAGAGCGTTTTCACCCCGAGCCAGTCCAGCCGGTGCGCCCGTGCCTCGGCGTTCATCAGCCGGAACGGCGGCGCTTTCGGCGCGAAATACTGGCGTGGGTGGGGTTCGAACGTCATCACCCCGAGCGGCGCGCCGAGCCGCTCCGCCTCGGCCCGCGCGATGTCGATCACGTATTGGTGGCCCCGGTGCACGCCATCGAAATTGCCGATGGCCGCCGAGGCGCCCCGGTCCCGATGTTCGACGAACTGCCAGTCTCTCACGATCCGCATGGAGCGGGAGTTAGCCCGCGCCCGCGGCCTTCGCAAGCGCCCGACTCTTTTTCGTGGCAAAAATACTCAAACCCAGCCTGGCACCGGGCGCGGCCTCAGTCGAATTTGGCCGAGGGCGCCAGCACCGTGGCCTCGCCTTTGAGCACCAGCGTGTGGCCGACGTGGCACTCGGTCTTGAGCTGCACCCGGCGCCTGGAATAGTCGATTTCCATCACCGTGACCTCGGCGCGCACCATGTCGCCGGGGCGCACCGGGGCGATGAATTTGAGGCTCTGGCCGAGATAGACGGTGCCATGGCCCGGCAACTGTTCGCCAATGACGGCCGAGATCAACGCGGCGGTGAGCATGCCGTGGGCGATCCGGCCCTCGAAGATCGTGTCCTGCGCGTAATCGTCGTCGAGATGCACCGGGTTGCGGTCGGTCGAGACCTCGGCAAACAGCTCGATGTCGCGGTCGGTCACCTCCTTGGTGAGGTGGCGCGACATGCCGATTTCGAGATCCTCGATCACGATCGTGCCGCGCGGCAGGTTGTCCAACATCCGGTCCTCCGGGTAATTTTCGCACAAGTGCAAGGCCGCTCAGGCAATAAGATTACTTTGCAGGTGCAGAAAATCAAGCCCGGAAATCGTCAAGATTTCGCTAGCGCAGAAAGCCCATGGCATAGGTCGGAGTGGCTTGCGCCTCTGCTACAAAGGCCTCCAGCGCCGCCGGATCGGGTTGGCGGTTTGTCTTCGTGTCGCTGGCGGCGAGTCCGCCGGTGATGAAGAGCGAATCGAAATCCTCGCCGAGCGCGCCCTGGATATCGGTGTGGATGCCGTCGCCCACGGCCAGGATGCGCCCCGGTTCGGGCACCGGGCCGGTGGCGGCGAGGCGGGCCCGGGCAAGGTCGTAGATCGCCGGGTGCGGCTTGCCGAAATAGAGGCTCTCGCCGCCCATCTCGGTGTAGAGGCGCGCCACTTCGCCGGCGCACCACTCGCGCACGTCGCCCCGGTCGACCACCAGATCGGGGTTGGCGCAGAGCAGCTTCAACCCCTTCTGCTTGGCATAAAGCAGCTGCGGGCGCAGATCGGCGGGGTCGGCCAGCGCGTCGAACGGGCCGGTGCAGACGATCCCCTCGGCCGCGTCGAGCGGCACGCGGGTGATTTCCACCGGGTCTTCGATCAACGCCATCGGCTCGAAGAACACCTCGTCATGCGGCTCGCCCATGAACCACACGTTGCGGCCCACCGCGCCGCGATACATCGCCGCGCGCGCCGCGTCGCCCGAGGAGGCGATATCGTCATAGGCGTCGCGTGGCAGGCCCATGGCGTCGAGTTGTCCCTGCACCGCCGAGCGCTGGCGCGGCGCGTTGGTGACGAGGATCACCCGGCCGCCGCCGGCCCGGTAGGCTTGCAACGCCGCCACCGCCTCGGGAAACGGGCGGATGCCGTCATGCACGCAGCCCCACAGATCGCACAACAGGGCGTCGTAGGGTTGGGCGATTTCGGCAAGGCTTTCGACGATCCGGGTCATGGGGGGCTCCTGTCTGCCGCGCCGTTCTGCCCGGCTCACCGCGAAAAGAAAAGGCCCCGCGCGCGCGAATGTGACTTGGCATTCCGGCGCGCGGACACATATAGAAAATTCCGAATATGTAGAGGACTGACCATGACCACCTTCACCAAGCGGCAATTTCTCGGCCTCGGCGCCGTGGCGCTCTCGGGCGTGGCCGGCATCGGCTACGCCTTCACCTCCGGTTCCGGCGCGGCAGGATATGAGCACACCTTCCTGACCGTCGACCAGATGCAGGCGACCGGCGGGCTGATCGTCGATATCCGCACGCCGCCTGAATGGGTCGAGACCGGGGTGATCGACGGGGCGGAACTGGTCACCTTCCGCGATCCCGCGAGCTTTCTCGCCAAGGTCGGACCCGAGATCGCCGACGGGCGCGACCTGATCCTGGTCTGCCGCTCCGGCAACCGCACCAATGCTGCCGCCAAAGCGCTAGAAGGCAAGATCCCCAACCGGATCGTGTCGGTCGATGGCGGCATGCGCAAGGTGATGGCTTCGGGCTACCAGACCGTGCCGCCGAGCTGACGCGCCGGCGCGCGGGCGGCGCGCGCGGGCCGATCGAACTTCGGCCTTGACCTGCGGCCCTGTGACGCGCTGGAATCCATTGGTGAACGCCGGCGAAACACATATTTAGGAATCTGAATATGTATATGATTCCCCCCAGCGGGGACGCAGAGGAGACAAGCGATGTTCGGTTTTGGCGCTGCCCCGCAGATCGAGGGCTTCGAACACAAGGTGATGACGGTTGACGAGATGAAGGCGGCAGGCGCGCTGATCGTCGATATCCGCACCCCGCCGGAATGGTACCAGACCGGCGTGATCGACGGGGCGAAGCTCGTCACCTTCCAGGATCCGCAGACCTTCGTGGCCGCGATCAAGGACGATATCGCCGACGGGCGCGACGTGGTGCTGGTGTGCCGCTCGGGCAGCCGCACCCAGGCCGCCGGCATGTACCTCGCCCAGATGATCGAGAACAAGGTGATCTCGGCCGCCGGCGGGATGATCGAGATCGTCGCCCGCCAGGGCTACCAGCCGGTCGCGCCCGCCGCCTGATTCGGGCCATATCGCCAAACGAAAAGGGGCGCTCTGCGAGGCGCCCCTTTGCAATTTCGGCTCCCGCCTGCCTCAGAGCTTGAGGTTCGGAATGATCTGCTTCTTGCGGCTCATCACGCCCGGCAGCACCACCGTATCGCCCGTCACCGTGGCGGCAAAGCTCTTCTCGGCCAGGGCCTTCACCAGATCGTTGGGCACCAGCAGGGTCGATTCCTCGTTGAGGATGTCGACCACGAACAAGAGCACCTGGTCGACGCCGTCTTCCTCAGCCACGATCTTCATCGTCTCCATCAGGCTGGCCTTGCGGTCGAGCGGGATCGAGGGAACGGTGGTTTCCAGCACGCTCACGCGGAACTTCTTGCCGCCGACCGCGTATTCCTTCGAATCCATCCGCAACAGCTCGGCGTCGGAGAAGGCCGACACGTCGGACTTCGCGGCAAACATCTCTTCGGCGTAATCGGGGATCGACACGCCGAGTTCGTGGGCGAGGTCTTCGGCCACCTCGCGGTCATGCGCGGTGGTGGTCGGCGAGCGGAATTCCAGCGTGTCGGACAGGATGCACGACAGCGCCAGCGCGCGGATCCCCTCGGGCATCTTCGCGGTATCGTCGCCCATCAGGTCATACAGGATCGTCGCGGTGCAGGCGACCGGGCGGATGGTGATGTCGATCGGCCCCTTGGTCTCAAGCCCGCCCACCAGCTTGTGGTGGTCGATGATCTGGCGCACGTCGGCGGCGTTGATGCCGGCCGGCAGCTCGGCGGGGTTGTTTGTGTCGACGATCACGCAGGGCTGGTCGGCCGCGACGTCGGCGATGATCTCGGGGCGCTCGAAGCCCCAGCGCTTCAGAATGAAGGCGGCCTCGGTGTTGGGCTCGCCCAGCAGAACGGCCTTGGCCGGGGTGCCTTGCACGTCGTTGAGATACCAGGCCCAGATCAGCGGCGAGCCGGTCGAGTCGGTGTCGGGCGATTTGTGGCCAAAAACGAGGGTGGTCATTGTCGCGGCTCCATTCGTCATGTGGGATGTCGCGCGCCTTATAGGGTAGGGGCGGGGGCTTGTCACGGGTCTGTTCGCAGGCGCGGCATTTGCGCTAGAAGGGGCCATGGCGCGTATTCGTGAAACCGATCTCTATGCCCCCGTGAAGGCCCACCTCGAAGCCGCCGGCTTCGAGGTCAAAGCCGAGGTGGGGCCGGCCGACGTGGTCGGCGTGGCGGACGAGGCGCTGGTGGTGGTCGAATTGAAAGCGGGCTTTTCGCTGACGCTGCTGCACCAGGCCGTGGCGCGCCAGAAGCTCACCGATACCGTCTATGTCGCCGTGCCGCGCTGGCAGGGGAGGGCAGGGTGGAAGGCGTTCAAGGGCAATGTCGATTTGTGCAAGCGGCTGGGCCTTGGCGTGCTTTCGGTGCGTCTGAAAGATGGATTTGTGCAAACCCACGCCGACCCGGCGCCGTTCAAACCACGCATGGCGCCGGCCCGCCGGACCCGGCTGCTCTCGGAGTTCGCGCGCCGCGCCGGCGATCCGAATACCGGTGGCACCAATGGCAAGATCGTCACCGCCTACCGCCAGGACGCCGAGCGCCTCGCCGCTTTCCTCGCCGGGGCCGGTCCGTCGAAGGGGGCTGTCGTGGCGAAGGCGACGGGCGTAGCGCGCGCCACGGAGATGATGCGCATCAACCATTACGGCTGGTTCGAGAAGGCCGCGACCGGCATCTATCAACTCACTGCGAGTGGTCTTGCGGAAGCTGACAATTTTGGTCAGGATAGCGCCGATCCCATATCGGGAGAGAGCGATGGCCCGGACCGGGCGAAAGGACGGCGATGAAAAGACGGACCGCGATCCTGCTCCTCACCCTCGCCACGCCGCTGCGCGCCGAGACCTACGACAGCCGCGAAGCGTTGGGCGAGGCGCTGTTTTTCGACGTTACCCTGTCGGCCAACCGAACTCAGTCCTGCGCCACCTGCCACAGCCCCGATTTCGGCTTCGTCGATCCGCGCGAGAGCGATGCGGGCCGCGCCGTTTCGCTCGGCGATGACGGCACGTCGCTCGGCGACCGCAACGCGCCCACCGCGGCTTACGCGATGTTTTCACCGCGCTTCGAACAGCTCGATCCGGGCATCTACCGCGGCGGCCAGTTTCTCGACGGACGCGAACCCGACCTTGAGGGCCAGGCCGGCGGCCCGCCGCTGAACCCGATCGAGATGGGCATGCCCGACAAGGCCAGCGTGGTGGCGCGGTTGCGCGAAAACCCCGATTATGTCGATGCCTTCGCCTCGCTGTTTGGCCGCGACGTTTGGGACGCGCCCGATATCGCCTACCGCGCCATGACGCAGGCGATTGCCGCCTTCGAGCGCACCGAGCTGTTTGCGCCGTTCGACAGCAAGTATGACCGCTACCTGCGCGGCGAGGTGGAGCTGACGCCGGAGGAAGACCTCGGCCGGCTCCTGTTCTTCTCGCAGCAGTTCACCAACTGCAATCTGTGCCACCAGCTGCGCGTCTCGCCGGTGGCGGCGGACGAGACCTTCACCAACTACGAATACCACAACATCGGTGTGCCGGTGAACGGCGCGGTGCGCTCGATGACCGGCGTGACGGCGATCGACCACGGCCTGTTCGGCCACCCCGACGTGGATGACCCCACCACCGACGGCAAGTTCCGCGTGCCCACCTTGCGCAATATCGCCGTCACCGGGCCCTATATGCACAACGGCGTGTTCGAAGACCTGCGCACCGTTATGTTGTTCTACAACAAGTACAATTCCACCGATATGGCCCGCCACATCAACCCCGAAACGGGCGAACATTTTGCCCCGCCGGAGGTGCCCGACACCCTGTCGATCAAGGAACTCGAAACCGGTCCGGCGCTTGACGACAAGCGGATCGACGCCCTCGTGGCCTTCCTCGAAACCCTCACTGACGCGCGCTACGAGGATCTGCTCGACGGCGAATGAGCCTGCTTTTCCTTGGATCAAATACTCCGGGGGGAGCGCCGCGAACGCGGTGCGGGGGGCAGCGCCCCCCTTCCGGCCGGGTCAACGCACACCCGCCGTCGATTTTTCCCCCGGCCTCCTGTTGACAGCTCCCCTGCGCCTGCCTAGCTATGCGCCGTTAGCACTCACCACCGGTGAGTGCCAAGTCTTCCGGGACCCCCGGAAAGAGCTGAGACAAACTTGTTGAGGAGCCTCAGAAATGGCATTCAAACCCCTGCATGACCGCGTGCTCGTTCGTCGCCTCGAAGGCGAAGAAAAAACGGCTGGCGGCCTGATCATTCCCGATAGCGCCAAGGAAAAGCCCGCCGAGGGCATCGTCGTCGCCGTTGGCGCGGGCGCCCGCGACGAAGATGGCGAGCGCATCCCGATGGATGTGAAAGAAGGCGACAAGATCCTGTTCGGCAAGTGGTCGGGCACGGAAGTGTCCGTCGACGGCACCGAGATGCTGATCATGAAGGAATCCGACATCATGGGCCTGATCTCCTGATCTGAGCCCCGATTTCGGACCAACATTCAAAGACATAGAGAACAGGAGCCAGGATCATGGCCAAAGACGTCAAGTTCGGCAACGACGCCCGCACCAAGATGCTCAAGGGCGTAAACATTCTCGCGGACGCGGTGAAGGTCACCCTCGGGCCCAAGGGCCGCAACGTGGTGATCGACAAAAGCTTCGGCGCGCCGCGCATCACCAAGGACGGCGTGACTGTCGCCAAGGAAATCGAGCTCGAAGACAAGTTCGAGAACATGGGCGCGCAGATGGTGAAGGAAGTCGCGTCGCGCACCAATGACGAGGCCGGCGACGGCACCACCACCGCTACCGTGCTCGCCCAGGCGATCGTCAAGGAAGGCCTGAAGGCCGTGGCCGCCGGCATGAACCCGATGGACCTCAAGCGCGGCATCGACCTTGCCACCCAGAACGTGGTGGAAGCGATCAAGGCCGCCGCGCGTGAAGTCACCGACAGCGACGAAGTCGCCCAGGTCGGCACGATCTCGGCGAACGGCGAAGAGAACATCGGCCGCTTCATCGCCGACGCGATGCAGAAGGTCGGCAACGAGGGTGTGATCACCGTCGAAGAGAACAAGGGCATGGAGACCGAGGTCGAAGTGGTCGAAGGCATGCAGTTCGACCGTGGCTACCTGTCGCCCTATTTCGTCACCAACCCCGACAAGATGCTCGCCGAGCTCGACGACTGCCTGATCCTGCTGCACGAGAAGAAGCTCTCGTCGCTGCAGCCGATGGTGCCGCTGCTCGAGCAGGTGATCCAGTC